>WNGE01009084.1_pt1 | contig 10505 bp, 8 predicted proteins | sample 5400651 | NCBI WGS metagenome assembly WNGE01 (sample SAMN13153370, study PRJNA577476) | soil metagenome | isolation source: 60 cm soil or saprolite under grassland replicate 2 | place: USA:California | collected 2016-06-15
TGGAAGTGCACCATGGCGGCCGATCAATTTTGTGGAGCGGTGTCCGTGAAAGGGCCGAGCTCTACGTGCAGCAACTGCATGGTTACCTCCTGCTCGCGACGATCGAGAAAACCGTGTGATGGAAATCTGCCGACAGGACGAAGCCCTCGAGATTCGCGAGCTTGATCCATTTCTGGCAGAGTTGCTCAGGCAAGTCCCAGAAAGCGCGCAGCCAAAAGATTCGCCGGCAGCGGAAGAGCGTCTTTTCAGCGCGCCCGCGGCGCCGGAGGAAAAAGATTTGTGTGCCGAGTGGAAAGTTTACGTCGTTCCGGAATTGCGCCGCCTTTTTCAATCCGCCACAGAGACAGTGCGGCAAGATTTGGAACAGTTGCAATGCACCGGTAAGCCGTTCGCGAATTGTACTCTGCGCATTCCGTTGGCCCACACCGATGCATGGTTAAGCGCATTGAATCAGGCGCGGCTAGCAATTGCCGCCACCTATCAATTTAGCGATCACGAATTGTGCGACCATTATCGCTCGCCTCTCGGCAGCCGGCGCGACTTAAGTCTGTTTCAGGTCAACTTCTACGGCTTTCTCCAGGAGTTTATCCTACGCGAGATCGAAGGAAACAGTTGAAGCGCGATGCGCCGTTAATGCGCTTGCCGCTTCTTCACCATATCCATCAATCGCGCTTTGATCTGATCGGAAGCTTTTGCCGGTTTCAGACTCAATGCGAAGGCCTCGCTCAGTGAGTAGCATTCGGCGATGAAGGCTTCCGCTTTTTCTCCAAATTCGTGTCGCGCATTTTCAAACTCCGCCATTTCGTCCGGGTCGAGTGCACCGACAACGAAGAGGCGAGCGCGGTTTTGAAACTCTTCAAAGCTCATCGCGTAGCTCCTTCAGGCCGTCGTAAATTTTCTTGAGGCCCAATTCCAGGCGCGTTTTCACTGTGCCCAGTGGTGTATTCGTTTTTGCGGCGATTTCGCGCTGACTCATCCCGCGAAAAAATGCCAGCTCGATGGCTTGTTGCTGCGCGGGCGGGAGCACTCCGATCACTCGCCAGATCAAAACCCGCCGATCACCGTCCAGGATTTCCTCCTCCGTGGAATTGTGGACCCAGGCATCGGGCTGTTGCTCGGTCTCGTGTTGTAAACGCTCCTCCGCCCGGGCATAAGCTTGCTTTTTACGCAATCCGTCGATTGCGCGCCGCCGAGCCAGCGTTACCATCCAGCCAAGCGGTTTGCCCCTTTGGGCCGAGAAGTTTTTCGCCTGGTTCCAAATCTCCATAAAGATCTCTTGCAGCAAGTCGTCTGCCTCCGCTTCGTTATGGATGACCCGTAAGACCAGCGCTTTCAGAATTCCGTTGTAGCGATCGTAGAGCTGCGAAAGCGCTTCTGACTCCTCTCGCTGAATGCCCTCCATCAATTCGAGGTCACTGGGTGCGCCCGGTTTTAATGCCGTCGATTGCGGCTGATCCAGGGCGTCCGCCTCTCCCTCTTTCTTTAGCAGTGGCCTTCGTGTTCTCAGACGCCTCTTGTTCCAGTAGATATTGTTGATTCCTTAATCTGCGTTTCTCATTGAATGATAGGGACGCATAAGCTCGCATTGTCCGTTGAAATCACGACGGCGTCCAATTCCTCATAATTGATCAACAATCTGAACATTTATCTGCCATCGGAACATTTCTTTGTAGGGCAAGCGTTCCCGCTTGCCCGAAGTCTCTACAGATTTTCGCGCGCGACCCTGCGCTTGGCTCTGGTACCATTGCTCATCTGTCATCCCGAGGCTTGGCCGAGGGACCTCGCATGCGGTGCTGCGTCACGCAAGTTTGTGTGATCTTGAGAACATCGTGAGCAAAAACGGCAGGCGGGAGCGCCTGCCCTACACTTGTCCTCCCGTGCGCTGCCAGATAACTCGGCATTGCGCCGCTCACAGCATCGCGCCTAAAGTTCCAGACAATGTCTGATCCGCTTTGGTATAAGGACGCGATCATCTACGAGCTGCACGTGAGGACATTTCACGACAGCAACGCGGATGGTATCGGTGATTTTCGTGGGCTGATCGAGAAGCTCGATTATCTCCAGGAACTGGGTATCAGCGCAATTTGGCTGCTCCCCTTTTATCCGTCGCCCTTGAAGGATGACGGTTACGACATCGCCAATTATCTCGACGTCAATCCGAACTATGGCACGCTCGACGATTTCCGCGCCTTCCTGGACGCGGCGCATGAACGCGGATTGCGCGTTATTACCGAACTCGTTATCAATCACACGTCCGATCAAAATCCGTGGTTCAAAAAATCGCGTCGCGCTGCGCCGGGCTCGCCGGAACGCGAAGTGTATGTCTGGAGCGATACACCGGAAAAATACAAGGACGCGCGCATCATCTTCAAAGATTTTGAAACGTCTAATTGGTCGTGGGATCCGATCGCGAAATCATATTATTGGCATCGCTTCTATTCCCATCAGCCCGATTTGAATTTCGACAACCCCGCCGTGCACGAAGTGGTCGAGCAGGTCTGCGATTTCTGGCTCAAGCTCGGCGTCGACGGTCTGCGCCTCGATGCCGTTCCCTACCTCTACGAGCGGGAAGGAACGAACTGCGAAAATCTCCCGGAGACGCACCTGTATTTGAAGAAATTGCGCGCGCACATCGATGCGCACTTCAACGGTCGTATGCTTTTGGCCGAGGCGAACCAATGGCCGGAAGATGCCGTCGCCTATTTCGGTAACGGCGACGAGTCGCACATGAATTTTCACTTCCCGCTCATGCCTCGAATGTTCATGGCGCTGCAGATGGAGGACCGCTTTCCCATTATCGACATTCTCGAACAAACGCCGGCTATTCCGGACAACTGCCAGTGGGCCATGTTCCTGCGCAATCACGACGAGCTCACTCTTGAGATGGTGACGGATGAGGAGCGCGATTACATGTGGCGCGTTTACGCCAATGATCCGACCGCGCGGATTAATCTTGGCATTCGCCGGCGGCTGGCACCGTTGCTGGTGAACAGCCGTCGGAAAATCGAACTGCTCAATATTCTCCTATTCTCCATGCCCGGCGCGCCCGTGCTTTACTACGGCGATGAAATAGGAATGGGCGACAATTTTTATCTCGGCGATCGCAATGGCTGTCGCACCCCAATGCAATGGAGCGCCGATCGCAACGCCGGATTTTCCAAAGCCAATCCGCAGCAGCTTTACCTGCCGATCACGATTGATCCGGAATACCACTACGAAGCAATCAACGTCGAAAATCAGCAGAAGAATCTCTCATCGCTGTTGTGGTGGATGCGGCGCGTCATTGCCATGCGAAAAAATTACAAGGCCTTCTCCCGCGGCTCGCTTAAATTTTTGTTCCCGGAAAATCCAAAGGTGCTGGCATTTCTCCGCCGTACCGTGGACGAAACCATTCTGGTTGTGGTGAATTTGTCCCGCTTCGCTCAGCCGGTGGAGCTCGATCTCGCGAAATTTTCCGGCTGCATCCCGATGGAGGTTTTCAGCCGCAATAGATTTCCCGCGATCCGAAGGTCGCGGTATCCGCTTACCCTCGGGCCGCACGGGCATTACTGGTTTGTTTTGCAATCTCCCTCAGCCGCGAGCCGCGCGCGCAAACGCGTCCGCACGCCTACAATCGCCTCGATGCCAGGATTTTCAGAGCTCCTTTCCGGTTCGTCACGCCGCGACCTCGAGCGCACGATTCTTCCGAATTACCTTGCCGGTTGCCGGTGGTTTGGCGCGAAAGCGCGCACTATGCGGGAACTCCGAATCGTGGACGACCCATTGGTTTCGTCGCACCCGGGTGGCGCGCGCCATGTCCTCATTGAAGTGAATTACACGGAAGGCGCGGCGGAAATTTACACCCTGCCGATGCAAATCGCGCGTGATGAAAACGCGCACCGAATTTCCCGCGAAGCCCAACATGCTGTCATCGCCGAATTCGCCAATAGCAATGCCATCCTGCACGACGCAACTTTCGATCCCGATTATCGTGCGGAAATTTATCGCATCATTCGCGAGCAGCGAAAATTGCGGGCGCGACGCGGGGAGATCGTTGGCTCGGCCACTGCTCAGTTCGCAGCGGCAGAGGATTTGAGCGCGAATTCAAGCGTGATGAGAGCGGAGCAAAGCAATTCCTCGATCTTCTTCGGTACACAGTATTTCTTGAAAATCTTTCGGAAACTGGAGGAGGGGATTAATCCCGATGTTGAGATCACCCGGTTCCTGACTGAGCGGGCGAAATTTCCTAACGTGCCAGCGTTTGCCGGCACCCTCGAATATCGCTCTGGGAAAAACACCGTGGTGCTCGCACTCATCCAGTCTGCGATCGCAAATGAAGGCGACGCCTGGATCTTTACGCTCGATTCCGTCGGCAGTTATTACGAGCGCGTTTTGTGCCGTAAAGCTGACCTGAATGAAATTGGCTCAGCCCAACTCATTCAAGAATTGGTCGGTGGGATTTATCCAGAGAAAGCACGGTTACTCGGTCAGCGCACGGGCGAATTGCATCGCGCGCTTGCCTCCGAGACCGACGATCCTGCGTTTGCGCCGGAGCCTTTTAATGCCATGGCGCAGCGCAGCGTGGTGCAATCGATGCGCGCATCCTCGCGACGCGCTTTCGAATTACTCCGAAAAAAACTGGATGATTTGCCAGAAGCGTTTCGCGCGGAAGCTGAGGAGGTGTTAGCGGCCGAGACGGAAATTCTGGCGCGGGAGCGACGCCTGCTCGAGCAACGGTCCGCCGCACATAAGATTCGCATTCATGGCGATTTTCATCTTGGTCAGATCCTGCATACCGGTCGCGATTTTATTTTCCTCGATTTCGAAGGCGAACCGGCGCGCCCGCTCGGTGAACGGAAATTGAAGCGCTCAGCCCTGCGCGATGTCGCCGGGATGATGCGCTCGTTTCAATACGCCGCCTACAGCGCGCTTTGGCAACCAGCGATGCGACAGGAAGACGTACCGTTTCTGGAGAAATGGGCCGACGTCTGGTATCGCGAGATGAGCAGCACATTTCTGCAAAGCTATCTCGCTGCTACCACTGATACCCTTTTTATTCCGCGCAACGAAGCCGATCTACGCATCGCGCTTGAAGCTTATCTTTTGGACAAAGCAGTTTACGAAATCGGTTACGAACTAAACCATCGGCCGGACTGGGTCGTCATCCCGATCCGCGGGATCAAACACATTCTGAAATCGGGGTAAGAATTGCCGCGACCAAAGAAGTTCGTCATCCCGAGCGTTAGTCGAGGGATCCCGTTGCGCAAGCTTAAAGGTAACTTCCTCGGAATCCCTCGACTAGCGCTCGGGATGACGATTTAGTGGCAGCGCAACGACAGGTGCTTTGCCGCGCCACGATCGTGGGTATTGTCACGGCCATCATGACCTCACAAGTCCTGTCCGAGAAAGTCGGTGTCGTTTTTGGCGTGGCAAACAAGCGCAGCATCGCCTGGGCGATTGCGAAGGCATGGGCGGCAGCGGGTGCCCGATTAATCTTTAATTATCAAGGCGAGCGCCTAAAGGAAAACGTCGAGGAGCTGGTCGGCGAATTCGGTGAAAACGTGCCGCTCTTCCCCTGTGACGTTTCGAGCGACGAAGAGATCACAACCTTTTTCCGACAAGTAAGGGGGCAGGCGGATCGGCTCGATCTGCTCCTGCACTCGGTCGCTTTCGCGCCAAAGGAAGCGCTCGAAGGCGATTTCGTAAGCACCACCCGCGAGGCGTTTCGCACCGCGCACGATATCAGCGCTTACTCGCTGGTTGCGCTGGCGCGGGAGGCTGCACCCTTAATGACGAATGGCGGAAGCATTGTCGCAATGACCTACTACGGCGCTGAGAAAGTCGTGCCGCACTACAACGTTATGGGTGTGGCTAAAGCTTCCCTCGAAGCCAGCACTCGTTATCTCGCCTACGATCTCGGCCCGAAAAAAATTCGAGTGAATTGTATTTCTGCCGGCCCAGTTAACACGCTGGCGGCCCGTGGCATCAGCGGTTTCATGTCGATGCTAAAACATTATCAAGAGCGCGCGCCCTTGAAACGGAGCTGTGAGCCGGCGGAATTGGGCGCGACTGGAGTTTTTCTCGCGAGCGACGGCGCAGCTGGCATTACCGGACAAGTCATCTACGTCGATGGCGGCTACCAGATCATGGGAATGTAAGGCTTTCCCTCATGCTCCTGCTCGAGTCTCGTTTCTTTCGATTATGAGCGGGAGCACGAGCATGAGCAGGAATAAGCCAAAGTAATATGATTGCACGTATTTGGCATGGCTGGACTAAACCGGAAAACGCGAAAGCATATGAGGACATACTTCGCGATGAAATTTTTCCGGGAATCGTGCGGCGAAATATCGCCGGTTATCACGGCGCGGAACTATTTATTCGGGATGATGGCGATGAAGTTGAATTCGTCACGCTGTTGCGATTCGACTCAATGGAGGCAGTGAAAGAGTTCGTCGGTAAGGATGAAAGTAAGCCGGTAATTTATCCGGAGGCGGAGGCGCTCCTCACGCGAATGGACGAACGCTCGCGCCATTATCGCATCGCCATCGGCGGAGATAATTTAACGATTTAACGAGTTGGTGATTTGACGAATTCGGCTCCGCAGAGCGTCGCCCTACCATGGATTTCGCAAAGCAATGAAATGGTAGGGCGAGACTCCGTCGAGCCAGGTGGCAGAATCAAATCGCTAAATCATTAAATCGTTAAATCGCTAAATGAAAATCGCCTCCGAGCTGCGCCAGTTGCTGTCTGACGACATTGTCGCTGACGATTCGCAAACATTGACCGAGCACAGTGGCGACAAATGGTTCGCTCACGAAACGCCGGAAGTCGTCGTTTTCGCCCGATCGAGCGATGACGTTAGGGAACTGTTACGGTTTGCTAACGAGAATAAGATTCCCGTAACCGCTCGCGGTGCAGGCTACGGCTATGTCGGCAGTTGCGTCCCGATCCGCCGTGGGATCGCCCTCTCTCTCGTGCGGATGAATCAGATCAAAGAAATTGATTTTGCCGATGCAATTGCGGTCGTCGAGCCCGGCGTGATCACGGGCGAGTTGAAAGGCGCGGCGCGCTCAAAAAAGCTCTTTTATCCACCCGATCCGGCAAGCTTCGAACATTGCACAATTGGTGGAAACGTTGCCACTAATGCGGGCGGCCCACGTTGCCTCAAATACGGCGTTACCCGCAATTACATTACCGGTCTTGAGGTCGTTCTGGCGAACGGCGACCTGCTCCGCACCGGCGGCCGCATTCACAAAAACAAAACCGGCTTCGATTTAATCGGGTTGTTTGTCGGGTCAGAAGGAATGCTCGGCGTGGCGACCGAAATTACGGTCAAGCTTCTTCCGCTACCTCCGGCACGTGCCACTTTATCAGCGTCCTTCGATAGTATGTCCGAGGCAGCGGCGACGGTGCAGCAAATTTTTGCGGCTGGATTTTTGCCATCTTCGCTCGAAATCGCAGACAAATTTACACTCGAAGCAGCGCGACAAGACTCAGGGAGCGCACACGTTCCATCTGGTAATGCTCACGTGCTCGTTGATCTCGACGGGCAGGAAGAAACCGTGGGTGTGGAAATGCAGAAGGTGCGCGATTTGATTAAAAGCCGAAAGCCATCAGCCCTCGAAATTGCGACGAACGAAAGTGACTGCGAGAAGCTTTGGGCACTTCGTCGCGAGTTCAGCAATTCATTGCGCGCGACCGGGCTGACGAAGTTGAACGAGGACATTGTTGTTCCGCGCAGCCGTCTGGTGGATTTAATTGCGTTTGCAGAGGGACTTTCCAAGCGTTCCGGATTTCCGATCGCCTGTTTCGGTCACGCTGGAGACGGCAATATTCACGTCAATATCATGGCGGATCGTTACAATCGCGAAGCCGCCGTGCGCGAAAAGGTGCAGACAGTGCTCGATGAACTATTCGCGCAAGTACTGGAGTGGGGCGGAGTCATTACCGGCGAACATGGAATCGGGCTGGCTAAGAAACGCTGGTGGCCGGAAGCCAGCACTGAAGTTGCGCGCGACCTTCATCGAACGCTCAAGCGGGCTCTCGATCCAAATAATATTCTGAATCCAGGAAAATTTCTCGATTAATGCGGCTCGTTTCGTTTTTTGTCATTTCGAGCGAATACGCCAGTCCGGCTCGGACCGAGGAATCTCTAGCTACTGCCTTCGTTAAAGGTAGAGATGTCTCGACTTCGCTCGACATGACAGAAGTAGTGGAAAGTTTCTCGACCAGGTTGTAGCCGCGGTCGTTGGCCGCGGCGGGCGAAAACGCTTTGCCTTACAAAAAAGGCCGCGGCCAACGACCGCGGCTACAGTTGTACCTCCGCGAAAATCGCGTTGTGATCGCTCGATCGCCTAGAGGTTTCGATCACGCGCGCTGAAACTAATTTGGCGTTCCGCACAAAGATGTGATCGAAACAAGCTGGCGGGAAAAGTTTGTCGGCCGGCAGACTGATGCGCTGAGCGAAAGGAATATTCTCCCAGCACCACGAAAACCCGTTGTCGCGAAAAACACGCGTCGTTGTTTCGTCAGCGAAACGTGTATCATCCGGCGCGGTATTGAAATCACCGCCGATGATGCAACTCACGCTTCCGAGTTTTCCGTAAGCATCGTTCATCGCCTGCATGTGCGCGGTGAGTTGCTGCATCGATTCTTCCCGAATTGCGATGTCTTCGGAGATTTCGCCACGATTACTCTTCAAATGGACTGCATAAACCAGCAGGAGATGACGCGGCGCGACTTCGTAGGCGGCAAAGGCAAATCCACGCGGCGGCACGAGCGCCCCATTTGGTTTCCACATTTCGACCCAGGCACTCAGCGGTGGGAAACGGCTGGCGATTGCAACCTGCTGTCCGACGTCCTGACCTTCCCGAGGCGGAAAATCGGAAACAACGTCAACTTTGAATCCGGCAAGCGGCGAGACTGCAATGGTTGCGTTGTCAAAATCCCGGACCTCTTCCATTCCAATCACGTCCGCATGAATCCAGCGCATGTCTCGATGGACCGACGCGATTTGCGAGCGTTCCGACGCCGCCGAGGCGTTGGGGTGTCGGCCGGGAAACCACTGAATATTCCAAAACGCCACTCGCACGGTTTGCGGGGAAGCGACGGATGGACTGCTGGTTTGCGCACCGGAATTTCCGGTGATCGAAAGGAGAGCGACGAGAACGATCCATTTCAATTTCGTCATGAGCCGCGACGATAGCGCAGATTGATGATGCCGCGCGAATTTACTCTTACGCCAGATTGACTTCGGCAGCCCCATCGCAAAGCTCCATCGTGCTGGGATTGAATGAGAAGATCGAGCGTTCGCTTCTGAAAATCTTTCTTGGCGTTGTTGGATTAGTTTTTCTTCTCGGTGCTGGTGGCTATTTCAGCTTGAGTGCATTTCGCGCTTGGCAAGTGCGACGGTTGCTAGCGGAAGCAAATGCGCTCATAAATGAGCACGATTATAAACACGCCAGCCTCGATGCCCAACGCGTATTGGAGCTAAGTCCGGAAGATGCGGATGCCATGCGAGTAATCGCGCGTTCGGCTGAGAGCGCAGGTTTGCGCGGCGCGATCGAGTTTTGGCGGCGGGTGGCGGAGTTGAGCAAGCACGCTGAAAGCGATGTTCTAGCCTGGGCGCGCTGCGCCATTCGATTCGGTGATGCCGTCAGCGCAAGCAAAGCACTTGATGCCATGCCGGAGCCAGGTAGAAGGACGGCGGATTATCACGCAAAGCGAAGTGATGTTGCGCTCATCAGGCACGACTTGGTCGAGTACGAGAAGGAGTTGCTTGAGGCCAAACGAATCGATCCGCAAAACAAGAAATATGATTTGGCGTTGGCGACACTCCACGTCGCGGCTAACGACGTTGCAACGCACGAAGTCGGCGTGCGCGAATTGCTCGATTTGCGTGACGACGAATCTTTTCGGCGCGATGCCATGCACCGTTTGGCCGATGATGCGTTGCGTCGTAATCAAATAACGCGCGCGCTCGATTATGCCCGGGAGCTGGATGGTTCGCCCAAACGCGATTTCTCGGATCGTCTACTTTTACTTTCGATATTGAAGGCTGCCGGCGATGGCGAAACGCAATCGTTGCTCGAGCAATTAAAAAAAGAGGCAAGCGACGATGCCATGAAGATCGGTGCGTTGATTGGGTGGATGAACTCACAAAAAATGTCAGTCGAAGCGGTGGCCTGGATCAAAACGCTGCCACCGACAATGCTGGCAAAGCGAACCGCTCCGCTCAATGTCGCGGAAGCCTTCATGGCAACGAGTGACTGGGACGGGTTGCGCAAATTTTGCGCGGGGAGGAAGTGGGACGCTTTGGATTACATGCGAAATGCGTTGGCGGCGCGCGCGCTGCGCGAAACAGGTCAGGCGCAGGAATCAAGTCAGCAATGGAAGGAAGCGGTCGCTAAGGTCGGCACCCGTTCAGAACAAATTTTCGGATTGGCCGAGCTGGCTCGCAAATGGGGTTGGCAAAATGAAGCGATCGATTTGTGGTGGTTGGCGACGAAAGATCCAATCAATGCCGA
>WNGE01009088.1_pt1 | contig 10504 bp, 6 predicted proteins | sample 5400651 | NCBI WGS metagenome assembly WNGE01 (sample SAMN13153370, study PRJNA577476) | soil metagenome | isolation source: 60 cm soil or saprolite under grassland replicate 2 | place: USA:California | collected 2016-06-15
TCGATCAGCGCCTGCGCCATGTCGTCTTCGACCTCGACCGCTTCGGCGACATACTCATAGAACACGAAGACATCGCCCGGCATCGGTGAGTTCTCGGCGGCCACGGCCGCGATAGAGAATACCGCGGGGTGACGCTCCGGACCGGTCGCGCCGGCGTCGTAACCGGCGTACAGATACCAATGAGCGGGGATGCGGTTCGAGCGGAAGACGGAAAAGAACTGCGCCCAGGTGATGACGTGTATTGACTCGGCGAAGTTCTTCCAGACGCGTTTCTCAGGGCTTGGCGCCGTTCGGTTCTGGCACTCGACCCAGAAAGATTCCTCGCCGGACTTATTCAGTACATCCTGCGCAACCGGCCTGTCAATTCGGGACCAGTTCGGCGTTCCTGCCGTGATGACCGGCCGGCCTTCGATCTTCTCGATTTCGAGATCGTCCTGAAATGTGTTGATCGGCCCGACCGAGTGGCGGAGGTGAAACCAGTCGAGTCTTCGATTGATGCTGTCGTCCATCACGCTGCCCGAATAGATCAGGTTCTGCGCATAGAGGACCAGTCCGTACGGCGCGAGCATCGGGACGATGTCCTTCGAGAGCGTCTCGAACTTCTCTTGTTTAACCTGCAGGGAATCGTCTCTTTCATCGATGTCATCGAGCAGAATGAACGAAGGGCGCCGCTCCAGGTCGCGCAAGCCCCGGACGCCTTGCTCCAAGGATGCGGCGATGAGCGTGAATCCGCCCTGCGTGTAAATGGCGTCTGCTCGCCATCCGCGTTGATTGCCGTATTTGCCGATGCGAGGCGAACCGAGCCCGGGGTAATAACGCGCGATCTCCGACGACTCGATCAGCGCCCGGACGTTCTGAAGATGCTCGCCGCATTTGTCCTTCGTTGACGAAATGTAGAGTCCGAACGCTTCGCCGAAATGCGCGCCTTCGGCCAGGGACACGCCCTCGAGGATGGCGCTCTTGCCGAGGCCTCGACCGAGACAGAGCAACGCCGCAAGCGGTATGTCTTCGGGCACTGGATGTCCGCCAGCGCGTAGTTTGAGCAGCGGCCAGTACCAATCGAGAAAGAGCCTGTGAAACCACTCGAAGCGATGGGAGAAGACTTTGGGCGCGATGCTCGGAAACCAGACGCCGTAATCCCTCTCGATCGCCGCGGCCGCCTGCGTGCGCCCGGCGCCGACGAACAAATGCCGCTCGTCGAGGGGATCGGCTTCGGCCATCTTGATGGCGGTCCTGATGCCGGCGAGGATTCTTTGTACTTCCTCTTCATCCACTGGCTTGCTCGTCAGTTCACCCATGTCGAGACCTCCGGGTAGATGGTTGTGAGAAGCGCTGCCGCCTCTTCGTCTGACAGACCGGTCCGCTTGAGCATGTCGAGGCCGGCCTCGAAGATCGCGCGCCGTTTCTCTTCGACGCTCACGTCTATGGCCTGGCGAGGCTTGCCTTCGAGCCGATCGAAGACTTCCCGGATGGCCTGCACGTCGCCGATGATCGCGCGGGTAAGGAGCGACCGCGCGACCATTTCGCCGTAAGTCACTCCGTCTTTTTCCGAATGCCGCATCCGGACCAGCTCGCGCAGGTGAGGCGTGACGGTGTCGCGCGGGCGGCCGGCCGGATTCCCACTCTGACCGGGCTTGAAGGCGAAGGGATTTCCCTTCGCGAATGGTTTGCCGCGAGTCTTTTTCCGCGCTGTTTTTGCGTTTTTTGCGCTGTTACCAGCGCGGCGTGTTTTGGTCGTGGTCTTCGCCATGTCTCACCCGAGCATTCCGACCGCTCCCGCCATCCCCACGTTTCGGGAAAGCGCCCTCTCCGAGAGCAGCTCACAAATTCGATTCGAGACAGGGTCAGTCCCGCCCACGCACGCGGCGAAGTGGTCGCGAACCTTGTAGACGCGCTCGACGTCGGTCACACGATGCAGCCAGGGCAACCACTCTTGCGGGACAAGGCCGCGCGCCGCCGCTTCGGCGCAGAGTTCGATCCACCCTGATTCTTCGATCCGCCTGAGCGTCGCGGCGATCTCCCGCGCGCGCAACTCTTCTGCTTCGCGCTCCCTGGCCGCCTGCAGTTGCTCGATTTCTTCGAGCGACAACACCTTTACCCCGACTGACGAGCCGAGTTCGAAGAGGCGCTCATAGCCGCGTCGCATCACTGGGTCTACTGTGTCTTTCAAGTAGATCAGGAGGTTGAGATCCGCATCCGTCAGTTTTTCGCGGCGACGAAAAGAATTGAGGATCGACGAGTCGGGCTTGAAGAGTAAATCGAGCAGATCGTCGAAAGACGCAGTCTCTATAAAAGCCATGCGTTCGGCGAGTTCGCGCTCCTTCCGGGCCGCCTCTTCGGCCCGCCGCGCTTCTTCGGCTGCCTTGGCCTCTTCGGCTCGCCGCGCCTCAAGAGCGCGATACAACTCGATTCGCTTGACCGTTTCCGCCGGCAGGAGATGACGGTATTCATCGGGAAAGCCTGTATGCCGCCTGGGCGCGACGATGGCCTCGGCCAACAAGTGGAGAACGTGCCAGTCCCTCGCTCGATGCAAGCGCGCGCGAATCTCGCTCCCGCGCAGTTCGAAGAGGTAATCCAGAGACCGCTTCCGCATCTCGAGCGCCGCGCGCTCGGAGATCTTCTCGGAGACGCGGCCGGCCAACTGGCGAACGATTATCTCGTGGTCTTTCTCGGTCACCGCGGCGAGCCATGAGAGTTCCTGCAAACCGCGCTCGATCTCCTGCCGCGCCCGTAGCAGTGTCTGGTCATCGAGATATCCGGAATCGCGCGGCCCGCTCGCGTGGTCTTTCAACGCGGCGCGGATCTCGCGCTCGGCGTCTTCGATCCTTTCTCCGCCGAAGAATTTTACCCACATTTCGGGCGCGCCATTAGGATAGACACGGCCGAGTAGCTCAGCGATGTCGGCCGGCGCTTGCCAGTCAGCGATCACGCTTTCGCCCGGGAGATTACGAGTAATCGGCGCCTCGATGTAACTGCCGTCGAGATGTCTGGTTATTCCATCACCAATAAACATTTAAGGCTCCTCTTGCTTGCGACGCGCGACGCCCTTCGCCGCGGCCGAGATGATTTGTTCGAGCGTCCGATCGCGCAATTCCTTGGTCGTGCGCTCGCGTAGATACTTCGCCAGGTTGTTGATCGCCGCGGCCTTCACCTCATCCACGTATTCGTTGTAGAGGGGATGCTCAATCAGTCGCCTCGCCGCGTCCGAGAACTCGACGGCGAACTGTTGTTCGCGCTCCCGCAACGCGCTCGTCGGCTCGAAGAGCCGGCGCTTCGGCATTCCGAGCGCGATCTCAAAGCCGGCCTCCCGCAGGCGATCGGCCTCACGCGCGACCGGCTTCGGCGCGTAGGCGGAGATGTTCCCCGGCGAAAGTTGAGCGGCGATCCGGACAGGAACGCTCATCTCTCCGAGCGGCGTTTTCTTATCCTGGCCGGTTAAGTAACTCGGCCGAGTCGGGAAGGCTTGAGAGGCGCCCGGCAACTGAGCGAGCGCTCGATTCGTCGCTTCACTCACAAAGCCTCCGACGCCTCCGGGCTGCTCTGCCCGCGTGTCGCGCTCGAAGGGATCAACGACCTGGCGAGCCTGGCGCGCGAGCGACGGAACGAAGGACGAAGGAACGTCGAGACCGACGGCTTTGAGCGCGTTTAACCACTTATCGCCTTCAGTCTCGCCCTGCACTCGGCTCGCATATCGACTCAGATTCTTCAGCACGCTCTGATCGCCCATTATGTCGAGCGTCTTCGCGAGGCTGTTGTAAATGGCCTCTCCCGTCGCGCCGGCGGCCTCAGTGGTAGGTCCGAGCTTGCCCTGTTTATACAGGTTGTAGATGGCCGCGCCGGCCGACAGATTCATCGCCCAGGGCTGAAGCCAATCTATGCCGTAAAGCGTGTCGCCCTCGCGCATCTCGGTTGATTCGCCCGTCAGAAACCGGAGCAGAGCCGATGCATTGAGCGAATAGCCTCTGACGCCTTCCTCTCGCTCCTGATCCTTCCCGGTCCTGCTCTCTTCCTCCGGACCGGTCAGGAGGCCGCCGGCGGCGAGCGCCGCGCCGAGTCCGACTCCGGTCGCCGCGCCTTCGGCCACGCGCGAGAGCGCGAGCAGAGTATTGCGCCGGCGGAACTGTCCTGGCGTGGCTGCTTCTTTCGCCACCTGGAAGAGTCCGAGCGGAGAGCGCTCCAGACCGCGCTTGAGCAAAGCGCCCGGTGTCTGCGCATACTTCAAAATGAAGTCGCCGGCGCCGAACTTATCCGTCCCGAAGATCGGCTTGGACAGCCAATTGAACCCCTCCTTGATTTTCATCATTCCCATCGACGCGAAGTTTTTATCCCTGAGAGCGGCGTGGTTCGCCTCCATCCACGCCTGATCTATCGCCGCGTCCACGTCGAGCGGGGCCTTCGATTTCTTCGAGGCTGCTACGATCGACTGCAAAGACCCCTCGAAGCGCGTCTGCCAATTCGCCGCGTCCGGAATCGCGTTGATCCAGGCCATGACCTTGCCGACGGCGCGGCCGAGTTTGTTCGCGTCCGCGGTGATGTAGTCGGCGTTCGGATTGCCCGGGAGCGGCCGGCCGGCTTTGTATGCCTGAACGGCCTTCGACCAGTTGCGGGCGTAACTCTGAAGGTCACTCCCGCGCGGCGCGGCGATCTGGCGCGGCTTACCCGTGGTTTTGCTGTACGCCCAATCGAGAGTGGCGGCGAGTCGCGTGGCGGCGCGTTCCTGTTTGCCATACACGATGTGCTGCAGGACATTGCGGATCACGAATCGAGGATTGCCGAGTTGCGCCGCGGTTTGCACGCTTCCGGCCGTTTCGGATATTTCCGCGCGCGACGGCAATTTCATGTTCTCCAGCATCGGCTGAAGCGAACCGAGGCCCGAGCCGAGGATGGTCCCTTGCGATCTCGGCTCATCAGGCGCCGTCTTCGTCGCAGGCTGAGGAGCGGCCATCGCGGCCGTCGGCTGCCCGAGCTGTGGCAGTTTGGCCATCTCCGCCTCGATCGCGTCCGGACTGAGTCCTGTCATTGCCAGCGCGCGCCGGCGCGATTCATCTCGAAAACCGGGCGTCATCTCTTCAGCGCCTGGACGGGCGGCGCGCGCGAGGGCTGAGGCTGCCGGCGGCGCGGCCGGTAGAAACACCTGGTCGAATTGCTGTTGCGCCGCCCGCGCGCCCTGGCCTGCCAGTTGAAGCGCTTTATCGAGCGTATCCGCGTTGCGCGGATAGCCGCGCGCGGCTGCGGCCTCGAACACCTGGTCAAGCAAACTCCCCCGCTCGGCGCCGGGCAGTGTCCCTTTCCGCGCCACACTGTCGTGAACCGCCTGGCGGTAGTTCTCGGCCATCGTGCGGGCTGCGCCGCCTAAATTCGCAAGTCCGGTTCCCGTCTGCGCCGGCAGGTCGGAGGTCTCAGCGTCTGGAGATGTGACGCGCGGCAGAATTCTCTCGGTCGGCCTGGCCGGCCCCTGGATCGCGGGCATTTCTTGCGTGGCTGGCCGCGGCGCGGCCGTGCCCGAATCAACCGCGGGAGGCCCGGAAGGGATCTTGATCACTTCGGTCTGTTTCGGCGTCGCAGGCGGGATCATCGGAGCCGGAGGACTGACAGCCTCGACTCGTCGAGACGTCGGCGCTTCCATCGGCTTCGCCTCGAGCGCCTGAGCGTACCGCTTAGAGCGTGCCGTCCGGCCGGCCATCGCCACGCCGCTGATTCCGCCGAGCGCTCCGCCTCCGAATCCGCCGAGCAGAAACGATTCGGCGACGCCCTCGCTGAGGGCCCGCTTCGGATCGTAGCCGGAGACGATCTTCGCGTTGACGTTATTCAGGATCTGCTGCGTAAATTCCTGAAGACCCTCTTCGCCGAACTCCTTGGCGAATTCCTTCCCTACTTCCTTGATGAGTCCGTACGCGCCGGCGCGGCGGGCTGAGCCGAGCATGCTTACCTTGCCGCCCATCCGCCCAACTCCCACTCCTTCAGTCAGTCCGATGAGCGCCCCGACTATGGCTGCGCGCTTCGCGCCCTCTTCGTTTTCGCCTGCCGCAATCGCCTCGTCGTAGACCTGCCCGGCGTTCGACGCCGCGCCCAGGGCGGCCGATGTGAGCCATGCTGGCGCGCCTGCGCCCGCGCCCAGGTACGAAGCAGCCGCGAACGGGACGGCGGAGCCGAGGGCCTCGGCTCCCTTCGAGAGCAGACTTTCATCAGTCGGATCTACGGGCGCGAGAGTCCGCATCGTGTCTTCGTATTGCTGCGGAGTCTGGAGCACGCCCTTTGCCCGGAGATCGGCCTCCATCGCGGGATGAAGCAGCGACGCGCCCCTGACGGCGCTCGTAACCGTCCCGGTCGCCCCGCGCATAAAGCGGTTGACGAGTTGAACGGGATAACTCGGCGCGTTCGCCTTGTCGAGTTGGCGTTGGTCTTCGATCTCTCGCAGTCGCCCTTGCTGCCGCTCCTGCGCCTCACGCTCCGCGACGTTTCGCACGGTCGCCTCCATCGCCGCCCACTCGTCGGCGGTAAATCTGGAAGCGTTGGATGGATCCGCCACGGTTTCGACGATTCTTCGCTCGATGTCCGCGGCGTTGAAATCCTGCGGTTTGAGCGACCCGACCTTCGGCATCGCTCCTGGTTGGCCCTTGGGCTTGAAGACGGGCGGGCCCTGGACTTGCCCGCCGGCGAAAGGCTCTTCTATGGGGCGCGGGGCGGTTCGCCAGTCGGGGCGGAGCTTGATGGACCGCGACTTCTCCTGCAAAGCCCCTTCCGCCTTGATCCGCCTTTGGCTCGCCTGATTGAGAGCGGTGTCGAGGTCGAGCGGTCTCCGATAATTGAACTCCTGCCTCTGGCTCGGCGGCAAGTATGCAGGGGGCGATGGTTGTGGTTGTGGTTGCGGTTGAGATTTCTGCTGGCTCGCCACGAACTCATCAAGGAGGTCGTCGAGTATGTCCGCCTTCCGCGCCCCTCGCTTCCGTTCTTGTTCCTGGACGAACGCGCCGAATTCGTCCTCCAGACTTTTGCGCCGGCGCTCTTCTTCGAGGAATTTCTCGTACTCGCCTTGCTGTTGGGGCATTGCCGAATCCCTATAAAAGCGAAGCCAATCACGAGCTGATGATCTCGAAATTGGCCTCGCTGTATGTCGCGCCCGGCGGCGGCGACAAGATCGAATTGTTACCCGCTGTCATCAGTCAGCGGCTCAAAAGAAAAAACGCCCGAACTTCTGGCCGATCCGGTCGGTCTGTTCGGGCGTTCGCGGACGCTCTTTAATTTTTGCGCGCGTGTCAGTGATTTATCCGCTGACACGCTTCAAGCCGGTCACATTCTAGTCGCGTGTGGCGCGTCAGGCAAAGGTTTTTCTTGCTAACGTGGCCGTCTGTGGAGCCGTTCGAATGATTTTCTCGCCTTCACTGTCGCGACCGGCTACAGCGACTCAATCGCGAATTCAACGCGGCGCGTGGCGAACTAGGTTTGAGCGCCGGTCGCCGGCGTACACGACCGACTGGCGGCAGTTGATGACTGCGCAATGAGTCGCGCTAGGCGGTTCGGCTCACAGACGCAGTGATGAAAACCAGACGGATATTTTTAGATCGACTCTGATGTTGTGGCAGACTTGCCCTCGAGCTTGTAGATGTCACGTACCACCGGATATCGCCATCGCAATGGGTACACCCAAAACCCGAGTACGGCCTTTGATGGTCTGAAGGCGACAAGCACTTCAGCGCCTCCCATTGGCGCCCGACTCGCCCCTAGAACTTCGTATTCCTCGTCAACTATGAGGCTTTCAAGCTCGACATCCATCGTCAGAATACCTCCCTTTTCAAACGCCGGAGGAATGACGCCGCGCTTGATTTGTTCGATAGAGATCGCCACGAGCGCGTTGTACGCGACAAACGACTTGCGATTACAGTAGGAGATAGATTTCACCGTTCCCGATTGTTTTGAAGACGACTCCTTCTCTCTGCTGCGGCTTCTCCAAAACTCAACAACTAAAAGGTTGCCCTCGATCCCCCACACGGCTATCGAACTGTTTTCGTAGGCAAGTCCCCAGTGCGAAGGCCGCCCAATGATTTCTTTTACTCTGGCAAATGAATCGCCTAATTTAATTCCGCATACAGTGCCCTCGAACACAGTACCGCTCGGGAGCGGATAAACAATGAGCCCATCCACCGTGCCGAAGTGCTGATCATAGGAGATTTCTATTCCCTCCGAGTAGTATTGCTCGATTTGCCAGCCCGTCGCATCGGGCTTGCCAAGGGCTTCCAAGACACGCTCTCTCGTATCGCCTAGTTTTACAGGAAAATCCTCCTCAAGGCTCATTGTCTGAGACTTTAATATGCCGAAGCGCTCCCTCCACATTATCTCAATGTGGTCTTCTGGCGCAGTTTCCTTCAGTGGGATGTTGGTATCACCCAGCCTCGTATAAATCACGCCGGCTCTAACAAGGGCTTTTCCAACCAGAAAGTCCTTCAGAGTGAAGTACGGCTTTTTCGAGGTGTTCAGTATCTGAAGCGCCATTATTTCATGCCCGTCAACTTGATGAACTGTAAGCTCTACCTGCGGGATTTTGTTAAGGCGCACCTGTCTGAGGAAGTCGTTAAGATCGGCGTTCGTTTTCTTATTGGGATCATTCTCTACACCGTAAACAGTCCCATCGTTTGCGACGCCGAACACAAGAAACCTATCGCCTTTGTAGAAGGAATTACTCAAGCACAAGATGTCATGAAGCAACTCGGCGTTGTTTTCATGGAATTCTCGTTTAAAATCAAGCGATTCGGATTCTCTTCGAGACAGGATGCTTTGAATATCAAGCACAGGTGACCTCCTTCCCCGTCTGTGGATATGTCGGGTTTGAAGAGCCTCTACCGATTAGACTCCAGAAAAATCCCAGATCTCGACATAAAGTAGAAACCGCGGCCAGGTTTAACCGTACTTTTCCATTGTGCGGGTCAGTACAGACGTTTGTACTAAATCTGTTGCAAGTGCGAATTGTCACATGTTATGTTGCGCCCGCGCGGACAACCTATTTGCCCTGAAAAGCATCAGTTTCAATAATTTGCGTGACTACACACGCCGCAAATCGTGCACTAACAACAATTTGCAATTATAACGAATTCATCGGTTTTACACCTGGCTTAGTAGCCAGGGAGATTTTTGTTCGGTCATTTCTAATGGCATAAGAATTGATTGAACAAAAAATGGTGCGCCTGCAGAGAGTCGAACTCTGTGGCGTCGGGGTACGAGCCCCTAGCCTATCCCAACAGGCGCACTATGGAGGCCGGGGCGGGACTCGAACCCGCATCATAGCCTTAGGTGGCTATTCTCTCGTCGAGAATCCCAGTACCAGTGGGTTGCTTTATCCACTTAAGCTACCCGGCCTTAAAACACAAAAGCCTTTGACCAGTTAGAGATGCGGCATGTACGTCTCCGCTTGACAGGTCAAAGGCTTTCAGATACGCTTAAGCCGATTCCCTATCTGCCTAGTCAAGAGAAACTGAGGAATCCTGGGTCGCGAGAGCCTCTAACTCCGCGACCCTTTAATTTTTCCGCATATCTTACTCTTCCAATTTCGACTCGTCAAACCTCGTGATTCAGCTTCCACGCCGCAAATTATTGCAAACTAAAGCATGTGCCGAAAATAAAAAAGGCGCGCCAGCCGTGAGACTAGCGCGCCTCAATCGGCTTTTTAGGCACGGAAAATTGTCGCTATTTTGCGACCCTCAGTCAAGTCGATTCCTCTGGCTAATGTCGCAAAATTGCGATACAATATGAACCTGTGGACATTAAAGGGATTCACCCAGGACGGAAAAACAACCATCGTCTCTGCTTGGTATGAAGAGCAAACAGTGGCGGTGCAGGTGGCGTTCGAGACTAGATTGAAGTTTCTGGCCTCTCAGCCACCACAGATTTGGCAGCGTCCGTATGTCAGCAAGCTGCGAGGGAAATGCAAAGGGCTGATTGAAATTCGGTTTGAAGTGGACAACGTCCAACACCGACCTATCGGCTATTTTTCGGGCGAGCTAGAATTCACCATTTTAGCGTTCGCCACGGAACGAGGCAGCAAGTTCGATCCCCTTGAAGTTTGCGCGATCGCGAAGAGGCGCAAAGCCTTAATCGAGGAAAGAAAGGAGCATGCTCGTGAGTTTAAGTTCTAGAAAAACCACCGTAGAGCGTCTCTTGAAGAGCAAGGAGTACAGAGACGCTTACGTGCTGGAACACATCAAGAACGGGGTCGCCTTCCAGATACGCACTCTGCGGGAGGATCGAGATTGGACGCAGGGAGATTTAGGCGATGCGATGGGAAAGCCGCGCAACGTCATATCCCGTATAGAAGACCCGAACTATGGCAAGACCACCCTAACAACCCTGCGAGAGGTGGCGGCGGCGTTTGACGTAGGCCTGTTAGTGAAGTTCGTGCCGTTCAGCCGCTTAGTCAGAGAATACGAGGACGTGTCTCCCGCGCGCCTTTCAGCGCACAGCATCACGTCCACAGAAGAATTCGCCGCTTTGTCAGAGTGGGCGAAAGAGGAGC
>WNGE01009089.1_pt1 | contig 10503 bp, 9 predicted proteins | sample 5400651 | NCBI WGS metagenome assembly WNGE01 (sample SAMN13153370, study PRJNA577476) | soil metagenome | isolation source: 60 cm soil or saprolite under grassland replicate 2 | place: USA:California | collected 2016-06-15
TGTACGAGGCCGGCAACGACCTGCTGAACCTGATCAACGACATCCTCGACCTGTCCAAGGTCGAGGCGGGCAAGATGGACATCAGCCTGGCGCCGGTGCAGCTCAGCGCGCTCTGCGCCGACCTCGAGCAGACCTTCCGTCCGATCGCCGAGCAGCAGGACCTCGCCTTCTCGGTGCGGATCGCCGAGGGCACGCCCTCCTCGATCGTCACCGACGAGCGCCGCGTCGAGCAGGTGCTCAAGAACCTGCTGTCCAACGCCTTCAAGTTCACCGACGAGGGCTCTGTGGAGCTGGGGGCGGGACTGGTGCCCGCCGGCACGCGCTTCGCCAGCCCGCGGCTGCGCAACGCCGGCGAGGTGATCGCGCTGTCCGTGGCCGACACCGGCATCGGCATCTCCAGCGACAAGCTGCTCGAGATCTTCGAGGCGTTCCAGCAGGCCGACGGCACCACCAGCCGCAGGTACGGCGGCACGGGCCTGGGGCTGTCGATCAGCCGCGAGATCGCGCGCCTGCTCGGCGGCGAGATCCAGGTCGAGAGCGAGCTTGGCAACGGCAGCGTGTTCATGCTGCTCGTCCCCGCCGTGACCGGGCCGCCCGAGGCCGACGCCGGCGCCCGCGGGGTCGAACGGCCCGCGCCGCGACCCGAGGGCGGCAACGGGGAGCGGCCGGTCACCGCCGCGGAGCTGGCGCGCGACCCGGAGCCCGCCCGCGCCGACGGCGCGGCGGCCGCTGACGCCACCCTCGCCGGCAAGCGCGTGCTGATCATCGACGACGACGTGCGCAACGTGTACGCGCTCACCAGCGCGCTGGAGGACCGGGGCATGGAGGCGCTGTACGCGGAGAACGGGCGCGCCGGGATCGAGCTGCTCGAGCGCAGGCCAGGCATCGACCTTGTGCTGATGGACATCATGATGCCGGGCATGGACGGCTACGAGGCCACCCGCGCCATCCGGCAGCTCCAGGGCTTCCGCGGCCTGCCGATCATCGCGCTCACCGCCAAGGCCATGCGCGGCGACCGCGAGAAGAGCCTGGCCGCCGGCGCCTCCGACTACATCACCAAACCCGTCGACATCGACCAGCTCCTCGAGATGATGCGGGTGTGGCTGTACCGATGAGCGGGCACCGGCACGCCACCTCCGCCGCGCCGCGGGCGCTGGACCCCCAGGCCCCGCGGCCGCGCGTGCTGCTGGTCGACGACCGGCCCGACAACCTGATGGCCCTGGCGGCCGTGCTCGAGCCGCTCGGCGCCGACCTGGTCCCGGCCGGCTCCGGAGAGGAGGCCCTGCGGCACCTGCTCGGCGAGGAGTTCGCCGTCATCGTGCTGGACGTGCAGATGCCGATGCTGGACGGCTTCGAGACCGCCCGCCTGATCAAGCAGCGCGAGCGCACCCGCCACATCCCGATCGTGTTCCTGACCGCGATCAGCGGCGAGCCAGAGCACCACCTGCGCGGCTACGAGATCGGCGCGGTCGACTACGTCTACAAGCCGTTCGCGCCCGAGATCCTGCGGGCCAAGGTGCGGGTGCTCGTCGAGCTGTGGCAGCGTGGCGCGGTCATCGAGCGCCAGCGCGCCGAGCTGGAGGCGCGCCTGGCCGACCTCGACCGCGCCAACGAGACCCTGGCCCGCCAGGCCGTCGAGCTGGAGCGCTCCAACGCCGCGCTGGAGCGCTTCGCCGAGGTCGCCGCCCACGAGCTGCGCCAGCCCCTGCACAACGTGGCCGGTTTCCTCGACCTGCTCCTTTCCCGCCACCGCGACGGCCTCGGCGACGAGGCGGGCCTGCTCGCCGAGCGCGCCGCCGCCGGGGTCGAGGCGGCGCGCTCGCTCACCTCCGCCCTGCTCTCCTACGCCAAGGCCGGCACCGAGCCGCTGCGCCAGGAGCCGGTCCCGCTCGCCGAGCTGCTGGAGGCCGCAGAGCGGCAGGTGCCGGCACTGGAGGAGGGGGGCGCCACGGTCGAGGCAGAGGGGAGCCTGCCGGCCGTGCGCGGCGACCGCCGCCTGCTCGAGCGCCTGCTCGCCAACCTGCTCGACAACGCCGTCAAGTTCCGCTCGGCCGCGCCGCCACGGGTCCGGGTGCGCGCCGAGCCGGCCGAGGACACGTGGAAGGTGGTGGTCTCGGACAACGGCGTCGGCATCGACCCGACCGACGCGCCACGGCTGTTCACGGTGTTCGCGCGCCTGCATCCCAGGGACGACCGTCCCGGCCACGGCGTCGGCCTTGCCGTGTGCCGGCGGATCGTCGAGCGGCACGGCGGCACCATCCGCTGCGAGCCGGTCGCGGGTGGCGGCACGGCGGTCTGGTTCACCCTGCCGGCGGCCGCGCCCACCGCCCCCGCCCCCGCGCCCGCCGGCCCCGACGGGGAGGGCTGATGGCGACGCGGGTCCTGCTGGTCGACGACGACCCGGACTACCGGCTGCTGCTGCGGCTGGCGCTGGAGGCCGATCCCCGCTACGAGGTCGTGGGGGAGGCGGGCGACCGGCGCGAGGCCGTGGCCGCCGCCGCCCGGCACCTGCCCGACCTGGTGCTGCTGGACTGCTCCATGCCCGGCGCCGACGCCTTCGACTGCCTGCCGGACCTGCGCCGCACCAGCGCCTCGAGCCGGGTGGTCCTGCTGTCCGGGCACGCCGCCGCCGACCTCGAGATGGCGGCCTGCTCTGCCGGGGCGCTCGGCTTCCTCGGCAAGGACGTCCTGCCGAGCGAGCTGCCAGCCGAGCTGGCCACGGTCGCGGGCCTGGTCGGAGCGGTCGAGGCCGTGCTCTGCCAGGCGTCCACCAGTCTGGCCGGCGACCCGCGAAGCGCCGGCGACGCCCGCCGCTTCGTGGCGGACGCGCTCGAGTCCTGGCAGCTCGGCCCGCTGGTCGAGACAATCACGCTGCTCACCAGCGAGCTGGTCGCCAACGCGGTGGTCCACGCCCGCTCGAATATGGACGTGGTGGTGCGGCTGACCGGCGCGAGCGCCCGGGTGGAGGTGACCGACCGTTCGGACCTGGCGCCGGCGCCGCGGGCCCTCGACGTCGAGGACGACTCCGGGCGGGGCCTCGTGCTGGTCCAGACGCTGGCGCGGCGCTGGGGCACCCGCAGGCAGCCCGGGGGCGGCAAGACGGTCTGGTTCGAGGTGCCGCGCGACGACGAGCTGTCGGGGCGGGGACCGCCATGGTGAGCGAGAGGGAGCTGCGGCGCCGGGCGATCGAGGAGCTGGAGGCGGAGCGTGACCGGCTCGAGCGGCTCCTGCTGCGCCTGCCCTCGCTGCTGGCCGAGCTCGACGTGGACCGCCTGACCAAGGGCATCGCCGAGGCCGCAAGGGATCTCGTCGGCGCCCGCGTCGGCATCTTCCTGCCGGCCGACGGCGACGAGAGCGCCGCCATCTTCGTCGGCCTGGAGCGCGACACCTTCGCCGACCCGCCCACGGTCGACCATGCTCCGCTGCTCGCCGGGGTGCTGTGGCGCGGCGAGACCATGCGGATCAACGACGTGACCGCGTGGGCCTCGCGCGATGCCAGCGCGTGGACCTACGGGGTGCTGGCGGACGGGCGCCTGCTGCGGAGCTGGCTGGCCGCGCCGGTGCGCGGCCGCAGCGGCGCCGTGCTGGGCGCGATCTACCTCGGCCACCACCGCGCCCACGCCTTCTCGCAGCGGCAGGAGGAGCTGCTCGGCGGCCTGTGCGCGCAGCTCGGGGTGGCAATGGAGAACGCCGCCCTGTTCGCGGAGCGCTCGCGCGTGGCCGCCGCGCTCCAGGAGACCCTGCTGCCGCCGCTGCTGCCGTCCATCCCTGGCGTGGACCTGTCCGCGCGCTACCGGCCGACCGGCGCCGGGAACCTGATCGGCGGCGACTTCTACGACGTGTTCGAGCTCGGCGAGCGGAACTGGGGACTGGTGCTGGGGGACGTGAGCGGGTTCGGCCCTGAGGCGGCCGCCCTGACCGGGCTCGCGCGCTACGCCATCCGCGCCGTCGCCACCACCGAGCAGCAGCCCAGCGCCGTGCTGACCCAGCTCAACGAGGCCATGCTGCGCCAGAACCTCGAAGAGCGCTTCTTCACGGCGGTGTACGCGCGGGTGACCCCGCGCGATGGCGGGGTCGAGGTCACGCTGTCGAGCGCCGGCCACCCGCCCAGTGCGGTGCTGCGCGACGACGAGACCGTGGAGCTGCTGAACCGCCGGCCGGGCATGCTGCTCGGCGTCTTTCCCGACCCGGACCTCGAGGACGGGCGCGTGGTGCTCGAGCCGGGCGACGCGCTGGTGCTCTACACCGACGGGGTGGTGGAAGCGCGCGACGACAGCGGTGAGCAGTTCGGCTTCGACCGTCTCCAGGCCCTGCTGGCGACCTGCACGGGCCGCTCCGCCGACGGCATCGCCAGGCGCCTGGAGCTGGCCGTCCTCGACCACCAGGGCGAGAAGATACCCGACGACGTCGCCATCCTGGTACTCCGCGCACAACCCTGACCCTCGGCCGTTCAGGCATGCATTTGGGACGAGTTGCAACTGGGGAAGGTGCCTCGTAAGATGCGTCGGCTCTTCTGTGCCGTGGCAGCCCCCCAGCAGCCCCATGAAGGAGAAGCCCCTCGGTGCTGTGCGTTCGACGGTCCACCCGACGGTCCCGCCGTCTCCTGCCGGGTGCGCTCGTCCTCGCGCTCGTGGCGGTGCTCTGCACGGTCTGGACCGGCGGCGCGGCCCTGGCCAGCCCGAGCGCCTCCGAGCTGCAGAGCCAGCTCCGCCGCCTGAACGCCGACGCCGACCAGGCGGTCGAGCAGTACCTGGAGGCGCAGCTCGAGCTCAAGCAGACCCGCGCCTCGCTGGACGGTATGCAGCGGCAGGTGGACGCGGCCGGCAGGCAGGTCGGTGCGCTCAGGGAGCTGGTGTCGGCGCGGGCGGCCAGCGCCTACATGTTCGGCCCGGCCGACGTGGCCCTCGTGCTGAGCCCCGGCAAGGTCGACGACACGCTGGACCGCATACAGACCCTCAACCTGCTCGCGCAGCGCGCCAACGACCAACTGAACGACCTTGGCGTCGCCGAGCGGGCGCTCCAGACGGAGATGGCGCGGCTCACCAAGGTCGAGCGGGAGCTCCAGGCGCAGGTGAAGCGGCTCGCGGCCCAGAAGGACAAGGTCGACCGGCTGGTCTCGCGGACACGGGGCATGCTCGCGCAGCTCAGGGCGCGCGCCGGCGCCGCCGGGCTGAACAGGGTCGACCCAGGGCTGCCGTCCGGCTCCTTGCCGCCCCCTCCGACCGGCAGCAGCGGCGCCGCGGCCGCCGTGCGCTACGCCTACGCCCAGCTCGGTAAGCCCTACCAGTACGGCGCCGCCGGACCGGGCGCCTTCGACTGCTCCGGCCTGACCATGATGGCCTGGCGCCAGGGAGGCATCGCCCTGCCGCACTCGGCGGCCGGCCAGATCGGCATCGGCCGCCGCGTGAGCCAGTCGGAGCTGCAGCCCGGCGACCTCATCTACCGCTACAGCCCGATCTCCCACGTCGCCATCTATGTGGGAGGGGGGATGCAGATCGCGGCGACCCACACAGGCAGCGTGGTGAAGGTGCAGGCGGCGGTCGACGGCAATGTGGTGGGGTTCTCGCGGCCTAACGGTTGATTGTGTGGGTCAGCAGGGAGCCTGGTTCTGGGTGCTCGGGATCGAAGGTGCTGGGATGGATGTGAGGGTGCGGCTCCTCGTTGGGTTTGCCGGATCTGGACTGCGTTGTGGCGTGGGGGGCCGGGCGGATGTCCACTCGCAGGCTACGGAAACCAGGTCGCTGCGAGTGGACATCCGCCCGGCCATCCCGGTCACCTGACCGACCACCGGGGTGCCGTCGCTTGCGGGCACATTCAGCGCCAAGAACCTTGCGGTGCCCGGGTCGGCGCAGATTCGCCGGTGTCGCCGCACGGGAGGGTCGTCAGGTCGGCGTCGCGGGAGAATTCTCAAAGGCGGGCGGGCGGTTCGCCCCGGGACCATGGTCGTGACCGTGGCGTTGTCGGACGGTGGCGAGATCGGCGGCGGGCTTGTCGCGCTGGCGAACATCGGGAGCGGTCAGTCCGAGAGCGTCGATCCGTGACCTCGTGGTGACAGCAGCGATCACCACGACGATCCCCTCGACCATAGCGGTGTGGACCACCGTGGGCGGGGGGTTGTCGTCGCCCCGTGCGTGGGGACGGTGACCGGATGGGCCGGGCGGATGTCCGCTCGGAGCGACTGTAGTGTGGCGGAGCGGACGAGTGGACATCCGCCCGGCCCCCCACGCCACAACGCAGTCCGCCTCCGCAAACATACGAGGAGCCGCATCCTCAGCACCCTCTGATCCCAGTGCCAGGCGCCAGAGGATCGTGCCAAGCGCTTTGCAGACCCTCGGGTCCGTCAGCCCACCTTGCTCCCGTACATCTCCCCCAGCGGGTCCGCCAGCAACTCCAGACGGGCCCCGTCCGGGTCCCGGAAATACAGCGACGAGCCGCTCACGTGCTGATACTCCACGCCCGCCTCCTCCAACCTTCCCTTCAGCCGCCGCCAGGTCTCGGGCTCGACGCTGATGGCGATGTGGTGCAGCCCACCGAGCACCTCGGCGTAGGGGCCGAGGTCCAGTCCGGGGAAATCGAAGAAGGCGAGGAGATTGCCGTTGCCGATGTCGAAGAAGAAGTGGTTGGAGCCGCGGTAGTCGCGGTTCTCGAAGATGTCGGTGAGCGGGAACTGGAGGACCCCCTGATAGAACCGGATGGTCCGCTCGACGTCCGATGAGAGCAGGGCGACGTGGTGCGCGCCCCGGGCGGTCGACGCCGCCCGCCGCCCGCGGGGTTCGAGGTAGGTCGCGCGGAGGCGCTCGCGCCGCGCCTCGATCGCCTCCAGGTCGATGCCGGCTCCGGTCACTGGACGCTCCTTTCAGGACTGCTCGGCGGCCGCGCTGCCGGAGCCTCCGGCGGCGGTGCCGCGCGGCTCCTTCTCGCCCGGCCAGACGTCACGCTCCTCGTGGTGCCAGACCGGGTGGTCGCCCGAGGTCTCCACGTTGAAGCCGTAGTCGTAGACCATCGAGCCGCCGTAGGTGGCGCCGGTCACCACCAGCGCCGTCGCGACCACCGTGAGCACCGTGAGCCCGACGGGCGTGGAAGCGCTGTCCCCATTGGCCAGCCGCAGGATCAGGTCGACCAGGATCAGCACGGTGACCGCGATCATGATAATCGCGTGCGTGTTGATCGTGCGGCGTGCCTGGGTGCCCGCCTCGCTGGAGTAGAACCAGTCCGCCCAGCCCGTCAGCGCTGCCAGCACCGAGACGGCGGCGCCACCGATGGTCACCCACGTGGCCGCGTGGAACAGCTCGGTCGCGGCCGCCGGGTGGCCTGAGTGCAGCGCGACCGAGAGGACGTCGAATACGGCGGCGAACAGGTAGGCGGTGACCGGGACGTCGGTCAGGGGCGGGTGGAGCGGCTTGCCGGCCCAACCTCGCAGCCCCCTGAATTTGCGGCCCTGTATGGTCAGCGGGGGGCCAACCGTGAAGTGCCTCATGTTCCCCTCCATATCGGGTCCCGGTGGCGGGCACGTGCCCAGGAATCTGTGGACAGCGGTGGGCCCGTGTCAAGGTCCTGCCCGGCTGGAGCCGCACCCAGTCCCTCGGGGAACGTGGCGCCCCTGCGCGGCTCCGCTCCCTGCCGGGACCGGCGGGACCGGCGGGACCGGCGGTCCTCTCAGCCGGTGGCCTCGACGGAGTTGCTCGGTGCCGAGACATTGCCCGAGCGGTCACGCGCTCGGACCGTGAAGGTGTAGCTCCCGGGCTCCAGGCACACCACTGTGCTGTTCTGGAAGCCGCTCGCGACCGCGACCAACTGCGAGCCCGCGTAGATCTGGTACTGGATGTACTGCGCCGGGTCGGCGTTGTCGCTGGAGAGGTTCCACTCCAGCATGAAGATCCCGCCGCCCGACCACAGGTCCACCAGCCCGCTGGGGACGGTGGGCGCCTGGGTGTCGGCGGGTGTGGTGATGGTGACCGGGGCGCTCTGCGGTGAGAGGCTGCCGGCGCTGTCCTGCGCCTGGACGGCGATGGTGTAGGTCCGCCCGGGCAGCAGCCCGGTCACGGACCCGCTGTCGCTCTGGTAGGAGTAGGTCCACCAGACGTCGTTGACGAGGATGCGGTACCCGTCGATGCCGATCTGGCTGGTGGCCGGAGTCCAGCCGAGCGACGCGCCGGTGAAGGTCGTGCTGGTGGCCTGCAGGCCGCTCGGGGCGGTGGGCGCTGTGTCGGCGAAGGCCGCGGGAGCGGCCAGGGTGCCCGCCGCGAGCGCGGCGAGCGCCGCTCCTGCCAATGACGCTCGTAGCTTGTCCGTTCCGATAATGATCACCCCCGATTTCGTGGAACGCGGGACATGGGGTGGGACCGGAGCGGGGGCAGCTTGGCGCAGGGATGCACCACGTTGGTCCTATATTGTCAGATAGTCCGGAATTCTGCACGGAGGGGCTCGGCCCGGAGGCCACCTTCACGGTCGGTCGGGCCTCTCCTACGGGCCTCTCCCACCGGTCGGGCCGCCCCCTATCATCGCCACCTCTGACGCCCTACGCTGGCCGGGTGCCCACGGCACAGTGGGTGCCGCGTGCGTGCGGGGCGAGACCGCGCGGGACAGGACCCGGTCCGCCGCCGCGCGGCAGGCTGCTCGCAAGGGAGGTGCCCCGATCGACTTCCTCCAGCCCCGGAGCTGGGCCGAGGCGCTCGAGGTCAAGGCGGCGCGCCCGGAGGCCCTGCCGATCGCCGGCGGCACCGACGTGATGGTGGACCTGAACTTCGACAGGGCACGGCCCGCCGCCATCCTGGACCTTGGCCGGGTGCGGGAGCTGGAGGGCTTCGAGCGCGGCGACGGCTGGCTCCGGCTGGGCGCCCGCCTCACCTACACGGAGGTGACCGAGCAGCTCGGCGAGGTCCTGCCCGGGCTGGCGACCGCCTCGCGCACGGTGGGCTCGCCACAGATCCGCAACCGCGGCACCATCGGCGGCAACCTCGGCTCGGCCTCGCCCGCCGGCGACGCCCACCCGCCGCTGCTGGCGGCCGACGCCGAGGTCGAGGTCGCCTCGGTGCGCGGCTCCAGGCGCCTGCCCATCGCCGAGTTCTTCACCGGGCCCAAGCGCAGCGCCCTCGGGCCGGACGAGCTCATCGCCGCCGTCCACCTGCCGGCCGCCACAGGACCGCAGCAGTTCGCCAAGGTCGGCACGCGCAATGCCATGGTCATCGCGGTGTGCTCGTTCGCGCTCAGCCTCGACCCCGAGCGCGGGCGCGTCGGCACGGGGATCGGCTCGGCCGGTCCGACGCCGCTGGCCGCCTCGGCCGCCGAGCGCTTCCTCGAAGGGGTGCTGGAGGCCGAGGGCCTGTGGGGCACGCGCGGCCCGGTCGGCGAGGCGGCGGGCGCCCGCTTCGGCGAGCTGGTGGCCGCCGCGGCCCGGCCGATCGACGACGTGCGCGGCACCGCCGCCTACCGCCGCCACGGCTTGGCCGTGCTGGCCCGGCGGGCGCTGGCCTGGGCGTGGGACCAGTACCGTAGGGGGTGACCATGCGCGTGACCTGCACCGTCAACGGCCAGCCCCGCTCGGCCGACGACGTCTGGGAGGGCGAGAGCCTGCTCTGGGTGCTGCGCGAGCGGCTCGGGCTGCCCGGCTCCAAGAATGCCTGTGAGCAGGGCGAGTGCGGCTCCTGCTCGGTGTACCTGGACGGCACGCTGGTGTGCGCCTGCCTGGTGCTCGCCGGCCAGGCGCAAGGGTCGGAGATCGTGAGCGTGGAGGGTCTCGCCTCCGGCGACCGGCTCCATCCGGTGCAGGCGGCGTTCGTGGAGGCCGGCGCCGTGCAGTGCGGCTTCTGCACTCCCGGCCTGGTGGTCGCCGCCCACGACCTGCTGCGGCGCGACCCGCTGCCGAGCGACGCGCGCATCCGCGAGGCCCTGGCCGGCAACCTCTGCCGCTGCACCGGCTACGAGAAGATCCTGGACGCGGTCCGGCTGGCGGCCGGGCGCATGGGAGGGCGGCGATGACCCTGATCATCGAGGGGTGCGCGATCGCCACGGTGGATGCGATGGGCAGCGAGCACACCTGGGGCCACCTGGTGGTGGAGGGCGACCGGATCGTGGCGGTCGGCCCCGGTCCCGCCCCCGTCCCCGCCCCCGCCGCTGGTCCGGGTCCCGCCCTGCTCGGGGCCTCCGGCGTCAGGCGCATCGACGGGAGCGGCTGCCTGGCCACGCCCGGCCTGGTCAACTGCCACCACCACCTGTACCAGTGGATCACCCGCGGGCTCGCCCAGCAGGCCAGCCTGTTCGAGTGGCTCACCGAGCTGTACCCGGTGTGGGCCCGGCTCGACGCCGACCTCGAGCTGGCGGCCGCCCGCGCCGCGCTCGCCGCCCTGCTCACCTCCGGCTGCTCCACCACCACCGACCACCACTACATCTTCCCGGCCGGCGCCGGGGACCTGCTCGCCGCCGAGGTCGAGGCGGCCGCCGCGCTCGGCATCCGCTTCCATCCCTGCCGCGGCTCCATGGACCTCGGCCGCTCGCGCGGTGGCC
>WNGE01012299.1_pt1 | contig 10503 bp, 7 predicted proteins | sample 5400651 | NCBI WGS metagenome assembly WNGE01 (sample SAMN13153370, study PRJNA577476) | soil metagenome | isolation source: 60 cm soil or saprolite under grassland replicate 2 | place: USA:California | collected 2016-06-15
CGGCGGCATCGCGGGCGCGGCAAACTTCATCAACCAGCACCGCCGCCGCAGCCGGAAGTGCTCGATTGTTTCCGGGTAGGCGACCTTTCTCTCCGCTCAGGGCGTCACGGTCGAAAATATGTCGCCCGCCGCCACACCCGGAGCCGCCCTCTATCCCCAGTCAGCTGGCACTGCCGTAGAAAGGTAGTGTTTTTTGATTGTCAGTTGAGAGCGCGGGAGAATCGGATGTCAGGCTGCCAGTCCGCCACAGGACGGACTTGCCGTGGCGAGCCTGACTCGGCCGGCGGGCAGCTTCCTGCCGTGTTTCGCCCGTGCTGGCAGCCTGGCGGGCCGAGTCAGTCCAAGCTGGCTGACATCCGATTACGCCGCTTTCAGCTCAACACTACCCCGTAAAAATCTTGATTTTTTTCTTGCATTACGGTTACTGCTAGCAATAATGTGCGGTTCATCTCAATGTGGGTATCAAACTTGGAACCTCGTCCAACTGAGGGGCATTATGTAGAGGTGCTTGCCAAGCACACAGTGGGTTCGGTGCTCGCTGCGGCGAGCATCGCTACAACACGGCAAAAAAATTTTGTAACCATTGCAGCCCGCGGCCGGTCATACCTTTCAAAGAAGCGCTTCCAAACAACAAACGAAACCAAAATCGGGAGAAACTTATGAGCTTGCAAACTGGAAAAAAGACGAAAAACGCAATCAAATCTTGGCAGTGTAGAATCATACCACACGCCGGCGCGCCGCTCGTGATCCTGGCGCTGATGTTTTCAGGGCTGTTAGTCACCGCGGCTCTGGCGTCATCGCTGATCGATCCGGAACCGGAAGATTCTACTACGCGCTTTGGGCAAAGCGTCGCGGTCATCGGTGACATCAACGGGGACGGAGTTCCCGATCTGGCAGTTGGGACTCCATTCCAGGATGGAGATTTTGACAGTGGTAACGGGTTTGGCCCGCCCCAGGATGTGGGAAAGGTTTGGCTTATCAACGGCGCCACCTTGGCCGTCATTAATCAGCTCAATGACCCATTTTTTCAGGTCCCCAGAGATTTCCCGAAGTTTGGTAGTTTTACTGGCTTTTCGGTAGCTAGTGCCGGAGATATTAACGGCGACGGTGTCCCGGACATTCTCGTGGGGGTTCCGCACCATTCCAATTTCGACATTGACGCCATAAACGCTGGTGAGGCCTTTGTCTTTAGCGGCGCGGATGCCAGTGTCCTCTTTACTCTTACCGATCCTGATGAAGACGAAAATAACAGAATGGGCTTTTCTGTCGCAGGCCTGGGAGATGTCAACGGCGATGGCGTCCCCGATCTGCTCGTAGGGAGTCCAAAAAAAGACACGGAGGAAGGCTTGGCGGACGTAGGAAGTGCTATCATCTTCAGCGGCGCGAATGGTAGCGTCATTCGTTCATTGAATCCTCCCGATCAAGGGGGCGCGGAGGAAAACGGCAGGTTCGGCACGGCCGTGGCTGACGCCGGCGATGTTAACCATGACGGGGTGGACGATATTCTGATCGGAGCGCCGGGAGATAGTCGCGCCTACGTTTTTAACGGCGCGACTGGCGCGCTTATCTTCACAATAACGAGCCCTGCGGGCCGTAACGCGGAGAGATTGCCTTCTTTTGGTGCCGCTGTCGCAGGAGGTCAGGATCTTGATGGCGATGGTACTCCCGACTTCGTGATCGGTGCCCCGAACCAGAAGAGTCTTCAAGGGGCGGCCTACGTTTTCAAAGGCTCGGATGGAACTCTGCTATTCAGGTTGCGCGGTCCCAGGCAGGGATTCGTCAAATTTGGCACTTCGGTAGCGGTAACCCCGGATGTCACCGGCGATGGCCGGCCGGATATTCTGGTTGGCGCCCCTGATGCGACTGTGAATGGGCTGCAAAACGCGGGAGAAGTTTTGATTATTACAGGTAGCAGCGGAAGACTCTTCAACACCCTAACCAGCGAAGAGCCTACGGCGTTCGCCGGTTTTGGTTTCGCCGTAACTACGGGAGATTTCAATGGCGACGGGACTCCCCAGAGCGTGATCGGGGTTCCTTTTCAAGACAAAGATTTAATCATAAATGGAGATGTTGAGACGCATCTCCAGATTGGTCAGATCGAGATTCAGTAAAAGTGGGATAAAAAAATATGAAAAAAATACAATTCTCAGCCTTAGCTTGCTTGATCCTTTCCGCCGCGTTTCTGCCATCGGCGTTGGCTAACCACCGAACCGGCACCATCATCGCGCCCGAATTGCTCGTGGCCGGCGATTTCAACCAGGACGGTAACATGGATTTGGCAGTCAATTGCACCGGATTTGACGTCGTGGCCATCTTGTTTGGAGACGGCCTGGGCGGGTTCACTTTGGGGGGACATTTTCCGGTTGATACCCTCTCAAAGGGGCTTCAGGTGGGCGACGTAAATCGGGATGGACATCTCGACTTGGTGAATGCTTCCAACTGGGGTTACGACGAGACTGTCCTCCTGGGCGATGGTTTAGGTGCATTCCATGTGGGTGCTCCGCCAAGTGAAGTTGACGGCGATGGCGAGCCGGCCCGTCTTCTCTTGCGAGACTTCAATAACGACGGCCTGCTTGATATCGCAGTCAACGCCCCCGATGACGGTAGCGTCCTGCTCTTTTTTGGCGATGGGAAGGGAGACTTCCCAGGTCCTAGCACCGAAATAGAAGACGTGCAACAACCTTACGGCATGGATGCGGCCGATCTGAATGGCGATGGAAATCTGGACATGGTAGTGGGCGGTCTAACACGCGTCTCAGGGGCCTGCGTGGCCACTGTCCTGCTAGGCGATGGTGCAGGAGGGTTCCTTAATAGCACGTTCTCAGTCGATGATCTTCCAGCTAGCGTTAAGATTGGCGACCTGAACAACGACGGTATCCAGGACGTCGTCGTGGCGGGAGCTCTCCCAAGCGGGCTGGGAAGCGCCGGCAACTTCGTTACCACTTACCTTGGCAATGGCAGGGGAGGGTTTGCTCTAACGCAGGACATCCAGTTGGGTCTGGGGAACTCAAAAGGCGACATCGCCCTTGGGGATTTCGATGAGGACGGAAACCTGGACGTGGCATTTCCTAAGACCGGCGGAGGTGGGACCCATAGCACGTCGATTTTACTTTTCTTCGGTGACGGTCATGGCCACTTGTCAACTGGACCAGTTTTGACTGTTGGACAGGAACCTCACACCGTGATTGCTGTCGATGTTAATGGGGATGGCCATCTGGACTTGGCCAATAGTGACAGGACTGATGGAACGGTTACTGTGCAGTTGGGTGATGGGAACGGGAACTTTACAGTTTCATCGACAACGTCAGTACTTTCGCCGACACCATGAAATCTACCATACCATGAAAACTACGACTATCCTCTCAACCGCGTTAGCGAGTGTCGCTACCGCAGCAGTTTTAATTACGTCGCTGGAGGGGCAGGGGCAGTCGTCGATTAAACAAACCCCTCAGAATAGATTCATTCCTCGCGGGAAAGCTGCGCCCGAAGGTCCGGCCCAATTTTTCGCAATGCCAGGCGGTAAAGGTCCGGTTAATAGCCCCGCCATCCGCCCACGCGAAGCGGAAACCGGTTTCGATAGCCTAACTAACGGCTACTTCGAGCAGGGGCCGGATTTTGACACGATCGACGAGGATAATGTGGAGCCACTTCGCTCTTACAATGATGGCCGGTTCGTCTTTGAAGAAGTTGAAACCGCAGAGGACGGTCTTGGGCCTACCTATAACACTCAGAGCTGCGCCGCATGTCACCAGAACATTGTCACGGGGGCCGGGAGCCAGGTAGCCGAGCACCGGACTGGGCATAGCTTGAACGGCGTGTTCTTTGAATCGCCGGGCGGTTCGCTCATCCAATCGCGTGCTACGTTCGCCGACATCGTGGAACGTGTCCTTCCCGAGGACGCCACCAGAACTTTCCGCATATCAACGAACACTCTGGGTGACGGTTATGTAGAGTGCATCTCAGACAGCACGATCACTGCCATTCGAGACGCACAGCCGCCCGATCAGCAGGGCACGGCTCCCGAGGTTGCTGTCCTTGAAGGCGATGGCACCGCCGGCGTTGGCCGGTTTGGATGGAAATGCCAGCACCGCAGTCTGTTGTCGTTTGCGAGTGATGCCTATCTCAATGAAATGGGCATCACCAGTCCTCTCTTTCCGGATGAAAATACGTCGCAAGGCGAGTTCGTCGGATTTGGCACTATCTATGACCCGCTGCCAGAACCTGAAAACGATGGCACAGATGTTCAGGGATTCGTCAACTTTATGCGATCGACAAAGGCGGCACCGCGCGGGCCGATCACGCCTGATGTGTTCTTCGGTGAACGCAAGTTTAACAACATAGGCTGCGCGGTTTGTCACGTTTCTACCATTGTCACGGCGGCCGCGGGCACGCCCATCAATGGGGGCGCGTTCACCGTTCCGGCTGCTCTCGGAACCAGAACGCTCCATCCCTACAGCGATTTCTTGTTGCACGATATCGGTACCGGTGACGGCATACCGATTGAGCCTACCCCCGAATTCGCAGGGACAGCGAGCCAAATTCGTACCGCGCCACTTTGGGGACTTCGGACGCGCAACCGGCTGATGCATGACGGTCTATCATCTACGCCAGACGACGCCATCCAGCGGCATGATGTGCAAGGCGCGGCCGCGAGGGACGCGTTCAACGCCCTGGGTGACTTCCAGAAAGCCCAGATAATCGATTTTCTGAATTCTCTGTAAGCTAAAGTTGCTTTTCGCGGCGACGCAGAGCCTGCGCCGCGCAACGACTGCGCGACAAGTGACGACGCATTGTTCTGAATGACTGGCACAACCTTCATAAATTTTATCAAGAATTTTATTGAATAAGTATTTCGCCATTTTTCGCTTGGAACCTGAAACATTCCAGCCTCAACCAAACCAAAAACCAACCAATGAAAAACATAGTCAAGAAACCGAAAGTGAAGCCGTCCAAAAATAGAGATCTGATGATCCCCGGCGATTCGGCACTATCTGGTCAAAGGGCATTGATTCTCGCCGCGGTGTTAATGTCTTGGTACGCCATTGCGTCCGGAACCAACATGGCTCAGGCGCAATCTGTACCTGCTTATCCAAAGGGAGTATGGGCAGCGGCCGGAGTTGATGACGACCTTCCCCCTGAGTTGGCTAATAACCTCGGTATCGTCGGGGTCGGTGTAAACGAGGACTGGAGCGTGGTCAATCCGGCTCCCGGCGTGTATGACTGGAGCCAACTCGATTCCAGGGTCGCCGGGGCCAAGGCTGCGGGATTCCGAAAAATATCGATAGCCGTCACCGATAGTTCAAGCAAGACTCCCGCGTGGCTACTGGATTTGCTTGCACCGGATCAAAAAATCGCGCTCCTCGACAATGCATCGCAGCATAAAACTTTTTGCCAGAACATCAATAGCGCCCTTTATTGGAACCCGGTTTTTCATCAGGCGCGCCTCGACTTAGTCGCAGCATTCGGAGCGCATTACACGAATGATCCGGCCATTGTCGCTGCCAATGCAGCCGCCTTCGCCAATCACAACTCGAACGATTGGAACATTCAGGACTTCGTTGGCACCGTCGATTGCCCCAGCTGCCCGCAACCGCCGCCAACGCTATGTGGTAGCCAGACCGTAGATCAAGTCCAACAATGGCTGGATGCCGGGTGGACAGAAGCGAAGATGTTGCGGGTCGGCAAAGAGATCATTGACGCGGCAGCGGCAGCGTTTCCCAATCAGAACATCAAACTACCCATCGGTGGTCTAACCGACAACCGGATGTCCACACCAGACGGCGATCCGGCGCACGGGAACTATACCCAACTAGCGCGCGACATCGAGAATTATGTTTACGGAAACGCTGATCTGGGGATACCGCCTCAACCTTACGCCAACAGGTTTTACATGCAGCGCAACACTCTGACCGCCACTTGGAAGGAAGGCCCTTATTACGACACTTACACGCCGCCGTTCACCGCCGAAAGTTATATCAAATACATGATTCGCAACCACGCCAAGCCCGCCGATGTAGGTGGACTCACTCCTGGACAGGCAGGGTTGCAGATGATCGCCGCCGCGTATTTGTGTCCGACAAGTTGCCGGATAGCCGGCGGCACGGGCGATCCTTGCGCGCCAGATGACGATCGACTATGCGTCTTGCAAGCTGCGCTCGACATAGCCACGACCTACAATACCGATTTCATTGAGATTTTCGCGCAAGACGCGCAGGTCCCGGACTTTTACGATATGATAACAGCAGCGACGATCGCCATGGGTGGAAGGCCACGACGACCATAACAACCCGCTACGGCGCATCACGGTTACCGTAGCCGACGAAACGATTACGGCCCTTGCAGGCCAGAACTTGTCCACTGACTTTCGTAAAGGGTCGCCGAATGTCGAGCATGCGCGAGGCGCGCCCAGTGATTCCGCGCTGAGGCGATACGCTCACGCAGGCTCGCATTGGATCGCTTCGACCGCATTCCACGCCGTGCTTCCGATACCGCTCTGAGACAGCGAATCGCTCCGTCTCCATTTGGGCTATCAGACCGCAGATTATCTGCACCCGCTCGGGGTTACCACCGGCTTGCGCCCGCGTTTCCGAGGCAGGCGGTGTATTGCACGCGTCCGCGTGTACGTCAGCAGGTTTGAATCTTCCAAGGGTCTCGCGCGCGATACATCAGGTTCGGATTTCACCTTTAAGAGGAATCCCGATGCTGTCACCATCAGCTCAGCAGTGCATTCAATGCGGGGGTTTTTCGCGAAGCAACCGCGCTTTGTCGGGTGCAGATTGGACCTTCTACGTGTTTAGTTGGCCGTCGGCCTAAACATCGTCAGAAAGTGAGGCCCGCCTCCGGTGTAAGCGAACACACCTAGATCCTCTCCTGTTGAGGAAAACTTCTCGATCGTGTTATTGCCCGTATTGGCTACATAAAGGTAGCCCTGATTGAACAGCATCCCGTGCGGCTGATTCAATCCAACGCTGGCGAACACACCCAGGTCAGTCCCGGTGGGGGAAAACTCCTCGATAGTGTTGCTGTTGTTGTTCGACACATAGAGGTTGCCGGCGTGGTCAAATGCGAGTCCATACGCACCGTCCAAGCCGGTATCGGCGAACACTGACCCTACCCCGTCAGGCGTGAACTTCAGCACCTTGCCGTCGCCCGTCGACCCACCATTGAGGTTTGACACATAAAGGTTGCCTGCGGTGTCAAAGGCCAAATCGAGTGGCTGGTTCAAACCATCGTTTCCGTCCGCAAAAACCGTGCCGACTCCGTCTGGCGTGAACTTCTCGATCGTGTCGTCAAACGCATTTGCGACATAGAGGTTGCCGGCCCCGTCGAACACAAGCGCGTGCGGACCGTTCAAGCCGCTATCCGCGAATATCGAGCCTGTGCCGTCCGGCGCGAACTTCTGAATCGTGTAGTTGGGACGTTTGTCGCTCGACACGTATAGATTCCCGACATCATCAAAAACCAGACCCGTCGGGTGAGGCACCCTGACGAACGTCCCGAGATCGGACCCCCTCAAGGAATATACTTCGACCGTACCGCTTTGATAATTGGTTTCGTAAATTCTTTTGGTCATTAGTAAGATTCGGTCACCGGTATTCAAATCACCGCTAACGGCGCTGAAATTTCCCGTCGCACTTTGGGCAACGGCGATATCCTGCGTTGCGAGCAAGAGCAGGATCATAGGCGCAGCAAGGAAAAGCCGCGTTTGTAAACGCGGAAGAGAGCTTCTCAAAGGTCGAATGGTTTTCATGGCGAATATCATAGGCGTAATTTCATTTCGGTCGCCCGGGATGAGAAACTTTGGCGCTCACGGGACCAAGTCTACTGGCTCGGCATAAACATCGCGAGAAAGTGCGGCCCCCCTCCAGTGTGAGCGAACACACCCAGATCCTGCCCTGTGGGAGAAAACTTTTCGATTGTGGCATTGTCCACATTAGCAATGTAGAGGTTACCAGTGCGATCGAACATCATCCCGAGCGGGCCGTGCAGTCCAGTGCTGGCGAATACACCCAGATCCTGCCCTGTGGGAGAAAACTTTTCGATCGTGTTGCTGCGGTTGTTTGACACGTAGAGGTTGCCGGCGCTGTCAAATGCGAGTCCGAATGGGGTCCGCAACCCGGTGTCGGCGAACACTGACCCTACGCCGTCTGGCGTGAACTTTTCAATCGAGCCGATACCAAACGGCCCGCCAATCGCGTTTGACACGTAAAGGTTGCCTGCCGTGTCAAAGGCCAGACCGACTGGCTGGAGCAAACCATCTACTTCATTCGCAAACTCCGTACCGATACCGTCCGGTGTAAACTTCTCGATCGTATTGTTGGCCGGATTTGCGACATAGAGGTTTCCGGCTGTGTCAAACGCCAGGGCGGACGGATTGCTCAAGCCGCTATCCGCGAAGACAGAGACGGTGCCATCCGGCGCGAACTTCTGAATCGAGTTTCCGGCAGGGTCGTCGCTCGCCACGTATAGATTCCCGGCATTATCGAAGACAAGGCCCGTCGGCTTAACGGGCATGTCGAATCCCCCCACATGGGACCCCCTCAAGGAAAATATCTCGATCGCGTCGACGCGATAATCTGTTACGTAGATTGTGTTACGCCTTGGCAAATTGAGGTCCGCAGTATCCAGATCGTTGCTACCGGCGCTGAAATTTCCCGTCGCACTTTGGTGGCGAGTAACCGCAGAAACTGCCTTTGCCGTTCGGGTGAGATCAGATGAATTTTCTTTTGTTTATGATTTTCGACGCTATCTGTCAAGCCGTAAGCACGGGCAAAGAGTTTCGCGCCTCGTTCAAAAGGCTCGAATTGCCCGCGTTTACATTTCGGTCTCGCCGTCCGTCCGTCCACCCCTGGGAAAATGAGCGGACGGACAACATCGTGTCCGCTGTTTGTCCGCGGACCGTTCGCGGAGGCGAGAGAACAAAATGCCTGCACTATTCTTGCCCGGCACGTTGAAACGTGACACTAATCGCGAAATGCGAACTGCCGGTTGGCTTCGGGGACTCTTCGCTGGCGAGGCGATAAAACCTTTTGGAAAAGCGAAAGATGAAACATTAATGGTTGACTGACGAGAAAAGGCTGGCTAAAAATGGATGGATTACGTCACCCGGCGTTTCAAGGCACTTCGGCTCGGGCCGAGTTGCCCGTGGGCTAGACCTGCGTTGGGGGTTCGGTGCTCGCTACAACACGACAAAAAAATTTTGTAACCATTGCAGCCCGCGCCCGGTCATATTACTTTGAAAGAGTGGCACATCCAATCCAAGTGAAATCAAATATGGTAATCCTTTTATGAACACATATTATCTTTTTATTAATGCCGCACTCTGCGGCCTTCGCGATTTGTGGCGAACTCGATTAGGGATCAGAAAAGCCCTCTCCCACTTGGCGACCATTGCCGGATTCGTAACGGCTCTTTCGTCGGTATCGGTCGCCCAGCAGTTCCAAGACGTGTCAGCACAAGTCGGTTTGATTCAGCAAGCAGAAAAGTCGTGGGGCAACCCGATCTGGGGCGATATGAACAACGACGGCTTCCTCGATCTGATCGTGCCGACGCTCAGCAGCGAGCCATTCGTGTATCTAAATGGTGCCGGTGGCACGTTCACGGACATCCGGGCAACTTCGGGTATCGAAAGGGCCCCAAGTTTTGATACCGCGGATTGGCGCGGCTTCTCGTTTGGTGATTATGATGGGGATGGCAACCTTGATCTTTATATCGCCGAAATGCCCGTAGGGACCGCGCTGAAACGCGATCTACTCTTCAAAGGGAATGGTGATGGGACGTTTGAAAACGTCACTGTAGCCGCAGGAATAGCAACCTCAAATGCAGCGGGGCAATGCGGTTTTTGGGTCGATTACGATAACGATGGCAAGCTGGACCTGTTCGTAAAGAATTTCGGCAGCCCGAACCTCCTCTACAAAAACGATGGGGATGGCACCTTCACACAGGTCCCCAACGCGGCGGGCCTGGCCAGGGCCACGCGTGGGGGATTTCACGGGACCATCTGTTCGTTCGCGGATTATGATAATGACGGCTTCATGGATGTCGCCTTCTCGGTGGAAAAACCCGCATTATATCGGAATCAGGGTGGCACATTCGTCGATGTGTCAGCCGCCGCAGGTGTGGCGCCACTTACAAATGCCAAAGGCATTGCATGGGGCGACTATAACAACGATGGCTTGCTCGACCTCTATGTTTCCAGAGGACAAGCATCAGGTCAGAATCCGTTGGTAGACACGCTCCTTCGCAACAACGGCAACGGCACGTTTAGCGATGTTTCGGCAGAAGCCGGTATCGACACGACAACAAATACTTGGGCCGCGGTTTGGGGCGATTACGATAACGACGGATTTCTCGACCTGTTTGTCACGCGACCCGGCACAGGGTCCATAGGCCTCGGAAATGCCAATATCCTTTACCACAACAATGGGAATGGAACATTTACCGACGTGGCAGCCGCGGCGGGCGTGGCGCTTCAGGATAATCTGAGCAGCTCGGCGCATAAGG
>WNGE01009095.1_pt2 | contig 10500 bp, 5 predicted proteins | sample 5400651 | NCBI WGS metagenome assembly WNGE01 (sample SAMN13153370, study PRJNA577476) | soil metagenome | isolation source: 60 cm soil or saprolite under grassland replicate 2 | place: USA:California | collected 2016-06-15
GCGACGCCGTGCCCCGGCTGCGATCGCGTGTCCAGGTCGTGTACAACGGAGTGGCAGGTCCGGACCGGCCGCCGCCGCCCGAGCCGAGCGATCGGGCCGCTCGTCTGGTCCTGGTCGGACGGCTGTCGCCCCGCAAGGGCACCGACGTCGCCCTTGAGGCTGTTGCGCGGCTCAACGACGGCACGCGCGCCGTCACAGTCCAGGTCTGCGGCTCGACGTTTCCCGGCTACGAATGGTACGAGCGCGAGCTACGCGAACGGGCCGAGCGGGCCGACCTGCGGGGTCGGGTCGAATGGGCCGGTTATGTCGCCCCGACGTGGCCCGCACTTGCGAAGGCCGACATCGTGTTGGTGCCCTCGCGCGCGGAACCGTTCGGCAACGCCGCGGTCGAGGGCCTTCTGGCCCGGCGACCGGTGATCGCATCGAACATCCAGGGGCTGGCCGAGATCATCGAGTCTGAGCGCACCGGTCTTCTGGTGCCGGCGGACGACCCGGCCGCGCTGGCTGCCGCGATCGCGAGGTTGCTCGACGACCCGGCGCTGGCCGAGCAGTTGGCCGAAGCCGGCCGTAAGCAGGCCGTGACGCGCTTCTCGGTCGCACGCTACCGGGCCGAGATCGTTGACGCGGTAACCACTATCGCGGCGTCGTGATCACGCCAACCGGTTGCTCGACGGCGCCTACTCCAGGTCGCGAAGCGGAGACGTCAGAGCCCGGAGCTCGCGGTACCAATTGCGCAGCGCGCCGATCAAGAACACAAGATTCGCCGCCAGCAGCAGCGAATAGAGCGCAATGAACGCACGCTGCGCCGGCAGTGCGAGGAAGACCAGGCACAGGACGCCGTAGTCCGCCGGTAAGACGATGAGCGACCGCAGTGCGGGCGCGGACGTCGATGTCGACCCGGCTTGTGCCGGAGCGCGCGCGGCGCAGCGTCGCATCTGCTCGCTGAGGATCACGCCGAAGAAGAAGACGGCGGAGACGAGCGTGTAGCCAACGGGGGCGAGCAACAGCGACGGATGCGACACGTCATAGAAGCGAAACCAGCAGATCAGCGTGGCGAGATGAACGGCCGAGCACTTGACACAGTCGGTGACGTGGTCGAGCCACTCACCCACTGGCGTCCCGCCTCCCCGAAGCCGCGCGATCTGCCCGTCAGCGGAGTCGAAGGCGTAGCCGAGCAGCAGCAAGGCCACCACGCCGACGGCCAACGGCCACGATGGTCGCAACGAAGCCACGAGACCGATGCCGGCGAAGGTGAAAATCGCGCTGATGGCGGTGACCTGGTTCGGCGTCAGTCCGCGCAGGTACGCCCACGCCGCGAGGTAGCGGCCCAGCCGGCGGTTCACCCAGCGGGAGTACCCGGGAGCACCACGACTCGCCTTTTGCGCCGAACCCAACCGCGTCACGACATCGCGGTAAGTGCCCAGCTCGGCGGGGGACGTGGCAATCTCATTCATCGCCGGGCAATCCGGAGAAGCGAGGGCGTGCCCGGACGCTGCGCCCCGCGCCATTCGAAGAGACGCCGGCACATCCGTTCGTAGGCGAGCGTCACGTCGTCCCAGTTGTACGTCGTCTCGGCGCGGACCCGCAGCCGTTTGCCGAACGCCGCGCACTCGACGGGATCGGACTCGGCCGCGTCGAGCAGGCCGGCCAGAGCGCCCTCGTCCGGCCAGAATGCGTCCTCGTCGAACCCGATCACCTCGCGATTGAAGCCGACGTCGAAGGCGAGGACCGCCGTACCCGCGCCCATGGCCCGCAGCAGGGAGGGATTCGTGCCTCCGACCGAGTGACCGTGCACGTACGTGAGCGCATGCGCGTACAGCTGATCCAACTGGTCCTGGTCCCAGATGGCGCCCAGCAGCCGTATGCGCGGATCGCGCTCGGCGAGATCGCGGATTCGCTGCGTGTATTGGTCGGAGTAGGGCGCCGCACCCACCACGACCAGGGGATGACGTGCGCGGCTGCGCAGGTATCCCGCGACGGCCACGTCGACGTGGTTCTCCGGCTCGAACCGTGCGACGACGAGGTGGTAGGAGCCGGTTTCCAGTCCGAGCGGCTTCAGCCGATCAGCCGGCACGTCGATCAGGATCGGCGCGCCGTAGGAGATGAGATCGCTGGGCACCCCGAACTCGGCCCGGTAGTAGTCGGCGATCCCCTGCGCGTCGGCGATCAGCGTGTCGGACCACCGCACCGCCAAGCCTTCCGCGACGCGGTAGTACTTGCGTCCGAGGCCGCCCCACTTGGCCCGCCGCCACTCCAGCCCGTCGACGTGCGTGGCCACCGGAATGCGCCGCGCCCGGATGAGCGGGATGAAGGGCGCGTTGGCGGCGTTGAACAGCAACGCCACGTCGTAGCGGCCGCGAACCAAGAGGTGCAACGACGACAGCGCGGTGTGCGAGAGCGTCTCCAGCGCCTTGTGCCGTGCGGCCGGCAGATGTACCAGCCGCATGCCGAGATGCTGCCGCCGACGGTCGTCTCCCGTCGTGCGGCAGTAGACGGTGACAGCGTGCCCGCGCGCGACCAGCCGACGCCCGATCTCCTCGACCGCCGTCTCGAAGCCGCCGTAGCGTGCGGGTACACCTCGGGTACCTACCATCGCGATACGCAAGCCCCGACCACCGTCCACTGTGGACGTTCCCTCACTCATGGCAGCGTCGACGCCCGATACACGCGGAACGAATCGAACGACGCCACGACCGGCACCGTGGTGGCGGATCCGGACAGGTAGTTCAGCAGCCCGACCCCGCCCGCGCCCTGCAGAGCCGACGTCGAGTCCAGCGCGCTGGCCTGCCAACTGCTCGGCTCGCTGCTACCGGCCTTCCAGACCTTGCCTCGCACCGACGTGCCGTTCAGCCCGGTGGCCTGGAACCGGACCAGCAGCACGTCGCCGGTCGCGTAGGTCAGCCCGGACACGGCGGTCTCGGCCGTGATCGCTGTCTCGGTTCCCGAGGAGTTGGTCGACACGAGCGAGATCCGCACAGCGCCACCCACAACGAAGTGCACCTTGAGGCGGTAGTCGCCGCCGGCCAGGTGCCGCCCGATCACTGAGGTGTAGACGCCGCCGCCGGTCACCGCCTGACCCAGGCTCATCGAGCACTGCACGTCAGTGTCGGACGTCGACACGCCGTTGAGGTAGATAGAGGAACCGGTGCCCGCCGTCCGCATCGTTACCTGGCCGACCCCTCCACTCACCGAGAAACTCGTGCTCGATCCCGTCGTCCACGCCCCGCCTAGATCGGCGCTGCCCCACCCGCTCGACAAGGTGCGCCCGAAGTCGTCCGACGCGAGGGTGACGATCGCGGTGACGGTCACGGTGCGCGTGACCGTGCCAGTCCCGCCCTTGTTGTCGGTGACGGTCAGCGTTACCGAGTAGGTGCCGTCCGCGGCGTAGGTGTGGCTCGGCGCGATCCCGGAACCGGTCGAGCCGTCGCCGAAGTCCCAGGCGTACCCGGCGATCGAGCCGTCCGGATCGGACGACGCCGACCCGTCGAACGAGCAGGCCAGCCCACTGCAGGAGGACGTGAACGCTGCCGTGGGTAGCTGGTTCGCCAGTGGGGCGACGGTGACGGTGTGCGCCACTCCGCCGCTGTCGCCGACGTTGTCCGTGACGGTCAGGCTCACCTGATAGTCGCCGCCTGCAGCGAACGTGTGGCTCGGCGCGCCGCCAGAGCCGCTCGCGTCGTCGCCGAAGTCCCAGGCGTAGCTGGCGATCGATCCGTCCGGATCGGATGATCCCGACCCGTCGAACGAGCACGCGAGCCCCGTGCACGACCAGCTGAACGCGGCGGTCGGATGCTGGTTGGCAACCGTCGCGGAGTGCACGACCGTGCCGGTCCCGCCCTTGTTGTCGGTGACGGTCAACGTCACCGAGTAGGTGCCGTCCGTGGCGTAGGTGTGGTTCGCCGTGGCGCCGGTGCCGGACGAGCCGTCACCGAAGTTCCAGGCGTACCCGGCGATCGAGCCGTCGGGATCCGACGACGCCGACCCGTCGAACGCGCACGCCCGGCTCGTACACGACGACGTGAAGGCCGCGGTCGGCAGGATGTTCGCCGCCGCCGACGAGGCGCGGTAGTGCGCGAGCACCTGCGCGGCGCTCAGCGCGTTCGAGTACACGGCCACCTCGTCGAGGCTGCCGGCGAAGTACTTGCTGGTGGCGCCACCCCACGTGTTGTCGCCGCCGACGCGCCAATAGCCGGTGTAGTTCTGCGCCTGCGTCTGCGGATTGGTGCCGACCGGCTGGCCGTCGACGTACAACGCCATACCCGAGGCGCCCTGCGTGGCGACGAGGTAGTGCCACACCCCATCGTTGTAGCGGTTCGGCGAGATAACGGTGTTGGCCTGCCCCGTATAGACACCGAATTCCAGCTGTCCGGTATTCAGCATGTAGACGTGTCGGTCGTAGTTGGTGCTGAGACCGGTCTGCGAACTGCCGAATCCGATCAGCTTGCCGCCCAGCTGCGTGGTCGTGTTGAACCACAGTTCCTCGGTGAACGCGGTCGGGTTCGTGAACGACACCGAGGAAGCCGCCGCGCCGTTGCTGCCATTGAGAGTCACGCCCGTGCCGGAGGCGCCTGTGACCGGACTGCTCGTGCGGTAGGTGACGCCGCCGGAGTAGACCCCAGGCACGCTGTGGTTCGGCGAGCTGTCGGCGGCGGTCGGGCCGCTCGCGTCGTCCAATCGCCAATACAGGTCGGGGCCGTCGGCGTAGACCGCCTGCCCGTAGCTGTCGCTCGGCGCCGGCGGGAGGGCGCCTCCACCGTCGCGGTAGTGCTGCTGCACCTGGTCGAGCGACAGCGCCGCGGGATAGACCGCCGCCTCGTCGATCGACCCGGCCAGGAAGTCGCTCGCGGGACGGCTCGGCCAGCTACTGAGGTTGTCCCCGCCGATCCGCCAGTAACCTTTGTAGTTCTGGGCCGTGGTCGTGGTCGTGTCGCGGGCCACCCGCTGGCCGTCGACGTAAAGCACCATGCCGGCGCCGGACAGCGATGCGGCGACGTGATGCCATCGCCCGTTGTTGTAGGCGGCTGAGCTATTGACCGTACGCACCGCGCCGGGATACACGCCGAAGAAGATCCTCCCGGAGTTGTCCATATACAGGTGCCGGTCATAGCTCGAGCTGCTACCGGACGACGAGCTGCCGTAGCCGATGATCTTGCCGCCCCGGGTCGTGGTGCTCTTGACCCACGCCTCGAGCGTGAACGTGTTGGGCGTCGGTGCCGTTGTGTTCGTGCCGATCGATCCCGTCGACGTGCCGTTGAACATCGAGGCGGTGTCGGCGTCACCGGCGATCGCTCCGGCTGCACCCCGGGTCACGCCCGAGCCCGCCGTCGCATCTCCGCTGCCCACCGCGTCGAACACCGCCGTGCCCGACGACTCGTCCAGCCGCCAGTAGGTGGAGGCGCCGTCGTTCACAACGTCCTTCGCGTACTGGCTGATCGTGCCCGAGGCGATTGTGACCGGACTGCTGGACGGACTGGTCAGCGTGTTGCCCAAGGGGTCGGAAACCCTGATCTTGTAGGTGTGCGTCGAGCCGGGCGACAGGCCGCTGTCGAGATAGCTGAGGTAGCGCAGCGTCGAGAAGTTCGCCAGGTTGTTGACCGTGTAGATCGGCGTCGAGTTGTTGTCCCGCAGCACCTCGTACTTCAACGACTCGTTGTCCTGGTCCCACAGGCTCTGCCACGAAAGACGCGCCGTACCTCCGAGTCGCGAGGTCACGCTCGGGATGAGCGTGGTGGTGTAGATGGGGCCGCGCTTGTTCGGCGCGAGCGATCGGACCGCGAAGCGGACGAGCCCCTGCTGCGCCGTGCCGTTCACGCTCGGGAACTCGCCGCCGAGCGCGATGTAGTTGCTGTTGCCGGTAGCCGACCACGCGGCCTGACTGGCTCCGGTGAACGTGCCGGTGGAAAGCGTCGGGTACCAGTGCAACAACGACGCGTCGGGCTGGCCGAAGAAGTCGGCGTAGCCGCTGTTGTTGTTGTGCAGCAGCGTGCCGGTCGGATAGGTGACGTTGGCCAGCGCGCGATGCCACGTGCGCGGGCTGGTGTCCTCCCAGGAACCGAGGTCGGAACAGTCGTGCGCGTGTCCTACCGTGTAAACCACCTGGCCGACGGGCGCCGCGTTGTAGGTGTCGCCGTGGCAGCTGTTCATCCAATAGACGTTGCCGGTGTACGGGTCCGCTGAGAACGTGCCTTCGAAGTTGCCGCCGGAGCCGAACACGTAGCCGGTGCCGTACACATGCGTGCCGTCGCTGGTCAGGCTGGTGAGATCGGAATTCGCGCCGGCATCGCGGATCGGGAAAGACGGCGACCACGGCATCAACGTATTGCTCGCGGTGGCGATCGAGCCGATTCCGTAGTGCGCCTGACCGTCCAGGGTCGTGAACCGCCCGGCGACGATGACCCGCGACCCGTCCGGCGCCATGACCATGGCCGACACGGTGCCGTTGTCGGCCGTCGGGTTCCAGGGTCGCAGCGCTCCGTTCGTGGCGGAGAACGCGGCCAGGTTGGTACGGGTGGCGCCGCCGGCTGATGAGAACCCGCCGCCGACGAATACGTCCGAGTTGGACGCGGCGATGCCCAGCACCGACCCGCCGACTGACGGAGCGAACGTCGGGACGAGGGCGCCGGTGGCCACGTCGAAAGCCGCGATGTGCGGACGGGACTGGCCGTCGACCGTCGTGAAGTCGCCGCCGATGTAGACCCGCGACCCGTCCGGCGACGCGACGATGATGCGCCCGGCACCGTTGAGCGAGTGGTTGAACGCGGTCAGGTTGCCGGTGGTGATATCGAACGCCAGGATGCCGGCGCGGCTGACCTCGTTGCTGCCCGCGGGGCTGCCGGCTTGGCGTGCGGTCGTGAACTGCCCGGTGGCGTAGACGGTGTTGCCCACGGTGACCTGCGACCACACAACGCCATTGCCGATCTGGACGGTGGGCAGCGCGTCGGCGCTCACGGTTGCCGGCGTGCCCGGCGCCGGCGCCGTGTCGGCCGCGGCCGGCTGGGCAAGCGCGAGCAGTCCCCCGCTCACCAGCCCGACAGCCGCAAGGACGGCTCCGGCCAGTCGGCGCCGGTTCGGGCCGGCGGTCTTCTCGTCCACGTCCATCCCCCGATAACTTGGGTAATCTAACGCGCCGTCGTCGACGCGCTGAGCTCTGGTTGTCGCGCCGACCGCGGCGCTGATCGGTCGACCGACGACCGATGCGCTCCGACAGGCCGGGTTCGGCCGGCGGTGTCGACGCCCTGGTGTCGGCTGAGCATGGGTAGCAGGACCCATCGACGTACGGCCGCCCCGCCGACGAGCGGACCGGCCGCCATCGCGTAAGGCGCCCACGCCGCGAGATGCTCGGAACTGATCAGGACGGCCGCCACCGCTGCGAGCGACACCGTCGCCTCGATCGTGCGGAAGGCCATCACGATCGCCTGGCGGCCACGCACCGCGGCCAGGCTGGCGTACGGCATGATCGACGCCGTCGAGGCGGCGTACACCGCCCAGCCGAAGACCGCCGCCGCCGCGATGTGATAACGCCCGCCGGTGATCACGCCGCCGAGGACCGGCACGGCCAGGGCGGCCACCGCCCCGAGCAGAAGCGTCGTGACGAGCAGGCCGCCCGCCGCGGTATCGGCCCGACGGATTACGCGCCGCAGCCGGTCGTCGCGTTTGGCTACGTACATGGGCAACAGGAACGAGCCCATGCCGTTCACGACGAGCAGCCCGGGCGCCATGTACACCCTGGCCGCTTCGAGGTGGCCGTAGGCGAGTGAGCCGGCGACCAGCGTGACCAGCAGCCGCATGGCGGTGAGGGTTGCCGGTCGCACGCCCTGCTGCGCCGACCGCCAGGCGCCGAAGGCGAAGACGGCGTGCATGTCGGCCGGACGCAGCGGAGCCAGGTGCTGCTCGTTGCGGGGTAGCCGCAGCACCGCGATCGCCGATGCGGCCAGTTGGCCGATGAGCAGCGCGAGCATGAAGTCACCGACGGTCAAGTGCCCCTTGCTGTGGCGTACGGCGACGAGTACCGCGACCGATGCGACCAGGCTCGTGCCGTCGACGAGGGGCAGCGACCAGAACCGTAGGACAGCCATCAGCGCCCGCCGCAACGCGTCCTCGACCACGAACACCGCGGTCGCCGCGCCGAACAGCGTCGCCGCCGACGCGTCGAGGAGCCCGGCGACCCAGGTGATCGTCGCGGCGGCCAGGCCGCACGCGGCCGATACCGTCGCGCACCAGGCCTGCAGCCCGGCCCGCACGCGCGGCACCGAGCGGTCGAGCACGGTCAGCGAGTCGCCGACCAGCCCGGTGCAGATCGCCGTACCGAGCACGATGCTGCCGTACAGCAAGGCGAACGTGCCGAGCCCCTTGGCCCCCAGCTCGCGCGCGGCCAGGACCTGCAAGGCGAAGCTCGCCGACGCCTGCGACAGTTGCGCGCAGACAGCGCCCGCGATGCGCTGGCCCACCCGGCCGACGACACGCGTGAGCTTGCCGCGCAGCGTCGCTTTCACCGGATCGATGGCCACGTCGGCTACCTGGTCCACGCAGAACCGTCAAAGGTCGCCGACGCGTGCAGTCCGTCGAAATCGACGGTCATCGTCACGTCGGTCAGCTGGTTCGGAGGAATGGAGAACGCGTAGTACCCGGTGACCGTGCCGCCCCCGGGCTGGGCCGTGCCGGAGAAGTCGTGCACGCCCGCGTCGTAGATCGGCAGCGCTTGGCTGTGCAGCGAGCCGTAGGTGACGGTGACGACGACCCGGTTCATGTCGATGGGCTTCGTGGATCGATTCGTCAACTCGACCGTGAAGCCGGTACGTGGCCGTCCGGGCAGCGCCCCGGGCCCCGATCCTGTCGTCTCGCCCTGGTCGACCTTGCCGACGCGCAAGCTCACACCGTCGGGGTAGCTCACCCGGCCGCTGAACGGAGCGGGAGCCGCGCTTATCGTCGGCGCTTGCAACTGGCCCGCGCGCTTCACCTTGTGCGGCGTAACTGGCGGCAACGTGGGCGCCGGCTGGTTGGGAACCGACGTCGGGTCGTCGGACGCCGTGCCGGTCGGCGTCTGGGCCGGCGTGGACGGCGCGCTTGCGGTGTGCCTCGACGACGAGCAGCCGGCCACCACGGTCGCCATCAACGTCAGCACGGTGATGGCGGACCTGTATGGCGACATGCCCGGAGATCGGCGCATGTGCGGCATGCTTCCCCCGAACTTCACAGTCCGCGGTCGACGATTACTTCGAGTCACGAGCGCCCATGATCACGCCCGCTAATCGAACTAAATCCGCCCCCGATCCCACGAACATCCGCAGACTTTATACCAGCCTCACGCCCGGTGGGAAAACGATCACAAGGCTTTCCGCGGGAGTCGGTCGAGGCCCAGGTTTCCCTGATGAACATACGGCCGCGGCACCGCCGGCGGGGGCCCACCCCGCCGCCTGGTACGGGAGGAGACGGTGGCAGACGCGCCGTCGTCTTACGCCGCGGAACGCGCCATCCCTCCTCATCCACGCGTCCGGCGCTATCACCGCCATCTTCCCGCACCGGTCCTCGGGTCGCTCCACCGGCATGAAATCTCTGTCAAATCGGAGCGGGACCGGCAATTCTCCGCTACCGTGACGCGATCGATCTCGCCGGGGCTTGACTTTCAGGAGTTTTATTCCGTATGCCAGCCTATAGCGGTACCGGTGATTCGACTGATTCAACCAATCCCGCCGGGCGTCATGCCCGGCGTGATTTCAGTCCGCACGGACATCCGCGTCATGCACCTGCTCGCCGGCGCGGACACAAGCGACTGATCCTGCTGGCAGCGACGCTGCCCATCGTCGCCGCCACCGTAGTCTTCAGCGCGGTCCGCGTCGGCGGAGCGCCGGCCGGTCCACCCACGCTGACCAGCAGCTCGATCGCCTTCGACACGATGAACCGCACGGTGCGCGCCGGGTTCGGCAGCGCTCAGGTGGGCGGGACCTATCAGGTCTCGTCGCCCGCGCAGACAAGCGTCTCCGACGGAGTCGCACACGTCGTGTCGGTACGGCCCGGCCAGGCGGTGAGCGCCTATCTGCGCAGCGTCTTGGTCACCAACCTCGTGCTGCAGGCGACCTTCGTCGTGCCGAGCCTGCCGAAGTCCGGCAACGGGCTGTATGCCGCCCTGGCGGTCCGCCAGCAGTCCAACAGCAACGCTTACCACGCGCGGGTGCGAATCACCCCGGCGGGCACGCTGTACCTGAGCTTCAGCCAACGGCGAAATGACGGCCGCGAGTACATCCTGGGCCCGGAGACGCGGGTCGCCGGTCGGGTCGCGCCGTGGCAGAGGCTGACGCTGCAGACCAGCGTCACCGGTACGACCGCGGTCGCGCTCCGCGGGCGGGCATGGCTCTCCGGGGCGACCACGCCGTCGTGGCAGGCCGCCTACAACGACACAGGCAGCACTCGGCTGGCCGCCTCCGGCGCCATCGGTGTCTGGCTGTACTCCTCGCGCGCGTCATCGGCTCCGATCACGGCCTACGTCGACGACCTGGCGGGATA
>WNGE01011131.1_pt1 | contig 10499 bp, 10 predicted proteins | sample 5400651 | NCBI WGS metagenome assembly WNGE01 (sample SAMN13153370, study PRJNA577476) | soil metagenome | isolation source: 60 cm soil or saprolite under grassland replicate 2 | place: USA:California | collected 2016-06-15
GACCGCCAGCGCCAGCGCGATGCAGCCGCACCCTGTGCCGATGTCGGCCACTGCACCCCACGCTTCCCGTTTCCTGCGACCGTCAGGGAGTCCTTTAGGGTTCCCCGTTTCCCGCATGGCTCCAAGGACGAGGTCGACCAGTCCCTCCGTCTCCGGTCGCGGAATCAGCGCCCGCGTGTCGACCTTCAGGTCGAGCGTGCGGAAGGCCGTGCGGCCGACGGCGTACGCGAAGGGGACGCCGTTCGCGCGCTGCCCCACTGCCTGCCAGAACTGGTCCACGAGCCCGGCCGCCGCGTGCCGGTCGCGTTGCAGCCACACGTCGCCCGGCTTGGTGCCGGGACCGGCCACGGCCGCCCACAGCATGGTCGCTTCGCGACGGGAGCCGGGCAGGCCCGACCGGGCGAGGCGATCGGCCGCGTCCTGCAGCGCCGCACCGATCGTGGCCGGGTCGGTGGCGCCCTCAGGCACTGAGCCGCTCCTTCTCGCCGGCGAGCCGGAGGGCGCCGATGAGCCCGTCGAGATCCCCGTCCAACACCACGGAGAGATTGTGGACGGTATGGTGGATGCGGTGATCCGTGACGCGATTCTGCGGGAAGTTGTAGGTGCGGATCTTCGCCGATCGGTCGCCAGTACCGACCTGGGCGCGGCGCTCGCGGGCCCGCGCCGCCTCCTGCTCCGCGACCATTCTGTCGAGCAGGCGCGAGCGCAGCACTTCGAGCGCCTTGACCTTGTTCTGCAGCTGGCTCTTCTGGTCCTGGCACTGCACCACGAGCCCCGTGGGCAGGTGCGTGATGCGCACGGCGCTGTCGGTCGTGTTGACGCTCTGACCGCCGGGCCCCTGAGAGCGGAACACGTCGATCCGGAGATCCTTCTCCTCGATCTTCACGTCGACCTCCTCCGCCTCGGGAAGGACCGCCACCGTCGCGGCGGAGGTGTGGATGCGCCCCTGCGATTCGGTGACGGGCACCCGCTGCACGCGGTGCACGCCGGACTCGTACCGCAGCGTGCCGTACACGCCCGGGCCCCGAGCCGCGAAGATCGCCTCCTTGAGGCCGCCGAGATTCCCCTCGGACAGCGAGAGGACCTCCACCTTCCAGCCGCGCCGCTCGCAGAAGCGCGTGTACATGCGAAACAACTCGGCCGCGAACAAGGCGGCCTCATCCCCCCCCGTGCCCGCGCGGATCTCGACGATGGCGTCGCGGTCGGCCAGGGGATCGGCAGGGGTCAGCAGGTCGGCGAGCCGTCGCCCGAGCTGATCGATCTCGGGCCGCAGCCGCTCCACGTCCGCACGGGCCAGCTGCGACAGCTCCGGATCCCGGTCTTGCAGCACCTCACGGGCCTGGGCGAGCTCCCCCTCGAGCCGCTCGAGCCGTCCATGCGCCTGGCGGATCTGCTCGAGCCGTGCGTGCTCGCGGCCGAGCTGCTTCAGCTTGGCGGGATTCCGCGCGGTCTCGGGGTCGGCCAGCTCTCGGGCGACCTCCTCCGCCCGCGCGAGCGCCTGGCGGAGTCGGGCCTCCACGCCTCAGCCTGCGGCCTTCTCGGTCCCGTATTTCTGGCGGAAGCGCTCCACCCGACCGGCGGTGTCCATCAGCTTCTGCTTGCCGGTGAAGTACGGATGGCACTTGGCGCAGACCTCGACGTGGATCACGGGCACCGTCGAGCGCGTGACGAAGTTGTTGCCGCACGCGCACTGCACCGTGGCGCGGTGGTAGGCAGGATGAATCCGCGGTTTCACTGCACTCGATCCTCGACTGGAAGTCAGACAGCGCGAAGTATGGAAATATAACTGGCATCACGAGTTGGCGGCAAGCGCCGGGCCATGCGCCGAATTGACACCGGCCCCGCTTGTACGTAAGCTTGCCCCCACCACCAGCCCGCCCCACGGCCTAAGGGACCTCCATCGTGTCGGTCACGACCATCCTCCAGAAGGTCCCGCTGTTCAGCCAACTGGCCCCCGCCGAGCTGGAGCGCGTGGCCGAGATCACCCGCGAGCGCAGCTACCCCCGCAACTCGGTGATCCTGTTCGAGGACGACCCGGGCGACGCCCTGTACGTCGTCGCCAAGGGCCAGGTGAAGGTCGTGCTCATCGGGGAGGACGGGCGCGAGGTGATTCTCTCGGTGCTCGGGGAGGGCGACTTCTTCGGGGAGATGTCCCTCATCGACGAGGAGCCGCGCTCCGCCCACGTCATCGCGATGGAGGATTCGAACCTGCTCGTGATCCGGCGCGAGGACTTCCAGTCGATCCTGCAGCAATCCCCGGGGATCGCGATGGGGCTGTTGCGCGAGCTGTCGCGCCGCCTGCGGCGCGTGGACGAGAAAGTCGGGAGCCTCGTGCTGCTCGACGTCAACGGCCGGGTGGCGCAGCTCCTGCTCGACCTCGCCGATGAGGCGGGGGCGGACCGCATCACACGCCGGCTGACCCATCACACCATCGCCCAGATGATCGGCTCCTCGCGCGAGACCGTGAGCCGCACCATGCGTGAGCTCGTGGAGAAGGGGTACATCGAGATCAGCCGCCGCGAGATCCTCATCCGTGACCGGGCCGCGCTGGAAGCGTCCGCCGGACGCTCGTGAGGTGCGTCACGAGGGCCGGGTGAGGTGGCGGCTTGTTCTACCTCTCGGATTCTTCATAACTTAGCAGGTTAGCCCAAGGATACGGCGTTGCCGGCACGGATGGCCTACACGGTGACTTTTTGGGGGACCCGAGGATCGATCCCCACTCCGGGAGCCCAGACCGCGCGCTACGGCGGCAACACGCCCTGCGTGGCGGTCGAGGGCACGGGGGGACGGGACGGCCAACTCGTGATCCTCGACGCCGGCACCGGCATCCGGGCGCTGGGCCGCGAGCTCGTGGAGAAGCAGAACGGCGCGGTGCAGGCGGAGATTCTGCTGTCACACGCGCACTGGGACCATATCCAGGGACTGCCCCACTTCAAGCCGTTCTTCGCACCAGGCAACGCGGTCCGCATCTGGGGCTCGCGCCAAGGCACCACGTCGCTCGAGGCGATCCTGCGCCAGCAAATGGACCCGGCGGTGTTCCCCGTGCCACTGGACGCGCTGTCGGCCAAGCTCACGGTGCAACAGGTGGATCCCGGCGAGTTTGCCTTGGGCACGTTCCGGGTGCAGGCGATGCAGCTGCGCCACCCCGGCACGACGCTCGGGTACCGGCTGACGCCGGCAGCGGGGGGCGCGAGCATCGCGTACGTGACGGACAACGAGCTCGGGCCCGGCGGCCACTACGGCACGCCGGCGTCCTGGCGCAAGGACTTCGCGACCTTCCTGCACGGGGTCGAGCTGCTGATTCACGATGCGATGTACACGCCGGAGGAGCTGGAGGAGCATCGGGGGTGGGGCCACTCGACCTACGAGGAGGCGGTCGCCCTCGCCGGGGAAGCCGGCGTGAAGCGGCTGGTGCTGTTTCACCACGAGCCGGAGCATGGCGACGAAGCGATCGATGCGTTGCTCGCCGCGGCCCGGCGGCAGGCACGTACGAAGGGTCTGCCCGCCGAGGTACTGGCGGCGCAGGAAGGGATGACACTGACCATCTGATGCAAGGAGTGAATCATATGCATTCGCGCTCGGTTGCCGCATGGCTGGCGATCGCCCTGGTCGCGCTCCTGGGCCGCAGCCTGGCCGCTCAGGGCCGGGGCCAGGACGCCCGTCCGGGCCTCGCGGTGATGCCCTTCGACAACAGCGGCTCGTATGGCCAGGACAAGGAGAACTTCGACGCCCTTCAGAAGGGCATCGCCGGCATGCTCATCTCGGAGCTCGCCGCGAATCCCGCGGCGCGCGTCGTGGAGCGTGACCAGATCCAGAAGCTGCTGGAGGAGCAGAGCCTCGGTGCGTCGGGGCGCGTGGACCCGCAGACGGCCGCGAAAGTGGGCAAGCTGGTCGGCGCGCGCTACGTCATCACCGGCACCTTCATCGACTTCTACGGCGACTTCCGCCTGGACGCGCGACTGATCAACGTGGAAACGAGCGAGATCGTGAAGGTGGAGTCGGATCGCATGCAGCGGGACCACCTCTTCGACATCATCCGGACCGTGGCCGCCCGGCTCATGAAGGATGCGAACCTGCCGCCGCTGCCGAAGCAAGCCTCGGACCAGCGGATGAGCCGGCAGATTCCCACCGAGGCGCTCACGTTCTATTCGAAGGCGCTGCTCTACCAGGACCGTGGCCAGAAGGACAAGGCGGTGGAGATGTATCAGCGTGCGCTCGCCGTGTTCCCGGAATACGCCGAGGCACAGCAGGGGCTCCAGCGCGCGAAGAGCTCGTGACCGCCCCGTGACTCATCCGCACATGGGCCGGTGAGATACCTGCTGCTGCACACGCCGGCTTGGAGCCCGGCCGCCGTACAGGGCGTGCTCGAGGCGTCCAACATCGAGGCACGCGAAGCGCGGCTGCCGCGCGAGCTCGTCGTGGACGAGCGGCCGGCGGTGTTCATCCTGGACTCGGAAAGCCGCTCCCTCTTTCCGCTCGATGTGCTGCGGGCATTCGTGGATGCCGGCGGCGCGATCGTCGCGATCGCCCGGGCGGGCGAGGCGGACGTCCCGCCGGAAATGCCGTTCGAGCTCCTGTCGGGGTTCGTCCGCCAGCCGCTCGCCTCGCGGGAACTGCTCGTCGCCGTCCGCGCCGGCTACCGAGAGGCCGCCGCCCGGGCCGAGACCGCCCGCGCCCGCTCCGAAGCCGCCAACCGCAGCCGCGAGATCGGCGAGCTCACGCGCATCGGCGTCGCCCTGGGCACCGAGCGGGATCTCAAGGCGCTGCTGGACCTGATCCTCACGCAGGCGCGCCGCATCACCACTTCCGACGCCGGCAGCCTGTATCTCGTCGAGACGGGCGACCAGGCGCACCAGCGGTTGCGCTTCCGCCTCGCCTACACCTACTCCAAACCGGAGGCGCCGTTCGTCGAGTTCACGATCCCGGTGGACCGCTCGAGCCTCGCCGGCTACGCGGCGGTGACGGGTGAGCCCCTGGTGATCGACGACGCCTACTTCCTGCCGCCCGACGTGGAGTACAGCATCAACCGCTCGTTCGACGAGCGTTACGGCTACCGGACCAAGTCCATGCTGGTGATCCCGATGAAGGACCACAAGGAGCAGGTGATCGGCGTGCTGCAGCTGATCAACCGGAAGCGCGCCGCCGATGCGATGCTCGCCACACCCGCCGACGTCGAACAGCAGGTGGTGCCGTACTCCAAGCGCACCGTGGAGCTGGTGACCGCGCTGGCCGGGCAGGCCGCGGTCGCGATCGAGAACAGCCGGCTGTACGAGGAGATCGAGCGGCTGTTCGAGGGCTTCGTGAAGGCCGCGGTGCACGCGATCGAGCAGCGCGATCCGACCACCTTCGGCCATTCGGGGCGCGTCGCGAACATGACGGTGGCGCTCGCCGGAGTGGTGGATCGCGCCACGGAGGGCACGTACCGCGGCGTGACCTTCACCCGCGAGCAGATTCGCGAGATCCGCTACGCCGGCCTGTTGCACGATTTCGGCAAGGTCGGCGTGCGTGAACAGGTGCTCGTGAAGGCGAAAAAGCTCTATCCGCTGCAGCTCGACCTCATCAAGCAGCGCCACGACTTCGTGCAGCGGACCGCGGAGCGGGAATTCTGGAAACGGCGCGCCGAGTATCTCGAGGCGAACGGCGCGGAGGGCTACGAAGCGTTCCGCTGCGGGCTCGAAGCCGAGCATCGAGCGGAGCTGCAGGCGCTCGACCGCTTCCTCGAGGCCGTCGTCCTGGCGAACGAGCCGACGGTGCTGCCGGCGGGACAGTTCGAAGAGCTCCTCCACCTGGCGCGCCGGACGTACGTGGATGCCCGCGGCCAGCCCCGGTCCTACCTGACCGACGACGAGATGCGCTACCTCACCATTCCCAAGGGCTCACTCGACGAATCGGAGCGTCTGGAGATCGAGAGCCACGTCACACACACGTACCGGTTCTTGGAGCAGATCCCCTGGACCCCCGAGCTGCAGCGCATCCCGATCATCGCTTACGGACACCACGAGAAGCTCGATGGGGGGGGCTATCCGCGCCGGGTGACCGGCGACGCCATCCCGATTCAAACCCGCATGATGACGATCAGCGACATCTTCGACGCCCTGACCGCCGCCGACCGGCCCTACAAGCCCGCAGTGGCCCCCGCCCGCGCGTTGGACATCATGGCGGAAGAAGTGCGGATCGGACAACTCGATCAGGAGCTGTACCGGTTGTTCGTCGAAGCGAACGTCTTCGACGCCAATACCTAACCGATCAGCAGCTTGCCGGCGACAACCAGCAGGAGCGCGCCGAACGCCCGGCGCAGCGTCGCATCCGAGAAGGCGCCGGCGATCTGCGCCCCCACCAGCGCGCCCACGAACAGCCCTGCTGCGATGATCGCCGCGTACGCCACGTTGACCTGACCGCGCCGGTAGTACTCGAGCGTCCCCAGGAGACCCACCGGAAGCAGCAGCGCCGCGAGCGATGTGCCGTTCGCCACGTGCTGCGGTAGCTTGAGCAGCAGTACGAGGGCGGGGACGATCACTATCGCACCCCCGATGCCGAACAGCCCCGACACCACACCAGCCACCAAGCCGATCAGCGCCACCAGCACCCAGGTCATCGGTCGTCTCCGCGTTCGGGTTCGCCCCAGCCACCGCCGCCCGGCGTCGCGACTCGTAGCACGTCGCCGGCGACGAGCGACAGACTCACTTTGGCGGCGAGGCGAACCCCGTTCAGGAGCGTTTCGCCCGGCGCCCCGGGGCCGCCTCCCGCGACGCCCCGGGCCGCATGCCGGCGCCGCTCGGCGAGAACGCCCGCGTCCATCGGCGCGAGGGCTTCGAACTCGCGCACCACGCCGTCGCCGCCGGGCCAGCGCCCCGCTCCACCACTCCCCCGCCGCAGCGCATAGGTCCGCACCCGCAGCGGGTACTCCATCTCGAGCACCTCGATCGGCGTGTTGCGGGTGTTCGACATGCCGACGTGCACGCCGGACGGTCCCGCCGCTCCGCGACTCGCCCCCTGGCCGCCGCCGATGGTCTCGTAATAGGTCCAGCCGCCCACCAGTCCACCACCCGGTTGCACGGTGCCCGTCGCCAGTTGCCCACCGAACGTGACGTTGTTCATCGTGCCCTGGCCCTGCGCGGGCACCGGGATGCCGCCGCCGGCGAGCGCCAGGAATACCGTGTCCGCGATGCGCTGCGAGGTCTCGACGTTGCCGGCGGCGACCGCGCTCGGGAACCGGGCGTTCACGAGACAGCCGGCGGGCGCCTCGACCCGCACCGCGCGCTGCACGCCCCCGTTGGTCGGCACGTCCTCGGGAACGAGCGTCCGGACGACGAACAACACGGCCGACCGCGCGACGGCGAGCGGACAATTCACGTTGCCGCGGGCCGCCGGCGCGGTCCCGGCGAAATCCACGTGGAAGATGCCGTCCCGAATGTCGACGCGGACCCGGATCGTCAGGTCCGCGTCATCGACGCCGTCGCCCTCGAGCCAGTCCGTCGCCGCGAGACCCGCCACGCTCCAGCGGCCGAGCGCCTCCCGCGTGCGCCGCTCGGCGTAGTCCAGGAGGTCAACCGCCGCCGCGCGCACCTCCGCTGGGCCGTAGCGCGCCGCCAGCGCGCGCAGGCCCTCCCCGCCCCGCTCGACGGCCGCGCGCTGCGCCGCGAGATCGGCGCGCCGCGTCTCGGGAGTTCGCACGTTCGCGAGCAGGAATTGCTCGACGTCGGCCGTGAAGCGCAGGGGCGGCACGATCACGCCCTCCTGAAACAGCTCGCGCGCGCCCGCCGGCATGCTCCCGGCCTGCATGCCGCCCACGTCCGAGTGATGCGCGCGCACGACGCTGTAGCCGCCCACCCTGCCGTCGAGGTCGATCGCGCCGATCAACGTGAGGTCCGGCAGGTGCGACCCGCCGGTGTAGGGGTCGTTGAGGATGAAGATCTCGCCCGGGGCGGGGTCGAGGGCGCGCACGGCGGCGACGGATTCCTGCATCGCGCCCAGGTGCACGGGAATGTGCGCCGCCTGCGCGATCATCTCGCCCGCCGGATCGAACAGGGCCGCGGAGCAGTCGCGGCGCTCGCGAATGTTGGGGGAGACACTCGAGTGAATGAGCAGCAGCCCCATTTCCTCGGCAACGGACGCGAACGCGTGTCCCATGACCTCGAGCCCGACGGCGTCGAGACTCATGCCCACTCCAACAGCACGGCACCCGACGGGTGCACCGTCCCGCGCCAGCCGGGCTCGACCAGCGCCGTCGCGTCCCGGCCGGCGAGGATCGCCGGGCCCGTCAACGCGACGCCCGCAGCCATCTCGTCGAGCGCCCAGACCGCGGCGCTCACCCGTTTCCCGCGGAGCCAGATGGGCCGACTGGCGCCGGGCCGCTGCACGGCGCGGCCGGTCTCCGCGAATCGCGGCGCCGGCACCTCGCGCAGCGCAACTACGCGCAGGTTCACGACCTCGACCGCCTGGCCGCCCCCCTCGTGACCGAAGCGTGCGCGGTGCTCGGCGACGAATGCGTCGCGAATCCGCGCGGGATGCCCGTCCGTGATCGGCACCGTCATCTCATAGCCCTGGCCCGCAAACCGGCAGTCCGCATAGCGCAGCACGGTCGCGCCGGGGAGCTCGCCGCGCCCCCGCGCGACGAGGGGCGCGAACGCGACGTCCACATCCCCGGCCGCCAGCGCGTCGACCGAGCGATGAAACGACGCGAGCAGGTCCAGGCGCTCCGCCGCCGCCGCCAGCCCCAACGCCGACAGCGCCCCGGGGTGCGGCGGGATCACGATGGCGGCCATCCCCAACGCCTCGGCGAGCTGGCATCCGAACAGCGGCCCGGCGCCGCCAAACGGCAGCAACGCCATGCGCCGGGGATCGAGCCCGCGCGCGACGCTGACCCGCTTGAGCGCCCGCGCCATCACCGCCGTGGCCACCGCCACGATACCCGCGGCGACCTGCGCGGGCTCGCGCCCCGCGCCCGACCCGAGGGAGCAGATCGCCCGCTCGGCCGCCTCGCGGTCGAGCCGCACCTCGTCGGCGAGCGGGTGCTGGGGGTCGAGCCAGCGCAGCACGAGACACGCGTCGGTGACCGTCGGCCGCTCGCCGCCCCGGCCGTAGCATGCGGGGCCGGGCACGGCCCCGGCGCTTTCAGGCCCCACCTTGAGCGCGCCCCCCTCGTCCATGCGGGCGATGCTCCCCCCGCCGGCGCTCACGGTCTCGATGAGGATCGCGGGCAGGGCGATCGGGATACCCGCCACCGCACCCCCACCCTCTCGAGCGTCAGCAGGTCGGACCGGCCCACGGCCGCACCCACCAGCCGCGCTCCGACCACGCCGCCCGCCGGGCCGGACAGCGCGAGCGCGGCGGCATGGGCCGCCGCCCCGCCCGGTGGCAGCGTGCCGCCGCTCGACGTCATCACCCGCAGTGCGCCGATGCCGCGCTCCCGCACCGCGCACTCGAGCCGATTCACGTAGCCTGAGACGCTGGGGCGGAGATAGGCCTCGACGGTGGTCGTGCTCACGCGCTCGAACTCGCGGAACACGGGCAGGACCTCGTGGCTCGCCGCGACAGGCGTCTCGGGAAGCGCGGCGCGCAATGCCGTGACCAGGCGGCGCTCGTGCTCGGGGTGGCGGAACGAGAACAGCAGCGCCACGGCCACCGCACCGGGAGCGAGCGCACGCACGGCCGCGACGGCCCGATCGACCTCGGCCCCCGACAGCGGATCGAGCACCCCTCCGGGGCCCACCCGCTCGGCGACGCCGATTACGTCGGATCGCGCCACGAGTGGTGGAGCGTGGTCCCGCGCGAGGTCGTACAGGGCCGCCCGGTCCTGGCGCCGCAGCCACAGGAGATCCTCGAAGCCCTGCGTCGTGACCAGCGCCACCCGCGCGCCGCGGCGCTCGAGCAAGGCGTTCGTCGCGACCGTCGTGCCGTGAATCAGGAGATCCACGGGGGCGCGTACCGCATCGAGCGCATGAAACAGCCCGACAGACGGATCCGCCGGCGTCGTCGCTACCTTGCGGACCTCGATGCCGCCGTCAGGCACCAGGGCGACGAGATCGGTGAAGGTGCCACCGACGTCGACCCCCACCCTCAACACGCCGCGCGCCTCGAGGCCCATCGTCGCGCCGCCAGCACGCCGGCGAACCCCAGAGTGACGAGCACAGAGAGCGCCCCCACCCAGTCTCCGAGGCGTACGTAAAGCGGGATCACGTCGCTGGTCCGCAAGTGGTCCGACACGACGGCCGCTTCCTCCAGTCCGGTCTCCGCATACGTGTGACCCAGGGGATCGACGAACTCCGAGATGCCGTCGTTCGCGGCGCGCGCGATGCCGGCCCGGGTTTCAATGGCGCGCATCACGAGGTGCGTCGCATGTTGGGAGGGGCCGGCGGTGCGCCCGTACCAGGCGTCGTTCGTGATGTTGACGAGGAAATCCGCGCCGGCGCGCCGGTACCGACGGGCGAGGTCTTCGAACGCCGATTCGTAGCAAATCATCACGCCGAACCGGCCCAGCGGACTGGCATAGAGGGGAA
>WNGE01020671.1_pt1 | contig 10499 bp, 13 predicted proteins | sample 5400651 | NCBI WGS metagenome assembly WNGE01 (sample SAMN13153370, study PRJNA577476) | soil metagenome | isolation source: 60 cm soil or saprolite under grassland replicate 2 | place: USA:California | collected 2016-06-15
CCCGACATGGGGCCCAGCCGCCTGCGCGCCGTGCTCGACCGGTGGCCGGATCCGAACGCCGCGCTCGCAGCCGTGCGCGACGGCAAGGGCGGCGAGGCGCTGCCGCCGGGCGGGCCCCCGTTCCGAGCCGACGAGCGCGAAACGCTCGTACGCAATTGGGCGAGCGCCGCCCGCGTGCTCGACCTCGCTCCTGAGCTCACGCGTCGGGGCACGTCCGTGGTGCGCGAGGGACACCCCGACTACCCGATCGGCGACGAAATCCCGGATCGGCCGGCGGTGCTGCTCGTCGAGGGCGCGGCGCCGGACGTCCTCGCTCGGCCGCGGGTCGCGATCGTCGGGACCCGGTCGGCGTCGGTGCACGGGCTGGCCGACGCACGCGACCTCGGGGCGTTCCTCGCCCGGTGCGGGATCACGGTGGTCAGCGGCCTGGCCATCGGGATCGACGGCGCCGCCCACGTGGGCGCGCTCGACGCCGGCGGCGGTGTGGTCGGGGTGGTCGCGACAGGCCTCGACGTCGTGTACCCACGCCGCCACGTCGTGCTGTTCGAACGGGTGCGCAGCTCTGGCGTGCTGCTCAGCGAATCGGGGTTCGGTGCGCGTGCGAACCGCTTCCGCTTCCCGGTCCGCAACCGGATCATCGCCGCGCTCGCCGACGTAGTCGTGGTCGTGGAGGCGACGCGGCGCGGCGGGGCCCGCATCACGGCCGACTACGGGCTCGAGTACGGGCGGCCGGTCCTGGTCGTCCCGGGCTCGCGCCGCAATCCGTCGGCCGAGGGCTGCAACGCGCTGCTCGCCGACGGGGCCCAACCGCTGCTCGATCCCGACGACGTGCTCGTCGCCCTCGGGCTGACGCCGGGCTCGCGGCGAGGCTGGGGCGCGCCTCCGCCCCGACCGGCCCCCCGAGGCGACGGCGGGCGCGTCCTCGAGGCCCGTGACGATCGCGTTGCGTGATCTCGAGCGGCAGGGCTGGGTGGAGCACCGGCGAGGCTGGTGGTGGCCCCGATGAGCCGGCGGCTACTCCCCCGTGAACTTCGGCTCGCGCTTCTGGAAGAACGCGACCATCGCCTCGGCCGTGTCCTTCGACGCGAAGTTCATCGCCTGCGCGGTGTCCTCGAACTCGAGTGCCTCGGCCATCGACACCGACATCGACTGGTTGAGCAGCCGTTTCGAGATCGCAAGCTGGACGGGTGGCAGCGCCGCGAGCCGTGCGGCGAGCTCTCCCACGATCTTCGGGAGGTCGTCGGCGGGTACGACGCGGTTCACGATGCCGATGCGCTCGGCTTCGGGAGCGTCGATCACCTCGGCGAAGAACACGAGCTCCTTCGCCTTGTGGAGGCCGACGAGGCGCGGAAGCAGCCACGAGCCGCCGAAGTCGACGTTGAGCCCGCGCTTGGAGAAGATCTCGGTGAAGCGGGCGCGCTCCGACGCCACGATGAGGTCGCAGCCGAGGGCCAGGTTCAGGCCTGCGCCGGCGGCGACACCGTTGACGGCGGCGATGCTCGGCTGCGGAAGGTGGTGGAGCCGCAACGCGGCGCGCCCGACCACGCGCATCTGCCGGTACGTCGAGCCGACGCCGCCGGCCCCGTCCTGAAGGTCGGCGTTGTCACCCGGCGCGAGGTCGGCGCCGGAGCAGAAGCCGTCACCGGCGCCGGTGATCACGAGCACGCGATCGCTCGGCGTATCGGCCACCTCGTCGAACACGTCGATGAGCTCACGCCACATGGGCGCGTTGATGGCGTTCTTCTTCTCCGGGCGGTTCAACGTGACTGTCACGACGCCGTCGGCGCGTTCGACGATGAGCGTTTCCATGCGGCCGCTACCGTAGCGCCGTGGGGTTCAACCCGTTCCGGAAGCAGGTTCGGCGATCGTCCGACATCGTCATCGTCGTCGCCGCGCTCGTCGTGGTCGCGGCTCTGCTCGTGTGGGCGGTGCTCCCCCGCTGACCGCGCCGGCGGGTCGAGCGGCGACTCACTCGTCGAGGCTGGTCTGGCGGACGTAGTCGGCGATCTCCCCGGCGACCTCGTGCAGCTCGCGTTCGGGCGCGGGCTCGTCCGTGACCCGGGCCGATTGCATGCGGTCGAGCCGGAACGAGCGCCCGCCGCCGCGCAGGCGGCACCACGCCATGAGGTACCAGTGGTTCTCGGAGCCGGCGAGCCCGTACGGCTCGACGCGCCGGCGTTCGGTGCGCTGACCCGACCGGTCGACGTAATCGAGCTCGAGCACCTTGCGGTCGGCAACAGCCGTCTCGACCGCCCGCACCACCGGGGTCGCCTCGAGGTGCCCGCGCTGCTGCAGCAGGTGCACGCGCGCCACGAGCTCGCGTGCGCCTTCGCGGTTGGCAGCCGACATCGCGGCGACGAGCTTCCGCAGCGCCGACCGCGCAGCGTCGCCGAACGGGATCGGGCCGCTGGCTGCGAGCGCCACCGCCACCGCGGTCGCTTCGTCGGCGCTGAAGTTCAGCGGTGGGAGGCTCATCGACGGGTCGACGGAGTAGCCGCCGTTGGGGCCCGGCGTCGCCCAGATGGGGACGCCGGACTGCTGCAGCGACGAGATGTCGCGCTCGATCGTCCGCACGCTGACCTCGAAGCGCTCCGCCAGGTCGCGCGCCGTGCGCGCCCGCGGCGCCGTCGCCCGCAGGACCTCGACCATCGCATAGAGGCGGTCCGTGCGGTTCACGCCCGACAACCTGCCAGGGTGGAATGCGAGCCGCCATCCGGGGTTGAATCAGGCATGACCAAGGGCCACAGCATCACGATCACCCCTGCCGACCTGCACGTCGAGGTCGTCGTCAACGGCGAGAAGGTCGCCGAATCCGACCGGCCCGTCCTCCTCGAGGAGACCGGGCTTCCCACCCGCTACTACCTCCCCCGGGAGGATGTCCGCACCGACCTGCTCCGCCCCACGGCGAGCGAGACGGTGTGCCCGTTCAAGGGCCAGGCGTCCTACTGGTCGGTGGAGGCGGGCGGCGAGACGCACGACGATCTCGCGTGGAGCTACGAGTCGCCGATCCCCGAGGCCGAGGGGATCACGGGTTTGCTCTCCTTCTTCAACGAGCGCGTCGACGTCGTCGTCGACGGCGAGAAGCTGCCGCGAGCCGAGTCGCCGTACTCGCGTTAGCAGGTCGCCGTCGCCGCGCGTCAGAACGCGCTCTCGAGCACCTCGACCACGAGCTCGCCGTTCGCCGCACGCGTCACGGACGCGACGTCGAACCGCAGTGCGCGGCGGCGCGTGTCGTGCTCGGCGAGCCAGCGGGCGGCGAGCATCCGCAGACGGCGCTGCTTCGTTGCCGTCACCGCTTCGACCGGCGCACCGAAGCGCGCGCTGCCGCGCGTCTTGACCTCACAGAACACGAGCGTCGTGTCGCGGCTGACCACCAGGTCGAGCTCGCCGTCGCGACAGCGCCAGTTTCGATCGAGCACGCGGTAGCCGGCGGCTTCGTACCAGACAGCGACAGCGTCCTCGCCGGCGTTTCCGAGACGGCGACGCGGATCCATCCGGCGCCTCGGTCCCGGGCCGGGCACCGCTACAGGTCCTTGCCCGCCAGCTCCTCGACGTTGACGTCCTTGAACGTCACGACCCGCACGTTGGCGACGAACCGCGCCGGGCGGTACATGTCCCACACCCAGGCGTCCTGCAGGTTCAGCTCGAAGTACACGCGGCCTTGCTCGTTCTTGACGTCCATCTGGACCGCGTTCGTGAGGTAGAAGCGCCGTTCGGTCTCGACGACATAGGCGAACATCGGGAGGACGTCGCGATACTCCTTGTAGAGCTGGAGCTCGATCTCCGTCTCGTACCGCTCGAGGTCCTCGGCGCTCACAGCGCGACCCTCCTCGATGACTCAGCCTGATTGTACGTGCCGCCCCTCCGACAACGGAGCGCCACTCCTGCCCGCCACGGCGCCGGCCGCGGCACAAGCGTCACCGTCCCGGGCTCAGGCGCGCTTCTCCCTGATCCTGGCCGCCTTCCCGACCCGGTCGCGCAGGTAGTAGAGCTTCGCCCGGCGGACGTCGCCCCGGCTCACCACTTCGACCTTCGCCAGGATCGGCGAGTGAACAGGGAAGGTGCGCTCGACGCCGACGCCGAAGCTGACCTTGCGGACCGTGAACGTCTCGCGTGCGCCGCTGCCCTTGCGCCGGATCACGACACCCTGGAAGACCTGCACGCGCGCGCGGTTGCCTTCCACCACCCGCACGTGCACCTTCAGGGTGTCGCCGGGCGCGAAGTCGGGAATGTTGTCGCGAAGGTTGTCGCGGTCGACGAGGTCGGTTGCGTTCATCGTTCGCCTTCTCGGGGATCTGCTGCCGCAGGCGGGTTCACGATGCTACCGGTCGGGTGGTCCCTCGGGGTACTCCTCGAGCAACCGCCGCTCCTCCGCGGTGAGGGCCCGGGGACCGAGCAGGTCGGGACGGCGTTCGAGGGTCCGCCGCAACGCCTGGGCCTTCCTCCACCTGGCCACGCGGGTGTGGTCCCCCGATCGCAGCGCCTCGGGCACCGCCCAGCCCCGGTACTCGGCAGGGCGCGTGTACTGCGGATACTCGAGCAACCCGTCGCGGAACGACTCGTCACCGCCGGACGCCTCGTTGCCCATCACGCCGGGGACAAGGCGGGAGACGGCCTCGACGACGACGAGCGCGGCGGCCTCCCCGCCCGCCAGCACGTATTCGCCCACGGAGATCTCGTCGTCGCAGAGGTGGTCCGCGACGCGCTGGTCGACGCCCTCGTACCGGCCGCACAGCAGCGAGAATCCACTCCCCTCCGCCAGCCGCGCTGCGCGCTTCTGGTCGAACGGAATCCCGGCTGCCGACAGCAGGAGCAGCGGGCGCGGCGGTTGCACGGCTTCGACCGCCGCAAACAGCGGCTCGGGCATCATCACCATGCCCGCGCCGCCGCCGAACGGTGTGTCGTCGACGCTGCGGTGCGCGTCGGTCGCGTGCGTGCGCAGGTCGTGCACGGACACATCCACGAGCCCGCGTTCCCGCGCACGTCCGAGCAGCGACGCGCGCAACGGGCCGTCGAGGTACTCGGGGAAGATCGTGAAGACGTCGATGCGCATGACGGGGCAGGAGTGGACTACCGGTTGACGTCCAACAGGCCGTCGGGAGGATCGACGACCACGACGCCCGGCTGCCGGTCGACGACGAACACCATCGGGACGAGCGTCCCGTTGTCGAGGACCAGGATGTCGTGCGCCGGGTTCACTTCGACCGCCGTCACGCGACCGAGCGCGTTGCCGTGCGCGTCGCGTACCTCGTCGCCGACCATCTCGTGAACCCAGACACGGCCTTCACCGGGATCGTCCAGCGGCTCACCGACGAGGGTCGCGCCGCGTAGCTCCTCGGCGGCGTTGCGATCGGTGATGCCTTCGAACCGGACGAGCCAGCGGCCCTGGTGAGGCCGGGCGCTGGCCACGACCAGCTCGCGCTCGCCGGCGTGCAACACCGCGCCCGGGGTCGTCCGCTCGGAACGGTCGGTGTGCATCGTCACGACGACCTCGCCGCGCACACCGTGGGGACGGCCGACCCGACCGAGCTCGAGGCCAGCCGCAGCCACCGCCGGTTACTCCACGACGTCGACGTTGGCCTTGATGCCCTCGGAGGCGCCCGCGGCCCGGACCACCTGGCGGAGAGCCTGGATCACGCGGCCGCGCTTCCCGATGAGGCGGCCCATGTCACTGGGGCTGGCGTGCACGAGGAGCTGCACGTCGTCGCGCCGTTCGGAGACGTCGATCTCGACCGCTTCGGGCTCCTCGGCGACATTCCGCGTGACGTGCTCGACCACCGCGCGGGCGCGGGCACCGAGGATCCGGTTCCCCTCCGGCGCGATCTCGTCGTCTTCGTAGTCGTCGTCGAGATCGTCGTCGAGATCGTCGTCGAGCTCAGCGCCCGGCCCGTCGTCACTCATCGCTCGACTCCTCGGACTGCTCCTCGGCCGGCTCGTCCGCGTTCTCGTCGGTGCTCGCCGCGGCGGGCTCTTCCTTCGCCGCCTCCGGCTGCTTCGTCGCCTTCTTGGCTGCGACCTTCCGGTCGCCGAGGCGGCGGCGATTCCGCTTGGTGTCGATGGGGCCACTCTTCTCGGCCTCGAACTGCGCCCACACGCCCGCGACCGCCAGCAGCTTCTGCACCTGCTCGGTGGGCTGCGCGCCCTTGCGCAGCCACGCCAGCGCCTTGTCGCCGTCGATGTCGACGAGCGAGGGGTCCTGTCGGGGACCGTAGTGGCCGATGGTCTCGATGTTGCGGCCGTCGCGCGGGGAGCGCGAGTCGGCGACGACGACGCGGTAGCTGGGCTGCTTGCGCTTGCCCATCCGCATCAGGCGGATCTTCACGGCCACGTTCGGTGTTCCTCTCTCCGATTGCGGGGAGCGGGAGGCGAGGCACCCGCGGGACGCACCAGGGTAGCGAGTTATCGGCCGGGGACCGGGAGGCGGGGCATCTTGCCCTTGGCGACCGACCGCATCATCTGCTGGACCATCTTGAACTGCTTCAGCATCCCGTTGACGTCCTGCGTGCTCGTGCCGCTGCCATGGGCGATCCGCAGCCGGCGCGACCCGTTGATGACCGCGGGGTCGCGCCGCTCTTCGGGCGTCATCGAGCGGATGATCGCCTCGATCCGCGCCAGCTGGGACTCGTCGACCTCCGCCTGCCGGGCCTCCTTCGGCAGCCCCGGCATCATCCCGACGAGGTTCTGCAGCGGGCCCATCTTGCGCACCTGCTGCATCTGATCGAGGAAGTCTTCGAGCGTGAACTGACCCTTGCGCAGCTTCTCCTCGGCCTTGACCGCCTCGTCTTCCTCGAACGCGGCCTCGGCCTTCTCGATGAGCGTGAGCATGTCGCCCATGCCGAGGATGCGGCTGGCCATGCGATCGGGGTGGAACGGCTCGAAGTCGTCGAGCTTCTCGCCCGTGCCGGCGAACAGGATCGGCTTGCCGATCACCTCCTTCACCGAGAGCGCAGCGCCACCCCGCGCGTCGCCGTCGATCTTGGTGAGGATGACGCCGTCGAGGCCGACCGCGTCGTCGAACGCCTCGGCCACGTTCACGGCTTCCTGACCCGTCATCGCGTCGACGACGAGCAGCGTGTCGTGCGCCGGCGGTGTCGAGGATCACGACATTGCTGCCGAGACGGTCGGCCTCCTTGAGCGCGCCCTTCGCCACCTTGACCGGGTCGGTCGGCTCGGAGAACACCGGCACGTCGATGCGCTCGCCCAGGACGCGCAGCTGCTCGACCGCCGCCGGCCGCTGGAGGTCGGCCGCGACCAGCAGCGGCCTGCGCCCATCCGACTTGAGATGGCGCGCCAGCTTGCCGGCGGCGGTGGTCTTCCCCGAGCCCTGGAGGCCGGTCAGCATCACGATCGTCGGCGGCTTGGGGCTGATCCCGAGCTTGCCCGTCTCGCCCCCGAGGGTCGTGACGAGCTCCTCGTGCACGATCTTGATGACCTGCTGCGCCGGGCTGAGGCTCTTCGTGACCTCGGCGCCGCGGGCACGCTCCTTCACCCGGGTGATGAACGACTTGACGACCGTCACGTTCACGTCGGCCTCGAGCAGGGCGACGCGGATCTCGCGTGCGACCTCGTCGACGTCCTTGTCGCTCAGCCGACCGCGGCCGCGCAAGCGCTTGAAGATGCCGTCGAACCGGTCGGACAGGGCGTCAAACACGCTTCCAAGCTAGGCGAACAGCGCGGCCACGAACTCCTCGGGGTCGAAGGGGACGAGGTCGTCGGGCGCCTCGCCCACGCCGACGAGCTTCACGGGAATGTCGAGCTCGGCTTCGATCGCGAGCACGATGCCGCCCTTCGAGGTGCCGTCGAGCTTCGTGAGCACCACGCCGGTGACGTCGACGGCGTCGGCGAACTGGGTGGCCTGGGTCAGGCCGTTCTGCCCCGTGGTGGCGTCGATCACGAGCAGCACCTCCTGGAGCGCGCCCGGTGTCCGCTCGGCGATGCGGCGCACCTTCTTCAGCTCCTCCATGAGGTTGACCTTCGTATGCATGCGGCCCGCGGTGTCGACGAGCACGACGCCCGCGCCGCGGCCGCCGGCTGCGTTCATGGCATCGAAGACGACCGAGCCGGGATCCGCGCCTTCCTGCCCGCGCACGACGTCGGCGCCCACGCGGTCCGCCCAGTGGGTGAGTTGGTCGGCGGCAGCAGCGCGGAACGTGTCGGCGGCGGCGAGGAGCGCCGGGCGCCCGTCATCGATCTCGCGTCGCGCGAGCTTCGCGATCGTCGTGGTCTTGCCCGTACCGTTCACCCCGACGAACAGCCACACGGTCGGCCCGTCCGGCGCGTGGTGCAGCGACCGGTCCGGACCGGCGAGGTCCTCGACGAGCTCCTCGCGAAGCAAGGGAACGAGCTGCTCGGGATCGCCGATCCGGTCGGCAGCCGCTCGGGAGCGCAGGTCGTCGAGCAGCCGCGACGTCGTTGCGACGCCGACGTCGGCGAGGAGGAGCGCCTCCTCGACGCTGTCCCACGCCTCGTCGTCGATCGCTCGGTGTCCGGTGAGAGCGCCGAGCGACCGCGACAGCGTGGCGCGTGTCTTGCCCAGTCGATCTCGCAGCGCGGGCGGACGCGGCGGAGCGGCGACGGAAGGGCTCGCAGCGTCTGCACCTGTGGCAGCGGCCGGGCCGCCCGCCTCCTCGAGCCGTCGGGCGCGGCGCGAGAGGCCGAGCCCGAGCGCGATGAGCGCGCCTGCGAGCACGAAGATGCCGATGAGCAGGACGGCGGCGAGGGTCGGAGACATCGCCTATCCATCACCCCCGGTGTCGTCCGCAGGGCGCTCGTCGTCGCCGACTGGCGGGGGTAGGTCACCCCGCCGGTAGGTGATCGTCTCGCGTGGAGTCTCGATCCCGGCTTCGTCGAACGCCGCCTTGATCCGCGCCCGCAGGTCCCGAGCCACGCGCCACTGCTGCAGGGGAAGGGTCTGGACGACGAGCCGGATCTTCACGCTCCGCGCGCCGAGCTCCTCGACGCCCCAGACCTCAGGCTTCTCGAGGATGGCGTCCCGCCATGCGTCGTCGTGCCACATCGCGTCGGCGGTCTCCTGGATCACGCGTATGGCGGCAGAGATGTCGTTCTCGTAGTCGACCTCGACGTCGAGCAGGGCGCGCGACCACTGCTGCGACTTGTTGCCCACGCGCTTGATCTCTCCGTTCGGCACATGCCACACGACGCCCTCGACATCGCGGATACGCGTCGTGCGCAGACTCACTCCTTCGACCGTGCCGGTGACGCCGCCGGGATTCCCGCCTACCGTCCCACCGACGTCGATGACGTCACCCACGCCGTACTGGTCCTCCACGAGCATGAAGAACCCCGACAGGAAGTCGCGGACGAGACTCTGCGCACCGAACCCGAGCGCGATCCCGAGCACGCCGGCGCCCGCGATGAGCGGCGCCAGGTTGATCCCGAGCTCGCCCAGCGCGACGAGCACCGCGATGCTCCAGATGATCCCGTTGGCGAGCCTGCCGAGCACGTCCGCCATCGTCTTCGCCCGCTGCACGCGCCGCGCGCTCGGTCCCCCGGTATCGATGAACGTGAACGGCGACCTCCGCGATCGCTCCTTGCGGTCAGCCGGCGGTGAGAGGACGCGGCCGATGATCCGGTGCACGATCCGGGTGACGACCCACGCGACCAGCAGGATGATCACGACGCGGAGCGGCTTGGCGAACGAGTCGGCGATCTCAGCCGCGCGCCGGTTGTCGCTCAGGTCGAACACGGTCGAGCACAGCCAGGACCGCTGGCCGGCCGGCCCGCACGCTTGGGTCTCCGGGTTCACCTGGGCGGGGACGGACGCGGCAGCGGGCAGCAACGCGAATGGCGACATGTTCGCCCGAACCTACTGCCGGGGACGGAGCCGGATCCGGCGGCCGTCAGGCCGGCGCCGGCTCGGCGTTCCGGATGGCTTCCTCGACCCGCTGGCTGACGACCTTGCTGGATCCGCCCGGGGGCATCGAGACGCCGTAGAGGATGTCGCCCGCCTCCATGGTGCGCTTCTGGTGCGTGACGATGACGAGCTGCGCCTCGTTGCGGAACTCGTCGACGAGGTCGAGGAACCGGTGCAGGTTGACGTCGTCGAGCGCGGCTTCCACCTCGTCGAGCAGGTAGAAGGGCGACGGGCGGGCCCGGAACACGGCGAAGAGGAACGCGAGCGCGGTGAGCGACCGCTCCCCGCCCGAGAGCAGCGAGAGGCGCCGCACGTTCTTTCCTGACGGGCGGGCTTCGATCTCGATGCCGGTGTTGAGCACGTCCTCGGGATCGGTGAGGAAGACGCGACCCGAGCCGCCCGGGAACAGCGTCGCGAACAGCGCCCTGAAGTGCTCGCTCACGTCGTCGAACGCCGTGCGGAACACCGTCACGATCTCGCGGTCGACGGCTCGGATCACGCGCATGAGCTCGCGGCGGCTCTCCTTCACGTCGTCGAGCTGCTGCTGGAGGAACGCGTGGCGTTCGGCGAGCGCGTCGTGCTCCTGCAGCGCGAGCGGGTTGATCGGACCGAGCATCCGCAGCTC
>WNGE01012083.1_pt1 | contig 10498 bp, 16 predicted proteins | sample 5400651 | NCBI WGS metagenome assembly WNGE01 (sample SAMN13153370, study PRJNA577476) | soil metagenome | isolation source: 60 cm soil or saprolite under grassland replicate 2 | place: USA:California | collected 2016-06-15
CACTTTTTCAAAATGCGCATTTTGAAAACGGTACAAGTCAGTCGTACCTGTCTTGTACCGCCTCTTCATGCCCTCGAGGACTGTCGGACGGCTTCGCTGTTCGACAGCCCGGAGAAGGAGAGACCATGAAAGCTTCCTTGAGCCTAGCGGCGGTTATCGCCGTATTGCTGCTTTCCACTTCAGCGGAGGCACAGTTCAACTGTCGGGCCGCCACCACGTGCGACTCCGCGCTAAACATATGCAACGCCCGGAAAAGTGCGGGGATGACGGCGGCGCCTAACTGCGAGGCGGCCGCAGCGGAGTGCCGTAAGACCGGCGTTTGGCGCCGGGTGTCTGACCGAGGGCCGTATGAGTGCCTAATGCGGAGCCGATGATTTTGGTCGTGGCTACTTATATCATTCCCCTAAGCAAGGGGGGTGCGGCAGGGCCGGACCAAGCGTGACCGCGCTGAAAGGTGTTGATGGCGTCCCGTCGATCATGAGCTTAAGGTAGATGCGGTAATTCGGGAGCTGCAAAAGGTCGATTTCCCCGAAGCGTTCATGTAATTCTCGGACAAGGTATGGGGCATCCTCGGCCCCGACCCGGAAAGAGATGATCGAGCCGGCATTACCCAAAACGGCATGGCGCACATCCGGGTGCAGCTGGGCGCGGTGTTGATGGGCTACCGTGAAGAGCCGAAGAGTTCCAGACCATTTCGCCGCGACCGGGACAATGAGAGAAGAGGCACCTTTTCGCCCACATTTAATGGCTGTATAGGGCCGAACACGCAAAGGAAGGCGACAATTAATGAGTCGGCGTCTTGTTTTGATATCGCTCGTGACGATTTTTAGTTGTTATATGGAGAGCGCGTTGGCGCGTCCACCCTGCGACCCGAGGCGTGGGGACACTAAGGTCAAATCTGTGCAGACGCTTAACATCCTCAAGACGCGAACGAACATTCCTACCTCGAAAAATATAGATTCAGACATTACTCTTGCCGCTCTTATTAGGCGCGGCAACGACCGAGACCGATGGAATTCTAAAATGGCGGCCACTGTCGTCGGATACGTCGCGAAGGTAGGCGTCGGCGGCATCGAGAGTGTGAACTGTCACGCCAAAGATGCTGCTCACCGAGACACTCACATTGACTTGGTAGTCTCGAAAAGGGATGCCAAAAATAAGAGAAAACATGTCATCGTTGAGGTGACGTCTTCGATGCTGAACACGCCAACGCGTCGGTGAATACCGCTCCGTCTAACCCCAAAGACTGGCGCGCAACGGCCTGGGAAGTCCACCCAATTACCGATATCAAACCTCAAGCCTGTCCGCGCTAGAGCTTTAGCCTAAGCTTCTGGAGACTAAGTTGGGGAAGAACATTGTCTTGTGCTTTGACGGAACTGGACAGCAGTTCGGAAGCGGAAACAGCAATGTTGTAAAGCTGTTTCAAACCCTTCTGCACAACAGCGATGAACAGCTAAGCTTTTACGACCCAGGGGTCGGCACCTTTAGTGTGCGAGATCCGCTGTTCAAATGGCAGGACGCGCTTGGCAGAGCCTTGGGCTTGATGATCGGGTGGGGCTTGTTCAGAAATATTGAAACAATGTACGATTTTTTGATCGATAAGTTCCAGCCGGGAGACAAGATATTTATTCTTGGATTTAGCCGAGGTGCTTATACTGCGCGGGCGTTTGCGGGGATGATCCATGAGGTTGGATTACTGCGTCCGGATTGCCGAAATTTGTTCGAGAATGCCTCGCGCATATACCAGATAGAACCAACGGATTGGGACGCACACCGGGCGATCGTACGGGACTTCCGCCGCCAATTTTCGCGCGAGTGTCAAATCCACTTTCTCGGATTGTGGGACACAGTCAGATCCATAGGCTGGTTTTGGGATCCTTACCGGCTACGACACACGGCAAGGAATCCGAGCGTGTCGATAGTCCGACACGCGGTGTCAATAGATGAGCGTCGATGTTTTTTCCGTCAGAATCTTTGGGGCGCTCCCACAGATAATCAGGACGTCAATGAGGTTTGGTTCGCGGGAGTGCACTCCGACGTTGGCGGAAGTTATCCGGAGGCAGAAAGCGGCTTATCCAAAATTGCCCTCGAATGGATGATTCGTGAAGCCTCGCAGCACGGATTGTCCCTGAATGAAAGTGAGGGTGCCGCCGTCTTGGGTGAGGTTGAAGGGTATGTGAGACCAGATGCTTTCGCCGACGCGCACGAGTCGCTGCAACGCTGGTGGTGGCTTGCAGAGTTGTTGCCAAGGCGTTTCATGGATCCAAATGCCAACTTCAGACAAAGATGGGCGTTTCCTCTCATCCATTGGGACCAAATTGGGAGACGTCGATACATTCGCGACGGGATCAAAATTCACAAATCAGTTCAAGACCGCATGAATGCCGATCGAACCCCGAGATACGCTCCTCCGAACCTTATTCGCGCAACGTTCACTGTAGAGAACTAGGTTAAGAGGGCTAGCTGTAAGGGGTAGAGGATGCTGCAAGCGTGACCGCGCTGAAAGGCGGTGATGGCGTGCCGTCGATCATGAGCTTGAGGTAGATTCGGTAGTTCGGGAGCTGCAAAAGGTCGATTTCCCCGAAGCGGTCATGGAATTCGCGAACAAGGTATGGGGCGTCTTCAGCACCAACCCGGAAAGAGATGATGGAGCCGGTATTCCCCAAAACCGCATGACGCACATCCGGGTGCAGCTGGGCAAGGTATTGATGGGCTACCGTGAAGCCCACCCGGTACTTACGAAGCTCGGAAAGCATATTGGCCAAAGCCAGGGTGGTGAAGCTTTGGAACTCGTCGACGTAAACGAAAAAGGGGCGGCGTTCGGCTGGAGGGGTATCCGCCCGGCTGAAAGCCGCAAGCCCGAGGGTGGTGACGAGTAACCCGCCAAGAAGCGACGAGCTGTCCTCGCCGATTTGGCCCTTGGCCAGGTTGACCAAGAGCACCCGGCCTTGATCCATAATCCGGCGGATATGCAGGTCGACTTTGGGAGCGGTCAAGATTCGATTTAATAGCGGGTCGGCGAGGAACGCTCCAACCTTGTTCTGTATGGGCGCCGTTCCATCCGCCCGGTAGCCGAACGAAAACCGATCGAATTCCTTTAATAAGAACGTGCGAACGGTTTCATTTCGCAGCGACTTGGCCACGCCCTTTCGGAAGTCCTGCTCGGAAAGTATCCGGAGCACGTCGTGGAGCGTCGCATTCGGCCGTTCCAAGAGGGCCATAAGGACGTTGCGCAGGATGTGTTCCATGCGTACGCCCCACGCCTCGGGCCACATTTTTTTAAACACCTCCATTAAGCCGGAGGCGGCAAAGGGCGATGCGATCTTCGCTGACGTGGCGAAGCGGGTTGTAGCCGTACGGCTGGCCGGGATTTCCGGCATTGAGATAGATGACATTGTCTCGATGGGATTCGGGAACACGTCGATTAATTCGATCGACCAGATCGCCGTGAGGATCAATCAATGCGAAGCCTTTGCCGCGCTCAAGATCCTGGAGCGCCATAGTCTCTAGGAGCGTTGATTTACCTGTGCCTGTTTTTCCAATCACATAGACGTGGGAAAAACGGTCTTCGTCCTTGATGCCGAAGATCCGTTTGTCCCCTGAAAATCGACGCGGGCAAAGAGCGTTGTCGAATTGCCTTGCATATGCAAGGTCATAGTGCCCAAGGATTAAAAGGGGAGGAGGGAGGAGTTGTTGCCAAAAAACGATTTGCTGACTTAGGGTGTGGACTCGATCCCGGCCGGCTCCTTGGCCGGCAGCTTCCCGAAGGGACGTAGTGTCGGGAGCGCGAGGCACCTGGGCTGAATACACCGCGTGACTCTCGCTGTGCGCGTGGTGTGATGTACGGCGCCAAGGCAGCGTACACCGCACTTACCATTAGCAGTGGAAGGCACTTCCCTGACCCGGTTTCCTTCTCTGGCCAGGAGGACAAAAACCTCTCGCGTTCGCGCCTCTTTTACTGGCCGTTGGGGATCGGTGGCTCCGTCCAGTTGCGCTGATCCGCGGTGGCGTTGTCGTCTGTGTCGCGACCTTGATCACGCTGCTCGGACTTGCAGCGGGCGGCGGAGTTTGACCAACCGCGAGCCCCGCAGTGAGAGCCAAGAACAGAGTCGCGAAAACCGTTGTGCTGAGCTGTTTTCGCATAAGCTTTCTCCAAGCGCTGTGGCCATCCCCAGGTCTTGAGCAAACCCTCACGTCTTCCCATTGTTCCCGCCCCACCTTGGCTGCACGCGGAGTTGCCTCAAATGGCCATTGGCAAAGCGAACGGCAGCTGTTGGCACATCGCGTCTGTTCGCTGCGTTGCGATAATTCGGCGGCTATCGGAGGCAAAGCGGAATTGGCTGCCCATCTGAGTTCACACCCTTCGAACGATCAGCCCAAAAGTTGCCAATTTGGCAAAATCTCCCCCCTAGTCCAGTTCACGCCTAACGGCGAGAATCACGCCAGTTCTTGATCTTTTGTTTGCCGGCACCTCTCCGGATGGGGCCGGCAGCGAGACGGGGGGCATTCCGAAGCTGGGCTGCTGAATTCAACCAGTTCCTCCGCCTCGCCATCCGGGATCCGAATGATTCGGGTCTCGGTAGCGAGGAGGAGAAGATGTCTACCGTCCATAGCGTCCACCTGACATTGAGGGCCGTTCGGCTGCTCGAGCTTTGTGAAGCCGAGGGGTTCGAAAACATCGACGAGCTTTTGGAAGCGTCGATATGTGACAGCGTCTGCCCAGCGATCTGCATGGAGTGCGGATGCACGGCGGAGATGGAGCCTGACCAGCGCGCAGGGTACTGCGAGCAGTGCGGGCGAAACAGGGTCGTGAGCTGCCTCATCCTCGCCGGTCTCGTCTGAGGAGGCGGAGATGAACGCGGAGCGGATTCGAGAACTCAACGATGCCTTCCGCAGCACGTTTAGCGGCGGAAAGGTCGTGATGACCACGAGTGTCTATGAGTTGCCGGATTGTGTGCGAGCTAACGCCCTCGTGAAGGTAGCCACGTTTAGCGAATTCACGAGGGATAACGATCCGTACGAGGAACACGACTTCGGGTTCTTCGAACTTGTCGGCCGCACATTCTACTGGAAGATCGACTACTACGACGAACGGTGCGAGTTTGGGTCAGTAGATTCCGTCCGACCCGGAGAAGACGACCCGCGTTCTGACCTTAATGCTCGCGGAGGATTATTAAAAAGCGATCCCCGCCGCTACGCGAACTGGAGTGCACCCCTGCGAGTGGACACGGTTCAGGCCGCCAGATTGACCATCCGCCGGGCGTAGCCGGCCTTGGCGGGCTGCGCGGGACTACTTTCGTCGATCCAGCCGACCCTGACGCGGGCTTTCATTATCATGGCCCCGCACTCGTCGCCCGAGAGCCCGAAGCCGTCGAGCACGCCCGCGTGACGCCTGGTCGTGCCACTTGTCTGCTCGATCCAGCCATGCAGATCATCGGTGGCGCATCCGGCGAGATCCTCGACCGTCCTGATGCCGTTTTCGCCCAAGGCGACCAGCATCGGCGGGCTGATCCCGGCTAAAGCGAAACGCGTGCAGAACCATTAGTCAGAGAGGATGGCTGGCGACGCGTTTTCGCTTTCCCTTGGTCAAAAAGGGCCAATTGGTCGCCCCAGCAATCCCATCCAGGTTTAGTGTCGCGGGCAAACAGTTCGAGATACGGGCCATCCACGAGCCGCTCGATACGGTCCCGCACGACATCCGGTTTGCGGCTGTGCTCGCGTCGCCGCTCCACCACAAGGCGACGAACATCCTTAGCCCTGCGCCGTGGTGAACCGCGAGTCGCCAACAAGCATTGCTCCGGGTTAGCCCGCGTCCAATAGCCCAGGCCGGTAAAGAAGTCTGCACTGCTTTTCGACAGCGAGTTCAACTTCACCCAATAGAATCCCACCGTCTTATACTCGAAGCCCCATGCACGAATTAACTCGAATGCACGGGGGAGCAACGGATCGACGGCCCAAAGGAACAACGCGCAATCGTCGTCGGCCAGATCGGCGACCGGCAGTGCAGCGAGGGCGTCAAACCCCAGACAATCGTAGTGCGAGACCGGGTTGCGTCCAGTCCCCTTGGCACTCCAATTTCGGAACGACCAAGGCGGATCAGCGTAGATCACCCCATATCTACGCTGCCTCAAGGAGTGCATAGAGCCGTTCCTTGAAATACGCATTGGCTTTCTCAACCCTTTCTACGATGGGGAAACCGAAGTGGGCATCGAGTTCGTCCCGGACTAGAGACCATGGTCGGGGGATGGACCGCATTCCGTAATAGAAGATGATCTTTGCGTCTGCGGACTGGGGTTTAAGAGCGGCAGTTTCGCCGTAACTTTTTAACAGAACCTGAATGCACATTAAATCGCGCTTGATCGAGCGGATTTTACCCGCGTCAAACTGCCCAGCCCCTCGCTTTACCTCATATGCCCGCATCGTCTGATCGGCATCGTCGAAGGCCATCATATCCACTTGAAGAGGGCGAACTCGCTCGCCATAGGGCAATGCACTTTGGCGGCATGAATCCTCATTGGCCGTCCCAATCAGGGAACCCACAAGAGCATCGGCGGCCCTGGATACCCGAAAATCGCTCTCACTCCACACGCGATGCCGGTTGCTCTCCCGCAGCCCCTCCCGAAGGGCAGTTTCCAGAATCCGACCATGCCGTTTGTAGGCCGAACTGACGATGCTGGTCGCCCGAGAGTATTTGACGCCCGCAATGGGGTCTTCAGTGAATCGCTTCTTCGCAAGTGCCGCGATTGTCTCGTCAACAACGGGCACAACTCGTTCCATGAACTCTGGCACTTGCGCCCCCCATCATGGCACTCAGGGCGGCTACACACTGCCACAGAGGGAATGGCTCTGTCATCTTGCAAGGCAGGCAAGGCACCTTCTTCCGGCGGCGGATTTTCCTTCTGGGGTTGCACGGCATGAGCACCTTTGACCGCGCCCAAGTCCTCGCCTCCATCCTCGAAAGCAACCGGCACCGTGAGGAACGTGGCGCGACACCCATGAATGTTGAGCGGGAACTACACTGGCGGGAGGTGCTGCACAATGAGGCGGAGCGAGAGGAACGTGATCGGCCCTTCGAGGCGTGGCTGGCATCGAACCGGGCATTATACGATCGCGTTTTCCGGAGAGCGGTGACACGGCGGCATGGGCGATCAGACGTCCACATCAGTTGTTTGGAAGGGATGGGGCTCCAGAGTTGTTGCCGGTCACTGTTCTATAGAAAATTCAAGCGGCGGGGGCAGGCATATCACTCCCCCGACAGTTTCGAAAAATCCCGGCGGCCGTGGGCGGCTGCTGATCAATCCTGCCAGAACTTCTTGAACCGCTCTGGTGATAGCTCGGTGTAGCGGACGGTGTGCTGAATATTCTTGTGCCCGAGATACGATTGCAGCGACCTCGTATCCACGCCGTCATTAGCCAATTTGAATCCGGTCGCGTGTCTGAGCATGTGCGGGTGGACCTGGAACTCGAACCGGGCCACCTCTCCCGCCCGGATCACCATCGAGCGGAACCCAGCCACTGCGAAAGGACTGCCACGCTCCGATACAAACACGAACGGACTAGCAACCGATTCTCTTTGCAACCGCCGTAAAGCCCGCATCTCCCGACCGCTCAACGGATGGGTCGAGGGGGTGCCATTCTTGACCCGGCGGACGTGTAGATTGGCCGCTGCATAGTCGATCTGTTCCCAACGTAGATTGCACACCTCGCTCGCCCGCAGCCCATGCCGGAAAGCGACTAGGAGCATCGTCGCATCCCGGTGGCCGTAACGGTTCGCCTTGGCCGCATCGCGGCGACGTCGAGGCGTAACTGCCCGTTTTTCGGTGTCTGGCGCAATCAGTCGGAGATGGGCATTTGTCATGTATCCAGGCCAGATCTATGCGCGAGGTGGATTGGCCGGGCCCGCATTGTTTTCCGACTGCAACCTCGACGATGTGCATTCCTCTTGCCCCGTCGCTTGAACTAATTATTTTATCACGGGCATCAGATAGAGCGGCCAAGGTATTTGGATCGGTGATTTCGGTGATGAGCCCTTCGCCGGTATCATAGACAATGCCGCAGTAATCGGAGGGCTCGGGCATCGGTTGCGGCGGAGGCACAGTCGAGGCGAGCGAGGTAGCGACGGTAACGGGTAGGTCGGTCACGACATCGACGACAGCACGGAAGCCGATTACGGCACCCCTACCCTCTCCCCAGGACCACCTCTAAAATCCGATGCGGTGAACTCAACAAAAGGAGGGATACGATGCGTAGCTTCATTTTCGCGGTCGCCGCCACCGCATTAGTCGCGAGTGGAACGGTAGCAGCTAGTGGACGCGCCGAAGCGGCGCTGGCCGGCCCTGAAGGACTCCGGACCGCGGCGGACAGATTGAATATCGCCGAGGACGCCCAGTATTTCTACGGAGGATACAGCTATTGCTGGTTTCCTGATGGATGGCAGGGCCCCGGCTGGTATGTGTGCGATTATGGCCCTTGGGTAGCCGGCCGATGGTGGGGTGGGCCGCGAGGCTGGCATGGTTGGGTTTGGCGTGGTGGCGGCCCTGGTTGGCGTGGTGGCCCTGGCCCTGGTTGGCGTGGCGGCCCAGGCCCTGGTTGGCGTGGTGGCCCTGGCCCTGGTTGGCGTGGTGAACACCGCCGTTGAGACTTGCCGTTTCCAGTCTAGGGCGGGCTTGGTCCCGCCCTTTTTTACGCATTGCGCGGTAGGCTCTCTTTTCGATCACCCTGCGAATGTGGCGCCGCCGCAAGAAGGGCCCGGCGGGGGCTCAGCCTCCGGGCCCATCGTCTGGTCGCTCAGATTCCTCAGAAGCCCCCGAGCGATCCGCTCTTGCGTCAGTATCTCGCAACCACGGGCGCCTTGCCCCATCCAAATCGGTAGTTGATGCCGAACTTTACAGCGGAGAGTCTCTGCTTGATGTCGATCCCTGGGACCTCTTCTGACATACCGTGGATTGTCCCGGTGAATGTCACGCTGCGCGTGCCGAAGTCGTAGAAATCGTACTCAAGCTTTGCTGACCAGTTGTCCCAGAATGCCCATTCGAGACCAGCGCCCACGGTCCAGCCTGTTCGGGTTTCGCTGGCTTGGATATGTTCCTCAAAAGTGGGTATGTCGGCGGAATACTTGTCGCCAGCCCAGGCCACGCCACCTTTGGCATAGAGCAGCCATCGGTCCCACGCCCAGCCGAGCCGGCCGGTCAAGCTGGCGATCCAGTCTGTTTTGGCGTGCGCCGTTCCGGTTATGCCCAAGACAGTCGTCGTTGCATCCCCCTTAATGTCGGCTGCCGATCCATCACCTTCGATGCCGATCACCAAGTTGGGTGCGAATTGATAATTACAGCCGACCTGACCACCGCCAAGGAAGCCGCCCGTATTTCCTGTGAACGAAATTCCGGGTGCTAATTCCGGAGCAGCGACGGACTTGCGCGCCCAACCGCCACCGATGTGGCCCCCGATGTAGCAGCCGGTCCACGAGAAAAGCGGGACTGGCGCCACTACGGGCGGTGGAGCGTAAGCCGGCCGTCGACCGAGATCGGCAGCATGGGCCGGCGTACCCGCCACGAGCGCGACACCGGCAGCGACACCGGCCAGCAAAACCTTCTTCATCTCGACCCCCTTTTCCGGGCTAGTGTTCACTAGAGACGACACGGGAAAAGTGGCGAGTTGATTAAAAGATCCGGCCTCCTGGCGATTTCGGCTGCATGTTGCCTAAAAGCCACGGCTAAGGGGGCCGCGGAGCGATCATGATTTTTTACGCTGAGCAATCCATGCTCGCGACCCCAGTCTGATCCAGTCCAGAGCGGCAGTTTCGTCCTTGAAGAGACCGCCGATGCGCGCCGTACGACCGTCGGGCCAGGTCACGAGAATGTAGTACCCAGCGGCAGTTTCGTCCTTGAAGAGACCGCCGATGCGCGCCGTACGACCGTCGGGCCAGGTCACGAGAATGTAGTACCCCGTGCCGTCCTCGGTTTTGTGCGGTTCAAACGTTAAGATTTAGATCGTTTGCGGGCCATCACGAAAACAGAATAGCGGGTGACTGTGATCGGCTGGGCAAGCGGAAGGGTCAGGTCGGGGCTTTTCGGCATGAGGCGAGATTGCGGGCCAGAACGGGGAGCGACTTAGCCGAAATCGGGTAGACAAGCAAGGATTGCTGCCGGGCTACGCCAGTCTGCGACGGAGTGCTATACTGATAAAGGGTTTAGACGTCATGCGCCTGGTTGTTGTGGCATCAGCCCTGATCTTGGTCACGGCGTGCAATTGGACTAGCGCGCTGGCGCAGGGAAGTCCCTCGCGTGAGGCTCCAGTGGGCCACCGCCAGCCCAAGGCAGGTGACGTGCCGCAAGAACAACAGCCGCAAGAACAACAGCAGCTGTCCGACCCCAACAAAAAACTGAAAGAATTAGACGATGCGCTCGCCAAGAAGCTGAAAGGCATCTGTCGGGGCTGCTAGGGCAAGCCAGCGTTATATCGCATGGCAACGCACAGATTTCGGGTCGGCGAGAAAGTT
>WNGE01024403.1_pt1 | contig 10498 bp, 17 predicted proteins | sample 5400651 | NCBI WGS metagenome assembly WNGE01 (sample SAMN13153370, study PRJNA577476) | soil metagenome | isolation source: 60 cm soil or saprolite under grassland replicate 2 | place: USA:California | collected 2016-06-15
ACGGCCCGCCGGGCAGCGGCGACGCCAGCGGCACGACGACCGGCGTGTCGGACCGGCCGTACGGCGACGCGTCGAACGACAGGGTGACCGCGCTGACCGAGTTGATGTTCCACCCGTCGAGGCCGCCGCCCTGCACCACCGACGCATGAGCGCGGTAGCAATCAAAGACGAGCGGGAGCTGCGCCGGGTCGGTGCCCTGCTTCCGGGTCCACGTCAGCGTCCAGTACGGCTCGTTAACGGCCGCCAGCAGCGCCTCCGTCGCGGCGGCGGCCGTCGCGAAGTCCGGGGCGTGAATGTTCACCGGCAGAGTGAACGTTCTATTGCCGGCGCGGCGGCCGGATGGCAGCTCACCGTCCAGGCTCAGGGAGCCGAGGAAGTCGGTGAGGGGCTGCGGGGCGCCGAAGTCGAAGCCCGGCTGGAGCTTGAAGATGGCGCCGGGGAACGCCGGGTCCAGCGACGCCGCACCCGGCTCGCCCGCGCCCAGCAATTCGAACCGATTCGCCACCAGGAGCGAGTCGTAAGCCGGGTCGGGCATGCGGGGCTACCTTCCGGGATGGCGTGAGACACTGCGGGCATGAGGGCCCCGGTGCTTGACCTGGTGACGTTCATCAGCGCGCGGCTGGACGAGAGAGAGGCAGCGCTGCCCGCGCCGCTGCCTCACGAGCCAGCGCAGGTGCTCAGCGAGATACAGGCGATGCGGATCGTCGTCGCCGAGTTGGCGATCCTCGCCGGGATGTCACTCGGGCTGGGACCGGAGACTGCCCGCAGGCTGCTGCGAGTCATCTCGGAAATCTGGAGCAGCCACCCGGACTACCGGCCGTGGCTGCCCGTCGCCGTCAGCGAGATGCCGCCGCCCGGCTAGCGTGACGCGAACACTGACGGGCGGGGCGCCGCCGGGCGGCCGGACAGCACCCGGCCCAGCTGCGCCGCCTGCACCCCCGGGAGCTTCCGCAGCTCGACGATGACCTGCCGCAGCAACGGCGCGAGATCCTCCCCGCCAACCCGCTCCGGCCTGCCCGTGGTGTTCACCGCGATGCTCGCGCCGACCGGCAGGTACTGGGTGCCGGAGTCGTAGCCGTGACCCTGGCCGAGGACCCTGGGCCACGCCGGGCCATAGCGGTGAACCGCGTAATTGAGACCGGCGAAAATGTTGGCCAGCGGGTCGACGGACACGCCGTACTCGAACGGGCCGGTGTTGCGGAACGGCCCGGCGTAGGCCCCGAAAGTGCCCGCGATCACCTGCATGAGGCCAACCGACGGGTGGCCTGCCAGCCAGTTGCTGTCCGTCTTGTTGACGGCAAGCGGGTTCCCGCCGGATTCGGTCTGCATCTGGCGCAGCGCCACGCCGATATCGGCGCCCGGCTGGCTCAGCATGCCGAGTACGCGCGATACCAGCGGCGCCCACCTCTGGACCCCGGAACCGCCCATCCCGCCGCCGCCACCTGGCACGTGAACCTTGAGCACGCCGATGAGGTTCCTGATCTCGCGGGTCAGCGCGTTGATCGCAGCCTGGAACGCGGCGCCCAGCCCGCCCGTGGCCGGGAGTTCCCAGCCGAACCGCGGCCCCGTCGTCCCGCCCGCCAGGCCGCCCATGATCCGGCTCGTCGGCCCGGCAGGCAGGACGTGCGTGCCCTGCGGTAGCCAGGCCAGCTCGGGGCCTTCCTCGCCGACCAGCCACGTGCCCGCGGCGGCGCCCCGGATGCCCCTGGCACCGTGCTTGATGTGCCGCGACGGGTAGGTGACGCCGGGCGGCAGGTCCAGGGAGAACGTCAGCGCGACCTTCTTGCCGTGCAGCGTGTCCCATTCGGCGTTGATCCGGGCCGCCGTCGCGGCCACGTCATCCTTCATGTGCCCGAGCTCGGTGCGGATAGCCGCGGAGGCGTCCCGGAACGGCTGCCCCATCCGGCCGGGCAGGTGACCGAAGGTCGTGGTGATATCCAGGACCAGGTTCAGCGCGAAGATCGCGATGCGGTCAAACGCGAGATGCAAGTCGTCGCGGAGGATGTCGGCGGCGTTCGGGATCGTGTTCGTGAAGAAGCTGCTGATCTTCTGCACGAAATCCCGCCAGATCCAGTTGCGGAGATCCTGCGAGACGACCTTGATATCCCGCCAGCGTTCCCTCAGCCGGTTGTCCAGATCGTTGCCCGCATCCGCGAGCCATTTCAGGGCGCCGCCCGCGTCCCGGGCGAACGTCCACAGGAACTTCCCGAAGTTCGCGATGTCCTTCGGCCCGGCGGTCTCCAGCCAGTGCAGGAACTTCTTCCCCGCTGGGGACTCCAGCCAGTCGCCCATGTTCTTCAGCAGGGCGTCCAGCGCCTTGCCCGCGGCCTTCACCAGCGGCGTGAGGGCGGGCATCAGGTCCTTGATGATCCGCAGCGCCTGCGAGAACGCCCTGATGACGAATGGCTGCGCCGCCCTGGACAGGCTGCCGAACTGCTTCGCGATCTGGTCCATGGGGCCCAGGAGGCCCTTCTGCGCGCCGGTCAGGCCGGCCGTGGCGGCGGCCTCGGCCTTCAGCGCGGCGGCCCGCTGGGCTTTCGTGGTGGCGGCGTCGTACTGCTGCTCGGCTTTCTCCAGCGCGGTGCGTGCCTTGATCACCTTGCCGATCGAGGAGACGCCGATTGCCGCGAAGATGGTGAACCCGGCGGTGATGGGGAGCAGCGCGGCGACCAGCGGCCCCAGGGCTATCACGGCGCCCGCCGCCACGACGGCGAGCGCGCCCAGCAGGGTCACGCTCGAGGCCAGGGGCGCCACGGCAGACAGGGCACCGGAGGCCACGCCAGCGAACGCGCGGCCGAGGCCCCCGAACCCGCCGCGGCCAGCCTCCGCGGCCGTGTCAGCGGTGTGCCGTATCTCCGCGCGCAGGATCGCGAGTTTCGCCGACGCGGCCCCGATCTCGATCTTTGCCGCGAACTCCGGGAACTCCCGCTTCAGCCGCTCCGCATTCGCCTCGATCTCCTTGAGCCGGGCCTTGACTTCCTCCGAGCCGGTCAGCTCGGCCTTCAGCTCGACCGGGGACTTGTCCGCCAGGTCCTGCACGTCCTTGCGGATCAGGCCGACCTTCGCCGCCGCGTCCCGGATCTCGCCGGTGATCTGCAACGTGACCGATTTGACCAGGTTACCGGCCACGGGTTACCTGCCTCCCTGGTCGCGTCGTTGTTTCAGGTACCGCACGTAGTTGTTAAAGTCCCTGACCGTGAGCGCGTCAACCACGGGCGGCGCGAAGCTGAACACCTCGCCGAATGCGCCTAGGTACTCGTCCCGGGCGCCGGTGAGCCCTCCCCGGTAGGGCCCGGCTCGCCCGCTTCCGCCTGCTGCGCCTCGTCCATCGCCTTCGCCAGCTTCATGATCTTGAAGTCCACGTCGGCGATCGGGGTCTGGTCACCGCCGGTGAAGATCAGCCACGCGACGGCCTGCAGGCAGTCCGCGGACGCCCGGCCCAGCCCCTGCTCCCAGTCGGCGAGCGTCCCGCCGATGTGCTTCTCGATCTTCTGCGCCTGCTTGACGGACAGGTCGTCCAGGTCGAAGTCGTAGACCGTGCCCTCATACGTGATCTTCAAAGCGGGGTTTCCTTACCTGGTCATTTAAAGCCGCTCGCCCTGGCCCACTCGGCGATGACGCGGGTGGCGAATGTGTCCGCCGCCTTCCCTGACGCGGCGTCGGCCGCTTCCTTCATGAACGGCCGCGGGGTTTGCTTACTCCACGTCCAGCCCGGCGGGTCGTAATGCCGTTTCCCGTGCCTGTCGGTGCTCACCAGCGGGCCGCGGATGCGCTCGCCGCGGCCGTACACCGGGTGCGCGATGGGCTTGCCCGAGTTGCGGCCTTCCATCGTGTACGCCTGCGGAGCCGCCCGGCCGCCAGCGGTGATCGTGACCCGCTTCGCCGTGCCGGACGCGACCGCGGTGGCGCCGACACGGACGGACAGCGGCACCCGGCGGGACCACCGCGCCGAGCTCGCACGCGCCGCCCGGGCGATCAGCAGCGCGGCGTCACCGAGCGCCGGGCCGGTCCACGGGCCATTCAGCGGGACGATCGTCGACTGCGCGCGGCGGGACGGTGCTGGCATTAGGGACCTCCGGCACTTGACAGGGCGGTAATACCGCGTACATTGGCGGTACTACCGCTAGGGAAGGAGTGCCATGGACTTCACCGCAGTCATCGAGGAGGAGCGCGGTCCCTGGTGGCGTGCCGCCTGCGCCACTGGCCGCGTCGCCTGGATTGTGTTCCTCGTCCTGTTCCACATCGTCACGGTCGCCTACTTCGTGCCGTGGTGGGTGGCCATCCGCCGCCGGGTGCCGAACACCGGATCCGTGGCCGTGATTGACGTGTTCCTCGGCTGGACGGTCATCGGCTGGATCGTGGCGCTGGCAATGGCCTGCCGCAGCACCGGCCCGGAGCTGTGATGGGGGGAGACCATAAGCGGACGCCGATATCCGTCCGGCTTCCTGAAGACCTGGAACAGCGTGTGCGGCAGCTAGCGGCGGATGCCGGGGTGCCGGTGAACGCCGTCATCTGCCGCGCCGTGCAAGACCACCTCGACGCGCGCGAGAAACAGGAGATCACCCGGTGAGCATGAACGCGCCCGGCTGCCCCGAATGCGCCGCGTGGCGTGAGGTCATCTGGGGGGGCGGCAGCCCGCCGTACGGCCCCGAGTCGTGGGAATGCGGCGAATGCGGGCATGAATGGCAGACGCCTCCCGTGCGCGAGCAGCCCCGCGCCGCCGGGGGCTCCGGCGGCTAGGCCGCGTGATCCAGGCGGCAGCGCTCATGCTGGCACTACGGAGTTCTCGGCCGGGTTCTTGGTGACGTAGAACACGAGGCTGATCACCGACGGGTTCCCGAACGCGGTCGGCTTCGCTTGCGAACCAACTTTAATCGGGAATACGTCCATCCGGCGCGCTGCGATATCGCCCTCAGGGAATTTAACTATGTAGCCCACGGTGTTACGCGGCAGCAGCGTCCGCACGTCCGCGCTGGTCGAGTCGGCGTACATGTCCAGCGTCGACCCGTCCACGGAAACCTTCCCGGGGATCTGCGCCGTGAACGTGGTCGCCAGGTCCGGCGCGTCGACCGCGCCGGACGTGATGCCCCAGTTCCCGGCGTTCGCGACCTCCGGGGTCAGGTCCGTGCCCGCGTTCAATTCTGCCCTGGTCGGCGAGTTGTAGTTCGCGATGGCGGCCACGAAGTAGAAATGGGTGACGCCCTCCGGGATGTATCTTGATGATCCTGCGATCGGCGGCGCTGCCACGGCGTCACTTCTCCTTCGCTGCGGTCTTGCTCACGGCGGCCTGCTCACGCTCAGCTGCGGCGGCCTGGTTCGCGTTGTGCTCGTCGAGGAGCAGCCACCCGGACACCCGCAGGTGCGGCACCGCCGACTCGGGAACCTGTGCCTGCGCATCGGTGCCCGGGTGGTACATCGTCACGTCGCTCATGGCGTCATCAGCACCGCGTACGTGATGCCGGTCAGCGTCCCGGCCCATGTCAGCGTCACGGGCCCCGCCCCGTACACCGAGGGCGGCAACGGCACCGACCACGGCGTCGGTAGTAGGTGTCGTCATGCTGAGCTGCTGGCCGGCATGCGTCGGCGACTGCACAGCGAGGGCAGTCATAAGGGTGTCCCTTCCGGTGGTTACAGCGCCCTGAGAACGATCTGGAACGTGACCCGGGCGAGCGGGCCCTGGTCCGTGTTGTCCTGATGCAGCTCCGAGGCGGTCACGCCCGGGTCGGCGGTCAGCCCGTTGCCGCCGAACTGCGTCGCATCCGCCCGGACCAGCGCCTCCGCGGCGGCGGCGATCTGGTACGCCGCGGCCCGCTGCGCGCGGATGCCTTCCTCGCCGGACCACGCCTCCGCCGCGCACGGGATCGTGATCAGCTCGCCCTGGCCGCCGAGCCCGGACCAGTACCGCTCGGACGTGGCGGCCAGCGTCCCGCCATCCGGGTCGTCCAGGCCGACCCACAGGGTCAGCTGGCTCACGGCCGCGGTGGTCACCGGGCCGTCGTACACGGCCACCGGCGGCGTCGCGGCCCCCAGGGTCGGGGCGGCGGCGAACGTGTCGGCGAGGTAGGCCAGGGCAGCCGGGACACGGGAGATGATGCTGGTCACGCGACCACCGGGCGGGGCGGTCCGAGCCATTCCTTCGCGCGGTTCGGGATGGTGAAGAACTCGCTGGGGACGGCCGCCAGGTCCCCGCCGCCCATCGACGGCCGCGCCGACGGGCCGCGCTGCGTTTCCCACACGTGCTTCAGGAACACCAGCGCGCCGCGCCGGTAATGGCCGGGGACCTGCTGGTACCCGGCGAGGTAGGTGACGTCGGCCAGGCCGGTGACCGGCGGCCCGGCCAGCACCCGCACCACCCCGGCCTCGCTGACCCGCATCCCGGTGACATCCCAGGTGACCGCGCCATCCCAGGAGACGACGGAGACCAGGGAGATCACCGGCGCCGACCAGAGCCGGAACTGGCGGCGCCCGCCGTAGCCGCCGCCGCAGAGGTCGAGCGTGTCGGTGACCGTGCGGCGGACGATGGTCTCCTGCTTGTAGTCCTCGATGGAGCCGGTTATCCCGGCCAGGTAGTCGCGGAGCAGATCGTCCTGGACGTGGCTGGTGAGGGGGATGCCCAGCTGGGCTTTCGCGTCGGCGAGGGAGATGATCGCGGGCCAGGGGGCTGGGGCGGCGTCGAACTCGTCATCCCAGGACGTGACCGGGCCGGTGGTGACGGCGTGGGCGGTGTACCGGCCGGGGATGGTGGTCTGGTAGGCGAGGCGGTACTGGCCGGGGACGGCGGTGTCGGTGATGGCGGGGGCGGCGGCGGTGCCGTCGGGGAGGGTGATCGTGAGGGTGGCGGTGGCGGCGTGGGCCAGGTTCCCGGACGTGTCGTAGACGTCGAACGCGATGGGGTACATGCCGCCTGCGGAGATCACGGGTACTGGCCTCCTTCCGCGCGGGGTAGCGTCATCTGCCCGGATTCGGTCTCGCCGATGGTCATCCGCCCCTGCCGGGCGGAAGCTGCGGTCAGGGCAGCGGTCCCGGATTGCGCGCGGGGCAGTCCGGACTGCCCCGCTGCGGCGGCGGGGATGGCCATGGCGCCCTGCCGGGCGGTCCCGTAAGTAACCGGGGTGATGGCTAGCGCGGACGCCGCGAGCGTGCCCTCTGCCGCCAGGGACGCGGCGGCCCGCTGCAATGCCAGCGCGGTCAGCGTCCCGGCTGCTGCGAGGCCGGCCCCGGCACGCTGGGTGCCTTTCGCCGTCAGCGTGGCCGCGGCTGCCAGGGCCGCGGCGCCCTGGATGGTGCCGCCGGCGGCCGTGCCGGTGCCTGTCAGCGTGGCGGCGGCGGCGAGCGCGGCGCCTGCGATCGCGGCGGCGGCCGGTGCCGTCAGCGTGGCCGCAGCGGTCAGCGGCGCGGCTGCCTGCTGGACCGCTGCGGGCGCGGCCAGGGTGGCCGCTGCGGCGAGGGTAGCCGGGGCGGCCTGCCGTGCCGCGGTGGCCAGCGACGCGGCGGCGGGCAGCGATGCCACGGCCCGCTGGGTGGCCGCAGCGGCGAGTGTCCCGCTGGCGGCCAGGGACGCGGCTGCCTGCTGGGTTGCCGCGGGCGCGGCCAGGGTGGCCGCTGCGGGCAGCACGGCGGCGCCGGGGATGACGCTGGCGCCCGTGCCCGCCAGCGATGCGGCTGCCGTGAGGGAAGCGCCCGCCTGGGCGGTGGCGGGCGCGGACAGCGTGCCCTCGGCGGGCAGCGACGCCGTGGCGGACTGGACGGCGGGCGCGGTGAGCGTGGACTCGGCGGGCAGCGTGGCGGCACCGCTGACCGTGGCGGCCGTGGCGGCGGGCCGGACCGCGATGGCCGAGCCCATCATGTTGATGGTCCCGACCAGGCCGGTCGCGGTAGCGGTCTTCGTGCCGGTCGCGGACGCCGCGCCGAGCAGGAGCGACGCGGCCTCGACGGCGGCGCCGGAGACCCCGGCCGCCGCTGCCGCCACGTCCGCCTGCTCAGTCTCGGTGGCGTCCGGGGTGAACGCGGTCGCGCCGCCGTTGGTGCCGTTACGGACCGCGTGGAACGTCAGCAGCAGGCAGCCCGCGGTGACCGGCGTGATCGACGGCGCCCGCACCGACGGGGCCGTCACGCCCGTGTTGTCATCGGCGGCGGGCGTGACGTCTTCGGGCGTCGTGTTGTCCGCGCCCTGAACCGCGGCCAGCGCCATCGCCATGCGGCCTGACGTGAACGTGATCGCGGGCGCGGCGTCACCGGCCTGCATCACCCGGCGCAGCACCCCGTGCAGCGTGTTCGTGGTGCTGCTGGCAGCGTGGATGGGGGTGAATACGCTGGTCCACCCGGCCGGGGTGGTGACCGTGCCCGAAGTGGCGGTCAGCTCCCAGCCGATGTAGATGACATCGCCGGGCTGCCAGCCGGGCGGCAGGTCCGGCGTGGCCGGGCTGGCCTCAGTCCCGCCCGAGGCGTAAGTGGAGACGCTGCGGACGCCGAACCCGGTGCCCGGGACCGCGGTCGCAGCGGGCTGCCGCGGCAGCGGCCTCAGTCCCCGCAGCGCCGCCGGGGACTGCAGCCCGGGCGGGACGAGCAGCGCAGGCATATGCCCTCCCGCCCGCCAGGGTCAGTCCATGTCCTCGATCAGCCACTGATGAACCTGGATGGACTGGCTCGCGACCGACGCCCGCCAGGGTCAGTCCATGTCCTCGATCAGCCACTGATGAACCTGGATGGACTGGCTCGCGACCGATTCCGTCGCCTGCAGCCTGATCAGCCCCGCCACGGTCGTGTCCACGGTCGTGGCCGCCGGGGCTGACGGCGGCAGCAGCGCGTCAGCCAGCTGCCCCGCCGTCGCGGGCGGCGACGTGGCCAACGTCGCGAACGCCATCCGCCCGGCGGCGAACAGCGACCCCGACGTGCCCGCCGCCCGGCAGATCACGTATGCGTCAAGCTGCCACGCCGCGTTCGTCAGCGACGCCGTCCAGACATACGCGCCGGAGGTGAGAACCGTGACAGGGGTCGCGATCAGCCCGGCCTGCAGGTTCAGCGTGAGCGTGCCCTGCGCCGCCGTCGTGGTGAACCGCCCGAACGCGTAGGCCCGGATGACCTTGCCCGGGTACCAGTAACCCGGCTGGTACGTGAAATCCGGGGCCGGGGAGATCGTCGCGGTCGCCGCCGACGCCAGCGCGGTGCCATCCGCGGTGGCGGCGGGGGCATTGGCCAGGGACTCCCAGAACTGGGAAGGCATTCAGGCTGGCTCCCTAGGTCAGCGTCGCCACGATGGCCTCGGCAGCCACCTGGAACGTGTTACCGGTGGCCACCGAGATCGGCTGGCCGTTCCAGTTGCCGTACCACACCCGGACCGGCACCGAGTCAACGATCTCCAGCGACACGATCGACCACGCCGCCCCGGAGTTCGTCCACGAGATCGCCGTCGTGTGCGGCATCGTCACCCCGCCCGCACCCGACGGGGCCAGCGACGCGGTCGAGAACGCCGTCCCGCCCGTGGTGTACCCCGACCCGCCGGTCAGCTCCGTGCCCGCCGCCGTCGCCGAGCTGGCGGAGGAGAACAGCTTCAGCTTCATCGCCCCGGCGCCCAGCGCCACGAACGACGTCCCTGGCACCCCCGCCGTGCCGGACGGGGTCAGCGCCACCAGGATCCGGTTATACAGGGTCTGGTCCAGCGCGTTCGCCATGTCAGCCTCCGCTCACGGGCGCCACCGGAACAGACCCCGGCAGGACCGTGATCACCAGCGGACGGCACACCGCGCAGCCCGGGTTATCCACATGATGCGGGCCCTTCTCGCAGCAGCCCGCGCCCGGCGGGCAGGTGACCAGCGCGTCCAGGTCAGCCGCCGGGCAGCCCGCCAGGTGCGCGCCCGGCACCGCATCGCAGCCCGGAAGGCATTCCGCGTACGCGGACGTGCCGCAGTTCAGGTGCTGGACGTGCAGCACTAGGTCACCTACTTTCTCGCCGCCGCAGCCCTGGCCGGGGCCTTAGGCTCCGGCTCGGCAACGTCGTAGTGCACATCCGGCGGCTTCCACAGGTCCGGGTTCTCCGTCACGATCGGATGGCTGTCCCGCGCCATCGTCACCCCGGCTTGCAGGACATGCGGGATGCCGTCCAGCGTCACCGCCGCGTCCTGCGCGGCTACCACGATCTCCGACATGCCGATCACGCCCTTGCCTGGAGGAACACCTTGGTCACCGTCGCGTCCGCGACGGTCTGCACGAGCCGGACCCGGAAGAACGGCGACAGCACATTGAACGGCGTGCCCGAGGCCGGGAACGCGCCGTACAGCGTGGTCAGGTCGGCGTCCAGGGTGGTGCCGTCGAAACTGCCCTCGGCGGTGGCCGTGCACGTGCCGGTCGTGAACTTGTACGACGGCAGCACGACCGTGTACCCGGTCGTGTCAAACCACGCCGTGACCAGCGGGGACGCCGCCTGCGTCAGCGGGGCAAGCTGCACCCAGATCCTCTCACCAGGCCGGGCCATCGCTGCGGGTCAGCCGATCTTCAGCAG
>WNGE01053020.1_pt1 | contig 10498 bp, 13 predicted proteins | sample 5400651 | NCBI WGS metagenome assembly WNGE01 (sample SAMN13153370, study PRJNA577476) | soil metagenome | isolation source: 60 cm soil or saprolite under grassland replicate 2 | place: USA:California | collected 2016-06-15
TACTACGATTGTCCGTGCTGTAGAACCCCGGCCCCTTGAAGATCACCGCGGGAAGGCTAATTTGGCGCCGCGCCATTGTTCCGCAGACCGCGCAGGGTTGCTCCCGCGGCGCGTCGAATCCTTCCGTTTTCTCGTAATGATGGCCGCTACCGCATCGATATTCGTATACCGGCACTTCCTGCTTGGACCTCCTCGGTAGGAAAAGCCGCCCCGCCTCGACGGGACAGCCTCTTGTTCTAATATAGCAAACGCTCAGCTAGGGCGGCAATATCTGGGACGCCGCTTTGGAGTCACTGCTGTCTGCTATACTTTTCCTTCGAAATAGCAGAGTAAGGAGCGCCTATTTGTCGACACCCGTATCCATGAAGGCTTTGCTCGAAGCCGGGGTCCATTTCGGGCATCAGACCCGTCGATGGAACCCCAAGATGCGCAAGTTCATCTTCTCCGAACGCAACGGCATCCACATCATTGATCTCCAACAGACTGTAGACCGCCTCGAAGCGGCCTGTGATTTCGTTCGCGATATGGTCTCAAACGGTGGGACCATCCTCTTTGTGGGCACCAAGCGCCAAGCCCAGGAGACCATCGAGGCTGAGGCCAAGCGCTGCGGAATGCCATATGTGACGACACGGTGGCTGGGCGGCGCATCGGAATCCCGATCGTCGCTCTCGTAGATACCAACTGTAATCCGGATGTCATCGACTATCCGATACCGTCCAACGACGACGCGATTCGCGCGATTAAATTGATCACGGCGCGCATCGCTGATGTGGTCCTAGAAGGCCTTACGGCTCGAGAGTACGTCCAGCAGGCCGCGCTTGAAGCTGAGGACGTCGACGTGAAGGCGTACAGCGAGACGGGCTATATCGCGTCGCCGGACGAACCCTACCCCAGTGAAGTCGAGGCGGCGCAGTCCGAAACGGGGTCCGACGACGCTGCCGACGCGGCCGCACCCGAGCCGGCGGCAGACGCTGCTGAGGCTGAGCCGAGTCCCGCCGAACCGGTAGCCGAGCCCGCCTCGGAAACAGCAAGTCCGGCCGAGCCCGGATAGACACACGGAACCCCAAGATGGCCTTTTCGGGCATGCTGGACTGCAAAAACGCTCTGGAAGCGGCAGATGGGGATTTCGAGAATGCGAAGGAAGTCCTAAGGCAGAAGGGCTTCGAGGCCGCCGCCAAACGCGCCGAACGGTCCACGGCCGAGGGCATTATCCATTCTTACATACACCACAACCGTCGCCTCGGGGCGCTTGTCGAAGTCAATTGTGAATCCGACTTCGTGGCACGCACGGACGATTTCCGGAAGCTTGCTCAGCAGATTGCCCTTCAGGTCGCGGCCGCAAACCCACTTTACATTTCCGCCGACGAAATAGCCCACGGACCCGAGGGGGACCCGAAGGAGCTCTGTCTTCTCGAGCAACCGTTCGTTCAGGACGAATCGCGCACGATCCAGGACCTCTTAAGCGAGGTTATTAGCAAGACGGGCGAAAACATTCGCGTCCGCCGCTTCGCGCGCTTCGAGCTTGGACGATATAGCGACGGGACGAGCAATGACTGAAGAACGTCCATACAAACGGATCCTGCTTAAGCTCAGCGGCGAAGCACTCCAGGGCGATCTTCCTTACGGAATCGATGCGACGATGCTTGACACTATTGCCCGACAGCTTAAGGCAGTTCAGGCGATGGGCATCGAAGTAGCGATCGTTGTCGGGGGTGGAAACATCTTCCGTGGCGCCGCCGCATCAGACGCTGGCATGGACCGCGCAACTGGCGACTACGCCGGAATGCTAGCCACGATTATCAACGGCCTCGCGCTCCAAGATGCGCTCGAACGGAACGGCGTGACTGTGCGTACTCAGTCAGCTATCACAGTGACAGCCGTCGCTGAACCTTACATCCGCCCTCGCGCTATGCGGCATCTGGACAAGGGGCGTGTCGTGATCTTTGCAGCCGGGACAGGCAATCCATATATGACGACCGATACTGCCGCTGCGCTCCGCGGCATCGAGATCGACGCTCAAGTTCTGCTGATGGCGAAAAAGAATGTCGACGGCGTCTACGAGGCGGACCCCTTCGAAGACAAGTCGGCCCGCAAGTTCGAGACCCTCTCTTATCTGGAGGCCCTAAACCGCCGGCTTCAAGTTATGGACTCCACGGCCCTGACGCTGTGCATGGAAAACTCACTTCCGCTGGTCGTCTTTGATCTGCGCCTGTCTGACAGCATTGTGCGGGTTGCTGCTGGAGAGCACGCCGGGACAAAGGTCGGCGACCTGCCGACCGAGTTCTCAAAGGCGCCGGCATCTGCTAGATAGCGAGGAGCGAGGGACATGGTCCAAGAGCAGATAGACGATGCTAGAGCAAGGATGCACAAAGCCGTCGAAGCTCTTCGCCACGAGCTAGGCAGTGTGCGAACAGGACGAGCCAGTGCCGGGCTTGTCGAGCATCTCAGGGTGGACTACTACGGCGCGCCCACCCCGCTCAACCAGATCGCCACGATTTCAACACCGGATGCGCGGCTTATCGTCATTCAACCCTATGACCGGAGTGCGATGGGAGCCATCGAGAAGTCCATCCTCAAGTCTGACCTGGGACTCACGCCCTCGAACGACGGCGCCGTCATTCGCCTCTCGATTCCGCCACTGACAGATGAGCGGCGGCGCGAACTGGCCAAGCACGTAAGAAAGCGTGTCGAGGAAGCGCGCGTGGCGGTGCGAAACGTCCGGCGCGACTGCCACGACCACATCCGCAAGCTAGAGCATGACCGCACAATCTCGCAAGACGACCTTCACCGCTCCGAAACTGAGCTGCAGAAACTGACCGACGAGCAGGTCAAGGAGATCGATAGGGTCGGCGAAGTTAAGGAACAGGAACTGCTTGCCATCTGAAACGTAGTTGTTTGGCCGCCGTCAAGCGCGTCTCTCAGCGCTCCTAGCCTCCCCGGGCGTGACCCGCAAGGCCGACAAACGTTCTATACTGATGAAAACAATGCGCAGTGCTACACGCGCGACGCCCGAGAACACATCTCCACTCGCTCTTACGGCCGTGCCTGATCATGTTGCGATAATCATGGACGGCAACGGGCGGTGGGCTAAGGAACGGGGCCGCCCGCGCTTGTTCGGCCATCGCGCCGGCACCGAGAATGTACGCCGCGTGATCGAGCGGTTCGGTGATTACGGTGTGAAGTTTCTTACCCTGTTCGCCTTCTCGACAGAAAACTGGGACCGGCCGCGGTACGAGGTTCGAGGCCTAATGTCGCTGCTCTCGCGCTTCCTCAAGCGGGAGACGAAGCACCTGCATGAGAACGGAATCCGTCTGCTCCATCTCGGAGACCTCAGCCCCCTCAGCCCTCGGCTTCAACAAGAGGTGCGCGATGCCATTGAGCTCACTCGTGACAACCGAAGAATGACGCTATCAATAGCATTCAACTATGGCGGTCGTGCGGAAATCGTCGAGGCTGTGCGCCGAATCGTGGACGAAGGCGTGCCCGCCAGCGAAATTGACGAGCAAACGATATCCAGCCGCCTACTTACCGACGGTATACCCGACCCGGACCTCATCATCCGCACCGCGGGAGAGATGCGGTTGTCTAACTTCCTTCTCTGGCAAGGCGCCTACGCCGAGTTCTGCTTTACCCCTGTCTACTGGCCGGACTTCGATATCAAACACGTAGACGAGGCGCTTCTCGCTTTCAGCCTCCGAACGCGTCGGTTCGGAGGTCTGCCTCTACACGAGGTCGATGGACCAGCGGGCAACGGCCATGAAAACGGGCGAAATCCGGCCGAACGCTCCGCTGCGAGCAACGGCTTTCGCGCTTAACGCGCGACATGCTCCCTCAGCGGGTCCTGTCTGCAGCCGTAGGCATACCCGTCATAGTGGTCCTGGTCCTCATCGGAGGCGTCCCATACACGTTCGCTGTCGCGATGGTTCTCGCGCTTGCGGCCCTCGAATTTTACGCCGCAACAGACCCCGAGACTTCTGCGACCAGTCCGACGCACCCGCGTCTGCGCCGAGCGTCGCCCAGTCTCTTCGGTCAGCGCTTGCCCGCGTTCGCGGGGTGTGCTGGGGTGGCGCTGCTCGTCGTAGCGGCATACGAGGGCCTGGATGAGCTTACAGGCGTCCTCGCCGGGCTAATCGCCGGCATCTTCCTGATTTTGATCGTGCGGCAGGAAGCCCGGACCGGGCTCCGCGACTGGCTGTGGGTTGTCGCCGGCGTGGCGTATATCGGCTTCCTCGGCTCACATCTGGTCCTTCTGCGCGATCTGGACGATGGCGGCGATTGGGTATTCGTCGCTGTGTTCGCCACCTTCGTCGCCGATACGGCCGCCTACTTTGCGGGCCGCGCGCTCGGAAGGCGCCAAATAGCGGTTGCAGTCTTCTTGCTGGTGTGGGTAACGGGGGTCGATGTCGACGAGCTGAAGCTGGTACCACTGGCGCTTCTGCTGCCTGTTGTTGCCGTAGTAGGCGATCTTGGGGAATCTCTAATCAAGCGAGGTGCGGGCGTCAAAGATGCCAGCGATTTAGTTCCCGGGCACGGCGGCTTCCTCGATCGCCTCGACAGCATCCTCTTTACAACGCCGTTGGTATACTACTTTGTGATATGGGTGGTCTTGTGATGGGAAATGGGAAATACGAAATGGGGCTGGCGTCGCCCCGCTCCTTCCTCCTTTCCCCTTTCCCATTTCCTCCGTGAAGGCTGTTCGTCTCGCCGTACTCGGCTCCACCGGCTCCATCGGACGCCAGACGCTCGATGTTATCCGTTCGTTGCCCGGGCGCTTTAACGTTATCGCTCTCGCAGCCGGTACTAACATCACTCTCCTCGAGGAACAGGTCCGCGAGTTCCGGCCGCGGTTTGTTTGTGCGGGTCGCGAAGCCGATTACTTGATGGCCCGCGGATCGAGCGATGGCTTGTCGATTCGCTGGGCCGAGATGGAAGAGATGGCCGGGCATCCAGACGTTGACCTCGTCATCGTCGCAACGGCTGGCTCCGCCGGTCTCGGCCCGACACTTGCGGCTCTTCGCGCGGGCAAATCGGTGGCCCTCGCGAACAAAGAAGTGCTGGTCATGGCCGGCCACATCATTACCGCAGAGGCTCGCCGTTCCCGCGTCGTGCTCCGCCCAATCGACTCCGAACACTCCGCAATCTGGCAATGTCTCTGGGGAGAAAATCACGATTCTATCGAGCGAATCGTTATTACGGCCTCGGGAGGGCCCTTCCGCGATACGCCGCCTCACGAACTATCGCGAGTAACCGCCGAGGAGGCGTTGCGGCACCCCAACTGGCAGATGGGGCAAAAGATCACGGTGGATAGCGCGACTTTGCTGAATAAGGGCCTCGAGTGCATTGAAGCCCGCTGGCTCTTCGATGTGCAGCTCGAAAATATCGACGTATTGCTTCACCGGGAGAGCGTCGTTCATTCCTTGGTCGAGTTCCGCGACGGATCCGTAAAGGCGCAACTGGGAATGCCGGACATGCGTCTACCTATTCAGTGCGCGCTCACTTACCCCGAGCGCCTGCCCGGCGCATCTGTGCCGAGACTGGACTTGAAACTGATTGGAACGCTGAGTTTCGGACCGCCGGACATGAAGCAATACCCGTGCCTTGGCTTGGCGCTCGAGGCTGGCCGGCGTGGCGGCAGTTGCCCCACTGTTCTGGCGGCCGCTGATGAGATCGCAGTTCAGCACTTCCTCGCAGGGCACATCCGCTTCACGGATATCGCTCGTATTGTCTCCGATGCTCTCAATGCTCATGACCAGCTTTCGAACCCCAGCCTAGATGAAGTTCTTCATGCGGACGCCTGGGCGCGGTCCTACACGGAGGACTGGGTGAAGGCTAAGGCATGACCGTCCTCTATTCGGTCCTTCCGTTCCTTGGAATGCTCGTGGCGCTGATCGTCGCTCATGAGCTGGGTCACTACTTCACCGCGAAGTTGTTCCGCGTAAAGGTCCTCGAGGCCGGTCTCGGCTATCCGCCTCGCATCTGGGGCTTCGAGTGGCGTGGGACGATATATTCCGTCAACTGGCTTCCGCTGGGCGGCTTCGTCCGGCTGCTCGGCGAAGAAGATCCCTCTGACCCCGAGAGCCTGGCAGCGCAACCCGCCTGGAAGCGCCTCATCGTTCTCTTCGCGGGCTCCGGGATGAACCTCGTTCTGCCGGTTCTCTTGTTCGCCGTCGCTTTTATGATTCCGCGCGATGTGCCCCTCGGCCCCGCTGTCATTCAGGTCGTAGAGCCCGGTTCACCAGCAGGTGAGGCGGGTCTCCAACCTGGCGACCAGATCCGCGAACTGGAAGGGCGCGAGGTGAAGAACACGGCTGACGCTGGCCGCATCATCCGGCTCAACATGGGGAAGACAATCGACTTCACCGTCGTACGCAACGCGATCGGGGGCGGCGAGCAAGTGCTGCACGTAGCCGTGAAAGCGCGTTGGGACCCGCCCTCCAATCAAGGCCCCACCGGCATACGCATCGCCAATCGAGCAGCAACGATTCCTCAATGCACGACATTCACGAATCCGCCGCCGGAGTGCAAGCCTACGGAAAGGCAGAGCTACAACCCGTTAAAAGCGCTCGGTAAGGGCTGGACCTCGACGTGGGACTCGCTCACGCTGGCGCGAAACCAGATCATCTCCATATTCCACGGCGGCTCCGGCCCGGACGTGGCAGGTCCCGTTGGAATTGCCCAGGCGACCGGAGAAGTCGTAAAGGAGTCAGGCTGGCAGACGCTGCTTGACTTTGCTGCCTTGCTCTCGATCAACCTCGCCATCATTAACGTCCTCCCGCTGCCAATGCTGGACGGCGGCCGCATGGCATTCGTAATCCTCGAAGTCATCCGCGGTGGCCGGCGGATCGCTCCGGAGAAAGAGGCGATCGTTCACCTTGTGGGTCTGGCACTCATCATAACCATGGCCGTCGTCGTCACATACTTCGATATCCTGCGCATCATCAGCGGTGGATCGCTCTTCGACTGAGCGGCTCGGCAGGGCTTATCTAATCCGTAATCACGCCTTGCCCTAGCGAGTGGCGGCAATGAGAATAGACTTGCAATGACAGACGAGCCGTTCGCGCTAGCTCCTCGCCGAAAATCTCGTCCCGTTCATGTGGGCGACGTTCAGGTCGGCGGCGACGCTTCCGTTGTCGTTCAGACGATGACGAACACGGACACGGCCGATGCAAAGGCCACCGTCGAGCAGATTGCGCGCTTGGCGGACGCCGGCGCGGAGATCGTACGCGTTGCAGTCCCCGATAAGCGGGCTGCGGAGGCGCTTCCCGATATCGTCCGCCAGACACCTGTTCCACTCATCGCCGACATTCACTTCGACCATCGCCTCGCACTCGCCTCGATCGAGGCGGGAATTCATGGCTTACGCCTGAACCCGGGGAACATTCGCGACGCCACCAAGGTGCGGGAAGTTGTCCAGGCGGCCAAAGAGCGCGGGATTTCGATCCGCATCGGCGTAAACGAGGGCTCGCTACCCCCTATTCCTGCTCTGGCGGATGGTGAGCTGCCCCCACCGAAGACACAGCGCATGGTAGACGCCGCGCTGTGGGAGATCGGGCGAAATCGCCGGGCGGGTGCCGTATCCACTGCACCTCGGCGTTACCGAGGCCGGGACTCCGGGCTCGGGCACGGTGCGTTCAGCTGTCGGGATCGGCGTTCTTCTCGCCGAAGGCATCGGCGATACGATCCGCGTCTCACTTGCCGCGGATCCGGTCGAGGAGCTACCGGTCTGCTGGGATATCCTAAAGTCGCTTAATCTGCGCCAGCGCGGCGCGACGATCGTTGCCTGCCCGACCTGTGGTCGAATCGAGGTCGATCTAATCCCGCTAGCGAATCAGGTCGAGGAGCATTTTAAGGCTCTCGGAAAACCGATCACCGTCGCCGTAATGGGCTGCGTCGTGAACGGACCCGGCGAATCGCGCGATGCCGATATAGGCCTCGCTGCCGGCAAGGGAAAGGGCGCCATTTTTCGCAAAGGAGAGGTCGTCCGCACGGTGCGCGAAGAGGAATTCTTCACCGCACTCCTCGAAGAAGGCCGCAAGATCATCGCCGAGCGCTTCGGCGACGTGGCCGTAGCCGAAGGCGAATCGTCGGGCGTTGGCGAAGAGGTGATCGCGCTTACGCCGGCACCTTCACGGACGCTTCCAGGGCGGGCAGCCCGGCGCGGCTGACGATCGCAGCCGCCCCTCTGCCAATACCTCACTAACACCTAACCCCTCACGCTTGTAACCTTTATCCATGACCAGTGAGGCGCGCGTCGCCTTCGTTCTTTTCTTCTTCGCGGTCTGGTGTTTTATGGGGCTAATCCCGTGGGCCGTCGCCGCGGTTGTCGCGCGCGGCCGGGGGGCATTGACAGCGCTGCCGATGGCTTTGGCCGGTGCGTGCGCGGCCGGCGTAGCCGTTCCCCTAATAGGCGCGGATGATTTCGCCGACTTCCTTCTGAGCTTGGCCACCGCCTTCTTCGCCGGTGCCGTTGCCTCTGCCGCCGGAATCGCCGTTGCCCAACGGCTATGGCCGATGCGACCGGCAAATGAGCAGGGACGCAGAAGAGACAGCGAGAGTGAAAGATCGCATCTCACACCTCGAACCTAACACCTGATACACTCCACCACGTGCCCCAGCCTCGCCTGGCAACTCCTGTACACGCGCTGTCGACGATGTGGTCGCAGGGCCGCTTTCGGCCCGAGGGCGCGAATGCGGACGACATGCTTGCCTTCGCCAAAGCGGCCGCTGGCCTCGGCTTTCCGGCGATTGAGATCAACTACGTAATCCCGCCGGAAGGAGTCGAGGCGCTTCTCTCCAACGATCACGTCGGGATTGTCTCCCTGCACTCACCGACACCCCGCATCAAAATCGCCAACGGCAAGTCATCGGACGCTCTCAACCTCGCGTCGACCAACGAAGAAGAGCGTGTCCTTGCTGTTGAGCGCGCCCGCGTTACAGTCGATCATGCAGCACGCTGCGGCGCGCGTTATATGGTTGTGCACCTGGGAGGAATCGAGGGCGGCATGTTTCGGGAGGAGGGTGAGCTTCGAAAGAGCTACGACGCCGGGGAGCGCGATGGGGCTGAAATCGATGTACTGCGCCGAGGGGCGGTCGAGCGGCGCGCGGAGGTGGCGGGTACCTATCTCCCGCTGGCCAGCCGTTCGTTGGCCGAGATTACCGAATATGCGGCTCCCCGCAATGTGGCCGTTGGCCTCGAAAACCGCTATCACTACCACGAGTTCCCCGGGCCGGGCGAACTGCGGGAACTGCTCGACTATTATCCGCCGGAGGTCGCGGGCTTCTGGCTGGACGTTGGTCACGCGGAGGTGCTCGACCGTCTCGGCCTGGAGCGCCACGACCGCTGGTTGAATGAGCTGGGCGACCGCTGCATCGGTGCACACGTCCATGACGTTGACGGCCTCGCCGATCACCGGGCGCCGGGCCACGGCACGGCGGACTGGCCGCATTACGCGGAAAAGCTGCCGCCCGGCGTCCCCCGCGTCTTCGAGATCAACCAGAAGGTTGACGAACAGCGAGTTGCAGCGGCAATACCGTTTCTACGCGACCGGGGCGTTCTACCTGCTTCTAGCTGACTGGACTGCTGTCCGCAGCGGTTGACAGCCGCCAGCGTCGTTGCTAACATCCGCCTACGATGAATTGCCAGGCTTATCCCGCGAAGACGGTATCGGTACCGCCGATGTCCGGGATGGACACCGGGCTGCTTATTACGATCTTCGGCGGGGCCAGGCCATCGCATCTTCACTGATCTAGTCGAAACCGCGACAACCAGGCCCGCCGAACCGGCGGGCTTTTCTTATCGGGGAAGGAGGACGAAATGCTAGAGGGACGCGTGGTCCGCTTGCGGGCATTAGAGCGGACCGATGTGGAACGAGCCTACGCCTGGGTGAACGACCGGGAAGTGACACAGTATCTGCTGTTGCGGTACCCGATGTCGCGTGCGCAGGAGGAAAAGTACCTGGCGGAGACCGCAGAGCAGGGTAATAGCTTCGCGGATGTCCGTCTGGCTATTGAAACGAAGGACGGGCTACATATCGGCATGTGCGGCCTGCACCACGGATCGGCCGAGGACCGCCACGCGTCCCTGGGCATCATGGTGGGCGATAAGTCGTACTGGTCGAACGGCTACGGATCCGACGCTGTGATGACTCTGCTTCGCTTCGCCTTCGATCAGATGAATCTGAATAAGGTCGAGCTCGGCGTATTCGAGTTCAACGCGCGCGCTATCGCTTGCTATCGGAAATGCGGTTTCGTCGAGGAAGGCCAGCGGCGCGAGCACTACTTTCAGAACGGTCGCTATTGGGACATCATCGGGATGTCGATTCTCCGGCGCGAATACGAAGCGCTACAGCCAGGCAGCGCGGAAACCACCGTGGCAATTCCGCAGACTTAGCACCCCGGCAACGATGGAGAAGCCATCCGCGGCAAACGCGCTAGGGTTAAAGCTTCGCGGATTGCTGATCCGGCAGGGCAGAAGTTTGCGATCGGGCTGATCCGGTCG
>WNGE01009104.1_pt1 | contig 10496 bp, 10 predicted proteins | sample 5400651 | NCBI WGS metagenome assembly WNGE01 (sample SAMN13153370, study PRJNA577476) | soil metagenome | isolation source: 60 cm soil or saprolite under grassland replicate 2 | place: USA:California | collected 2016-06-15
CCTCTTCCACCGACGAAGCGACCGCAGAGTTGCCGATATTGGCGTTGATCTTCACCAGGAAGTTGCGGCCGATGATCATCGGCTCGCTTTCCGGATGGTTGATATTGGCCGGTATGATCGCCCGGCCCCGCGCCACTTCATCGCGGACGAATTCTGCTGTGACGAATTTAGGAATCGCTGCGCCGAAACTGTTTCCGGTGGTGGTTCGGGGGTTGCCATTGGCGCCATTTTCCAGAGCCCGCTGGCGGCCGATGTTCTCGCGAATAGCGATGTACTCCATCTCCGAAGTAATGATCCCTTTTTTCGCGTAGTGCATTTGAGAAACGTTACAACCGGCCTTGGCGCGCAGAACCGGACGCCGGGAAGTTTCAGGGAATCGTTCGGTGTGCGAACCGTTCTTCCCATTGCCGTCGGCGTAGCTGCGACCTGAAATTTCCTCCACATCGCCGCGAGCTTTGATCCACTCCAAGCGCAGCGGCCTGAGGCCCGCGCGGATATCGGTTTCTACGCTCGGGTCGGTGTACGGCCCGGAAGTGTCGTAAACCATGACAGGAACATTCGCATGACCGTTGCCCGCGTGATCGCCGGACAACGTGATAGTGCGCATCGGGACGCCGATGTCGGGATGTTCATGACTGTGGACGTACGCCTTTTGCGAAGCCGGAAGCGGCTCAGTGGTTATTCCGTTAGGCTTCGATCCGTTTTGACTATCGGAGTTCGACATTTTTATCCCCCTTGGATGCAGACTTTCAGTAGTCCCGAAAGCCGTTAAACATGACGGTAAGGTTTGACGTATTCTTCGTACAGCCCTTCTTTTCCCTTTTCCGCTAATTCACGCGATCGTTGCATCAGGACTTCCTTGTTCTCGACGAAATCTTTACGACTAAAGCCCAGATTACCTGGGTGTGTTCCCGTATCCATGCGAATCGCATCGCAAGGGCAAGCTTCCACACAAAATCCGCAGTAGATACATCGCAAGGTATCGATCTCGTAGCGTATCGGATATTTTTCAACGGGATTGTCCGGATACTCACCCGCCTCGATGTAAATGCACTCGGCAGGACAGGCAGTCGCGCACAAAAAGCAAGCCGTGCATTGAACCAAGCCGTCATCTTTCAAGGTCAAGCGGTGCCGACCCCGGAAGGTATCAGGATACGGCGCTCTTTCATCGGGATACTGGACGGTAATCGCCGCTTGAAGCTTGCGGGCTAGGCCGAGCTTGTGGAGCGTGTGCACAATGAGGTTACGCCAGAAGCGATATCCCGTAACCGTGAGGCCGCGGATGACCTCGGGAAAGTATAGCCGCTCCCAAAGCGACATTTCTTCGATTCGTTTCATTCTTTTGGTCCGAGACTGCGCCAGGGTAGCGCCATGCGCGGAATTGATGCAACTTAAAATCTACCTAACATATAGACCATTAGCAGGGGATGTCAAGGAAGTAACTTGGCGTTAGAGCTATCCTTTTCGGCGATTACTCAGAGTCGTAGCGGACCAGTGAAAAGACTCCATAAGGTTTAAGTTTTTCTCTGCCCTTTAAAAAGGCCAGCTCGATCACAAAAGCACATTCCACAACCGTCCCTCCGAGCTGGGAAACCAATTCCGCCGTGGCCGCCGCTGTGCCCCCGGTGGCGATCAAATCATCGGCAATAACCACACGGGCATGATTGGGCAATCCATCGCTATGAATCTCGAGGGTATCGGTGCCGTATTCGAGCGCATAGCTCGCCTTGTGCGTTTCATAGGGTAGTTTCCCCGGCTTGCGCACGACGGAGAATCCGGCGCCGAGTGCATAGGCCAGCGCCGACCCGATGATAAAACCGCGCGACTCGATGCCCAGAACCGTATCAACCTTCTGGGATCGATAGCGCGCGGCAAAAATGTCAATGGTCTTTCTAAACAACGGGCCGTTGCTCAACAACGGCGTGATATCCCTGAAAACAATGCCGGGCTTGGGAAAATCGGGGATGTCTCGAATGGCTTGACGAATGCTCGCGATGTCCTGTTCCATGGCTGTCAGCTATCACAACCGCCACAAACCGGCAAGAATAAGCTGGCTTATTTGCCGATGGCAAATTCCAAAATCTGAAATGTCCGATGTCAATCTGAGATCTGTGGAACCTGGGATCTGAAATTTGCCATCTGAGATTCCCTTGCGAAGCGAGGATTAGCCCCAGACTTGCCGCGCGGTCTCGACGACGATTTCTAATTTTCTCTTTTGGTCGTCGTCGCTGATCAGATTGCCGACCACGTCCGAAGAAAAACCACACTGCGGGCTGATGGCCAGCTGCTCCAGCGGCACATATTTACTGGCATCGTCGATGCGGCGCTTTAAGTCGTCGATCTTTTCCAACTGCGCCACCTTGGTGCTGACCAGCCCCAACACCACGACTTTACCCTTGGGGAGAAATCGTAGCGGTTCGAAGCCGCCGGCCCTTGGCGTGTCGTACTCGAACAGAAACCGGTCATGTTGGAGTTCGTTGAGCAACCGTTCGGCAATGTCGTCATAGCTTCCCTCCCGGTGCCACATGCTGCGCTGATTGCCGCGGCAAAGATGGATGCCGAAAGTAGTATTGTCGAATCCTTCCAGAACTTGGTTGTCCGCCTTTAGGGATCGGCTGAAATTCTCTTTGGGATCCTGGCCCCGGTCCCGCATCGCCTGCAGGGAAGGCGGATCAACGTAAGCCGTGTAACCCGGCGCATCGATCTGCACGTAACGACAACCCGCTTCGACGAGTCCACGAATCATCGCTCTCTGGATCTTGACGACATCGGCCACGAAGTCGTCCATGCTCGGGTATAGCGACTGCGAATTCTGCCAGTCGAACCTCTGAGAAATTCGATCCGGCCCGATGAGTGTCACCTTTGCCGGCTTCTCGGCCGCCCGGCTGACAAAGCGGTACTCCTCCAACGGCGTATTTCGAACTAAACGCAATCGTTCGACGACCGGTCGTCTTTGTGAAACCGCCGTACCTTTTTCTTCCCCACGAATCGGAATTTCCCACCGCTGCAGAGGGTTCGAGCCTTCCACGCGCTGCTCGTAGAACTTGAGACTCGCTCGCCCGGCGTCGTATCCCGAAACCGATTCGCCGAAGCTATCCTGAAAGTTGAGCCGGCGATACTCGCCGTCCGTGACCACGGCCAGCCCCAAGTCCTGTTGAAAGCGAACGGCAACGCGGATTTCTCGATCTTCTGCCTCGCGCAGCTCCTCGATAGTCATTTTTCCCTCATCGTAACGCATGCGCGCCTCTTTGAGGGACGGCGGACGCAACAAACTTCCGACCACGTCGTTTCTGATTTTGGCTAATTCTTTCATCGCCTAATCCTTTGGCTCTAATTTTTCGGTGACACGTTATCCGATGCTGTTACACAACACAATTGAGGCAAGTAACGCACCGGATCCTGCGCGGCATTGTTCCGACGAATCTCGAAATGGAGATGAGGCCCGCTTACCCTTCCCGTGCTCCCCACTCTGGCCACAATTTCTCCTCGAGCCACCGTCTGTCCTTCGCGCACCAAGTTGGCTTCATTATGGGCATAGACCGAGACGATTCCCCCCCCATGGCGCACGATCACCATATTTCCATAGCCGCGCAATTGATCGCTGTAGATAACCTCGCCGGCCTCAATCGCCAGGATGGGTGTGCCTTCCGGGGCGGCGATGTCTATGCCGTCGTGGAAACTCGAGCCCCGAGGTCCAAATCCCGAGTTGATGGTCCCGTTGACCGGCCAGAGAAACGTCTCGGACCCCGACTCAGGTAAAACTGGCGCTGCCGGCGCCGGCTCCGCGGGCGTGATCGTTTCCACGGGGAGTGGATGGGTCGCCCCCGGTATAAAAATCCGTTGGCCGACGCGGATCTGCCCGGCGTCTTTGATTCCGTTAACACGAGCCAGTTCCTGGTAGGTAAGACCGTAGGCTTTGCCGATCCGAAACAAAGTCTCCCCCGGTGTAACTACATGATAGGTTCCCTGAGGTCTTGGTTTGGAAATCATTGTCTGCGAAGCGCAACCCGCCACAGAAAAGAAAACAAAAACAAGCAGGGGTCGGACGCAGCGCTTGTCGCCTATTCTTGCCAACCGAATTTCCCCCACAATTTGACGAACCGACAATCCCCCAGTTGCTCCTCTTCAAACTTCGAAGCGCGACGCGTGACCCGGACGAGCACCTGCGCCTCTTCGTCGCCGACCGGTATGACCAACCGGCCATCGAGGGCGAGTTGCTCGAGTAGCGGACGCGGCAGATCCGGCGCCCCCGCCGTGACCATTATTGCATCAAAGGGTGAGTGCTCGGGCCAGCCAATGGTGCCGTCGCCCACCTGAATAGCAACATTGTGATACTGAAGCCGATCCAAAAGCCCACGCGCCTTCGTAGCCAGCGTCCGAATCTTTTCTACGGAAAAGACATTAAAGCCGAGCTCGGCGAGCAGCGCGGTCTGGTAACCGGAACCGGTGCCGATTTCCAAAACCCTTTCTTCACCGGAGAGCTCCAGCGCTTCCGTCATCCGCGCGGCCATATAGGGCTGGGAGAGAGTTTGCTTTTGACCAATCGGCAATGAACTGTCGTCGTAGGCTCGCTGCAGCAGCCCCGGATCCACAAATAGATGTCGCGGAATCTTGCGCATCGCCGCGAGTAGACGAGGGTTTGTAACCCCACGAGCAGCAATCTGCTCTTCAACCATTTTCTCTCTGGCGCGCAGATAATCTTGCGGGATCGAATCGGAAGATTTCACTTCGTGAAGTTTTAAGGAGAGGATAGTCGGACCGGATTTCACCGGTATCAAAAGAAATTTCGGCCTGTGCCTCGACGAAGTTTCAAAATTAGCCCGAATGTACCATTCAATCCTTCCTAAAGCAATTTCGAATTTACCTATGTCGCCCAGCTCGGCCAAGCCCAAGCTTTAATGTTTTATCTCCCCAACTTCTTGCCACCCGATTGCCCCAGCAAATATAGTCGTTTGATTCACATTCGTAGCTTGTAGCGCCAAAGGGACCCGATGAAACGCGTCATCGTTTACAGCCTTCTTCTGATCGCCGGGATGGGTTTTTCACAATTGGGCGTCGCTGGTGCCTGGCCAGAGGTGATTGCGGCGCTGACCATGATCCTCCTCGCTTACATCATGATCGAGGTGGGCATGGAATTTGACATCGACAAATCGAACCTCCGGCAGTACGGCGCCGACGCCCTGATCGCTATGGGCGCCGCGGCAATTCCTTGGCTCTTTGCGGCCGGCTACTTCTGGTGGATTTTCAATTTGGGCATCAAGGAATCTCTGCTCGTCGGGCGCTTCGCTTCTCCGACCTCCGCCGGGATACTGTTTACGATGTTGGCCGCGGCCGGCCTCGCCGCCACTTGGGTCTACAAGAAAGCTCGCGTTCTGGCGATCTTCGATGATCTGGACACGGTCATCCTCATGATCCCGCTTAAGATGCTGCTAATCGGTTTCGAACCCAAGCTATTAATACTCATCGCTGCCATCTTGGCCCTTTTGGGGGTGGCCTATTTTTGTATCCATTGGCTCAGAGTCTCTACGAATAGTGCCTGGGTAGCGGTCTATGCTCTTTTGGTGTGGGGCGTATGCTTTGCCTTCGACTATGTTACAGAGTTGCACTTGGAAGTGCTGTTACCGGCCTTTGCGCTTGGTTGCCTGATTAAGTCCGATCATCTCCATGGCTCCGCTGAATACGGCGCCGAACAGGTTCCGGCTCACCACGTATCTTTTTGGGAAGGTGTTCTTGATCAGGGCATCAAAGGAGCCTTCATGTTTCTTGCCGGAATGGCCCTACCGCCAATTCAGCTGGGTGCGATGGGCTTAGGTGTGGCAGTTATTCATGTGATTGTTATCACCGTCTTGAGCAACATCGGCAAGTGCGTGCCGCTGGCCGCGTACCGCGACGAGGCCGATATTCGCCAGCGTCTGGCGCTGAGCGTGGGAATGTTCCCTCGTGGTGAAGTCGGCATCGGCGTGCTCCTCGTTTCCCTCGACGTTTTTCGCCAGCAGGGAGTGTGCTAAACGCCTCTGGGGTGCAAGAGTCCATGGCCCTGGCAGCCCTCAGTTTAGCACTCAACCTGGCGCTGACCGGACTTTTTATCCTGGTCGTAATCAAACTACTCAAACGCCCGGGATAGTAAGATTCACAAATCAGTGAGGGTCCGCATTTAGCCGCACGGTTAGGCGCAGCCCATGAAAGTCCGCGCTGTTTTCACCGGCGTAAATCACAAGGCACACCTCTGCTTCATCTTTTTGAGTCCGAAAACAGTAGGGTCTGCGATGCAGATCTGCAGTTTGCTGGTTCGCCGGAAACTGCGACTATTTTCCACCGCCCAGCGCCGATTGCACTGTTTTCAGCGTCTCGAGATTTTTCTGAAGCCCGTTGACATGGGTCTGCATCTCCGAGATCGACGAGCCGAGCTGCGCCACCGAACCCAGAGAGCCGCCCGACTTACCTGCCTTGTCCAAAACGTCTCCCACGCCGGGGATTTTTTGCGCGTCAGCGTAGCGCTGATTCACCGTTCCAACAAGAAAACCCAGCGCAAACACTCCTAACATCATCATGATCATGAGACCACGGGCCAAAATTCTCTTCGTCATAATTCCCTCCTGAACCTTTGTTTTGACAGCCTATATTCTCTATGCGTCTCTTATATAAGATAGAAACAGAGTTGGCTAGCCAAGATTCCCTGATTTTGGACTTCGAATTGCCTTAGATGACAAAGGGAATAAATCTTCATGGAACCAGACCGCTCCCCGTCGATCCGAAGCTCCCGAATACGCGCCATCCCATTGAAAGATTTGAACCGCGGCGGTGAAAAAGGCGTGGGGGCGTTGAGCAACAACGCCATCGGGAACGAATCACTTTTACTTGTGCCTGTACACGCTCCACTTTGCAAGATAGAAAACAATAGCCAGAGCGAGAATGATTGCCAAAGGGGGAGCAATAGCCGCCATCGAAGACCTCCTTATGGTTGAGCCCGCCGTTTTAGGATACTGGAAAACTATAGGCCGACTCAGAAGGTTTGGCCGTCTACTATTGGACAATTTTGAAAGATTTCTTGGCGGCAAGAGTAAAACCTGCTGACTAGTGCCTTCATCCTTTCTCGTCTATCCTTTAAAAAGCCACGCCTAGGCCAGCCGTCCCCCGGCTCCTTAGCCGTCGCCGTTGGTACGCGAATCTTCAGGTTCGATTTGAATCTTCAACTCTGTTTCCACCACACCATTCAATTTGCGTCTCGATCCGTTTCGATCAATGGTCAGCTCTTGACCCTGTGGCCCAAGGGTTCAATGTAAGGACTCTGCTCTAATGAAGGAGATCGATTCGTTGAATACGCCGGAGCCCGAGGAGTACGTTTACGTTCGAGAGCGCGCCGTGATGGAAACGCTGATCCAGCGCATCGGTACGGCCCAAAGGGTCGCGCTGGACACCGAGGCCGACAGTCTGCACAACTACTTCGAGAAGGTCTGTTTGGTTCAGCTCTCGCTCGGCGGCGAGCACTATCTCGTCGATCCGCTTTGCGGGTTGGACCTGAACGGATTATTGAAAACCTTGGCCGACAAGCCGTTGATTCTCCACGGCGGCGACTACGATCTGCGCATGATGCGAGCGTCGATGGGCTTTAGACCGCGCCGTGAAGTTTTCGATACGATGATTGTGGCGCAACTGCTCGGGTTCGAACAGATCGGGCTGGCCGCGTTGATCGAGCGATATTTTGACATCACGATCGGCAAAGCAGGACAGAAATCCGATTGGTCGCGCCGGCCGCTCAGCGAAAACCAACTGCGCTACGCGGTCAACGACACACGTTTTCTCGAACCGCTCGCCGACCGAATGCTCGGCGAGCTGAGCGCACGCGGGCGGGTTGATTGGCAGAGGGAAAGTTGCCGGGCGATGGTCGAATCGAGCGAGCGCGATCATGCCCGCGACCCCGAAAACGCCTGGCGCATCAAGGGAGCCGGGCGGCTGACCCGCCGCCAACTGGCTTATTTGCGCGAGCTCTGGCGCTGGCGCGACCAGCACGCCCGCAGCGCGAATCTGCCGGCCTTCAGAGTCTTGGGCAATCAAGAGATCCTGGGCTTGGTCCGATGGGCGGAGTCTCACCCGGGCGTGCCGCTGCACCAAGGACCTAAGTTGCCGCGCAACATCGTCCGCGCGCAGCTGACGACGCTCGAGGAGGCGATCGCGCGAGTGGCGGGCATGGACGAGACGGAGTGGCCGGATCTCAGACAACGCGACCACGACGCTTCACGCAACGATTGCATCGAGGAGATCAACTCGCTGCGCACCGCATGCGCGCAGATCGCCCGGGAGCTGGGGATCGCCGCTTCGACTTTGGCGCCTAGAGCAGCCCTCGAAGCGATTGCCCGGAGCCGGCCGCGCACCGTCGACGAGATCATGAAAACCGGCGGCCTATTGTGCTGGCAGGCCGAACTGGTGCAAGGCGCGGTGGAAAAATATTTACAGTCGACCCAATAAGAAAACCGTTCCAAACGTTCAATTCGTTCAATCGCGTTGCTCCGTTCAAGTCGTTGGTTATTCGTCAATGAACTCCCCGCAGCAAGCTGCGGGATATCAGAACACAAGCGATGAGAACTTATCCCAAAGGCGTCACCCCCGAATGTTTTAATCGGGGGTCCAGTTCCGGTCTCGCCTGGATTCCCGATAAAAGCATTCGGGAATGACGGACTCTAGGAGGTCTGAGAATAGCTCCTTACGCAGCAAGCTGCGGGAATCAAACCCGAAGAGATTGAAAAACAATTCTCTTCTAGCGTTTGTAATTCTCACTCCCCCAGATCTCTTTTAGAAAACCGCTCTTTTCCAGATTGAACACGAAGCTATTGTCGTAGAGCTCTTCCGGCTTTCTTCTAATGGGGGTGCCGCTTTCGCGGGCGAGGTCCACGGCTTCGGCAACTGCTTTTCCGGGGACGACCATTGTCCGATCGAGGATTTCCCTGGCGTACGTATTATATGCGGACTGCAGCGCCTCTTCATCTTTTGTGCGCATGGCTTTGGCCATGGAGGCTTTGGCCTTGTCCGGGTTTTTCTCGACGAAGTGGACGATCTCGGCGACAGCCGCAACCATCCGCTGGACGATCTCCGGACGATCGCGCAACATCCGATGACTGGTCTCCAGACTGCTGTAGATAAACGGCAGGTTCAGGTCGATCAGCCGATAGAGTACGTTGAAGCCTTCGTTTTTCGCGCGCACATCGAACGGCGGTGTTATGATGACACCGTCGACTATACCGGCTGCCATCGCCAGATAACGCTCACCCTGACTGCCGCCGATGGGACGCATCGTGACTGCGTCCGGGGGCATGCCAAATTTTTTCACGACAGCACGCGAGAGCCGGTCGCTTAAGTATCCGGCACGCGCGATACCCAGAACTTTTCCCCTGAGGTCCTCTGGCCGTTTGATTTCTTTTCGCGTCACCAACACATAAGGCAGCTTCACCAAGGGAGAGGCGACGATTTTTGCATCGATCCCCGCAGCCATGCCGGGTATCAATGCGTCGGCGGCGCAGTAAGTGAACTGGACTTCGTCGCCGGCAAGAGCCGAGAGATTAGGACCGCTGCCGCGGATAAAAATATTCTCGAATTTGAGGCCATACTTATCGAACAGGCCATTGTCGAGCGCCGTATAGAGATGCACAAAACCACCGCTAACGGCGCAAGTGGATATTCTCATCGACGTCGGACGCTCGCCTGGCTTGGCAAGATAAGGGTTGGCAACAGCGATGGCGGGAACCAGAGAGAGAAGGAACGCTAGAATTCCAGCTTTCATGATGGGCCGGATCTTATTCAAATGGCCGGCTCGGTGCAAATTGTTTTGGAGGGATTATGGGGTCGCATGTTGACCTATGGAGTTAGCTAGTCGCGAGTTTAGCGGGAAATTCGGGTCAGAGTAGTTTTTCACTCCGCTTGATTTGGTTCCGTCAATAGAATAGCTCTCTGACCCGAATTTTCGCCGTTCACCCTCTTCAATTGTCCCGCATTCTTGATTGTTCGGTCGGTTTGGCTCTATTGAACCTTAAGGGACAAGGTCATATACCGCCGGCGGGATGCCTGACAGTTGGGCCGCATAGAAGCCGTCGGGGAGGAGCAGACGATGGAACGCAAAGACGTTTGGGTTGCAGGTGACCTCTACGAGCCTTATGTCGGCCGGTGGAGCCGGCTTGTGGCGAGAGAGTTTCTCTCTTGGCTATCGGTACCGACGGACAAGGATTGGTTGGACGTAGGGTGCGGTACGGGCGCTCTCAGCCAGGTGATTCTCGAAACTGCGACTCCGCGTGCCGTGAGGGGCGTCGACCCATCCGCCGGGTTCATCGATTACGCAAAGGCACGAATTGCCAGTGCGCTCGCCTCGTTCGAAGTTGGAAATGCCCAGTCACTACCCGTCGATCCCGCGAGCTTTGACGTGGCCGTCGCTGGGTTGGTGCTCAATTTTGTGCCAGATCCTTCCGGCGCCGTCGCGGAGATGACTCGTGCAGTCCGGCCCGGGGGCG
>WNGE01027073.1_pt1 | contig 10495 bp, 11 predicted proteins | sample 5400651 | NCBI WGS metagenome assembly WNGE01 (sample SAMN13153370, study PRJNA577476) | soil metagenome | isolation source: 60 cm soil or saprolite under grassland replicate 2 | place: USA:California | collected 2016-06-15
GTGCAGACCAGTGGGCGCCGGTCATGGACAAGTTCGCCAGGAGCGTCACCATCATCCCGCGGCCGACGATAGCGATAGCCGAGATGAGGGCCTCGTCGCGCCGCCGGCCACGCTCAACCGACAAGGCCCGCAGCAGCCACAGCGCGACCGCCAGATACACGGCCCAACCAGCGACCAGTGTCAAGGTTGGCTGCCTGACGGCGGCCAGGGTGGCCGCCCCCGCGGTCCAGGAGGCGGCGCTGAGTGCGCAGGCGCGGCGCCGCCCGTGGCGGACAAGGAAGGTGCGCTTGCCGAACAGGGCGTCGCCGCGGACGTCCCGGAAGTCCTTGAGCACGATGCGACCGATGAACCCCACGTACAGGCCGCCGAGCAGCGCCAGGTCGTCGGCTGCGATTGAGCCGCGTGCGCTGAGGACGCCCACAAGGTAGGGCACGGCCACATAGCCCGCCGGCAACAGCAGGGAGGCAACCGCGCCCCGATCGGCGATGCGGTTGACCCGGTCGATCGCCTCGTCGGCAAGGTCGTTGACCGCCACCGAGAACAGCAGGAACCCGACCACCACCAGCAGTGCCTTGACCAGCAGCACGCGATTCTCGGCCTGGCCGGCCTGGGCGAGACCAAGCGCTGTGAATAGCCCGAGCAGCAGGACGACGGCCGGTCGGGCCATCAGGATCATGAGTCGGATTCGAACGGTCATTTGCTGCTCCCAAAGCCACCGGAACCGCCGAACCAGACCGTAAAGAGGATCCAGGCGGCGAGGGTCAGGAGGCCAAGAATGGCGACCGCGAAGACCACGCCGACGGCGGCGAGCCCCAGGATCGGCCCAAGAAGCTTGACCCAGGACTGCCATGGCGTGGGTGATCTTCCCGGCTGCCGCTCGGGCAGTGGGTGCGGCTGCTCGCTCATCATGCGACTTCTCCCGTCATGTCGGTGCGCAGCGCGGAGGCCACCGCGTCGACGAGTGCGGCGAGCGGTCGGTCATTGACGATCGCCCGATGGGCGACACGGCGTCCCGCCGCGATCTCGCGGTGGTGCTCCTCCAGCCGGGCGGAAAGCTCCGCTGCCGCGCAGCCGCGCGGCAGCAGCCGCGCACGTGCCCGGTGGGCGGTGTCCTCGATCTGGTAGACGAGCTGGTCTGGGAGCACTTGGGCGAGGCCGTCGACGAACGGGGCCCGCAGGATGATCCCGTCGATCGATCCGCTGACAGACGACGGCAGCGGTGGCAGCCCGTAGCGACAGGGGAGACCGGACAACGCCGCCGTCTGGAGGAAGAAGCCCTGCGCGCAGAGCCTGTCGAAGGCCGCGCCTGAGACGAAGCGGTGCTCCACGGATCCGTTGTGCTCGTCATTTCGTCGCGGACGGTCCGTCCAGGTTGGATGGACCCGGATCACGCCCCGTCGATGGAGCTCGCGCATCACGCTGGACTTGCCGCTGGCCCCGAGTCTCCAGCAAGACGCTTCCCCGCCGATATCCGGGCTCGCCCCCATTTCGCCCTGGGGCCGTCCCCGGATCGGCGGGGAGCTATTCGATGCCGTGCTCGATGGCGAAACGGATGAGCTCGTGGCGGCGGTTGAGGTGGAGCTTGCCCAGGATGTTGCGGACGTGGTTCTCCACGGTCTTCTCAGCGATGAACAGCTCGTCGCCGATCTCGCGGTAGGAGTGCCCTCGGGCCACGAGCTGGAGGACCTCCCGCTCCCGCTCGGAAAGCGGCCGGGTGCCGGAGGCGGCCTTGGCGAGCCGGCGGAACTCTCCCAACACCAGCGACGCCAGCGCCGGGGAGAACACCGGCTCACCACCGACGGCTCGCTTGAGCGCGGCGAGCAGCTCGGGCCCCGGCATGGACTTGACCAGGTACCCGATCGCCCCTGCGGCCACCGCGTCGAGCAGGTCCTGTTCCTGCTCGGACACGGTCAGCATGACGATTCGCGTCCCGGGGCAGGCGCGGACCACAGCGATCCCGCCGCCGTCGGGCATGCGGAGGTCGCAGACGACCAGGTCGGGTTCAACGGACCTGATGACCTCGATGGCCTCCCGGGCGGTTCCGGCCTCACCCACGACCTCGAAGTCAGCACTCAGGTCCGCCCGGACGCCGTCGCGCCAGATCGGGTGGTCGTCGGCCAGCACCACCGTGGGTCGCCTCACAGCCACAAGCACACCTCCGTGCCATGGCCGGAACGGCTTCGCACCTCGGCCCGGCCGCCGATCTCCGCCATTCGGGCCACGACCGACCGGCCGATGCCGACTCCTGATGGCGTCGTGGCAGGGTCGAAGCCGATTCCGTCATCCTTGACCGAACAGAACAGGCCGCCGTTGTTGGCGGGTTCCACGAACACCGTCAGCCGTCGGGCCCGGGCGTGCTTGCCGGCGTTGGTCAGCGCTTCGCTCACCGCGCCGCTCAGCGCCTCGACCTGGTGGCGGCGAAGCTTGGGTAGGTCGTCGGGGACCAGGACAGCGGCGGAAACGGCGAAGGCGTCTTCGAAGCGGGCGGCCGCGGCTCGCAGCGCCACGCCCAGATCACGGGCGCTGTCACCCGCGGTGGTGTCGCCAAAGAGATAGCGGCGCAGCTCACGATCCTGCTCACGGGCCAGACGGACCAGGTCCGCGTCGGTGGAGCGCCGCTCGACAACGGCCAGGGTCTGCAGCACTCCGTCGTGCAGTGTCCGGGCCACCTCCTCGCGGGCCCGGGCGGCGGAGATCTCCCGTTCCGCTCCGCGCAGCAGCCATGCCACGTAGCCGGCCACCGCCCCAGCCACCATGTAGAACAGGCCGGTGCTGGCCAGCGAGATGATCTGGCCACCTTCGAGATGGCGGACGCCGTTGATGAAGACCGCGCCGAGCCGGCCAAGGCCCAGCAGCACGCCGGCGGCGACCCCGTAGGCGGCACCCAAGGCCACCCCCACGCTCAGGACCGACACCAGCGGCCAGACCGAGCCCAGCGGCTGCGAGGTCGAGAAGGCATGACCGGACCCATACGCCCAGCCGTCACCCAGGACCAGCGCCGTCGCCAACGCGAACTCGCCCACCAACGCGGGCAGGCTGAGGAGCCTGCCGGCGTCCTGGCGCAGCCACACGGTCGCAAGCGTCGTGAAGATGAGCGCCGCGGCCACAAGCACAGCGGCCAGCCAAGGACGCCGGAGATCGTGGTAGCTGATCGCCACCACGGCAGCCATCCATCCCCACGCAACCCAGCGAAGCGCGGAGAGGCCCCTGAGCACGACCCGTTGCATCGAGCCAACCCTAGCCCGCCCAGTCATCACGAGGAAATACCGGACCGGACCTCGATGCTGCGCCAGCGCGGTCATCTGGGGCTGTCTTGTGGGTGGATGGTCTTTGCCGCCTGCTTGGCGATGAAGGCGGCGGCCTGTTGCTGGAGCGCGTGGCGCAGCGTGAGGGCGACGACCGATTCGGCGAGGGGCCCGAGGCGCTCCAGCGTGGCGGTGAGCTGCCCGATCTGTTCCGGTGGCATGCCAGCTTCGGCGAACGGCTGCCAGAGGTGCCGCTCGAACAGCTCGGTGAAGCGGGCGGCAATGTCGGCGGTGGTCTGCCCGAGCCGCTCGTATTCGTCCAGGACCGCGTCGATCGGGATGCCGAGCCTGACCAGCTCGGCGCCGGTTTCCAGGAACTTGGGGCTCGCGACGCGGAAGCCGCGGCCCTCTGGCTGGAGCAGGCCGAGCTTGACGGCCCGGCGGAGCACGGCTGGGCTGATGGTCCCGCTGGGAAGCCGGCGCCGGAGTTCGCTGAGCCGCAGGTGCACCGGCTCCTCGGCGGCCCACGTGGCGGCGCGTTGCTCGAGCCCGAGGACGTCGGCCAGGTCGCGGCCGGCTTCCCAGCCGTCGACGAGCTCCTTGATGGCCGCCAGCGAGAAGCCCCGCTCCTGTAGCTGGCCGATGAGCCGCATGCGGGCGAGATGCCCTGGACCGTAGACGGCCATCCGCCCCGTCCGAGCTGGTGGGGGAAGCAGGCCCCGGGACTGGTAGAGCCGCACGGTGGAGCTGACGGTTCCGGCTCGCCGAGCCAGTTCGTCGATGGTGAGTCGCTCGTCGCTCATCCTGGCATTTTCGCACGCTAACTATGCTAGTGTTTACTCTAAGAGTTATTGGTCTATTCCAGTCGTCGTCGGGAGCGGGAGTCGGCATGCGGACCGGCCAGGAGCGGGCAGGGCGCGGATGGCGTGCGGCCCGGCGCGGGCTCGGCCCGCTCATCGGCGGCCTCTGGCTGCATCAGGGGATATGGAGCAAGGTTCTCGGGGTCAGACCGGAGCAGGCCGACATCGTGGCTGGTGTGCCTCTGGTGGGGCGACGGCATGCCCGAACCGTGACCGTGGCATTGGGATGGGCCGAGACCGCGCTGGCTGCCTGGGTCGTCTCGCGGCGGGCCCCGCGGCCGGCCGCCATCGTGCAGACGCTGCTCATCGTGTCGATGAACGCCGGCGGCTGGTGCTTCGCGCGCACCCGTCTGGGCGATCCTCGGCGGCTGCTGCTGCGCAACGCCGCCCTGATCGCGGTGATCTGGGCGGCAGCCACGGCAGGGGACGACCGGTGAGCGGTTACGGCCGAACCCCCTGGGGAGCCCGCCGCATCGCGCTGGGTGGTGCCCATCTCCTGTTCGGGAGGATGCACGAGGACGCGTCGGTCGACGAGGCAGTCCTTGCCGGTGCGGGCAGGGTCTTCGCCATCGCCTCAGCCGGTGACACCGCCCTGCGGCTCGCCCGCCGGGACCGGCGCGTGACCGCAGTCGACGTGCATCCGGCACAGGTGGCCTATGTGCGGGCGAGGGCCGCAGGCCACGGGGTGCGGTACGGCAGCGTCGACCGTCTCCTCGGTGTCGCGCGGCTGGCGGGCCGGCTGGCCGGGTGCAACCAGGAGCTGCTCAGGCGCTTCCTGCTCCTGGACGATCCGGAGTCGCAGGCCCGCGCGTTCGACCAACTGCTGAGCACGCGAAGGTGCCGCGCCCTGTTGGCCGCCGGCCTGCACCCCGTGGTCCTGCGGCTGGGGTATGCGGCGCCGTTCGTGTCGGCCTGCCCCAGCCGTTTGCCCGCAGCCTGCCACAGCGCCTCCGAGCCGGCTTCGCCACCCACCCCAACCGCCACAGCCCGTACGCCTGGCGACTGCTCCTCGGCGTCGACCCACCCGGATACGAGAACCCGCCGAGCCGTCCAGCGCAGGGCCTGGTCGTCGAGCTGGGCGAGGCCGCGGCGTTCCTTGAGCGGCAGCCCGCCGGGTCGTTCGACGGCTTCACGTTCTCCAATATCCTCGACGGGCCCGACCGTCAGTACAGATGTCGACTCGCCGCGGCAGTGCGGCACGCGGGACGGCCCGGCGCTCCGGTCGTGCTGCGCACGCTCCGGGACGCGCGGAACCAGGACGAGGCTGGCTGCGCGCTTGGGGACCGCGCGCTGCTGTGGGGCGCGATCATCGTCGCGGCCGCCGAGGACCTCATCGACCACGTCGACTGGAGCTGACCTGGTGCGCACCCATCCATTCCCGATGACCGCCCGGTTCCGTGACCTGCTGGTCGTCACCTACGCCTTCCCAGTACCAGTCCTCGAGCCGCTGGTCCCCGCGGCGTTCACGCTCGACCACCACCAAGGTCACGGCTTCGTGGCCATCGCGTTGGTCGACATGGCCCGCCTGCGCCTCAGCGCGCTGCCCACCGTCCTTGGCGTGGATGCCCGGTTCATCGGCTACCGCGTCTTCGTGCGCACCATCACCGCAGCGGGGCGACCACGCCGGGGACTCAACGTGCTGAGCACCAACGTGGACCGGTGGCCGGTGCTCGCCGCCACCCGGCTGCTGACGCACTACCGCGCTGCCCACGCCAGCATCCGCTGGCGCCGGGAGGGCGACCGGCTCCAGGTGCAGGCTCGATCCTGGCGTGGTCGGACCGACCTGCACCTGATCGCAGACCTCGGCCAGACGCCGGGGCAGCCTCCAGCCGGCTCGCCGTTCTCGTCGTGGGCGCAGGCGCGCCCGTTCGCCGGCCCACTGCCGTGGACGTTCGCGCCGGACGCCGCTGGGGAAGCGGCCGTGGCGGTCAAGGGCGTGCGCGACCGATGGAACCCGCGGCCACTTGCCATCGAGCACGCTGACGTCGCCCTGTTCCAGCAGCCCCCGTTCGCTGCCGCCGCGCCCAGGCTGGCGGCAGCCTTCCAGCTCCACGACCTCACCTACGCGTGGATGGCCGGCGCGGTCGAGCCGCTCGCCACGAGGTACGGGCGCACGGGAGCCTCGCCGTGACCTCCCCGCTGGTGGACGCGCTGCTGGGATTCGCGTTGATCGCCGTGATCCCGCTCGCGTTCGGCCTTGACCGCCTGACCGCCCGGCTCCGTGGCGCGGCCGCCGTGGCAGGGTGCCTGGCGACGACCGGGCTCGCGCTTCGCCGCGACGTGGCCGTCGCCGTGGCACTCGGCACCCCGTGGTTGGTCATGACACTGGTTGCCGCGCTGCTCGCCATCCGACGTTGGTGGCGTGCGGAACGAAGGTGGGCCGTCATCGGACGACCGTTGGCCTTCGCCTATCTTGCGTTCGGGGCCGCCTGGTTGGTGCTCGAGCTGGCCACCGTCGCGGCCCGCTGGGTCGCGACGAGCAGGCCGGCGCAGGCTGCGGTCATGGTCACCTTGGTGCTGGTGGGGCCGCCCGTCGTCGCGGTCGGCTTCAGGTTCGCCCCGCCGCTGCAGGTCGTCGGCGCCGTATTGCTCACGGTTGGCCTGAGCATGCTCTCCTGGCTGACAGTCCGCATCGTCGTCCCTGCGGCGGGCGACCGGCTGGCCGCCACGATGCTCGGTGTCTCGTCCGCGGCGGTCGTCGTGCCGATGCTGCTGGCCGTGTGGTGGGCCATCGGCATGACCGCCGCGCTGCCGGCACCCTCGGTTCCGATCATGGCCCGCAGCCACGGGCTGACGAACGCCGTCGGATTCGCGTTCCTCGGCGTGCTCGGCTGGCGGCGGCTGCAGCGTGAGGAACCCGGCGAACCGACCACGCGAACCGAGCAGGCCAGCGCGGCAGCCAAGCCCGCATACGACCCATGGACTGTGTCACGCCCGAGGCGATAGAACAGCCTTGTGGCAGCGGACACGGCAGGGGTGCTCGGACAATGTACGGATCGGTGCTCTTGACCCGACAGCATCCGAACCTTTCCCTCTTGGTCGCGGGCCCCACCATCCGCCTCAGCACCCGCCACGCGAAGATCCGGCGCGGCGGCTATTGGAAGCAATGAGTACATGCTTGAAGTGCGCGGTGGGCAGCCTACGGCTGGCATCCTATGCCGTTGTGGTCGCGATCCAAGCCGAACGGGTCGGGAGCCAATACTCGGATTGGGCCTTCCACGTAGTGGGGCCCGTTCCCTGAGCCGCCCGCGCAGTCGTAGTCTCCGACGCCGTCCTGGAGGCACACGTCGGGGTAGGACGGGTCACAGCCGGCTCGCCCCGGTGGCTGCGTCGGGGGCGGTCCCGAGACACGGCGGATATGGGCTTCGGCGATCTGGCCATGCTCGACGGAGTAGGTGCCTTGGAAGACGGACCGGCGGCCACCACGTTCACTGGCGACGAGCTTGACGGTGACATTGGATCCATCCACGTTGAGAACGGTCAGCGTGTCATGAGCCGTTTCCGCAAAGCCCTTCACGAAATCCGCATAGGACCGACCGAGGTTCTTTCCGCCAAGCTGCCATGCCTTCCGGTAGTCGTGCGCGTTGATCGCAGCAAAGTAGCTGCGTACGACGGTCTCCGGGTCCGGGCTTGTGGTCGGCGGCGCTTGGGTGGTCGGCGGCTCGGTGTTCAACGCCTGAGTCGTTGCGGCAGCGGCGGTTGTCGTCTCTTGAGCTGTGCTGGTTGTCGGCTGGGCCGACGGCTTCGGCCGCGTGGGTGAGCACCCGGCAGCCCCGAGCACGACCACGAGCACGCACGCCAGCAGCCAGCGTCGCCGGCCGTGGCACCACGTCAATGTCCGCATAGCCCCCCCTCCAGACCGGTCAGCACTGGAACGATTAAGCGTCGTCTTCGAGACAACAGGTGTCAAGCGGGTGAGGGGTCGTTTCTTTTGGTGCATTGGTGGCGACGGCCAGGGGTCAAGATACTGTGCGCGACCTCAGGATCGGCGCCGTGCCCCACGCTCTGCGAGACAGCATCGGAGTCGACTGGCAATGAGCCGAGGACCGCTCATGGCCTCTCGCCTCGCTCGCAGATATTCGCGTCGAATACAAGGTTCTATCAGGCTTCCAGCCCTACAAGCCTCTTCGACCCGCAGAACAGGCATTCTCCACCGTGTCGCGTCCTCATCGACCATCCTTGGTATCGAGGAACTGCAGTCTCATGTCTCGCTGCTTGTGCCGGTGGCCTCCGAGCTGGACGGCGGGTCGTCCCAGTGGGCCGGCCCCGTGTCGTGCTTCGGCTCGACCCAGTGCTCTGGTGGCTCGATCTTGGCGTCCACCCCGGCGTGTTCCTTGAGCAGGTACAGCAGATTCGTGCCAGACAGCAGCTCAAGCGGCTTGTCGTTGGCGAAGTCGAACGACGCCTTGCCGAACCCGGACGTGGTGACCAGGATTCCCTTGGTCGCGCCCTCGTTGTGGACGCTGCCGAACAGGTCCCGCACCGCGCTCACCGGGACCGTGTTCTTGTACCGCTTGGCCTGGATGATCACCTTGCCGCCGAAGATCGCGCGATTGTCGAAGGCGACACAGTCCACCCCGCCATCGCGGGACGGCTGGGTCAGCCTGGTCTCCAGCCCCATCTTGGCGAACAGGTTGGTGATGAGCGCCTCGAACTCGCCGGGCTTGAGCTCCATGAGGTTGGGTCGTTGATCCAATCCCGACAGCACGTCGGCTTCCTCGACGAAGCGAGGGTCGACCATGTTGAACTCCAGCACCGGCCGGACCGGGATCAGCTCAGCAGGGCTCTTGGACAGGCTGGCCGCCAGGTCCAGCAGGCACGCCTCCGCATCGACCTTGGCGAGGTCGCGGTTCAAGAAGGCGTCCCGCGTGGTGCGGACCGTCACCAGGCAGGGCCGCTCGGTCTTGCCCGTGGCCGCGTTCACCGTCTCGACGTGACCGTTGAGCACGATCGTCTCGACGAGGCTGGAGCGGTCCGCTTCGAACAGCTCGTGGATGGTCCGCACGGTCACCTGGGCGACCACGGACTTGTACAGGTGCTGGCGCTCCCTGGCTGGCCGCAGCTTCTCGTTCACCTTGTCGCCCGCCTTGACATAGGTGTAGGCGGTGATCGCGGGCACCCGGTCGTAGGGAGGCAGCTCGTACTCGACGACGAGCTGGCGTGACTCGGGCACCAAGGCAAGGCGGAACCGCTGCGGGAATCTCACGGGATAGCGGCTGGCTTCAAGAACCAGCGCGAAGTACTGCATGACGGCTGCGGGCTTGCCGGCGTAGAAGTCGGCCTTGAACTGCTCCACCTCGGCGTGCTGCTCGGCGAGCCGCGCCTGCACCTCAGCGACCGCCTTGTCATGCTCGCCCTGGGCGGCGGCAAACCGACGCTGTCGTGCCGCCTCCCGGACGCGATGCGCCGCAACCGCCGCTTCGTACGCGACGCGGCCCTCCTCCATCTTGGCACGGTACTTGTCCCGGGTGCCCGGCAGCCAGGCTCGCAGCCCGGTCGGCTCTGGAGGGCGATAGCTGTCGGCGTTGGGCGGCGGCTCCGAGACAGCGAGCTGCCCTGGCCTGAAGATGGGAAGCGGTGCGGCCTGCTTGAGCGTCTCGAAGTCAAGGAAGTCATCGACTGCCAGCGTGTCGGCCAGCAACTGACCAAGTGCAGCCACGTCGTCTTGCAGCTCCTGGTTGCGGAGCTCGACATCGGCCATGCGGGACTCGACGTACAGCCGTTTCTGTTCCTTTGCCTCGGTGGCCTGTGCCCGCTGGTACGCCTTGCGCGCCCGCTCGGCCTCACGCGCGGCCCGCGTCGCAGCGACTGCCTGGGCACGGGCCTGCCGCTCGGCTTCCCGCTGGATCTGGATGAGCGCGGCAGTGAACCCTCGATTCCTTCCCACAACGGCCACCCCCTTACGAGCGCTACAAGTTCGCAAAAGCTATCACAGCAGCTCTCAGTGCCAGCAAAGAACAAATCATACCAACCTCCCCGGTGCTGATCAGCGCACCGACCAGGTAGTGCCTCGCGCGCCTGGTGGCGTGGCGGCGCCTCGCTTGCAACGCTCGCGTGCTGGAGACATCTGGCCGCTGACCAGCGGCGCCAGGCCGACAGGTGGCTCGTTCGCCGATAGCGCCACCAGGTCGCCGATGCGGCTCCGGCCGGCGCTCCAGCGTTATCGAGAGATAGACGTCCCACGGATTCGACTCGAATAATTGTTGCACAGTGGAATGTAAGTTACAGATAGGGCAAAGAGCTGTTCTCGGCGTCGAGGAACTGGCGGAGTCGGTTCCGGGCGCGGAGGTGGCGCTGGCGGAGGGTGGTGTAGCCGATGCCGGTGTGGGCGGCGATCTCGCGGAGGGTGCGGCCTTCGAGCTGGGTGGCGGTGAGGAGGTGGGCCTGGTC
>WNGE01009107.1_pt1 | contig 10494 bp, 10 predicted proteins | sample 5400651 | NCBI WGS metagenome assembly WNGE01 (sample SAMN13153370, study PRJNA577476) | soil metagenome | isolation source: 60 cm soil or saprolite under grassland replicate 2 | place: USA:California | collected 2016-06-15
AACCGGTCGACAACGCACCAGCCCCCGCACTCCGAACCAACGACGTACCGAACGAACCCGCAAGGTCAGCTACACGATCAACATCGTCACGTCAAATCTACCCAAAGCCACATGAAGATTCTTAACTTAAGGGCAGTGGAGGCGGGTCCGGATGCCGGCGAGTTGCTGACTACGGGCCAGAATGGTGACACCCTGGGAGGCGTGACAACGATCATCCGGGCAGCAATCATAGGCCCCGAGGCGGAGCCGGGACGCATCGCAGCGGTTGATGTCGCGCGTTTGATCTTTGGGCTGGAGCGCGCCATCGCGCGAGCCGCTTACGTCGCTCTCCGCAGGGAGCGCCCCGCGATGACCGGCCGACACACTGCTGCGATCGAGCGTGCCGCGCGACTGAGGTTCGTTGGCGTCGAGAGCGGTAGTTTCGTTGAACTCTTGGCTCTGCCAGAAAGCGGGGCTCCGAGCGAAGATGAGCTGCCGATTAGCGTTCATGCCCTGAGCAGTGCTGCGTTCGATCAACTTCTTGCGGCCATCAACGGCACCGAGAAGGCGTCTGTCGATCAACAGTTGGCTGCGGCTATCGCGCAACTCGCTGAGGAGCTTGGTGTTGGCGAACGCACGGAAAGGATCATGATTGCTGATTCCTCAAGTGAGTCCGCTGGCCGCCGTCAGGCGGTCATAGACCAACATGTCCGCGTCGCCATGCAACAAACTGCGCGGCGCCCTCCCAAAGAACGTAGCGACGCGCTCGTTGGCCGGCTCGTTGAGGCGGACTTCGAGCGATACACCGCACGATTACAGCCACCTGCTGGCGGAGCCATAACCGTTCGATTTCCGCCCGAACTCTCAGACGAGATCCAAGAGGCACTCCGTCAGGTTGCGACCTTTGAGGGACTCGTGAGCTACGATCCTAAGACGTCGATCGCGAAGAGTGTCCAGTTGCAGGCGGTCAGCCATGGCGAGCAGCTGATGCTTAGGTTCGGAGACTTCGGCGACTTCTGGCAGCATCGGAGCTTCGAGGACCTACGAGAAGCCCAGGGAATACAGCGGCCGGTCGATGTTGACGACCTCTATGATCCTGACCTTAGCGAAGAGGACCGAGAGGCGCTCTACGTCGCGTTGACAAGCGAATGAGGCCAGAAGACGTCCCAGTGGGACCGCTCCTTGTAGATACCGACGTATTCAGCTTTCTGCGCCTTGGCAAGGGTCGGCACGAAGAATTCGCCGCACTAGTCAAGGGGCACATCCTCGCGGTCAGTTTCGCCACAGTCGGCGAAGTCCTCGCCGGTGGCCATGCTGCCCGCCTCGGTGAACAGCGCATGAACCAGTTACGTGATGCGCTGCGCCGATTCGTGATTATCCCTTACACCGCCACGATAGCCGAGGCCTGGGCGCCATTACACGCGAAGCTGAAGGGACACCTGCACGGAGAGGGTATAAACGATCTATGGACTGCCGCATGTGGGCTTACGCAGACGCCTCGTATCCCGATCGTAACCAACAACCTTAGTGATTTTCGTACAATCGTTGCTCAGGCCCCTGATCTACTGCTTGTGCATCCCGACTTATGAGTGCGGGAAGGCAGTCAGGAGGTCGGCATGAAGTTGGATACATTCTCGATCTTGTAGATACGAGAGTGTTGCTGGGCCCACGGCTTTGGTCGAAAGGGCAGGAACTGGGGCCGCCACAACGTTACGACGAGATCGTGACCGCAAGCGCCGACAGCGCTAGGCTAAGCAACGGTCGCCTCCCAACCGAAGCCGACGCTCATCAGAGGAGCCTACTTGGTTACCGGCCCTCGTGGGTCCCGGCTTGCCGATGAGGTCGGCCACGTAGGCGCGTGAACGGAGCCTTGCTCGGCGCACGCGAGGCGGGGGCCACGCGGCCGAGGACGGCGCTTGCGCCGCCCGCAAGGCCGCAGCGGACCGGCGGCGGCGCTGCCGGACGACTTGATCTATTACGGCTCAACTCGGCAACGTGGGAGGCGCCTCAGCGGGTAACGGTCGACTGCTCGCCGGCCCGGCCTCCGCGACCTGGTCCTCGTCCGGCATCTCCGCTCCGGTCGGTGTGGCGTTGGCTCTGGGAGTCGGGGGGCTGGGGGCGGGCTCTGGTCCGTCCTGGGACGAGAGGGCGGTCGAGGCGAGGGCCACGGGTGGCGGTGGCTCGGGAGTCTCGCGGAACTTTGGCGGCGTTGCTGTCCACGCCTTGATGTGTTGGACGACTTCGCCGTAGAAGGCGTCGACTGCATCGAGTAGGGAGTCGATGAACGAGCCGCGGCCACGGCCTCGTTTCGAACCCGTCGACGTGGTCCTCGCCACCCGGAATGCGCGAAGCTCTTTGCCCGGGTCGGTGATGAGTAGGCCGGGATTGTCCCGGAGGTCGCGAAGTAGCTCGGCGGGACCCGGTCCTCTCTGGTGCGCAGCGTGCGCCTCGATTCGAACCGTTTCTGGCGCGGCTCGCAACTGGCGGACAAGCCAATTGACCCGGGTGGTGGGTCGACCTTCACGGGGTGCGTCGACGTCCACGTAACAGGTGATCCTGCTGGCTCGGAGGTCTGCGGTGATGACGATCGGTGCGATCGCGTTCGGGATGCGGATTGCACCTTCTAGCACACCTGTTCCGGCGAGGGATGTGGCGAGCGCCTCTGTTCGTACTGCCGGATCGGCGAGATCCTTTCGGGACAGTGCCGGAGTGACGTCGGTGCCGAGCTGGCGTCCGAGTCGGAGGCTGACGAAGCGGAGCAGCGCGTCGAAGCGACCCGCGACTTCGGTGGCAATCTTGTCCGTTGGCCGGAGCGTCCCGGCCGCGATTGCCTCGCGTGCCCCCACCCAGGATGGCCCCATTTCCTCGAACTCTAATGCGCCAGAGCGCGGGTGCTCCAGATAGCGGATGAGTTCGCCGAGGATCCATGCCTGGTCGGGATCGGCGATGCCGCGATATTCCTTCTGCATCACGGCTGCTGAGAGCACTTGCGACCAGGACCAGTGGTGAAGGTCGACCTTCCTGAGCTTGCGTTTGTCGACCAGGGCTGGGTGCTGACCTGGAAGTGGTGGAATCTCGTTCGATACAGTGATCACCGCGTCGAAGCCGTGCTCGCGCGCTACATCGAGGTAGGTCTCCAACTGCTCGCGACGCAGAGTGTTCGCGCCGGTCTTCACCTCCACCAGGGCGGTCCACGTCCGCTGGCCGCGAGTCACTCTGATCAGGCCGTCTGGGATGCACTTGCCGTCTTCGGAGGGGAACGGAACCTCGATGTACGCCTCGATCGGACCGGCCGGTGCTCCCAGCGGCGTCGTTAGGGCGCGGCCGAACTCTCGAACGGCGGTCATCACAGCTAGCAGGGCGGATGTAGCGCGCCGTTCCTGTTCTTCCGCCCCATTAATGCCGGATGTCGGGATAAGGCGAGCCTGATGCCAACTCTCCTCGGTCACGATTCCTTCTTCCACGCTGTGCGAGCTTCGCTTCTCAACGAACAATAACGAGCTAGCCGGCCGGCGGATCCGGAATCGACACCACTGTCACGGACTGTGGCTCCTCACTGCGCCGCGCGTCTCGCAGGTGGGGTTCACGCCGAGGAGCCACCCACCCCGTGTTCCAGGTACATGGGGTGGCCAGTGCGGTGGGCGTCGAGCGCGGCGGCGAGGCGGCGGGCGAGGCGAGGGATGAGCAGGCCAGCGGCGGTGTTGAGGTCGTGGAAGGCGTGGGCGGCGAGTTCGGTGGCGTCGAGGTTGGTGGTGGCGGTTCGAGCTCGGCACCGCAGCGGTCGTGCTGCTCGCCCGCGGCGCGCTCGCCTCGATCGTGGGCCTGGACGTGGCCACGCTGGCGGTGGCTGGCATGGTCGCCGGACTGTCGCTGTGGCCGGCGGCCCGGCGATGGCTGGTCGGCCGGGCCTGGTGCGCGATCGCCAGGCGGCGACTGGTGGCCTGCCTGCGCAAGACCCGGGCCCGCACCCGTCACGGTGGTGACCTGCCGGTGGTGGTCCGCACCCGAAGCACTCCGATCGGGGAGCGGATCACGCTCTGGTGCCGGATCGGCCAGGCCGCTGAACAGATCGGCGCCCGGATCGCAGAGATCCGCTCAGCGGCCTGGTGCAGCGAGGTCCGGGTCACCCGCGACCCCCGGCGGGCGCACCTGGCCTACGTCGACCTGATCCGCCGCGACACTCTCGCGCGGGTCGTGCCCGCCCTGCCGGTGCCGGACACGGTCGACCTGACCGCGGTCCCGGTCGGCCGGACCGAGCTGGGCCGCCGATGGCTGCTGTGGCTGCTGGGAACGCACGTGCTCATCGCCGGGGTAACCGGCGCCGGCAAGGGCTCGGTGGTGTGGTCGCTGCTGCGCGGCATCGCGCCGGCCATCCGGTCCGGGCTGGTGCAGGTGTGGGCGGTCGACCCCAAGGGCGGGATGGAACTCGGCCTCGGCGCACCCATGTTCGCCCGGTTCGGGCACCGCGACTTCGCCGAGATCGTCGGCCTGCTCGAAGACGCAGTCGAGGTCATGCGGGACCGCGCGGCCCGGCTGGCCGGCGTGGTCCGGCTGCACACCCCGACCCTCGAGGAGCCGCTGATCCTGGTCCTGGTCGACGAGGTCGCCAACCTCACCGCCTACATGATCGACCGAGACCTGCGCCGTCGGGCCGAGGCCGCGCTCGCGCTGCTGCTGACCCAGGGCCGGGCCGTGGGCGTCTCTGTGGTCGCCTGCCTACAGGACCCGCGCAAGGAGGTCCTCGGACTACGCAACCTGTTCCCCACCAAGATCGCGCTCCGGCTCGACGAAGCGTCCCAGGTGGACATGGTCCTGCGCGAGGGTGCCCGCGACCGCGGAGCGCTCGCCGAGACCATCCCGGCCACCACACCCGGCGTCGGCTACGTCCGCGAGGACGCCACCGCCGACATCGTCCGGATCCGCGCCGGCTACGTCACCGACCCAGACCTCACCGCCATGGCGCAGGCCTACCCGGCGCCCGGCAACCGTCCCTTCTCGACAGTCGGAGGTGAAGCGGCATGACCAGCGGAACACACGTCGTCGTCGTGCTCGACCAGCGCGGCCACTGGGCCCGACGTACTCGGCCCGTTCCCCACCCGCACCGACGCGGCCGCCTTCCGCCGGAGGCTGGTCCGCCAGACCCAGACCCGGCGCGGCTACTTCGGGCTCGACCCAGCCGCCGTCGTGGTCTCCCGCTGCTGTCCGCCACCGCCTACGACCAAGCCCGCGCCGACTTCCGGCAGGAGGCCACCGCATGATCCAGCACCACCAGACCCGCGCCGAACGAGCCCGCATGCCGCTCGTCCGGGACGTGATCCGCGTGGCCGCCGTCGACCACGGCGTCTGCATCCGGCCGATCCCGGTCCGCCGAGTCGACCTGGCCACCGGCGAGGCGACAGCGGTGGACCTGCCGTGCGGGGCCACGCTCGCGGCCAAATGCCCGTCATGTGCAGAGCGGGCCCGGCGGCTGCGACTCGCGCAATGCCGCGAGGGCTGGCACCTGGAAGCCGAACCAATCCTCGACCCGGACCCGGCCACCACCGAACAGCGCCAGCTCGCCACCGCCCGGGCCGACCTGGAACGCGCCCGGGCCGAGACGGAGGCGGCCAGCGAAGACACAACCGAGGTCGACCAGGTCATCGAACAGGTGGACCAAGCCCTGCACGAAGCCGGCACCCGCGGCCGCATCCTGACCCACACCCGAGTCCGGCGAGTGCGCTCCACCCGGCGCCGGCAAGACGCCCCGGATCTACCGCGCCGCAGAGTCCAGCCCACCACGGTGGGCCGGGTGTACGCCGGACGGTTCCGACCGTCGCTGTTCGTCACCTGCACGCTTGACTCATACGGGCCGGTGCGGGCGGACGGGACGCCGGTCGACCCGGACCGCTACGACTACCGGCGGGCCGCCCGAGACGCGGTCCACTTCGGACGGCTGGTTGACAGGTTCATACAGAACCTGCGCCGGTTCGTCGGCTGGGAGGTGCAGTACTTCGCCGCCGTCGAACCACAACGCCGGCTCGCCCCACACCTGCACCTGGCGATGCGGGGCACCGCGCCCAGGGCCGACCTACGCCGGGTGGCTGCGGCCACCTACCACCAAGCGTGGTGGCCGGCCTGTGAGGAGCCCGTCTACACCGACGACGAGTTCCCGCCGGAGTGGGACCCGGACCGGGAGTGCTACCTCGACCCGGAGACCGGCGAACCGCTGCCGACCTGGGACGACGCGCTCGACCGGCTCGACCAGGATTCGGACGCCCGGCCGGTCCACGTGGCCCGGTTCGGCGCCCAGGTCGACGCCCAAGGCGTGCTGGCCGGCTCCCCGGACGCGGCCCGGTGCCTGGGCTATCTGGCGAAGTACCTGACCAAGTCCATCCCCGAATGCCACACCCCCAACACCGACGAGGAGCGGGAGCACGCGGCCCGGCTGCTGGATGCGCTGCGGTACGAGCCGTGCTCGGCCCGGTGCGCGAACTGGCTGCGGTACGGCGTACAACCCAAGCCCGCCAAGGCTGGTATGCGCCCGGGCTGCTGCCGGGGCAAGGCGCACCGACCCGAACATCTCGGCTACGCCGGCCGGCGCGTGCTCGTCTCCCGGAAGTGGTCCGGCAAGACCCTCGGTGACCATCGGGCCGACCGCCGTGCGTGGGTGCTTCGACTGCTCGGCGATACCGACGAGCAGAGGGACCCTGGTCGGTACGCCTGGGAGCCGATCACTACCGGCGACCCAGATCTCCGGCCGCTACCGCGCCGGCTCCTGCTCGCGCTCGCCGAGCGCGCTCGCTGGCGCACTGCGCTCGACGAGGCCAAACGCCGGGCCGGGCTCGACCCGCCCGACTGCTCGGCAACTGCCGCCTGAGCGGAGGAAGTGTGACCGTGCAACTCGACGTCAAGTGGTACACCGTCGCTCAGGTGGCCGAGATGCTCGGCTACGGCCTGAGCAAGACCAAGATGCTCGTCGCCACCGGCCAGATTCGGTCCTTGAAGGACGGTCGGCACCGGCGGGTGCTTCCCGAGTGGGTGGACGAGTATGTCGCCCGTCGTGCCTCTGAGGCAGTGGCATGAGCCGGTCCAGAGCACGCGCCAACGGGGAAGGTTCGATCTTCCCGTACCGCAACGGCTTCGCCGCGTACGCCTGGGTCAGAACGCCGGCGGGTGACCGCAAGCGGAAGTACGTCTACGGCCCGAGCCGGGATGCGGTGCATGCGAAGTGGGTCAAGCTGCTGGACGAGGCCGGCCAGCGGCCGGTGGCGACCAAGGTCCCTACGCTCGGCGAGTACCTGACCGAGTGGCTTCGCGACGTCGTCGAGCCGAATCTCGCGCCGCTGACGGCGGCAACGTACGAGACGCTGGTGCGGCTCTACCTGATCCCGGGCCTGGGCCCGAAGCGGCTCGACCGGCTCAGCGTTCGCGACGTTCAGCGGTGGCTCAACAGCGTTCGGCAGTCGTGCCAGTGCTGCGTTCAGGCCAAGGACGCGCGCCGTCCACAGAAGCGGCGGCGGTGCTGTGCAGTAGGCGCGTGCTGCCGACAGGTCCCGGCCCCGCGCACCGTGAAAGACCTGCGGACGGTGCTCCGTTCGGCTCTGTCGCACGCGATGTCTGACGAGTTGATCTCGCGGAACGTCGCGGCGATGGTCAAGACGCCACGCGGACGGTCGCGGAAGGCGCAGGCCTGGTCCAGCGAGGAGGCGCGGCGCTTCCTGGAGTCGGCACGGGACGACGGAGACCGGCTGTACGCGCTTTACGTCCTGGTCCTCGTGCTCGGGATGCGTAAGGGCGAGGTGCTCGGCCTGCGGTGGGAAGACGTTGATCTCGATGCGGCGCAACTGACCATCGAACTACAGCTACAGCGTGTGCGGCGGCAGCTGCTACACCGCGAGACCAAGACCGAGGCGTCGGACGCCACGCTGCCGCTGCCGGCTATCTGCGTCGCCGCGCTGCGGCTCCGGCACGCCGAGCAGGCGAGAGACCGGCTGGCGGCCGGTCCGGCGTGGCAGGGCGCGGCCGGGCTCGTGTTCACGGGGCGCTTCGGGACGCCGGTCGACCCGCGCACGGTCAACCGCGCCTTCACCGCCCGGGCCGCGAGGGCAGGCGTCCGGCGCATCACGGTGCACGACGCGCGCCGGACCTGTGCCTCGCTGCTCGCCGACCTGGACGTGCACCCCAGGGTCGCCATGCAGATCCTCCGGCACGCGGACTTCGCCGTGACGATGGAGGTCTACACCCAGGTGTCGTCCAAGCAGACCCGCGAGGCGCTCTGGCGGCTGGGGGAGAGCCTCGGATGACGGCTACTGCTGTACTTCGCTGCTGTACGGACGGCAGAAGGACCGTGTCCGAACCTCGGACACGGCCCCTGACCTGGTCGGGGTGGCGGGATTTGAACCCACGGCCTCTTCGTCCCGAACGAAGCGCGCTGCCAAGCTGCGCTACACCCCGGTGCAAGTAGAAGTTTAGCGGACGGTGGGTGGTGATCGCGGGCGGTCAAGTCTCGCGGGGGGTGAGGGTGAGCAGGGTGGCTTCGGGAAGGCAGCCGAATCGGATCGGGGCGAACGGGGACGTGCCCAGGCCGGCGGAGACGTGCAGCCAGGCCTGGTCGTCCCAGCGGTGCAACCAGCGGGCGCGGGCTCGGTCGATGCCGCAGTTGGTGACGAGGGCTCCGTAGAACGGGACCCGCAGCTGGCCGCCGTGCGTGTGGCCGGCCAGGATCAGGTCGTAGCCGTCGGCGGCGAACCGGGAGACGATCCGGGGTTCGGGGGAGTGGGTCAGCCCGAGCCGGACGTCGGCGTCGGGGTCGGCGGCTCCGGCGATCCGGTCGTACCGGTCGCGGTGCAGATGAGGGTCGTCCACGCCGGCGATGGCCACCGCGTGCCGGCCCGCCTTGATGGTCAGCCGGGCATGGGTCGCGTCCTGCCAGCCGGCCTGGACCAGTGCCTGGCCGAGCTCGCGCCAGGGGAGCGGATGGCCGAAGACGCGCTCCCGTCCCGGGACGAAGTAGCGCAGCGGGTTCTTCGGTCGCGGTGCGTAGAAGTCGTTGTTGCCGAACACGAAGACGCCGGGGCGCTCCAGCAGCGGCCCTAGCGCTTGGAGAGTGGGCTCGATCGCGTCCGCCGCCGCGATGGTGTCGCCGGTGTTGACCACCAGGTCGGGCTCCAGCCCGTCGAGCCGGCGCACCCAGCTGTGCTTGCGCCGCTGGCCGGCGGTCAGATGCAGGTCGGAAAGGTGTAGCACCCGCAGCGGCAGGGTGTCGGGCGGGAGCACCGGCACGTCGAACCGCCGCAGGGTGAACCGGTTTCGCTCCACGAACGAGGCGTAGCCGAGCGTGACGGCGCCGGCCGCGGCGGCGGCGAACGGGAGCCGGGTTCGGGGGTGCACCGGTCCAGGGTAGTTTCCGCAGCCATGAGCGATCTCAAGGCGCGCCTCCGGGCCGACCTGACCGCCGCGATCAAGGGCCGGGACGAGCTGGCCACGGCGACGCTGCGGATGGCGCTCGCCGCCGTGACCACCGAGGAGGTGGCCGGCACCCAGGCCCGCGAGCTCTCCGACGAGGAGGTGGTGCGGGTGCTGATCCGGGAGGCGAAGAAACGCCGGGAGGCGGCCGAGGCGTTCAGCGCGGCCGGCCGCACCGAGCTGGCGGACCGGGAGCGGGCCGAGGGTGGGGTGCTCGACCGGTACCTGCCGACACAGCTATCCGATGCCGAAGTCGCCGACCTGGTGCGGGCCGCGATCGCCGAGACCGGCGCGACCGGCCCGGCAGAGCTGGGCGCGGTCATGAGGGTGGTCCAGCCGCGGGCGGCCGGCCGGGCCGAGGGGCGCCGGTTGGCGGACGAGGTACGCCGGCAGCTCACCGCCGGGGGCGGGTGACGCGACGGCAGGCCCAGCCGAGCGCGAAACCGGTGCCGCCCCGCCAGGGGCCGGGTCCCGCCAGTGACGATTTTGCCCGGCGAGTGACGACTTTGGTTGCGAGTGACGGGTTGTAGGTCGTCACCCGGCGCCAGAGTCGTCACCCGCGTGCAGAAGTCGTCACCGGGCTAGCCGATGGCCCCGGCGGATTCAGTCGCCGGGGCGGCGACCGCTTCGGCGGCACTCAGCGCCCGGCGGGGTTCGGGCGGGTATTCAGCGCCCGGCGAGGCGCAGCGGTGGCGAGGCCTCGGTGGGTGGCGGGACCTCGGAGGTGGCGGGGCTCGGCCCCGGCGTCGGGGTTTAGCCCGTGGCGGGCTCAGCGCAGGCGTCGGGCCGCAGCGGCGCCGGGTTCGGCGGGTGGCGGCGCTCGGCGCTCGGCGGGTGGCGGGCTCAGCGCGGGGCGGGCTCAGCGCAGGCGTCGGGGCGCAGCGGCGCCGGGATCGGCGGGTGGCGGCGCTCGGCGCTCGGCGGGTGGCGGGCTCAGCCCGTGGCGGGCTCAGCGCAGGCGTCGGGGCGCAGCGGCGCCGGGTTCGGCGGGGGGCGGCGCTCGGCGGGTGGCGGGCTCAGCGCAGGCGTCGGGGCGCAGCGGCGCCGGGTTCGGCGGGTGGCGGCGCTCGG
>WNGE01009792.1_pt1 | contig 10493 bp, 9 predicted proteins | sample 5400651 | NCBI WGS metagenome assembly WNGE01 (sample SAMN13153370, study PRJNA577476) | soil metagenome | isolation source: 60 cm soil or saprolite under grassland replicate 2 | place: USA:California | collected 2016-06-15
CGCGACCCGTCAAGGTCAAGACCCCGGCGCCAGACTAATCCGCGGGCTCACAGCCCAGAGACGATACCGGCATCGGCGGGCAACCCGGCCCATTTTCACGCCTGCGCGGCGTCCCCGCAGGGACATGGAGACTAATCCGGAGGCACGCCCGGGGCTTCAGCATGCCGCAGGTTGGCACAACGCAACAGACCCGTCAGGGTGGACCTAGCGGCACGATGTGTGAACCGCCTCCCTCTCCTTCAGGCGCTCCGGAATCAAGCGGCTGCGTAAGGAGTCGACCTCCATCGGCCCACGCCGGCAACACCTGCCGGCGTTTAGCCGAGCGGCCCGTCGAGCGGTCCGCCGAGCAACGGATGTGACCGCCGTCGGCGGTTGAACCACACGACGGTCGACTGGAACCGGCCGTTCGGCATCTCCGTCGTGAGCACGGCGGACAATGGACCGTCGAGGAGATTGACGTGGCTCCTCGGGAACGCGCTCATCGAGCGTCGCTCCTCGGGCCGCCTCTCAGGGGCGTTGGTCCGCTCGACGTACGCCCGGCCTTGCGCTCCGGCCACTCCGGCTGCTCCATCGCCACTCCGGCTGCTCCATCGACATCCTCGGTCACCCCTCGGACATCGATGCTGATAACGATCGAGACGTGGGTGACGCGAAGCACCACCAGCACGATGAATGCGGGGTCAAGGTAGGAGGTAGAACTCGACCGAGTACTCGCGGCCCTCGGCGAGATACGGGTGATCTCCGATCAAGCGGAGCGCTTCGTCGACGTCCGCTGCTTGGATGATGCTGTACCCGTTCAGCTGAGCCGCGGCGTCACCGGTCGATCCATCACCGTGAAGCGCACGCCCTTCGACGATCGGCGATCCCCGGTCGACCAACCTGTCGCCCAACTTGGCGAACCACTCTGGCCAGCCCTCGTGGTGGCGTCCCGCTTTTGGTGGAAAAGCGGGCAGACGCGGGCTCCCGATCACGGATCTTATGCGGCAGGGGTGACAGGCTGGTCGACCACCCCCTCGAGTCGTGACGGATGGTGGAGCTGGCGGCGCAGGTCCTGCAGCAAGCGAACCCCGGCCGGGGTCATGACCACTCCACGCCAGCCACGCGAGGCCCGGTCCAGCACCGCCCACACCAGCGACAGGCAGGACCGCTCGCCGGGCAGCCGGCCGATCACCTTGACCCGGCGGCGGGTCTCGCCGAAGGTCCGCTCAATCAGGTTGGTGTGGCGGATCCTTCCCCAGTGCTCACGCGGGAAGCGCAGGAAGCAGGTCAGCTCGGGCAGGGTGTCGGTCAGGCACGCGACCGCCGCGGGGTAGCGGTCGCGGTAGCGCTTGGCGAACATGGTCGCCCGCTGGCGGGCCTGGGCGACGGCCTGCTCGCCGGGGTCGGCGGTGATGTCGTCGAAGATCTGCCAGAACGCCTGCTTGACCTCATCCTGGGCGTGCTTGGGGACCTTGGCGAGCAGGTTCCTGGCGCGGTGCACGAGACACCGCTGGCGCAGGCTGTTGGCCAAGACCACCTCGACCGCGCCGATCAGCCCTGGCGCGCCGTCGGTGATCACCAGCAGCGGTGCGCGCAGGCCCCGCTCGACCAGCTCGCCCAGGAACCCGGCCCAGGGATCGTGGCCCTCGCTGGCGCCGGGTGCCAGTCCCAGCAGCACCGGGGTGCCCTGGCTGGTAATCCCCCAGGCGGCAAGCACCGGCTCGGCCGGCGCGCCCGGATGCATCCGAAAATGCGACCCATCCAAGAACAGGTACTCAAGCTCGATCCCCGACAGATCACGGTGCTTCCAGGCATCGAACTCGTCCTTGATCGCCTGGCAGACGCGGCTGACCGTCGACTTTGACAGGGCCGCCTCCGGCCCCAGCGCCTCCGCCAGGGCCGCCTCCACGTCACGCATCGACAGGTCACGCACGAACCCCGAGATCACCAGGGCTTCCAACGCATTGGTGCGGCTGACGCCCTTGCCGAGCAGCCGGGACGTGAACGGCTGGTCGGTGCCGCGCAGCTTGGGGCGCTCCAGCACCACCGGCCCAGCGGTGGTCTTGACCGTGAACTCGGCGTGGCCGTTGCGATAGCCGGCGCGGTCACGCTCGCCACGAGCGTAGCGGTCGCGGCCCAGGAACTCGCTCACCTCGGCTTCTACGGCGGCCTGGACAACCAGCCGCACACTCAGCCGGGCGACCTCCTCCAGCACCTGGCCGAGGTCTTGCTCCGAGGCGAACAGCTCGTCGATCTGGGCGCGGATGCGCTCGACAGCAGATAGTCTTGGGGGCACGGGCGTGGACCTCCTCAGCATGGGTTGGTAGCTCTGCTGGGAGCCTACGCCCGTCCTACTTTTCCACCGCTACCTGGACGCCACCGCCCTCGTGGGAGGCATCCGGTAGTGTCGCCGGCCCGACGTAGAGCACCAGGAACTGTTCATGTCGTCCTCCCTCCTGGCCTTCGCATCGATTCGTCAGCGGCCGGCCCGGCCATGGCCCTGATGCGCTGACCGCTGGATCTACCCGCGGGCAAGCTCCGTCAGTTGGATGAGATTGCCGCAGGTGTCGTTCAGCATGGCGATAGTCGAGGCGGTCACGTCCGTGGGCGGCGTGGTGAACTCGGCGCCCCGAGCCTTGATTCGCTCGTAGTCGGCTCGCACGTCGTCCGTGTAGAACATCGCCGCCGGCTGGCCCTGCTCGAAGATGGCCTGCTGGTAAGCCTTGGCCGCCGGGTTGTCGTTGAGTGCCAGTTGCAGCTCGGCGCCCTCAGGCTCTTCCGGTGATCCGACGGTAAGCCAGCGGAATGGCCCGTTCGAGAAGTCGGCCTTCTTGGTGAAGCCCAGCACCTCTGTGTAGAAGCGCAGCGCCTTCTCCTGATCGTCCACGTAGATGCTGGTCAGCTTGATCTTCATGTCGCCCCTCCGGTGAGCTGTCATGTTCGGCGCGTTCGCCGCGTCAACAGGTTCCCTTGGCGTGACTGTTGGCAACGTTCAGCGCCCAGCGACTGTGTCCTTTGGTTTGCGGGCCTCTCCTCAGCTCACCGCCCTCTTCACGAGCGCGGCGATCCTCTTCTCGTCGGCAGCGGTCAACTCCGTCAGAGCCCACGAGGTCGGCCACATGGTGCCCTCGTCGAGGTTCGCCGCCTCCTGGAAGCCGAACGTCGCGTACCGCGCGTTGAACTTCGCTGCGCTTTGGAAAAAGCAGACGATCTTGCCGTCCTTGTTGGCATACGCGGGCATCCCGTACCAGGTCTTCGGCGACAGGTCCGGCGCGCTGGCCTTGATGATCGCATGGAGCCGCTCGGCCATGGCGCGATCCGGTTCCGGCATCTCGGCGATCTTCGCGAGCACGTCGCGTTCCCCGGCCGCCCTGTCCCTGTCTGCACGCGCTTCGGCCTTCAGCTCCTTGGCGCGCTCCTTCATCGCGGCCTGTTCTTCGGCCGTGAACCCCTCGTACTTCTTGCTGGTCACAGTGGTGCGCTTGGCGGACCTCCGCGTGCCCTTGGTGGCAGTCTTGCTCTCAGCCACAACGAAACACCTCCTTCGGACGGCTCAGCGTTTCTCCGGGATCCATGGTCGTGGTCATCTGCACCCCCGTGGCTGCCTCCTTCCTCTGGCGCTCCTCCTTCTTCCTGGGCTGTCTTCGCCTGCTGGCCTCGGCTGCCGTCACATCGGCACGTCTCGGCCCGTTAGTGCTATGACGGAGCTTGACAGGGAAGTGTGACCAGATGCAGAAGCCGAGTAGCCGGCGGCCGAGTTCGAGCAGCACCGCCCGCATGCGCGCCGTGGCCCTGCGGATGCTGAGCTCGGCTGACCACGGTGGTCTGGGTCACCCTAGACACGCTGCACGCCCGCGGATCCGGCCGCGAGGAGCCACTGATGGACTCGCCCCGAGCCGGCGACCGCTGGCCCGCCGGTCCTGTCACATCGGCGGCGTCTCGTCCGTCAGTACGATGACGGACCGTGACGGGAAGGTGAGTGATGGCCACACCTGAGCGGCTCGCCGAGCAGTTCGAAGAGCACCGACCGCACATGCGGGCGGCCGCGTATCGCATGCTCGGATCGGTCAGCGAGGCGGAGGACGCCATCCAGGAAGCCTGGATCCGATTGAGCCGCACGGATGTCAGTGGTGTCGACAACCTGCGGGGATGGCTGACGACGGTCGTGGCGCGCGTGTGCCTGGACATGCTGCGAACGCGAGCGTCGCGCCGGGAGGATCCCTTGGACGTACACGTGCCGGATCCGATCATCTCTCGCGCGATCGATCGTGGGGACGAAGGGCCCGAGGCGGACGCCATACTCGCCGACTCCGTCGGTCTGGCGCTGCTCGTCGTCTTCGAGAAGCTGGAGCCGGCGGAACGACTGGCGTTCGTGCTCCACGACGTGTTCGCGATGACCTTCGAGGAGATCGCGCCGATCGTGGATCGCTCGGTCGTCGCAACACGCCAGCTCGCGAGTCGCGCGCGCCGACGGGTCCAGGGCCAGGCGCCGACCCCAGACGCGGACCTGCGGACGCACCGCCGCGTCGTCGACGCGTTCCTCGCGGCCGTCCGGGACGGCGACTTCGAAGCGCTGGTGACCGTCCTGGATCCGGCGATCGTCCTGCGGGCCGACGGCGGAGCGTTGAAGGGCGTGTCGCGCCTCGTGCGTGGGGCTCAGGCGGTCGTGGCACAAGCGGCGACGTTCTCGAACCTCGCGTCGTCCAGTCAGGTGGTCCTCGTGAACGGCAATATCGGCGTCCTGGCGCGCCGTCCGGATGGGCACTTGGTGGCCGTGCTCGGTTTCACGATCGCGGACGGCAAGGTCGTCGAGATCGACATCCTGGCCGATCCAGATCGGCTCCGCCGGCTCGATCTGTCGGCTATCGAGCGCTGAACCTTCGTCCGACGGTCACATCTGGCCCGGTCGTTCCGTCCTCCTTGCGTATTCCAGCACCAGGACGGCAAAGGAACGACTCACCGTGAAGCTGCGCCTTCGCGACAACTCCTGACCTGCACTCCCCGAAGGCTCCCCGGATTCTCCCCGTTCTAGGCGTCACGGTCTGAAGCCGTCGCGCGCCTTTGTATGTGTGATGGACGCAAACTGGACTGCCGAGAGCGGCTGCCGCGGACGACGCACGGCACCGCCTTGGCCCACTGCCTCCTGGGCGGTCACGCAAGTCGCGGTGAGTTCCCACTCGGTTCCCGCCGAGTTCTGCCGCCGCACACCGAGTACCGGACCGCGAATCCTCGGGCGGATCGCGCTCCCCAGGCTCGACGAGGAACTCGTGAGGGACTGAATGGGACTGAGCGGGATCCGCGATCTCTCAGGATCGAGCGCGATGGGGACTGAATGGGGACTCCGACCCTTCACGATCGAGCAGACAACCGAAGACGTCACGTCGATCCACCGCTTGGCCGCGAGCAGGCATCCGAGGGCGACGGCTGTCTCGCCACCGGCAGCCGGCTTGGGAACCCGAGGGGCGATCCGCGGGAAGGCCGGCGCCACGGTCCATGACGCGAGCCGGACGAGCGATCAGGTCGGCCCCGAACCCGGGCACCTCATGGCGGAGGCGCGCTCGGAGTGAACGGAAGGCCGGACGAGCGCTCGGGCGGCGACCGAACAGGACCGGAGCGCCGGTAAGGACCGCGGTGATCCGCGAAGGGAGCCCTGTGCCGGATGGCCGAAGGCGAGCTCGGCCGGCGAGCTGAGGACGCCGTGTGAGCGGCGAAGGAGGGAGGTGAACACGGGCACGAACTGAAGATCCGTCGACCAGGCCGTGTGTGCTCGCGCGCCCTGGCGCGGCGTCGGGCTGCCCAACAGCCGTTGGAGACGGCGCGTGGGCGGCGCGACGGCGCCGGGCGCGAGAGCGCAAAAGGCCAGGTCACGGGGCCTCTACGCCGAAGGCCACGACCCGAAGAGGGGGAGGGCTGTGCCCGAATCATGGTTCAAGCAGAAAAGGCCGTATCTCGCGCTCGCGCGAGCGCGATCGATGAGCGAGACCATCAGGTCCTGCTTCACCTGCTCGAGCACAAGATCCTCACGACCCACCAGATCACGAGCCTCTGCTTCAGATCTCTCAGACGGTGCCAGCACCGGATGAGGGAGCTGAAGCAGATGGGGTTGGTCTCGAGCTTTCAGGTAGGGAGGGGTTTCGGGGAGGGGAGGGCGCCGGCCCGCTGGTACCTCACGAAGGCCGGGCTGGTTGAGATCGCCGATGCGAAGGAGATCCGGACCTCGGACCTGCCCTGGGTGCCCGATCCGAGCTACCGGTCGAACAAGCTGCTCGCCCACCGCCTCGGGGTCAACGCGTTCTTCTGCGCGCTCGCCGAGGCCTCCAGGGCCCTCCAGGGGCACTGCCTGGCCACCTGGCGGCCCGAGCACTGGGTCGGGACGAAATCGGGCGACGTGAAGCCCGACGGGTTCGGCCGCTACCTGCACCCGGGCGGGGCATGCGAGTTCTACTTCGAGTACGACCGGGCCACCGAGGCTTCTGGCGCACTCACGCGCAAGCTCGAGGGCTACCTGCGCCTCGGCGCGGGATGGACGAGGGAGCATGAGCTCACAGGGTTCCCGAACCTGCTCGTCCTCGTGCCGGAGGAGGAGCGCGGGGGGGAAGTCGCCTCCGTCTTCCGTTCTGCCGTCGGGAACCTGCACGCCTCGGGCTCGCTGGCGAGCTCGTTCCCGCTGTACGTCGCGAGCGAGGACCGGCTCACCGAGATCGGCGTCCTCGGACCGGTCTGGAAACATGTGCCCACCGACGGCGATCGCTTGTCCCTCGTCGACCTCCCAGCCCGACCGCGAGACCTGTACCGAACCGCACGATGTCTCGGTCGGTACTTCACCGACGCCGACCCTGGACACCGACGCCGCATCTCCCCTGCATCCGCCACACCCCGATTCCGCGCCCTGCCGCGCCGACATGCCCCTTGAGGCCGCGGCGCGGGGACGCGCCAACCGAAGCCGGACTCCCTCACCCGCGCAGCAGGAACGGTGAGGCCACGGAGAAGGGACGCGAACGGCAGCGGGACGGTCTCGACCCCATCGCGGAACCGGGTGAGGCAGAGGTCGATGCTACCCTCAGGCCTCTCGCGAGGGCGCTGCTCGCGCTCGCCGAGCAGCTGAGCCGAGAGGAGGCGCCGTGAAGGCCGTCATCTACCTCCGGGTCTCGACGAAGGAACAGGCCGAGAGGGCTACTCGATCCCCGCCCAGGCCGAGGCCTGCCGACGGTTCATCGCCGATCAAGGTTGGGAGCTCGCCGACGAGTACGTGGACCGAGGGGAATCGGCCCGCAGCGCCGACCGGCCGCAGCTCCAGGCCATGCTGGCTCGCCTCGCGGATGACCCAACCATCGACTGCCTCGTTGTCCACAAGCTCGATCGGTTGGCCCGCAACCTCGAGGACCACGCCGCCGTCCGAGCCGCCCTTCGCAAGGCGCACGTTCAGCTTCACTCGGTGACCGAGTCCCTGGAGGACTCGGCCTCGGGCAAGCTCGTGGAGGGGATCCTGGCCTCGATCGCCGAACCTACTCGGCCAACCTCGGTCAGTCCTTTGCAGGTTAGTCCTTTGCAGGTTAGGTTCAAGCGGGGCAGCGGCGTTCAGCCCATGCGGACCATCCGCAGGCGCGGCACAGGCCCATGGTCGACACCATCTCGCCCCAGTCTCGTGACAGCTTGCTCGTCGGGATCACGGCGTGGCCGACGACGCGCCATGCGCGACCTGGCCTCGGCCTGCAGGTCGGCCAGCTCGGCGTGCTGCAGCCGCTTAGGAAGTGGTCGGCGTGGACAAGGAACGCCCTAAATGGACAGGGCGCTTGCTTCAGATTAACCAGTACAACTCGGTTACAACGGCTCCCCTGCCCACGCCACCACCAGACTACCGCCGGCGGGTGGCCGCTTAGGATCACGGCGACGAGGACCAGCACCACGATCATGGGTTCCACGGCTTCCCTCCCTTCCGCGTGAGGGGGTTACGCGGGCAGGTTGAGACACCTTGGCACTGGATGCTTCATCTGGGTTACAAGGTGGGAGCGGGCGCCGACGGCGCAGGACTACGGACCACGTGGACACTCGCCCATCGCCGGCTCGAGCGGCTTGGGGCGCGCTGGAAGCTGTGGAAGCTCACAGAACGGCCTCAGACGGCGCAGAGAGCTGGCGTAATCGTGGCGGTGCACCCGGGCCCTTCGCTGACTACAGGCCGAGCCGGCCGGCGGGGTTGTCGCGGAACAGGTCGGCCTCCTCGATGTAGCGGGTGACGGTCTGCGCGGACTTCCAGCCGCCGTGGCGCATGATCGCCACCAGGTCGGCGCCGCCCTGCCGGGCGCCGGTGGCGAACCCGCGGCGCAGCGAGTGCGGCGAGAACCCGTCGCCCAGCCCCACGGCGGCGAACCGGCGCGAGAGCAGGTCCCGCACGCCGCGGGTGGTGAGCCGCCCCGGCCCGAGGTGGCCCCAGCGATCCACCGGCCGGAACGCCGGGTCGTCGGTCGGCGCCGGCGTCTCGCCGCGCTGGCGCTGGGCGCGCTGTAGGCGTGCCAGCCAGGCGCGCCAGCCGTGCACCGGGCAGGTCGCCGGATCGGCAGCGTACGGCAGCCCGACCGTGCGGCTCTTGCCTTCCTGGTCGGTCTTGGAGCGGCGCACCCGCACCCGCAGGCCCTCCTCGGTGTCGCGCACGTCGCCGACGTCCAGGCCGACCAGCTCGGCGCTGCGCAGCCCGGCGGTCAGCAGCAGGGCCAGCAGCGCCCGGTCGCGCACGTCGCTCAGCGCCCGCTCGCGCAGCTCGTCCGCAGCGAGCCCACCCGGCGTGTCATCGTCGGCCTGGCCGTTCCCGCCGGCGTCGTCGACGGTGAGAAGAGGCGCGTCCGGGAAGGCCGCGAGCACCTGGCGGAGCACCCGACCGGTGGCCGCCTTGGCGGGGGAGACCGCCGGCGCGGCGGGGTCGCGGCGGATGCCCTTCCACACCACGCGGACCTGCTCGTCGGCGGTCGGGTCACCCACGCCGGCCAGCCGGTGGACGTGGCCGATGGCGGTCAGGCGCAGCTGGATGGTGGTGGTCTGGTAGCGGCGCGGGCGGGTGTGGGCGTCCAGGTAGGCGGCGACCGTGGCCGCGTCGGCGGGCAGCGAGGGGCGGTGGTGGCGCGCGCACCAGGCGCGAAAGTGCCGCCAGGCGCGCGCGTAGGCGGCGCGGGTGGCGGGGGCCAGCGCGTTGCCCGCCCACGAGCGGGCGCCGTCCAGGTGCTGGGCGAAGCTCGGCGCCTGGAGTCTGCCGCCGCCGGCGGGCCCCGCCAGCGGCGTGTGGTCGCCGTCGCTGGCCGGGGGTGCGGCGGGGTCCGACCGGTGCGCGCCGGGCGGGTCGCCGCCCGGGTGCCGGCGGGCGCGCGGGGCGAGCGGCTCGAAGCGGGCGCTGCCGCACGCGCACCGCCGCGCGGAGGCGGGCACCAGCCCGTGCGCGTGGCGCTCCAGCAGCCGGTAGCCGCGGCGGCCGCAGCCGGCGCACGCCACCCGCCAGGTGCGCGCCGACCCCACCGGCGCGTTGCCGTCAGGTTCCAGCGCGGCCGCCGCGGCGACGACGAGCTCGCCGCCCGTGGCGGCGGGATCGATGGGGGCGAGGGGCTGTGGGGCGGTGGGCATCGGGGAGGCCTCCAGGGGGTTGTAAAGCGTCAGGAAGTGTCAGAGGCGACGACACAAAACGTCAGTGAGCGCAAGAGTGGCGATCTACTACATATAGTGACCGGCTCCGGTCCGCCGGCCCGGTCGGTGGCGCCAAGCGGGTCGGATGTGGGCCATCCAGCGGTCGAAGAACGCCTGGAGCTGGGTGGGGCCGAGCCGGTCGCACACCTGCTACAACCGATCCGGGTCGTCGCAGGCGGCGAACCCGCCTGCCAGCTCGCTGAACCCGATGCCGCGCTGGCGGGCCTGCTGCTTGGCCACTCGTGGCCGTTGACCCACACCTTGGCCGGCCAGGGGAAGTAGCTGCACAGCTTGATGAACCCCGGGCCGAACTGCTCGTCCCAGACGGAGAAGTAGTAGCAGCTGACCCGCCGGTCGGCCTTCTCAAACCCATACCGGGGCGGACCCGGCCGGCCATCGCCGCGGCCCCGGTCATACCCGGTGAAGACCCGCTGGAACTCCTGCGCCACCCCGACCGCGACCACCTTGGAGTGGCCGTCGTGGGCAGCGGCCTCCAGGTAGGGCGCATCACCTCGGCCTTGCGCTGGTCCTTGTCGAAGCGCACCACCGGGATGGCGTTGGCCGTGGCGAACCGGGCCACCGCGCGGCCGAACCGCTCCCCGATCGGGCCGAACAGCGCCGGCGAGGGAATCGGATTGCCCAGATGCTCGGTCAAAAACCGCACGACCTGCCCGCCGACCTGCAGATTGGGGACGTAGGCATTGAGGTAGACCCGGTCCAGGCACTCCACCTCCAACGTCACGTGCCCGTCCAAGATCTGGCTGACGGTCACCGTGCCCGCCTGGTTGGCCGCCGCGATCGCCGCTCGTGCCCTGGCCCTCGCCGCCACCGCCGCCTCCACACTCGCC
>WNGE01009111.1_pt1 | contig 10492 bp, 13 predicted proteins | sample 5400651 | NCBI WGS metagenome assembly WNGE01 (sample SAMN13153370, study PRJNA577476) | soil metagenome | isolation source: 60 cm soil or saprolite under grassland replicate 2 | place: USA:California | collected 2016-06-15
CTGAAGCACAGCATGAAGTAGCGACCGCCCGGTGGTAGCACCGACCGCAGGCTGTCGACGAAGGCGACGCGGTCGTCGCCGTCGAAGATGTGGAAGAGCCCGCAGTCCAGCACGGTGTCGAAGGGCTCCCCCAGAGTCGCCAGCTTCCGGGCGTCCCAGCGCAGGAACCGCGCCGTGACGCCTCGGTCACGCGCTTTCCCCTCGGCGGCGCGTAGTGCTGCCGAGGCGAGGTCGACGCCCGTGGCGTCCAGGCCGAGGCCGGCAGCCATGAGTACGTGCTCGCCGGTCCCGCAGCCGACGTCCAGCACCCGTCCCCGGATGGCACCTGCGTCGGCGAGGGCGAGGAACGCCGGCTGGGGCCGGCCGATGTCCCAGGGCGGCGTACCGGTATACAGATCCTCAGGCCCTCTCGGCTGCCCGGAGCCAGGGTGTGGGTGGGGGTGCAGGTCAGCCATGTGCATGTCCTTCATCGCCGCGTGTGCTTGTCCGGTTCTTCATGAGGGCTGAGCGTCGCGGTGGTTGATCAGGACGAATCCGGCCCCCAAGGCGACCGCTGCGTAGAGGCAGAACACGCCGAACCCCGACCAGGCGGCGAGAAAGCCCGGGTCGTGTCGCACCGTGTAGATCGTGGTGCCGGCCTGCATCGGCAGGTACGGGCCGATGGTATCCTGCCACGATTGCGGCAGCAGCGTCATGATGAGCTGCGGCACGAACAGCGCGCCGAAGAGCGCTGCGACCGCGCCGGCGCTGGAGCGGATGATCGCGCCGAGGGCGAGGCCGAACAGTCCAAGCACCGCCAGGTACAGACCGCCCCCGGTCACTGCCCGAAGCACGCTGGGATCGCCGATCGAGGACCGCAGGCCGTCCCCGGACAGGGATGCCTGAAAGACGAAGTAGGCGGCGAAGCTCGCGACGATCCCGACGATGAGGGTGGTCACAGCGAACACGATGGTCTTCGCCGCGAGCATCAGGCGGCGCTGCGGCACGGCGCTGCGGCACGCCCGGATCATGCCCGTGCCGTATTCGCTGGTGATGACGAGCACACCCAACAGGCCGATGGCGATCTGCGACAAGTGCAGGCCGCCGAGACTGAGCCGTGTCGCATCGATGGTCGCCTTCTCGTGGGCGCTGAGCCGGCCGGGGAGGACCATGGCGAGGAGCGCCGCCAGCCCAACGTTGAACACCACGGCCGCCAACAGCGTCCAGAAGGTCGAGCGGACCGAGCGGAGCTTGCAGAGCTCCGATCGGAGGATGCCGGCGAAGCGCGACAGCGGGCCGAAGGAGGCCTGCCTGGTGGCGATGGCTTCCATGGCCGGCCTCACTTCCGGCCCGGCACGAGCGTGCCCTCGGCCGTGCGGTAGTCGGCGGAATCTCTGGTCAGCTCCATGTACCTCTCCTCCAGCGACGCCTGCTACACATTGCCCGAGGATCTGCTGGCCCTGCTGGCGCTGGCGGGCATCATCTGGCTACTCCACCGCCTGAGCCAGCGCTCCCCCGACGTGTTGTTCCGCGATCCCGGCAAGATGGAACGGACCCTTCTCGTGGTGCTCTTTGCCGGCTTCGTCGTTGGCGGCACCGCCTACCTTGGCGGCCTTTTCCTGCCGGTCGGGCTAGGCGTCCTGCGCGACCGCCTCGAGGAGGTTGAGGAGGCCACGCTCGCGTTGAACCCTGGCGCGACCCCCTCCTGCTCGCTCGATCCTCGTCGCCCGGCACCGCGAGCTGCTGGACCGGGCGACCCGTCTGGTGGCGGTCAGGCGACGTCTGGCCAGCGTCGATGATGCCTGGCGGTCTGGGACGACCGAACAGGGCGCCTATGACGACCAGCGCGAGCGACTGGAGCGAAAGGAACGACACCTCGAGGCGGGCGGTCCACCGGACACGCCGGCGGTCGTTTCGACCGTGGCGTGGCAGCGGCGGATCGGTCCGTTCACGTTGACCGCAAAGCCGCCCAAGCACAGACCGGTGGTGCGGAGGTGCCGTTGCTGCGCCTGCCTGTCGAGCAGGGCGCCCACCCCGATGGCCTCGTCTTCTCGATCGGTCCCATGGAGTCCTGGTGGGAGAATGGATTGGCAGCGGTGCGGCTTGGCGCACCGCTGGCCGTGCCTCTGATCCTGTACGGGCTGAGCGTCTACCTCCACAGCGCCCAGGCGTTCTTCGAAACTAGTAGCCCGTCAGCCGTGATTTGCGTGATGCGGTTCTGGCCCACACGAATGGACGCGTCATAGCGAGAGCGCCGGTCCCTCGTCAGTCTCCGCCGCCGAGGTCGGGATTCCCCGGGTCGCTCCGTGCCCGCCGGGCCTCCTCGACGACCTCAAGGATCACCGCGGCGACCAGGTCAGGCCGATCATGGTGGATCGCGTGACCGGCGTCGGTGACGACGATCTGCCTGCCCCGGGCGTGAGCCGCGGCGACGACGCCGGCCTGGAGCGTGGTCCAGCGGTGCCGCAGCCGGGGCGGGAAGCCTCGGGTGGCGCCCAGTGCTTCGAGGACGACATCACCCATCGCCATCGGATCACCTCCACGGCCAGCACACCTGGACTTGCCACGTCCAGACGGGCGGCCAGCCCGATCCCCGATCACGGAACTTAGACCACCCAGGTGCTGACCCATGCCCGCGTCCTGCTCAAGGCCAACCAGGGCGAAGCCGGCCCCGCCTGGAACGACCGGGCGATCGCCGCCGCACTGGAGGTCCGCCACACCACCGTGACCCGTGTCCGCCAGCAGGACGCCACCGCTGGGATGGACGCTGCCGTGTACCGCAAGGCACCGTGCGCGAGTGGCGCCGCAAGCTCGACCGGAGCGGGCCACCCTGCCGGCGGCAGGGTGGTCCCAGGGCGCGCCCGGTCGGGACGGCGCGGCACCCGAGCAGGCACTAGTGGCGTGGCTGGCCAGCCCCTCAGGCGGCATGCGCGGTTGGACCGACCCGGGCGATGTTGTCGTGCTGTTCGGTTCGGAAGGCTCGCGCGGCCATCCACAGCTGCAGCACCCCGAAGGCGGTGACCAGCGCCACGCGGAGCCAGTTGGCCGCGACCAGCCAGCTATTTGCCGAGCTCGGCTACGACCGGACCACCATCCGGGCCGTCGCGGCGGCAGCAGGCGTCGATGCGGGCCTGGTCATGCACTACTTCGGCTCCAAGGACGAGCTGTTCCAGCAGGCCGCCTACCTGGCCCCCGACCAGCCGATCAGCGGCACACCCCAGCAGGTCGCCGAGCTGCTGCTCGCCTCCCTTGGCGCCCGACTCGACCAGGAGCCCGTGGCCTCGCTGGCCATGCTGCGCTCCATGCTCACCCACCCAGAGGCCGTCGCCGGCGTGCAAGCCACGGTCGAAGCCCAGCTGCAGCAGATCAGCAACGCCATCCACGCCGACGACGCGCTGCTGCGGGCCAGCCTCATCAGCGCCATCACCATGGGCGTGGTCGTCAGCCGCTACCAGCTGCGGCTGGACGGCCTCCACGACGCCGACCCCAACAAGATCATCGACCTGCTGCGCCCCTGCTTCCACGCACTGACCCACGGGGACCCCGCGCCCCAGCACCCCGGCCAAGACGCGACCCCAACGGCATGAGCGCCGACGATCCAACCAGGTGAGCAGCGCGGCAGCGGAAGCACGAGCACGACCTGGTCGCTCTTCAGCCGTGCTTCAAGATGGTTGGTGTTCAGGTGCGCGTCTGCGTCACGCAGAACACGTATCCGCAGGCCGCTGATTCGAGCTGGAGTCCCTGGAGCCTGAACAGCAGCGACGGCACCACCTACGAGCCGGCAACCGAATACAACCACGTGCTCATCCCGCCCCTGTACCCGGAAGGTCAAGCCGCTGAGCGCCGGGACCTGCCGGAAGGGTTGGATCCCGTTCCAGGTGCAGAAGACCTGGCGTCCCGAGACCGTCCAGTAGATCACCGACGCCGTGGACCAGGTCCTCACCTGGGAGCTGTAACCGGCGGAGCCCAGGACCAGGAGCGGAGCGCGAATACCATATCACTCATCCTGTATATTGTGCCCGAAAAGTTCGGCCAGCCTGGTCGTGCGCTGGGCCGGAACCCCTTGATCGGGTTGGCAACAGAAGGAAAGGTGAACGCATGAGGGGTCCTGCCGTGGAGGTGTTGCTGCCTGGGAGGGCGGCAACGATCGTGTACACCGATGGTGCGTGCTCGGGGAACCCGGGGCGGGGCGGCTGGGCCTGGGCCGTGCCGCGGGGCCGGTACGCCAGCGGGGCGGCGGAGCAGACGACGAACCAGCGCATGGAGATCGCGGCCGTGCTCGAAGCGGTGCGAGCACTCGACGGTCCGCTCGACGTGGTGAGCGACTCGACATACGTCATCAACTGCTTCCGGGATCGGTGGTGGCAAGGCTGGCTCCACAACAACTGGAGCAACAGTCAGCGGAAGCCGGTCGCCAATCGCGACCTGTGGGAGCCGCTCATCGAGATCGTGCGGCACCGTGACATCAGGTTCCGTTGGGTGAAAGGCCACTCGGGCGACCCGATGAACGATCTGGTCGACCAACTCGCCGTGAAGGCATGTCGAACCCAGAAAGGTCAACAGGGCGAAGTTCCGGACGCGGAGATAGCCACGAGCGGCGCCGAGGAGCCCGCACGCGCCGCAAGAACCTCGCCCTCCGGCCAGCGACGACGGTGATGCGCGGTGAACCGCCGCTACGTCATCGATCTGCCGAAGCCCGTCGGGTACGTAAATGCGTTCACGCAGCCCAGGGTGTTCACAGCGTAAAGACCCGAGCCGCTCGCGGCGTCGCCCATGCGCTTGGTCTCCCCTGTCCCCGACTGCGCCGGGACCAGTGATGGCCTGATGGGCGCGTTTCTCCCGGAGCGGCGGGACTCCCGGCACCCCGAGCGCATGGGAAACACCCCCAGCAGCCCGTTTGCCTCGCCGCCTGATCCTCAACGGTAGCTTCACGGTCGAGGGTGGCCGCCACCGCCACCTCGACCAGCAGGCCACACGCCTGGGCTTCGCCGACCTGCGCGCCTGCCTGCAGGCACTGCTGGACGACGGCTGGAGCATCCCCCAGCTCACCAGACACCTCGACACTACCCACACGGCCATCCGCTGCGCCATCGCCGACCACCACCTCCGGCAGCCACCCCGCCGCGAGCAGCTGGCCCGCCAGCGCCAGCGCGCCGCCCAGCAGCGCGCCGCGGCCCGCGTGGCCGAGCTGGCTTTGCGAGCATGCGGATCTACCTGGTGGACCGGCTAGTCACCAAGGCGTGGATGCTGACGCAGGTCCAAGGCGAGCTTGGCGCCGCGCCCAGCACTCTGCGGCGCCTGCTGGACCAACACCAGGTTCAGCGGGCAGCACCCACCCGGAACCGACGCGGCCGCCACCGAGCCTGACAAGCGTAACGACAGCCCTCCACCTCGGTACTGGCCGACGACGCCTTCTGCACAGATGCAACAGCGCCGACGCGCCGGGCTTCAACAGGTCCTGAGTCGGCACAACACCACAGGCCCCATGTCATGTGTTGGGTCGGCATTGAGCCGCAAGGCTATGAGGCGGTGCGGTAGGTCACCCAGCGAAATTCGAGACTGCCACTCGCGTCGTACTTGAGGATTTGCAGCTTGGCGTAGAGTGTCGCTTCAACGTGGACGGCCAGGACAGTTCCGACCGGGATGTCGGCCAGCGCCAGCACCGGGTTGGCGCTACCCCGACCATAGTGCAGTGAGCGCAGCCTGGCCGGTGCGAAATCTTCGAAGCGAACTCGCCCGAGGTTCACCGCGCCCAGCGTCGTCTCGTCGAAAATGGCGAGCGCGCTGCCGTTCCAGGCCATGTTGCTCTGTGTGAAGTCGACGGTTCGTCCATTGACCAGGTCGAATCCTTGGAGCGGGTCCGCAAGCCGGGCCGTTCCCCGCGATGCAACGCCTGGCGATGGCGTTGTCGACGTCGTGGTGGACGTTGCTGCACTGCTGCTAGTAGTAGCGGCCGTGCCGGAGTGCGTCAACAAGGGGCTGGCACGCAGCGCGGTCAGCAGGCCTGCCACGGCAAGGACGATCACCACGGCAACCACCCAGGGCAGACGTCGCCTTGGTGACGGCGCCGGCAAAGCGCGCCGGTCCACCGTTTCGCTCGGCGCCTGGAGGGCCGCCGCTGGTGCCCGGTCGGCCGGCACCTCCCCGGGTGCAGGGCCACCAGCCCCGCGATCGGCTTGCCGGGCGCTGTCCGCCTCCACCTGCTGGGGCTCGGCAAGCTTGCGCCGACTCTGAGCGATGTACAGCTCCCCTTGCACATTGCTCATCATGCTTGGGGTCTGGTGCGGGGCGGCGTCTTGGACCTGCTGGAAGACATAGTCATACAGCTCGTCGACCGAGATCTTCCCGTCGCCGTCGAGGTCGGCGGCACCGCTTTGCAGGCCCCCGACGACGGCGCTGGTGAACACCGACGGGATACCCTCGCCCGAAAGCCGGTCGCCGTCGAGTTCGAACGCGTACTCCATGGCGGTCGATGCGGTGATCACCACCCGGCCTCGACCCTCGAAGCGCTCACGAACATCCACGCCCGCACCTGCTCTGGCCGTCATGCCCCGCGCGAATGCCCCGCTGTAGCAGCAGTCCAGCAGCAGCACGATCTTCCTGGAACGGCTCTGGTCCATCTGCTCGTTCACGAACACCGACGAGACCGCGGTGGCGGCAAGCCGCCGAAGCTTGGTGTTGCTGCCGGCGAAGTACAACCGCCCGCTGTCGTCCTTCACGCCATGGCAGGAGAAGTAGACCAGGAGCAGGTCGTCGCGGCGCCGGTCGGCAAAGAACCCCTCGATTTCCTCACACACCACAAACGTTGGCTGATTCACGAGCGTGCGGACCTCGAACCCGCCAATCGCCGGGTCAGCGAGAATCCGGGCGAGGGCCTCCGCATCCCGCACCGGGCCGCGCAGCCGTTGCAGCCCCGGGTCGTCGTAGCGGTCGCTCGCCACGATCAATGCAAGCGAAGCGCCAGCCACGCACTCACCGATCCGTGTGCCGAGCGATCCAGTCGTCGATCAGGCGCCGCTGCTCGTCGGAGGTCACCCCGGTCACCTCGAGGGTGTCGCCGCCGATCTGGACCTTCACGCTTCGATGCTGCCGGCCCGCCAGCCAGGACTGAACGGCGCCGACCACGGCGGCCAGACCAGATGACTTGGCCAGGGTGACCAGCAGGGTGCCGACGGCAAGCACGCCCACCCCCTTGCTTCCCGCCGGTGCCGGTCCTGTTCGAACCAGCTCGACCGCCGCGACATCCAGGTCGAGGAGCTCCCGCCGAAGCTGGGAGGCCATCTCGGCTACCTCCTCGGCGTCGGCGTCGGCTCCTGCGTCTACCCCAAGCGACAGCCGGATTCCCTCATCCACGCCGATCACCCATTTCGGTTCGCACTCGCTAAGATCCCAAGGCACCCGTGCAGATGGTAGGCGATTCCGCAGACGCGGTGGGCTCGTCGTGACCGCCCGGGTGGGTCGCGGCCGGGGGAGTCGTAGCGGGTGGCGATCCCGCGCCACTGCTTGAGCCGGTTGGCGCCACGCTCGACCACGTTGCGGCCGCGGTAGCGGTCCCGGTCGATTCTGCCCGCTAGCGAGCAGGCAGAAAGGGTCCGTAAAGGTTCGAATATGTCATCTTGCGCATCACGCCAAGTTAGGGCGATCATTCTCTCTAGCCCATTCAAGGACTAACACCTCAACACCATCCTCGGAAGGCCCGTGGGGTGCCAGAAGTCGGTCGGGGTGGTGACCAGCAGGTCCCGCTTGACAGAGGGCTACGATGCGTGGTCGCTTGCTCGCCTTCGTTGGCGCAGGCCTGTGTGGTCTGGTCGTTTGTCTACCTGGCAGTGCGTCGCAGCCTGGAGCCGATCGTGCTCTGCTGCCGGTCGGCACAGGCCAAGCAGATCGAGATCCTGGTGTTGCGCCACGAGCTTGCGGTGCTGCGCCGCCAGCATCCACGGCCTCCTCTGCAGCCTGCCGACCACGCGTTGCCTGCGGCGCTGCGCGGTCTGCTCCCACGGCTGCGCTGGTCGAGCTTGCTGGTCCCCTCGAGACCCTGCTGCGCTGGCACCGGCGGATGGTGGCCCGGCGCTGGACCTCCCCGTCCACAGCCAAGCGCTGACCTGCTGTCTCCGACCAGGTGCAGCAGCTGGTCGTCAGGCTTGCCCGCGAGAATCCGCGGTGGGGCTACCAGCGCATCCACGGCGAGCTGTTGCGCCTTGGCTGGCGGGTGTCGGCCAGCTCGATCCGCACGATTGTGCGCGTCCACGGCCTTGACCCGCGCCTGGGTGTGCTCAGGCGAGCTGGCGGTGGTTGCTGCGCAGCAGGCCGCCGGGATCGTGGCCTGCGACTTGTTGACCGTCGACACGGTCTTGCTGCGGCGGGTGTCGGTGCTGTTGGTCATCGAGCTGGGCAGCCGGCGGATGCACCTTGCCGGCGGCACCGTCCATCCGAGCGGCCTGTGGGTCGCTCAGCAGGCCCGCGATCTGCTGGCCAGCCTCGGCGATCAGACGGTGGCATGGAGGTTTGTGATCGGCGCCCGGGACGCCAAGTTCACCAGGGTGTTGGATGACGTGTGGCGCTTGACTGGGGCCGAGGTGGTCTGCACGCCGGTGCGGGCGCCCAACGCGAACGCATACGCCGAGTGCTGGGTCGGGACAGTCGGCCGGGAGTGCCTGGACCAGCTGCTGCTCGTCGGTCGCCAGCAGCTTGTTGGCGTCCTGCGACGCTACGTCGAGCATGACAACCAGCGCCGTCCGCACCGCAGCCTGGCCCAGGCGACGCCGGTGCCGTCGCTGGGTGCTGATCCGATGCGTGCCGTGGCCGTTGGTCAGCTGCGCCGCCGCGACGTCCTGGGTGGACTGATCCATGAGTACGAGATCGCAGCATGACACCACGACTTCTGGCACCCACGGGGTGTGAGCAGGCGAACGGTCAACCAGAGCATGAAGACCATCGAGGGATGGTACGGAACGCCTGCTCACGGCGCGAATCCAGGTTTCCGCGCCCCACAGGCCTACTTTCGGCACGCGGTGGCCAAGGATGCCTTCGGCCACATCGATCAGCATGCGTGGCGGCGACTGGCGAAATGGCTGCGCTGCAAGCACCGGATCGGCTGGAAGCAGCTGCGGCGCAGGTTCTGCGACCGCGGCTGGAGGATCGCCTCCAAGAGCGTGGTGTTTACCGGCGCAGCCAGCGTCAAGGTGACTCGCTACCGCTATCGCGGCAGCACCATCCCGACCCCTTGGACCCCGACACCGGCAGCCACCGGCTGACCAGCGGCACGGCACGTGGAGAGCCCGGTGCTCGAAGACGGGCACGCCGGGTTCGGCGGGCGGGGACAGGAAGACCCACGGCCGAAAGGCCGCAGGGCGTCCTGTCCCCGACCCAACTGAAGCCGATGCGGGCAACGGGTTCCGGGCGTCCGTCGGCTGCGTCCTGAGCTGCTGCGCCGCGGACACGGTGAAGAGATCCCAGGCCTCGCAGGCAGTCTGCTTCCCGGAAAGTGGGCCAGATCCCAGATCCCACTTCGAGTTGACATTCCCAGCGAGGTCCTGGGCGGGCTCTTCCACGAGTACCAACTCGCTGCATGACGACCTGATCACGGGTTTCCGTGCCCCTCAGGCCTGGGCAGTAACTCGCCCAGCCCAGGGCATGGACAGCCTAGACGCCCAGCTCAGGCGCCCTGACCTACTTCTGACACCCCACGGGCCAGGGTCCTGGGGATCAGCCGGTCGTACTGCTACGAGCTCGTCCAGGAGGGCGTGCTACCCTCGCTGCGCCTGGGCCGACGCAGGCTTGTTCCTCGGGCGGCGCTTGAGCGCTACGTTGCGGAGCGAGCAGCCGCGCTGGTGGAGCTGGCGGGGGGACTCGAACCCCCAACCTGGCGATTACAAATCGCCGGAACCGCACCCCGACCTTCCGCATATGCCCAGCTCAGAAGCCTACACCGGTCCGTGGGTCGGCCGTCAACCGTCCACTGGGTCCGCCTCAGTCCACACGGTGCGCCACGCTATTCGACCGCAACGTCGCAGCTCGCCTGCGTTTGCAGATCGAGGGGACTCTTGCCCTGCACGCTCGGCGGCGATGAGCACCGAGGCGGGCTGACGAAGTGAAAGGCAAGCGGTCACTGGCCCACCTTCTGCCTCCGCCCTCAACGGTTTTCGAGTCAGCCGACCAGCGTCCGCCACCATCCGGCAGGGTCCAGCCACATCCACCCTGAGCTGCCCGAACAACGCGGGACGAAGCCGAGCGGCCGGTGCCGTCCACACCCATCCGGTGCCGGCCGCTAGAACAATGGTAGAAGCACGCTCAGCTCGCGGAGGGTCGGTCGTTGCCCTTGACCCCGAGGTTTCCGGCTTGCGTCATTGCCAGTCCGCCAGGACCGACTCCAGCTGCGGACCGACCCGTTCACCCGCGCCGCGGCCCGGATGCCAGGTGCACGCCACACCCAAGGCGGCCACCCGCCCAGTGCCGACCACCAGACCAAGCGCCTGGGCCACCGGCGACCATCCCGGCCCACCCGGCGCTGGGA
>WNGE01009114.1_pt1 | contig 10492 bp, 11 predicted proteins | sample 5400651 | NCBI WGS metagenome assembly WNGE01 (sample SAMN13153370, study PRJNA577476) | soil metagenome | isolation source: 60 cm soil or saprolite under grassland replicate 2 | place: USA:California | collected 2016-06-15
ACCTCACCAGCAAGCGGCCCTACCTGGACTACGCCACCGCGCTGGAGCGCGGCTGGCCGATCGCCACCGGCGTCATCGAAGGCGCCTGCCGGCACCTGGTCAAAGACCGCCTGGACCGCACCGGCGCCCGCTGGGGCCTTGCCGGCGCGGAGGCCATCCTGAAGCTGCGGGCCCTGCGCAGCAACGGCGACTTCGACGACTACTGGGCCCACCACCTCGCCCAAGAGCGGCGGCGCGTGCACGAGGCGCGCTACGCCGACGGGGTCATCCCCGCCGCTCGATGAGACACCCTCAGAAGCGCTGCACCCAATGCATTTACGCACCCTACGCGCCGAACACCCGCCGCATCCGCTCCCACACAAACGCCGCCGACAGCCGCCCCGGGTCGGCGTCGAAGGTGGCCACCCCCATCAGATTGGACGCCGCCCGGGCGGCCTCCTCGCCGTAGCGGGCCGCCACCCAACCGTAGAAGTCCCGGTCCACCGGAGCGACCCGGTTGGGCTTGGCGAGCAGGCGCACGATGCCGGCGTGGCGCAGGCACCGCAGCCTGCCCTGCCGGCGGAAGCGGAAGGCGGCCAGCGCACCCACCGGCGTGCCAGCCGCCGGGCCCACTAGGTCCCGCTCGGTCAGCCAGTCCCACAAGGGCCCGTTGTCATACAGCACGTGGGGACCGTCGTGAGCGATGTACGGCGGGCCGCTGGGACGGGCCCGTCCGCCAAGGCTCTGGTGGGCCTCGTACAGGTGCACCCCGGCGCCCGCCTCGGCGCTGGCGATGGCGGCCACGAGACCGGCCAGCCCGCCTCCGACTATCGTGAGTTGTCTCATGCCACAGACTCCTTGCAGATTTCAGCCGTCACCCAGAAGAGCGGAGGAACCCCAGAAAGGTTCCGAGCCTCTTCAGGGTGTGGAGCTCGAGGAACTGGTCCGCGCGGCCCAGCGGGGCGACCCGCTGGCCATGGCTGCGCTGGTGCGGGCCGTGGCCCCCTACGTCGGGCGGATCTGCGGCTCGATCGCGCTCCACGACGGCGACGACGCGATGCAGGAGACGATGATCCAGCTGCTCAGGAACCTGCGTCGCTTCGCGAGCCGGCCACGCTGCGGGGCTGGCTGCGGCGCATCGCGGTGCGGGAGGCGCTCCGGCTGGCCCAGGCTCGCGCCCGGCAGGTCCCGGTCGAGCAGGTCGCCGAGCGAGCGACCGAGGACAGGGCCGAACTGCGCCTGGAGGTCGTCGAGACCTTGCGGCGGCTCAGCCCCGACCAGCGGGCCGTGCTGGTCCTGCGGGACCTGGAAGGGTTCTCGGAGGCGGAGGCTGCGGCGTTGCTGCGGATCAAGGTCGGCACTGGCAAGTCGCGGCTGCACCGCGCCCGCCACGCCTTCCGCAACCGGTGGCAGCCATGACCGAGTGGCCGACCGCACGGCTGGACCCGGTCCGTCAGCTCCGAGTCCTGGCCGAGGTCCTGCAGGGCGTGGGCCTGGTCGAGCGCGTCCTGGACGCCCCCTATGAGCAGCTATGGGCGTTCCTTCAGGATCTGGAGCGCAGCGTCCCCGCGTTCGATCCGATGGTGCGCTCGCTACGAGTCCTGGCCCGCGAGGGGGAGCGCCTCACCGTGGCGACCTGGATGCCACGCCTGCCAATCCCGTTGCGGTTCCAGGTCGAGCTGCGCGACGGCTGGTGCCTGATGCGCTCGCGCCTCTACCTGGTCGGCATGGCTGCCGTGCCACTGGGGGATCAGACCCGCTACGCCCACCTGGAAGGGCTCCCGGTCCGCGGGCTGCCGGTCTGGCGTCCGCTGCGGCCGCTGTTCCGCCGCATCGTCGACGGCGACGTCGACGGCATCAGCCGCGCCCTGGAGCCGCTCCCACCTGCGTGATGACAGCCGATCCTCTGGCAGCCTGGCATAGTGCCCGCATTCTGCCTGCTTTCTGCCTGGTCGCCCGTCTCGTAGAGTGCTGTCCTATCACCGGTCGTAGGTGACCGTGCTTGGCGAAGGATCACCATCCCGGTAGAGATCGCGCCAGCCCGGTGCAGCCAGAGCTGAGCAGGAGGGGTGTGATCATGGCTCATCGAACGTGGTCATGGGCGGCTAGGCGCTGCTCCCGCGCTAGTGGGCCTCCCGCTCACAACCTCGGCCCTGTCAGGTCCGGTCTCGCTGCAACGTCCCGGAGAGACGTGCGCGTCGTGACCGAGTAGCAATGTCCTGGCCGGCGCGAGCGCATGTGGTGCCGCTTGCCCTCGCGGGGACAGGGCTCGCGCTGGTCGGCGGGATCTTCGGCTACTTCGGCACGGAGTTCGGCTACCACTTGTGGTCGGCAGACGAGGCATCGTGGTGGGTGGGCACTGCCGGAGCCCTTGCGGGGAGCGGGGCCTACCTCGGACTCGGCTTCCTCGCCGGGCTACCTCTCCAGTCCTCGCCGGCGGAACCTCCGTCGCCACCGACCCCGCCAGGATGGGCCGAGCGTGTCGCCGCCGCGTTGGCCCACGTCGGGCTGTGGCTGGGCCTGCCCTTCATCGCCGCAGGAGTGATGCTCCTGGTGGGTTCCCGCACCACACCGTTCCTGCGCCGACATGGTGTCGCCGCGCTTCGTCTGCAGCTCTGGCAGGTGCTGCTGCTGATCCCGACCCCGGTCCTGTTCGCGCTCACCATCGGCCTGTACACGATCGTCGTGCTGGCAGCACTGTTTGGAGGGATCACTTACGCCGTGCTTGGCGCGGTTCGTGCCCTGACCGGCAACGAGCGTGCCTACCCGGGCGACTGGCCCGCGCGTGCTGGTCCTGTCCCTGTCACCGTCGACCCGGACCAGCGCGAGCGGCGTGCGCGATGGGCGCTCGGCGTACTCGTCATCGTCGTCGTGGTCAGTGTCGTTGTGAGACTGTCGATGTGATACCTACTCCCCGATCAGAAAGGCCCGAGCGATACTGAGCAGGACGATCGCCACCGAAACACCAGGCGGGCGATCTCAAGTCCGATGAGTTCCCACTACAAGCTACGGAACCAAGACTCCGTGGGCTCTGGTCTGGCATGCTGCCGGTCTGCTGCCGGTGTTTTGCCTGGTGGCGCAACCTGCTCTCGAGTAGCTTCGTCGAAGTTGCCAACCATCGGCGGCCAACCCCCCCGGCCGCCGATGGTTGGTCATTACCGGCACTGGCAAACGTTTCACGTCGTGGCCGCTATTCGGCGCGTCCGCCTCTGCTTGCCGGAGTCACCCCTGTGGGTGCCGAAAACCTCATCCAGAGTGTTGACCTGCGGTTCGCATCAGCCGTCGAGGTCGTTAATGATCGCCAGTCATGGCACTCAGGCTGCTCCACCTCATCTTCTGTCAGATCACCAGCTGGCTTGGGCTGCTGGCACGAAAACAGGCGTCCAAGAACGCCGAACTCCTCGTGCTACGACATGAGGTCGCCGTGCTGCGCCGGCAGGTCGCCCGGCCACGCCCCACCTGGCCGGACCGGGCCGTACTCGCGGCGCTGACCCGACTGCTCCCAACGCAGCGCCGACGCCACCTGTTCGTGACGCCCGAGACGCTACTGCGCTGGCACCGCGACCTGGTCAAACGCCACTGGACCAGACCGCGGCGCTCGGGTCGGCCCTCGACCCTGCCGGCGATCCGCCGGCTGGTGCTCCAGCTGGCCGGCGAGAACCCGACCTGGGGCTACCGTCGCATTCACGGTGAGCTGGTCGGACTCGGCTATCGGCTGGCCCCTCCACGATATGGCTGATCCTCAAACAGGCCGGCATCGACCCGGCCCCACAACGCACCAGCCAGACCTGGCGGCAGTTCCTGACCGCTCAGGCCACCACGATCCTGGCCTGTGACTTCTTGCACGTCGACACGCTGCTGTTCACACGCCTGTACGTGCTGTTTGTCATGGAGCAATCCAACCGGCGGGTCCACGTCCTCGGCATCACCGCCAACCCGACCGGCGAGTGGGTGGCACAACAGGCCCGGAACCTGCTGATGGACCTTGAGGATCGTATCGGCCAGTTCAAGTTCCTGATCCGCGACCGTGACACCAAGTTCACCGCCGCGTTCGACGCTGTCTTCGGCTCAGAAGGCATCCGAGTCGTGCGCACGCCGATTCGGGCGCCTCGGGCAAACGCTTTCGCGGAACGGTGGGTGGCCACGCTCCGGCGGGAGTTGCTGGACCGGATGCTGATCAACGGTCGACGGCAGCTGAAGGCGGCCCTGTCGGAGTACTTGATGCACTACAACACGCATCACCCGCACCGCTCGCTGGATCAGGCATCCCCGCTGCGAAGCGTCCCTTCACCGTCTCCTGCGGCCACCGTCGGTGTCCTTCGCCAGGACCGGCTGGGTGGCCTGATCCACGAATACGCGCACGTCGCCTGATACGGACGACGTTTTCGGCACGCACAGGCTCCCGCTTCCAGGACTTCCGGCAGTCGCGCGCGAGATGCTTGTATGACGGGTCAGATCGAACCACGCGGTGCATCGCGCCATTGGTCCACATGGAGTTGGACTGCGGCGTGACGTCAGGGTGTCTCGCGGTCCTGCTCGCGCTGGTGAACGTGGTGGCTGGCGCGCTGTTTGGCGCTCGCCGGCACCCTTTTGGAGAGCTGCGAGCGGTGTTCGGCTACCCACCGGTATCCGCGGTCGGTGAGTCTGGGAAACCGCGCGAGGGCGGCTGCCGGGAGCCGACCGGCAGGCAACACTCTCAGGAGCGGCGGTACCGCCGCGCCTCCCGAGCGTCGCTCGCCGGTAGGAGAGATCAGGTGCCACGAGGCCATCCGCTCAGTGGGCGTGAGTTCTTGCAGCAGGTCGTCGGCCTCGGATCGCTGCAGCGCGATCAGGTGCAAGCGCGCCGCGCGGTCCCACCGCAGCAGGGCAGAGAGCAGCCACGTGCAGAAGTCGCAATCCGCGTCGTAGAGGACCGCCCAGCGGCGTTCGCTGGGCAGGCCGGAAGGGCGCTCACCGGCCTGAGCATCGTCCGTCACGTGGATACGAACCACTGCACGAGACGGTCGCCGAGACGCGGTGCTCGCGCCACCGCCGCGACGAGTAGGCGGACGATCAGCGTTCGGACGGGTCGGTTCACCGCCACACAATGTGTCCAGCGATACGAAGCTGTCAGTGATCGCGAGGGTCCTTGTCACCGGGACACCTGCGGCGCTGCACCGTCCGCTGTCGGCTCGCCGGTGCGCGCCTGCCACGCCCGCTCGATCTGTCGCGTCAACGCCGGGTACACGAGCAGGTGCCGGAACGGCCGGATCGCGGCCATGTAGACGCTCCCGGACAGCCCGTTTGGCTTCACGAGGACGGCCATCTGGGCGCGGTGGCCGCCTGCCTGCTCCGGGACCAGGCCGAGGTGCATGACCCCGTGCATGGTCCGGTTGGCGATCTCCGCCGCAAACTCGTCGTCGAGCAGGTACAGCGGGGTGAAGGGGAGCGCGTCGAAGTCCGGGCCCGGGGCATCGCGCAGATCCGCCGGCAACCGGTCGCGCAGCGTCGGCACCCTGGAGCCGAGGCCGGTGTCCGGGCCGTCCCAGCCGAGCAACTCCCCGAGCTTCCACCGGATCGCGAAGAGTGTGCGGGCGGCGCGGGAGGAGCCTTGCGCGGGGTCGCCCGAGGCCATCAGTTGCACCAGCCGAGGGAAGTCGTCCGGGCCGCCTGGCGTCGGCAGCGCCCACACGTCCTCGACCCGGAAGTCTGGGGCGATCTCGTGGATCCGCCAGGGCCGCGAGGTGTGCGCTGTGTTCGGAAGCCTCATTCGTGCACCTCCATCCATACGCGGTGGAACGACGGTATCATACATACGTGCATGTACGTATTACATCTCGCTCGACGGGGCATGCCATCGCCGACCCCGAACGCGTCCGCATGATCGCAGCGACCGTCCTCACCGACCACTAGCTGCAGGCCAGCTCAGGGGGCGAACCTGGATGCAGCCGTAGTGAGTGATCAGGTGGGTGCGCTGACGATCACCACCAGGGAACTGCTGGACCCGGTGGCGCTGCTGTCCTTGCTGCCGTCACCTCAGGCCACACTCAGCTGGGTCAGAGACGGCGAAGGGCTGGTGGGCTGGGGCGAAGCCGCGCGGTTCACCTCACGCGGGCCCGGCCGGTTCACCCAGGCGCGGCGGTGGTGGCGGGAATTCGCCGCGCGGGTGCGGGTGCGCGACGAGCTGGGCGTTCCGGGCACCGGGCTGGTGGCGTTTGCGAGCATGGCGTTTGCCGATTATCCCGGTCATTCGGTGCTGATCGTGCCCAGGGTGGTGGTCGGCCGGCGCGGCGAGGCGAGCTGGGTGACCACGATAGGCGGCCCGGTGCCCGCCCGCCGGCCGGTTACTGCCCCGCGCGGGGTGCGCTACCAGGCGGGCGCGGTGGACGACGCCGCCCACCGGCGCTCGGTCGCGACCGCGGTGGCCCGCGTCCGCGCAGGTGAGCTGGCCAAGGTGGTGCTGGCCCGCGACCTGATAGCCACCGCGGACAAGCCGCTGGACGAGCGGTACCTGCTGGCCCGGCTGGCCGGGGACTACCCCACCTGCTGGGTGTACGCGGTGAACGGGCTGGTCGGCGCGACACCGGAGCTGCTGCTGAGCCGGGAGCGCGACACGGTGTCGGCCCGGCTGCTGGCCGGCACCACCTGGCCCCGCCCGGGAATCACCGATACCGCCCGGCTGGCGCGGGAGCTGCTGGCGTCGGCGAAAAACCGCGCCGAGCATCACTACGGCGTCCGGTCACTGGTCGAGGCCTTGGCGCCGTTCTGCTCGCGGCTGGATGTGCCGGATGGGCCGTCGGTGCTGCACTTGCCCAACGTCACGCACCTGGCCACCGAGGTGCGTGGCAGGCTGGCAGCGGACACGTCGCTGCTGGACCTGACCGCCCGGGTGCATCCCACTGCGGCGGTGGCGGGATCGCCTACCGCGGCGGCGATCCGGCTGATCGGTGAGCTGGAGGGCATGGACCGCGGCGGCTATCTGGGCCCGGTCGGGTGGCTGGATGGGCAGGGCAGCGGGGAATTCGGGGTAGCGCTACGCTGCGCCCAGGTGCACGGGGCAATGGCCCGCCTATTTGCTGGGGGCGGGATCGTAGCCGACTCGGATCCGGGCACCGAAGCGGCAGAGGTGGCAGCGAAGTTCCGTGCATTCCGGTCCGCTCTGGATAGCTGACGAGGAATCAGTCCCTATCCTCACAGTGATGGTGGAGGCAGCCGCGAATGAATGCCTACCCTCGATATTTCGCGAGTCGTGGGGTGAGGATTTGGGTGGCCGGGTTCGAGTAGACCTGGAGGGTTGAGCAGGTGTGCGGTGTCTGCGGGTAGGTGAGGGTCAGGCGATCCCACTGACGCGGTTGGCGGCCTCGACCGAACCGCAGACCAGTGTGCATGCCGTCGTGGTCGTGGAGTGTGCATGCCGGTGTGGTCGGTGCCCGGCGGGTCGTGCGGTGGCGGTGACTGGCGATGGGCACGGCTCAGCAGCGCGTCGGCAGGGCCCGTAGCCGGCCGAACGCGGCGGCCAGGTCGGCGGCCAGGGCCAGGCCCGGTCGAGGTGGACAGTGACGCGGCGGGCTTTCCTACCGGATTCCTACCGGTGGACCCAAGGGACCACAATCCTGCGATGATCCCGGCGGTGGTCGTGGCCAGGGTCTGACCCGCCACAATCCTGGCTTGGTGCCTTGTGTTCGACCTGTCGGCCCGAGCTGCGGCCACCACCGGCCAAGCACCGGCCGAGCAACCGTGACCTGATCGGAGCCTGTTCACCCAGACCCATCGCAGGACTGTCCGCCCGCTCGGCCGGCGTGTGCCATCCGCTTGAGCGCCCACGCCGAAGGAGATGGCAGTGACCACGATGGCACACCCCGCCGTCACGCGCGTGACCGTCGGGGTCGATACCCATGGCGATGTCCACCTCGCCCACGCAGGAGACCAGCTCGGCCGTCGCCTGGACACCGTCATTGTGCCCACCACCCCCAGCGGCTACCGTGGCCTGCTCGCCTGGGCCCGTGGGCTCGGCGAGCTTGACGCCTGGGGTGTTGAGGGCACCGGCGCCTACGGCGTGGGGCTGGCGCGGTTCCTGCGCGGCCACGGTCAGGTGGTCGTGGCGGTCAACCGGCCCGACCGTGCCGCCCGTCGGCGGCGTGGCAAGTCCGATCCGGTCGACGCCGAGGCCGCCGCCCGCACGGTGCAGGCCGGCCAGGCGACCGCCTTGCCCAAGGCCGGCACCGGGCAGGTGGAGATGCTCCGCTCGCTGCGAATGGCCCGCGCCAGCGCCATGAAGGCCCGCACCCAGGCCATCAACGCCATCAAGGCGCTGCTGGTCACCGCGCCGGTCGACCTGCGCGAGCAGCTGCGCGGCCTGCCCGCGGCCCAGCTGGTGCGCTGTGCGGCCGCCCTGGAGCCCGGGCGGCTCACCAGTCCCACCGCCGCGGCCATGCTGGCGCTGCGCACCCTGGCCTGCCGCTACCAGGCCCTGTCGGCGGAGATCACCACGCTCACCACCGAGCTCAAGCGGCTCACCGCCACGGCAGCCGCCCCGCTGGTGGCACTGTTTGGAGTCGGTTCAGACAGCGCCGGCGCCCTGCTGGTGGCCGCCGGCGACAACCCCGGCCGGCTGCGTTCGGAGGCGACCTTCTCGATGCTGTGCGGGTCTTCTCCGATCGAGGCCTCCTCGGGCACGACCATCCGCTACCGCCTCAACCGTGGCGGCGACCGCCAGGTCAACGCCGCGCTGTATCGGATCGTGCTGGTGCGCCTGCGCTATGACCCTGCCACCCGGGCCTACATGGCCAGGCGCATCACGCAGGGCAAGTCCAAGCGGGAGGTCATCCGCTGCCTCAACGCTACCTGGCCAGGGGGGTCTTCGCAGCCCTCTGCCAGATGGTCCGCCTGTGCCGCTCACGTCCCAGAAGGGAGCAGGCACCCCTTGCCGCCCGCCCAGCGCGACCATGGCTGGCGTCGCGGACAGTGCCAGTGGTGAGGAGAGACTGACTATGGGAGTGCGGGTGCCCCAAGGCCCGCAGCGGTGGCATCGCCAACCAGAAGGCGGCCCGCATCAGCGCTCCCCTCGGCGAAATCGAACAGCGCGAAGGCCGCATCGACCTCGTCCGGCTGGAGGGCCTGGGCGACGGCGCGGCCGAGAAGTACCTGGCCACACCGCCCGCGCTGCGGTGCCTGCGTGCGGCGCGACCTCTGCGCTTATCCCGCGTCGGCGGGGACGGCCGCGCCGCGCGGCTGAACGGCTCGGCGCAGTCGCCGGCTTCAGCGGCTGAGCCAGCAGACCAGCTCGGTGGTGGTGCCATGCAGGCGCCGCTCCAGCCGTGGCGCCAGCGCCCGGACGAACCCAAGGGCGCGGCGGTTCTCGCTCAGCACCTCGCCGGTGAGCGCGGCGATGCCCGCCAGCCTGGCCGTCTCGGCCAAGCAGCGCGCCAGCACCTTGCCGATGCCCTGGCCCTGCCAGGCGTCCTCGAGCACGATCGCCGAGTCGGCGTGGGCGTTGCCGGGGCGCGGCCGGTGGTACTGGGCGAAGCCGGCCAGGTGCCAGCCGCCGTCCAGCTCGACCTCGGCCAGCAGGGTCTCGTGGTCGCGGTGATCGACCTCGACCACTGAGCGCAGCTGGGACGAGGTGAGCTGGGCGATGGGGGAGTGGAAGCGGAGCCAGCGGGTGTGCAGCGACATGCGGCCGAGCAGCGCCTGCAGCCCGGGCCCGTCGCCGGGATCCACCGGCCGCACCCGCACGCTGATGGTCTGGAGCCGCACGACCAGGGGATGCCGCTCGGTCGGGTCAGAGAGCTGGTCCAGCTCCCAGTCTGGAGGCCAGTGCCAGGACAGGCTCGGGAGGGAGGGCCGGGGTCGGCCCGGCGGGGACGCGGTGGTGGTCATGGCGGGCTCCTGCCTCTCTACCTCACGGTCGACAGAGACGAACAAGCCCCTGGCCGCGCGGCGCTTGTTGTCGTACTGGCCTTGGGGGACCTGGCAGACGAACTTGTAGGGCGGCGCCTCGGTCGGGGCGCCGACGACGTACGTCTCGTGGCAGTGCACGAACACCCACGCCAGCGAGCGGGCCCTCTGGTTGGTCGGATAGGCGCCCTCGTGCTCGAGCAGCAGGTCGGTGCAGGTGCCGAGCAGCTTGTGCTCGGCCTCCGGCGTGAGAGCTCCCTCGGGGATGTATGCGTCCAGCATCGGCATCAGCTGTCCTTCTTGGCGCGGGCCGCAAGGCGCAGTCGGAACTTGCAACTGCAGTATCATACATACATGCATGTACGTCATGCATCCCACTCGAAGGGGCGGCCGCGCTCGCTGACGTGCGGCTGCCCGCGTAGGGTGCGTAAACCCGTTCATGCAGCTCGCCGGTACTCATGCAGGAGCCCGCCAAGCCGATCTCGTCGCTGTATGCGACCGCGCTGGTCCTCGTTGGTGAGCGTCAGACGGGTGGACGGGGCTGGCGGGTTCAGCTCCAAGGCCCGATGCGGCCGATGGGCGTTGTAGTGGTCCAGGTACACCCGGAGCACCTGCTCCAGGTGCCCGCGACCCATGA
>WNGE01009116.1_pt1 | contig 10489 bp, 10 predicted proteins | sample 5400651 | NCBI WGS metagenome assembly WNGE01 (sample SAMN13153370, study PRJNA577476) | soil metagenome | isolation source: 60 cm soil or saprolite under grassland replicate 2 | place: USA:California | collected 2016-06-15
GTTCAGAGCAATGGCCACCCGGGGTATCGGTTGCGCTGGAGCCAGGGTTTAGGCGCGCCGAGCTCTCAGCAGGTGAGGCACGGTGCGATGTAGGTGGAGCACAGCGCGATCTGCTGGGTCGCGGATCGAGCTCACGCGGCAGATGGCTTGATCGGCGCGAGGCGTGGTGACAGCCCTCAGGTCTGTCCAAGCGGTGACGTCGCGGCCAGAGCGGACAGGACGATAGGACGAAGCTTCATGCGACTACTCCCCGTGTCAGCGGCACCGATCCTCACGAGCACCGACTGTGACTGCACGCTAACCCACAATCACCGGGGCGGACAAGTGCTTGTTTGAACCGTGATCTGCCGACTCGCGCTGCCCGAGCGTCGGATGATGGAGACGGGGCTAGCCGAGCTCCTTGCTCACGGCAAGTTCATTCAGAACGCCGGGCCGGCCATGACTGCGCGCCGAGGTGGGGATTTTCGTTGCCGATGGCCACGATGATGAGTCGGGCTCAGTTGTCGGCGGACCGCCCATGAGGACCGGATTGATTCACAGTGCCGAACGACGTTGGGAATGCGGCGGAAGGGGTCGGCCACGCCGCGGGGCATACCTCACCGCCGCGGCCGACCCAGGTCTTGCTTGGACCGCACGCCATCGGGGACCGATGGTGATCATGCGGTGTCGGGCGTCAGCCCACCAGGATCGACAGAATGACCTGCAACGTGTCAATGATGTCCTGCAGCACCGCGCCCACCTCCTTGTTTCTGAAGGGAATTGCTTACGGCAACAAACTAGACCGGCCACTACGCGCCGTGCAAGAACCGCCACTACTCGTAGCGTTTCGGTTGGACTACAGCAACTTCACACTAAATAGATGCCCACGACAACATCTGCCCTCTTAGTGGCTGACGGCAAACTTATAGACCTACAGGTCCCTTACGTCTATACAAGAGCCGTTGGGTACGGGCCGGGCCAGGAGAGACCAGATAAGGGCAGCGGCTTCGGTCGGGGTGCTGAGGGCGCCGGTGCGTTTGAGTTCGTTGAACCGCTCGACCGCGGGGAACGCCTGTTCATCGGTTCCCCGTATTTCGGCTTGCATGGCGGTGTCGACGACACCGGGAGCGACAGCTATCACCCGGCACCCTCCGTCAGGCCGCGCATCTTGCTCGGCGCCGACCGTGCGCACCCACTGCTCGACACCGGCTTTCCCCGCGTTGTACGACGACCAGCCGGCGTACGGCGTCTTGGCCGCCCCGGACGACAGCATCACCAGGTGCCGCTCACACGTCAGGTCGGCTGTCGCCGTGAGGAACGCTTGCCCGAGCACCTGCGGCGCAGCCGTGTTCAGCAGCACCGCCCGCGCGTACTCCTCGCTGTCGACGGCATCCGCCGGACCGATCGGCGTGACCGTGCCGGCGTTGTGGATGAAGATCACCCGCTCACCGTCGTACCCAGCAAGCTCCTCCTGGAAGTGCTGTTCCACGCGCACCCAGTCGGCCGGATCGGATAGATCCACCTTGAAATGCTCCGCGGGTCCGCCGCCGCGGCGCGACAGGTCGATCACCCGCGCGTTCGCGAACGGCACGGCCGCGGCCAGCGCCGACCCGATCCCGGCTGAGGCTCCCGAGATCCAGATCAGCGATCTGGCCGCCGTACGTGCGCTGGAATTCACTTGCGCCAGGAGCGGGCGACGGACAGGAAGATGTCGTTCGCCTCGCGTTCGCCGATCGTGATCCGGGCGCCGTCGCCCGGGAACGGGCGGATGGACACGCCCTCCGCCTGCACCGCCTCGGCGAACGCGACGGTGTCGTCGCCGAGCGCCAGCCAGACGAAGTTCGTCTGCGTCTCCGGTACATCCCACCCGGCTGCCCGCAGCTCTTCGACCACTCGGCTCCGCTCGAGCACCAGCGCGTCGACCCGCTGGAGCAACTCGTCCTCGACCTTCAGCGAAGCGATCGCGGCCGCCTGCGCGATATGGCTGACGCCGAACGGCAGCGCGCACTTGCGGATCGCCGCCACCACCGACGGATGCCCGACCGCGTACCCGACCCGGAAGCCGGCCAGGCCGTACGCCTTGGAGAAGGTCCGCAGCACCACGACGTTCGGCCGGTCCCGGTACACGTCGATCCCGTCGACGACGTCGGGCTCGCGGACGAACTCGCGGTACGCCTCGTCGAGCACGACCAGGACGTTCGACGGTACGACGTCCAGGAACGCGAGCAGCTCGTCACGTCGTACGACCGGTCCGGTCGGGTTGTTCGGCGTACACACGAGAACGACCTTGGTCCGCTCGGTGAGCGCGGCCTCCATCGCCTTGAAGTCGTGCCGGGCGTCGTCGGTGAGCGGCACCTGGACCGAGGTCGCGCCGGTCAGCTGAACGGCGATCGGGTAGGCCTCGAACGAGCGCCACGCGTAGACCACCTCGTCGCCCTCGGCGCACGCGGCCTGCAACAGGTGATACAGCAGTGCAACGGATCCGGTCGCCACCGCGAGGTCACTCACCGGTACGCCGAAACGCGCCGACAACGACTGGAGCAGGTCCACCGCGCCCATGTCCGGGTAGCGGTTCATCTGCGCCGCGGCCTCGGTGGCGGCGGCGAGCACGCCGGGCAACGGCGGGTACGGGTTCTCGTTGCTGGACAACTTGTACGTCGGCCGGCCATCGGTGGGCGCGGGCGGACGACCGGGCTTGTAAGCCGGCACATCGTCCAGGCACGCGCGGAACCGAACCTCATCCTCAGCGCTCATGCCCGCAGGCTAGCCCCAACCCCTCCCGGTAACCACCCTCGCCGGAGCGACCTCCATCACCCCGGCGGATGGTTTGACTCGGATTCACTCTGGCCTCAAACTGACTGATTGTCGGACAATCAGGGGATCCGTCAACGGGTCTCAATGTGAGGTGAGGGGTGTTCATGGGTCAGCCGCTGCAGTGGGGTCGCCGGTATCTGATGGTCCGTCCGGATCACTTCCGGGTCGACTACGTGATCAACCCGTACATGTCGACCCACGAGCAGCCCGACCCCAAACTCACGCTGAAGCAATGGGAGTCGCTGCGCCAGGCAATCATCGATGCGGGCGGCGAGGTCGACGTACTCGCGCAGCGGCCGGACTCACCGGACATGGTGTACGCGATGAACCTCGGGTTGGCGACCGCCGACGGCCGCGCGATGCTCTCGCACATGCGGTTCGAGCCGCGCCGGAAGGAGTCGCTGACGTCGGCGGACTGGTTCACCGGGCACGGGTTCGCGCTCGGCCGGACGGGGTCGGACGGGGTCGGGGCGCACTTCGAGTCCGGGGACGCGTTCGTGTTCGGCGACAGCCTGGTCGTCGGCTACGGGCCGCGCACGGACGAGGCGGCCCTCAACCACCTGGCGACCGAGTGGAACATCCGGGTCCGCGGGCTGCGCATCACCCATGAGGGGATGTACCACCTCGACCTGCCGTTCTGCCCGGTCGACAGCACCCACGCGATGGTCTACCCGGTGGCGTTCGACGCGGTCAGCCAGGCGGAACTGTTCGGCATCGTGCCGGATCCGATCGTGCTCACCGACGAGGAGGCGTTCGCGTTCAGCGCCAACTCCATCGTGGTCAACGAGACGATCATCATGCCGGCCTGCTCCCCGCGTCTGCGCGAGATCCTGACCGGCCTGGGCCTCCGCGTCGTCGTCCTCGACCTCACCGAGTTCCACAAGGCCGGCGGCTCGGCCCGCTGCCTCACCAACCCGCTCGACTTCGACCTCACCCAGGCAGCCGCCCCCGGTGGCGAGCTCATCCTGCCCTGAGCACGCAGAACCAGCTGGTACGACGGTTTGGCCGTCGTACCAGTTATTCGGTGTAGATGATTTCCAGGTTCTCGGGGTGGTAGCCGTGGCCGTTGAGCCACTCGAGGGCCTTCTTCTTGCCTTCTGAGTCGGTGATCTTGATGTAGAAGGCGAGGTACTCGGGGTCGCCGCGATGGGCCACGGAGACGCCCTGGTTGACGGTGAAGCCTGGGCCGATGTACGGCAACTCCTGGAGGATCGGGTACTTCGCCTCGAGGCGGCGGCTCATTTCGTCGAAGCGGCGGCCGGCCTCGGCCTCGGCCTCGAGTTCCTCCTCCGGGTGCGACTTCTCCCAGGCACGGCCCTCGGAGTTGTTGGAGAACAGGAACATCTTGTAGCTGGAGTCCTGCTCGATGTCGACGGTTTGGGTGTAGGTCTCGAAGCCGCGCCGCTCGCCGGTCAGCGTGTGTCTGCCCTCCTTGACCTTGATCTCACCGTTCGCCGGGATCTGCTTGCCGTCAAGGCTCAGGGTGAGGTCGTTCGGGACCGACGTGATCGTCAGCTTGTGCTCCGGGTTGCCGCGGAACGCGAGATACCCGCCGAGCAGGATCAGCGCGATGACGACAACCGTGCCACTGAGCACGAACAGCCGCCGGTTCTCGTCCATCGGTCCTGCTCTCCCTTACTTCTTGATCCGGGCCACGGTGTAGGGCCCGCGCGGGTCGTTGAAGTACACGTAGGCCGCCTCCGGCGTATGCCCGGGGGAAGTGGCGGTGTTCAGCGAGGCGGACGCCGCGTTGTACGTCTTCCCGTCGCCACCCTTGTAGGGGCCGGTGTAGATATACGTGTGCCCGTTGTTCACGAAGATGTCCCCGGGTTTCAGCTGTCCCTCGTTCGTGAAGTTCTCGAACACCTGGTACTTCGGGGAACTTCGGACGTACGCCCGCTGCGTGGGCGTCCCGCGAAGGGCGTAATCCTTGTCCACACCGCTCATCCTCATCACCGTGGCGACGAACACACCGCAGTCCGTCAGCTCGTAGTACCCCTTCGAACCGTTGTATTTCTCCTCGGCCTCCTTGTACCCCGGCTTGGGGGTCAGGCCGTGCTGGCCCTTGGTGTCCCAGGCCAGCTGGAGAGCGGTCTTGACGATGTCGCCGTTGCCGGCGCCGCAGCCACCGCTACCGCTGGGTGCGGTGCCGCCGAAGGTGGACAGGACTTCGGCGGCCGCTGTCTTGCGCTGCGTGTAGCGCGGGTTGCTCAGATTGTCGGAGCCGGCGAACCGTTCGTAGTACCGGCCGAAGGCGACCGCCGCGTCCTCGGCGGACTTGGCCGCCTTGACCATGTCGCCGGCGTTCTTCTCCGGGATCGGCCCCTGTCCGGCGAGCTGCTTCTTGAGGAAGTCGAGCTGGTAGTCGAGCGACACGATGTTGGCGTCGTCGACACCCGCCTGACGGGACGGCTTGATCATCTTGCCGGCCGGGGTCCACTGGACGATGCCCCAGCCGAGTGAGCTCTCGACCGCGTCGGAGGGATTGGTGACCTTGCCGGGCGGGGTGTTCTGCAACCGGCCGGGCTCGACACCCGACTCGTGGATCATGTTGCCGACGATCCCGGCCGCCTGCTCCTTGGAGTATCCGTTGGAGGCGAAGTAGTTGAAGGCCTTCTGCTGGTTGTTCGACCCGACCAGGGTGGAGCAGCCGCAGCCGCCGCCGCTGTCGTCGCTCCCAGCGTCGTCGCCGAAGGAGTCGTTCTTGGGGTCGGTGTTGACGAGGGTGCCGTCGTTCTTCTGGTCGACCCACAGCTCGAAGTGCAGGTGGTCGCCGCTCAGGCCGGGCGTTCCCTCGCTGCCGGAGCCGGAGGTGCCGATCTGCTGGCCGCGCTTGACCTTGGCGCCGGCCTTGACCGTGATGTCCTTGAAGTACTTGTACCGGGTCTCGACGCCCTGGTCGTGCCTGATCCGGACCTCGTGGCCCGAGGCGGAGACGACCTCGCCGTCCTCGGCCGCGTAGACCTTGCTGCCCTCGTCGACGTCGAAGTCGATGCCTCGGTGCGGGCTTTGGCCCCGGCCGACAACCGCCGACCAGCCTTGGTCGACCTCGTGCCGGTCGGTCGGCCAGGCGAACGCCTTGCCCTCGCTCTGGGTCGGGACGCAGTCGGCCGAAGCCGTGTCCATCCCGGCCAGGCCGCCGGCGATCAGCGCCAGCACGATCAGCAGCGGAAGGAACAGCACCAGCATGACGCCGCCGAGGATCGGCAGGGCTTTGCTGTCACCCACGGTGTGCTCCTCGCTCGCTCGGTGGCTCTCCGCGTCGGCCCGCGGAGAGGGGCGGCCACAGAGGAAAATGCTGCCCGAAAACCGGGTCATCATGTCGCGAGTTATCCACAGGTGGGCGCCCGGTCGGTCCACGAGAACGGGTCGCGCGCGACAACGGACCTTGACTGGACGAGAATCTCCCCATGTACGAACGGCTGCGCGTTGATCGATCGACCACGGTGGACCGGGTGGTCGACGCTTTGCGCTCCGCCATGTTCGCCGGTGAGCTCGAACCAGGTACGCCGTTACGCGAGCAGCCACTGGCCGAGGCGCTGGGTGTTGCCCGCAGCACCGTTCGCGAAGCGATGACCACGCTCGTCACCGAGGGTCTTGCGATCCGCGAGCCGAACAAGGGCGTCAGCGTCGCCATCCTGCGCCCGGAGGCCGTGGCCGATATCTGCCGCGCCCGGTTCGTGCTGGAGTCAGCGGGAATCCGGGCCTGGTTCGACGCGGACGAGGCCGCGCGGGAGCGGGTCCGCGAGGCGATGCGGACCTTCGCCGCTACCGCCAAGGACGGCGCGGACCCGGAGGCGATGACGGAGACCCACCTGGCCATCCACCGCAGCCTGGTCGCTCTCACCGGCAGCGAGCGGCTGATCGCCACCGCTGACTCGATCACCGGCGAGGCGAGACTCGCACTGGCCCGCGTGGACGCGCTGCGCCAGGACGCCCGCCAGCAGGTCGCCTCCCACCGCAAGCTCGTCCGCCTGCTCGAGCGCGGCGAACTCGAAGAGTGCGTCGACGAACTCCGCCGCCACCTGGCCGGCGCACAGGAGTCCCTCCTCGAAGCCATCGCCATGCCCCACCGCTGACTTGTTGGCTTCCACAGGCACCTCCTCGCCAGAAATTCACATCACGACCGAAAGTGATCAGGCCACTTGGTCATTAGGGTGTCGAGAGCCGGGGTCGGCTCAGGGGTGGATCAGGGATGACCGCGCGTCTGCGCGCTACCGCCGGGTGGGAGGATCGACGGCATGAAGAACTTGATCATCAGGCTGCTCGCCAACGCGGTCGCGCTGGCGGTCGCGAGCTGGATCGTCTCCGGCATCACCCTCGAAGGCGCCACCACCGGCCGGCGGATCGTCACGCTGCTGATCGTCGCGGCGATCTTCGGCATCGTGAACGCGGTGGTGAAGCCGATCGTGAAACTGCTGTCGTTGCCGTTCATCATCCTGACGCTGGGATTGCTGATCTTCGTGATCAACGCCGCGATGCTGCTGCTCACCTCGTGGATCACCGGCAAGCTGGACGTCCAGTTCCATGTGGACGGCTTCTGGGCCGCGCTGCTCGGATCCCTGGTGATCACGGTCGTCGGCATGCTGCTGAACGCCGTACTGCCGGAGAAGGCGGAGATCTAGTGTCGTGAGACGGGTCGAGATCGTCTGCACCGGGAACATCTGCCGGTCCCCGATCGGCGAGGTCGTGCTGCGCGCGAAGCTCGCCGAGGCGGGGATCGACGACGTACTCGTCAGCAGCTCGGGAACGGGCCGATGGCATGTCGGCGACCCGATGGATCCGCGGGCCGCGGCTGCGCTGAGACGACGCGGGTACGACGGTTCGTCGCACCGGGCTCGCGAATTCGAGGTCGGGTGGTTCGCCGAGCGGGATTTCGTGCTCGCGATGGACTCAGGACACCTGTCGGCGCTGACACGTCGGGGCGCCGCCCCAGTGCCGATCCAGCTGTTCGCGGACATCGACGTACCGGATCCGTACTACGGGGACGACGGCGGCTTCGACGACGTCCTCGACCAGATAGAGAAGGCGGCCGACGTGTGGGTCGGCCGCCTTCGCACCATCGACTAGGGCTGGCCGATCTCGGTCTTGAGGGTGGTGAACCACTCCACGGTCGGGTCGAACTCCTTGCCGCCGGCGATGCGCGGGAACTCGATCGCGCGCAGTTCGTCGCCGCGCTCCTCGTCGTGGCCGACGAGGCCGCTCTCACCGCGCAGGGCCGCGTCGACCGCGTAGTCGGTGCACTCCTTGATCAGCGCGAGATCGCGGTCGTTCGCCGCGGCCGAACGGCTGAAGTAGCCGCTCTTCTGCACCATCGTCTTCTCGGCGCCGATCCGCTCCGCGAACTGCTTGGCGAACCACGCGCCCGGGTTGATGGTGTCCAGCTTGACGTGGCCGAACGGGTCCCGGCCGACCTCCTCGCCGCGCGCCTCCAGCTCGGCCACGATCGCCGGTACGCCGGCGCCCTCGGACAGGAAGATGTTGACGCACTCGGTCTCGTCCATCACCTTGCGCAGCCGGTCCGCCTCGGCGTCCAGGTCGATCGTTGCCTCCGGCACGTACACCGCGTGCACGTCCCAGCCGGCCGCGTCCAGGCCGATGCCCGGGTTCCACTCCTGCTGCTTGAACCAGTCGCGGTACGCCAGAGCCGTTGCCGCGGTCAACCATCCGCAGTTGCGGCCCATTACCTCGTGGACGATCAGCATCCGGGGGTTAGAGGTGTGCTCGGCGATGATGTTGCGCGCGTACAGTGCACCCTGCTCGGCCGCGGTCCAGGCACCCAGGCTCTGCCGGATCGGGACCACGTCGTTGTCGATCGTCTTCGGCAGGCCGACCACGGTCAGCTCGTAGTCGTGCTCGTGCAGGTACGCCGCCAGGTCGGCCGCGGTGGTGTTGGTGTCGTCACCACCGATCGTGTGCAGTACGTCGACACCGTCGGCGACCAGCCGCTCGGCCGCGACCTGGAGGGCGTTCTGGCCCTCGGCGATCAGGCCGCGCTTCACCAGGTCCGCGGTGTTGGTCAGCTTGACGCGGCTGTTGCCGATCGGGCTGCCGCCGAACTTGTGCAGCAGTGCGGCCTTCTCCCGCACCTCGGGCGTCACCTCGATGAACCGGCCACTGAGCAGGCCGTGGTACCCGTTCAGGTAGGCGATGATCTCCACGTCGGGCGCCACCTCGGTGTAGCGCTCGATCAGCCCGCCGACGGCGGACGACAGGCAGGGCGCGAGCCCGCCGGCGGTAAGCAGGGCAACTCTGCGGACAGACTTGTCGGCAGCCATGGGTCAGGGTCCTTCCGAACGTCGCTGAAGTCCCCACCAGACTAGTGAGGCAGACCACTTTCCGCGGTGGTCAGGGCCCACACTTCGGGATGGGTCAGTCGAGGGGGACCGGGCGGGGTGGGACGGGGCTCGAGACGATGAAGGAGCTGTTGGTCTGGCCGTAGGGGGCGAAGCGGTCGAGGAGGTCCTCGAGCTTGTCGATCGCGGCGACCTGGACGCGCATCAGGAAGCAGTCCTCGCCTGAGATCCGGTGGCACTCGACGACTTCCGGCGTACTCCGGGCGACCTCGGCGATCCGGGACACCTGGCCGGGGCCCGGTCGGAGCCGGACCCAGGCGGCGACCGGGCGGCCGAGCGCGGCGGGATCGATGTCGAGCCGGTAGCCGCGGATCACGCCGGCGTCCTCCAGCCGGGTGACCCGCTCGCGCACGGTCGGCGTCGAGACATTCAGCCGACGCGCCAGTTCGGTGGTCCGGAGTCGCGGGTCCGCGGTGAGCTCCTCGAGTATCCGGACGTTCAGCTCATCCAGCAGCTGGCTTTTCGTTTCGGCAAGCAATTCCGCCTCCTAGCCTCCGTCCTGGCATGGTACATCGCGTACTCAGCTTCGTACCGTTGTCGGCATGAAACCCACCGCTCTCGGAGCCGCCGGCGTCACCGTCGTCCTCTGGGCCTCCGCCTTCGTCGCGATCCGGCACCTCGGGACCGAACTGTCGGCCGGACCGCTGTCACTTGCTCGCCTGCTGATTGGCAGCGTCCTCCTCGGCATGCTGCTGCTGGTCAAGCGGGAGCCGTTCCGGATGCCGGCGCGACGGGACTGGCCGCTGCTCCTGGCCTGCGGTCTGCTGTGGTTCGGCGTATACAACCTCGCGCTCAACGCAGCCGAACGGCGACTCGACGCGGGGACTGCGGCGATGCTCGTACACATCGCACCGCTCCTCGTCGCTCTGCTGGCCGGGCTGACGCTAGGCGAGGGCTTTCCCCGGCAACTCCTCGTCGGCAGCTTGGTTGCCTTCGGCGGAGTGCTTCTGATCGGCACGTCGACCTCCACCGGCCGGGCCGAGACCTGGGGCGTCGTGCTCTGCGTGACGGCGGCTGTGTCATACGCAGTCGGCGTGGTCACGCAGAAACCGCTCCTGAGCCGCCTGCCTGCGGCACAGGTCACTTGGCTCGCCTGCGTCATCGGCACAGTCGTCTGCCTGCCATACGCGCCTGCACTGGTTCAAGAACTCGGCACGGCTCGCCCGGCGACGCTCTGGTGGGTGTTCTACCTGGGTGCGTTCCCGACGGCGCTCGGCTTTACGACGTGGGCTTACGCGCTGTCCCGGACCAGTGCCGGTCGGATGGGCGCGACGACGTACCTGGTGCCGATGGTCGCGATTCTGCTCGCGTGGATCCTGCTCGGCGAGACTCCTGCTGGG
>WNGE01009117.1_pt1 | contig 10489 bp, 3 predicted proteins | sample 5400651 | NCBI WGS metagenome assembly WNGE01 (sample SAMN13153370, study PRJNA577476) | soil metagenome | isolation source: 60 cm soil or saprolite under grassland replicate 2 | place: USA:California | collected 2016-06-15
AACCACCCCAACATCGTCACGATCTACGACATCGGGCAAACGGACTCCGTCTCCTACATCGCGATGGAGCTTGTGCAGGGAAGGACCCTGCGTGAGGTCATCGTGGAAGGGCCGGTGCCGGCCAAGCGCGTCCTTGCCTTTGCCGCGCAAATCGCCGACGCGCTCGCCAAGGCGCACGAAGCCGGAATCGTTCACCGGGACCTGAAGCCCGAGAATCTGATGGTGACGCGGGAAGGTTTCGTCAAGATCCTCGACTTCGGGCTGGCCAAGCTGGCTCTTCCCGAGTCTGGCGAAATCTCCGCGATGCCGACCTTGGCTAAGCCAGAGACGCACCCGGGCGTCGTGCTGGGCACAGTCGGCTATATGTCTCCCGAGCAGGCGAGCGGAAAACGAGTGGGCTTCCGCTCCGATCAGTTCTCATTGGGCTCGATCCTGTACGAGATGGTCACGGGAAAACGCGCTTTCTCGCGCGGCACGACTGCCGAATCGCTCGTGGCGATCATTCGTGAGGAGCCGGAGCCAATCGGGTCTCTCGTCCCGCAGGTTCCGGTCTCGGTGCGCTGGGTGATCGAGCGGTGCCTCGCCAAGGACCCGGAGGAGCGTTATGCCTCGACGCGGGATCTCGCGCGCGACCTGACTCACTTGCGCGACCACCTCTCGGAAGTCGGCTTGGAGGCGGCGCCCGTGATCCTGGCGCGGCGGCTCGGTTGGCTCGGTCCGGCATTGATGGCGGGAATCCTGCTCGCCGCGGCTCTGGCCGTCTTCGCCGCCTTCCGCGTGCGCCGTCAACCTCCGGTGCGGCCGATGCGATTCGCCGTCCCGATTCCGCCCGGGGCGACCTATGCTCCGGGCGAGGTTTCTCGAGGGTTCGCGATCTCTCCCGACGGCACGCGTCTCGTCATCCAGGCAGTCTCCAGAGGTCACCGGCGCCTCTATCTTCGGCCGCTCGACTCGGAGAAGGCGGCCGAGCTCGAGAACACAACCGGGGCGCAGGCGCCCTTCTGGTCTCCGGACGGCCGTTTCATCGCCTTCTTCGCGGATGGCAAGTTGAAGAAGATCCCGGTGGCCGGCGGCCCTCCCGAGGAGCTCTGCGCGGCATCGTTCGACATCGTCGGGAGCTGGAACCGGGCGGGCACGATTCTCTTCTCGCAGATGTTTCCCCGCCTGGGGATCTATCGCGTTTCGGACAAAGGGGGAGAGGCCGCGCCCGTGACGTCGGCCGACCCGTCGCGCGGTAATGTCTCCGATATCTGGCCCCACTTTCTGCCGGACGGCCGTCGATTCCTCTATGTGGACTGGGTACTCCGTTCAACGTCGGGCCATTGGGCGCGCGAGCTGCGCGTTGCCTCACTCGACTCGAAAGAGAGCCGCGTCGTGACGCGGCTCGATTCCATGGCCGAGTATGCCTCTCCCGGATACCTGCTCTACGTCCGCGACGCCACGCTTTTCGCGCAGCCGTTTGATGCGTCCAGCGCGCGGCTCCACGGAGAGCCCCTTCTCGTGGCCGAGAGCGTCCATTACTTCTACGGGCCTGCCCACGCTTCCTTTTCCGTCTCCCAAACGGGAGTCCTGGCCTATCAGGCGGCGGCCCCACCTTCCCGTCTCGTCTGGTTCGACCGCGCGGGAAAGGAGGTCGGCGCTCTCGGGCAGCCCGCAGTCTTGAACGGGTTTCGGATCTCAGCCGAAGGAGGGAGAGTGGCCGCCGCCATCCAGGACCGGCGGACCGGGACCTCCGATGTGTGGATAGTCGAGCCCCAGCGCGGGATCTCGACGCGGCTTCACTCCGACCCCGTGGACGAGGGGTCCCCGGTTTGGTCGCCCGACGGATCGAAGGTCCTCTTCCGTTCGGACCGCCTGGGTGTTCCCGACATCTACGAGATCGCGGTCGGAGTGCCGGGAAGCGAGAGGCGGCTGCTCGAGCAGCCGGGAGTCCAGCAGCCGGAGGATATTTCCTCCGACGGGCGCCTCCTCGTCTATTGCAACAACATCGCGGCAACTGTGCCGGACATCTGGATCCTGCCGCTTGTTGGAGACCCAAAGCCCCTGCCCTGGCTTCAAACGCGATTCGCCAAGACGAGCCCGCGTTTCTCTCCGGACGGACGCTGGATCGCTTACGAATCGGATGAGTCGGGCGAACCCGAGGTTTATGTGGCGCTGACGAAGGGGGCCGGAGAAAAGAAGCGTCTCTCTCCGGCCGGCGGAAGCCGCCCGCGCTGGCGGCGAGACGGAAAGGAGCTGTACTACGTCGCGCCGGACGGTTTCGTCATGGCCGTCCCGATGGCTCTCGGACCACAACTGGAAGCCGGCGCCCCCGTTCCACTCTTTCGAGCCGAAGGCCAGATCGAGAACTACGACGTGACCCCGGACGGATCGCGGTTCCTCGTAAGCACGCCAGTTGAGAAGGTTCGCGAGTCGCCGCTGCGCGTGATCCTAAATTGGCCGGCGGCGCTGAAAGCCGAGACAGGACAGTGAGATCTGTGATTGGTGATTTGTGATCGGGACTGGAACGCGGCTCGGTCCCTATGAGGTTCTCTCTCCGCTCGGTGCGGGAGGGATGGGCGAGGTGTATCGGGCCAGGGACTCCCGGCTCGCCCGCGAAGTCGCGCTGAAAGTGCTTCCGGAAGAGCTCGCGCTCGACCGCGAGCGGCTGAACCGCTTCGAGCAGGAGGCGCGCGCGGCTTCGGCTCTGAACCACCCCAACATCGTTACGGTCTACGACGTCGGCCGCGCCGAGGCGACCTCGTTCATCGCGATGGAACTGGTCGAAGGCAAAACGGTGCGCGAGCTTCTCGTGTCCGGCCCGGTTTCCGTCAAGCGCGCTCTCTCGATCGCGGCGCAGGCGGCTGACGGACTCGCCAAGGCGCACGGCGCGGGCATCGTCCACCGGGACCTGAAGCCCGAGAACCTCATGGTGTCGTCGGACGGCTTCGTGAAGATCCTGGACTTCGGCCTGGCCAAGCTCGTCGCCGAAAGGCCGGGGGGTCTGTCGGATGCCTTGACGCTCGCCGGTTCCCAGACCGCCAGCGGCGTCATCGTGGGCACGGTCGGATATATGTCGCCGGAGCAGACGAGCGCGGCGCCGCTCGACTTCCGCTCCGACCAGTTCTCACTGGGAGCCATCCTCTACGAGATGGTGACGGGCAAGCGAGCGTTCACGCGCGCGACGGTCGTGGATACGCTTTCGGCGATTCTGCACGAAGAGCCGGAGCCGATCGCCGCCGTGCGGCCCGAGACGCCCGTCGCCTTGCGGTGGCTGATCGAGCGCTGCCTCGCCAAGGAGCCGGAGGACCGCTACGCCTCCACCCGCGACCTCGCCCGCGACCTCGCGATGCTGCGCGATCACCTCTCGGAAGCAGTCACGTCCGGTGTGTCGGCGGCGATCCGCCCCCGGAAGAGCCGCCGCCTTCCCCTTCTGGCGGCGCTCGCGGCCGCGGGCGCGGTGCTTCTCGTGGGCGGTGTCTTCCTCGGAAAACGCCTGGAACGGCGACCGGCGCCGTCCTATCGCCAGCTCACGTTCCGGCAGGGAACCATTCGCTCGGCGAGGTTTTCTCCCGATGGGCAGACGGTCCTTTACGCGGCTGCCTGGTCGGGCCGGCCGCTGGAGCTTTTCGCCGTGCGGCCGGGAGCTCCGGAGTCGCGCTCTCTCGGCCAGCTCGGCGCCAACGAGATGTCGGTCTCCTCCTCCGGCGAGATCGCCCTCGTGATCCGCAACCGTTTCCTGGGTCTCTTCCCCGGGTTCGGGACGCTCGCGCGGATGCCGTTCGAAGGCGGCGCCTCTCCCCGGGAGGTCCTCGAGGGTGTCTCCTTCGCGGACTGGTCGCCCGACGGCGCCACGATGGCGGTCGTGCGCCAGTCGGGATCTCTCCAGCGGCTCGAGTACCCGGTCGGAAAGGTCCTCTACGAGACTGCGGGATGGATCAGCCACCCGCGCGTCTCCCCAGACGGGCTCCGGGTCGCCTTCCTGGACCACTCGATTCTCGGAGACGACCGAGGCAAGGTCGCCGTCGCGGATCGAGCCGGTTCGAAGACGCTCGGTGGCACCTGGGGCAGCGCGTGGGGACTGGCCTGGCCGCCGGGCGGAAAGGAAATCTGCTTCACGGCGGCGAAGACCGGCTGGCATCGCGAGCTCCGGGCCATCTCGCTTTCGGGGAAGGAGAGGCTGGTCGCTCAAGGTCTGGCAACACTGACGCTTTACGACATCGCGCGGAACGGGCGCGTCCTGCTCGCGAACGACAACCTTCGCTTCGGGACTCTCGCCCGGACGCCGGACGGGAAAGAGGAGAGGGAACTGTCGTGGCTGGACGCCGGCCTGGTGACGGACATTTCGACGGACGGGCGGAAGATCCTCTTAAACGAGTATGGCGAGGGGGCAGGCGAAGGATATTCGATCTATCTTCGCGAGACCGACGGATCGCCAGCGGTTCGCCTGGGCCCGGGAACGAATCCCAGGTTCTCACGTGACGGGAAGTGGGTTCTGACGGCGGACATCCGCACAGAGCCGCCGCAGCTCATGCTGCTCCCCACCGGACCGGGCGAGCCGGTCCCCGTGACGCGAGACCGGCTTCAGCACATCGACGGGCAGTTTTTCCCGGACGGAAAGCGAATCGTCTTTGCGGCCGGGGAAGCCGGCCGAGGGCGCCGGCTCTATGTCCAGACGATCTCCGGTGGAACACCGGCCTCGATTTCCCTCGAAGGAGTCCGAGGCTCAATCGAAGGATTGGGCATCGGCCCGATCTCGCCGGACGGCCGGTTCGTCGCCGCGTGGAGCCCGGACGGAAAACTTCATCTCTATCCGACCTCGCCCGGCGATTCCATGCCGGTCGCCGGCGTCGCGGACGGTGAGTTCCCGATCCAATGGAGCCACGACGCGAAGTCGCTCTATGTCAAAGGACCAGGGGAGCTCCCGGCCCGGGTTTTTCGAGTGAACCCTGTCTCCGGAAAGAGAGAGCTTTGGAGGCAGTTTGCTCCATCAGACCCGACCGGAGTCGTCGCGGTCCAGGGAGTCGTGATGACCCCGGACGCCGCGGCCTATGCCTACACGTACGTCCGTATCCTTTCGGACCTCTATGTCGCGGAGGGACTCAAGTGATTTTGGATTTTGGATTTTGGATTTTGGACTGAGATGGGCCTTTCTACGGGGACCCGCCTGGGTCCGTATGAGGTGCTCGCGCCGCTCGGCGCGGGCGGGATGGGAGAGGTGTATCGGGCCAGGGACTCCCGGCTGGGGCGGGAAGTCGCGATCAAGGTCCTTCCCGCCGAGATTTCTCTGGACTCGCAGCGGCGCCAGCGCTTCGAGCAGGAGGCGCGCTCGGCCTCGGCGTTGAACCACCCCAACATCGTCACTGTCTATGACATCGGCTCCGCGGACGGAATGATCTACATCGCGATGGAGGTCGTCGAGGGGCGGACGCTGCGGGACCTCATCGTTGAGCAGCCGGTGTCCGCCCGCAAGCTCCTCGAGATCGGCGCGCAGGTTGCCGACGGACTCGCCAAGGCCCACGCCGCGGGGATCGTTCACCGGGATCTGAAACCCGAGAACCTCATGATCTCGAAGGACGGGTTCATCAAGATCCTCGACTTTGGCCTCGCCAAGCTGGTCGAGCCCGGATCGACGGACCTGTCCGTCATGCCGACCGCCGTGGCGCCGCCGACCGAGCCCGGCACGGTCATGGGCACAGCCGGCTACATGTCGCCCGAGCAGGCGGGCGGCCAGCCGCTCGACTTCCGTTCCGACCAGTTCTCCCTCGGCGCGATCCTCTACGAGATGGCGACGGGACAGCGCGCCTTCCAGCGCAAGACGGGCGCCGAGACGCTCGTCGCGATCCTGCGCGAGGAGCCCGAGCCGATCGGGCAGGTCAACCCGAAGACTCCCGGTCCCGTGCGCTGGATCATCGAGCGCTGTCTCGCCAAGGATCCCGAGGAGCGCTACGCATCTACGAAAGACCTGGCACGCGACCTCGCGAGCGTGCGGGACCACCTTTCGGAGACTTCCGTTTCGGGAGGCCTCGCCGCGGCAGAGCCGGCGAGGCTCCCGCGCCGCGGATGGCTCCTGCCGGCCGCCGCCGCGCTCGTTGTCGGAGCGGCCCTCGCCCTGACCGCGCGCGGTCTTCTCCAGGGCCGGCCGGATTCCAGGCTTCAGTTCCAGCGCCTGACCTTCCAGCGAGGGACGATCTCCTCCGCGCGGTTCGCGCCCGACGGCCTGACGGTCGTCTACGGAGCCGCGTGGGAAGGCCAGCCGATGGAGGTCTTTTCGACACGCACCGTAGGGCACGAGTCGCGCTCGATGGGCCTTCCCCCGGCCGACATTCTTTCTATTTCTTCAACGGGAGAGTTGGCGGTCTCGCTCAACCGGCACTTCACGATCGGCTTCCAGACGGTCGGGACGCTCGCCCGGGTGCCCCTGGGAGGCGGCGCCCCGCGCGAGATCCTCGAGAACGTGCAGGACGCCGATTGGTCGCCGGACGGAAAAGAGCTCGCGGTGGCGCGGTACGTCGGAAGCCGCTGCCGACTCGAGTACCCGATCGGCCGCGTGCTCTACGAGCCGGTCGCCTGGATCAGCAATGTCCGGGTCTCTCCCGACGGCCGCATGGTCGCGTTTCTCGATCACCCGCAGCTCGGGGACAACACGGGAACCGTCCGAGTCGTGGACGAGAAGGGGCGAATCAAGCTCACGGGACCCGTGGCCGGCACGGGGCTAGCCTGGTCGGCTCGGGGCGACGAGGTCTGGTCCACCCCGCCTCTGCGGGCGACCAACCTGTCCGGCCGGACGCGGATCCCGTGGAACCTGCTGGGCGCCCAGGACAAGCTCTACGACATCTCGAATCGGGGGATCGTCCTCCTCAGCCGCACTTCCAACCGGCGCGAGATCATCGGCGTATCAGCCGCCGGCGGGACCGAGCGAAACCTGACCTGGCTCAACTGGTCTTTTCCGGTGGACCTGTCCCGCGACGGGCGAGTTCTCTTCGACGAGCAGAACATCAGTCCTACCGGCATCTACCTCCGCAAGCTCGACGGCTCCCCCGCCGTTCTCCTGGGCGAGGGGAAGTCCTTTCAGCTCTCCCCCGACGGGCAATGGGCGCTCGCCGCGGCGGACCTCGGCAGCGACACGCTGCTCCTTTTGCCCACGGGTGCGGGACAGGCCCGGAAGCTCCCCCTGTCCGGCGTCCGCTGTCAGTGGGCGAAGTTCTTCCCGGACGGACGCCGCATTCTCTTCGCCGGCAGCGAGCCCGGCCGCGGCATCCGCGTCTTCATCCTGGACCTGGCAGGCGGAAAGCCGCGCGCCATCACTCCGGAGGGCGTCACGATCATCCAGCAGGACCCTTTCTCCCCCGACGGCAAGGTGATCGTCGCGATCGGCCCGGACCGCCGGATCGCGATTTACCCCGTCGAGCCCGGCGAGCCGCGCCCCGTCCCGGGGCTCTCCCCGGAAGACAGCGTGATCCGCTGGTCCGCCGACGGGCATTCTCTCTACACGTATAACAGCCTCGCGCGCCCGGGAGTCGTGGACCTCCTGGACGTCCAGACCGGCAAGCGCACCCCCTGGAAGGAGTTTCATCCTCCCGATCCCGCCGGCGTCCTCGAGGTCGCGCCCTTTCTCATAAGCCCCGACGGCGCTTCCTACGTCTATTCCTACCGCCGCCTGGTCGACGAGCTCTACGTCGCCACCGGCTTGAAGTGACACAGAAACTCGCTCCCGCTGCGGCGAGAAGACGCCCTCCGAGCCGGGTTGTTTCACCGATCGGGCCTCCTCTGGAGCGTTACCAGATGGGTCAAAATCGCGCCCGCCGGCCGATGTAATCTGTCGGGCACCTTGTCTCTGACCGCCGGCTCTCGCCTCGGCCCCTACGAGATCGTCGCGCCGCTCGGCGCGGGCGGGATGGGAGAGGTGTATCGCGCTCGGGACACGCGGTTAGGGCGCGAGGTCGCGGTCAAGGTCGTGGCGCAACGGCTCGCCGGAGAGCCGGAGCTGAAGGCCCGGTTCGAACGGGAGGCGCGGGCCGTCGCCGCCTTGAACCATCCGAACATTCTCGCCATCCACGACGTCGGCGAGGAGGGCGGGATCCTCTTTGCCGTCACCGAGCTTCTCGAAGGCCAGACGCTCCGACTGTGGCTCCTGGGAGCGGCGCCCGACTGGAAGAAGGCCGCGGCGATCGGCCGCGCGGTCGCGGAGGGTCTCGCGGCCGCCCACGCGAGAGGGATCGTTCATCGCGACGTCAAGCCGGAGAATCTCTTCATTACCCGCGATGGGAGAATCAAGGTCCTCGACTTCGGGCTGGCGCGCACGACCCCGCCTCTGCTCCCCGGCTCGGCCAGCGGGACTCCGACCCTGGCCCCCGAAACACACGCCGGTGTCATTCTCGGCACCGTCGGCTATCTGTCGCCGGAGCAGGTGCGCGGGCTGCCGGCGGATTCGAGGAGCGACATCTTCGCCCTGGGCTGCATGGTCTTCGAGGTGGCGACAGGCGAGCGGGCGTTCTCCGGGTCGAGCGCGGCCGAGACGCTGTCGGAAACTCTTCACCATGATCCGCGCGAGCGCCTGGGACCGCTCGCGGAGACCGCGCCCGCCTTCGTGCAGGTCCTCGCCCGCTGCCTCGAGAAAGATTCCGAAAACCGATTCCAATCGATGAGCGACCTCGCCTTCGCCTTCGGACTCGTCCTGGAAGAATCGAGGTCGCGCCGGACGAAGGGGCGTGAGGAGGAATCGGCCCTGCCCGGCGCCAGCGCGTCGCCTGCGGCGCTCGCCGTGCTGCCCTTCGTCAACCGGAGTCCCGATCCCGAAAACGAGTACTTCAGCGACGGGATGACCGAAGAGCTGATCGGCGCGCTGTCGCGCATCCCCGGGCTGCGCGTGGCTTCCCGCACTTCCGTCTTCGCGCTCAAGGGGAGGATCCAGGATGTCCGGGAGCTCGGGCGGACGCTCGGCGCGACCGCGATTCTGGAAGGAAGCGTTCGAAGAGCCGGCGATCGGATGCGACTGACGGCGCAGTTGACGAGCGTCGCCGACGGTTACCAGCTCTGGGCCGAGACGTACGACCGCGACATTCGCGACGTCTTCGCCGTGCAAGACGATATCGCCAAAACGATCGTCGCCACGTTGAGGGATCGGCTCGGTCTGTCCGGATCCACGCCCGCGCCCCGGCGCCCGGACACACAGAGTGTCCGCGCCTATCAGCTTTATCTGAAGGGACGCTACTTCTGGGCGCGGAGAACGCCGGAGAAGCGGAAGAAGGCGATCGGGTTCTTCGAAGAAGCGATCGCCGCCGATCCGGGGTACGCGCGCGCTTACGCGGGTCTCGCCGATTGTTTCCTGGAGCGCGGCGGGGGCGTCGGCGGCCGGGCCGAGGAAGTGGTCGCCCGCGCGCGGCCCGCGGCCCTTCGCGCCCTGGAGATCGATGATTCGCTGGCGGACGCCCACACGAGCCTGGGCCGGATCCTGCTCTACTACGACTGGAACTGGACTGCGGCCGAGATCGAGTTTCGCCGATCGATCGAGCTCGACCCCCTCTACTGGGAAGCGCATCACTCCTACTCCCACTACCTGTTGCCGGCCGGGCGCGTCGCCGAATCGCTCGAAGCGAGCCGCAAGGCCCTCGAGCTCGAGCCGCTCGACCTCGGGATCAACACGCATCTGGGCTGGCACTATCTCTACTCCGGCGACTTCGATCGCGCCGCGGAGCAGTGCCGCGTTTCCGTCGAGATGGACCCCTCGTTCTTCTATGCCCACTTCTATCTCGGCATGGCGTACGAACAGAAGGGAGAGGACACGAAGGCGCTCGCGGAGCTCGAAGAGGCCGTCCGGCTCTCACCGCAAAGCGGCGAAGCGGCAGCCGGCCGGATTCGCCTCCTCGTGACGGCCGGCCGGCGGCGGGAGGCCGAGGCCGCGCTCGAAGAGCTCTGCGGCCGCGAGGAAGCCTCGATCGCCTACGAGATCGCGGTCGCCCGCCTCGGATTTGGCGAGACTGACCGGGCCCTGGACGCCCTCGAGAAGGCCTTCGCCGACCGCGCGGAAAGGATGATCGACATGGGGATCGATCCCCGCCTCCGGCCCCTCCGCTCTCATCCCCGCTTCCGGGAAATCGCGCGGAGCGTCGGGATCCCCGTCACCATTTCCTGAGCGGCCGTTCCCGAAGCGAGCGCCTCCGCCTGGATGCCGCGTTCTTCTTCGGCGGCTCCGGCCCACGCGCCGGCTCGTCAGGCGGGGACTGCGGGGGCGGGCTGGCGGCGGGGATACTTCGCCGCGATGTAGTCATCCACGAGGGCGCGGAAGGCGTGGGCGAGTTCGTCGTAGGTGCCCTTCAGCGTCGTGAAGTGCTTGCCGTCGATGTAAACGGGACAGTGGGGCTCCTCGCCGGTGCCGGGAAGTGAGATGCCGATCGAGGCGGCCTTGGATTCGCCGGGGCCGTTGACAACACAGCCCATGACCGCGAGCGTCATGTTCTCGACGCCTTCGTACTCCTGCTTCCACTCGGGCATCTTCTCGCGCACGTAG
>WNGE01027553.1_pt1 | contig 10489 bp, 11 predicted proteins | sample 5400651 | NCBI WGS metagenome assembly WNGE01 (sample SAMN13153370, study PRJNA577476) | soil metagenome | isolation source: 60 cm soil or saprolite under grassland replicate 2 | place: USA:California | collected 2016-06-15
GAGCACGCCTGCCAGGATTAGTACTGGGAAACGCCCTTGTGTCCAGCGAACGATCACTGTTTACGGGTTAGCCCGAACGGGCTTCGCGGAAACCTCGGCTGGCTCAGCATTCCACCGCACGCTTCCTCCAAGCCGACTTATCGGGAGTTGGCTCCCAAATCAAGGAGAGGGAAGGATTACGCGGGAACCGATTTCATCGTCGCCCGGAACGGTCGGATTGCTTCGGTCTATCTCTTTTTCGACGAGCTACCCTGAACTGGACTTCTGACTACGGTGAATCTCGATGACAACAGCTTACGACTTGTTGGTTCTGCCCGTCATGCAGTGCGCCGCTGCGGGGGCCATGCCAACGTTATGCCTGGCGCCCGCCCCTAATGTGAGTCCAGCTGGTTTCTCTCCTCCATCAGCGCGGCAGCGCGCTTGCCGACTTTCTTGAGCCTCACTTCAAGACCACGAAGCTCCTCCGAGCTTAGTTCGGAGAACACTTTCTTCATCTGCCCGGAATGCTTTCGAAAGGCGGAAACAATGAGATCCTTGCCACGTGGGGTGAGGGCAACGATCCGAACGCGTCGGTCTTCGGCGCTCTCGACCCGGCTGACCAGGCCCTTCGCGACGAGGCGATCGACAAGGATACTGATCGAGCCTGGGGTCAGATCGACGATTGGGCCGATCGTATTGACGGGCAAAGGCCCATTGTGCAGCAGGAGTTCCAGCACGCCGAAATCCGAGAGGCCGAGTCCGGTCTCTTCAATACCGGCGGCTGCGTACCTTGTCAGGGCGCGCATCGCCTTCATCAGAAGCGGTCGTTCCTCGTCTTGAAGGAAGGTGGCCATCTCGTATCCGCCGTTCAGCCCGTATCGCAGGAAGAGGCAGCGATGCACCATGTGTCGGGCGTGATGATGCGGCTCGCGCCGTCAGGGGACGTGCTCGGCAGAATCGGGCGACTGCTGGAAGAGGGGACAATACGACCAGACGTTGCGACCGTGTACGCACTCCAAGATGCAGCCCAGGCCTGGAAGGACATCGCCGAGAAACTGCCAAGGGTTCATGGGATGTCGCCCAGTGAGCCGGGAGCGCCAAGACGAAAGAAACACGGCAAGATCGTGCTTCGTGTGGCCTAGCGGGGTAATGGAGGAGATTGAGTCATGGTCGGCATCGTAGTCGTAACCCGAGCGGCCGTGTTGATCGCTCGGCGCGCCTCCACCTGGACGGTCGACGAACACTTGGCCGGACTGTCGCCCGGATGTGTTGCGGTCGACCTGAGCAGCCCGGCCCAAGTGTACTGCGGAACTGCGCGTGCCGGTCTCTTCCGAAGCCGCGACAGCGGCCGGAATTGGGAACCAGTCGGACGGGGCATCGACCACCTGATGGTCACCGCGGTTGATGTGGGTCACGCGGAACAAGCTGACGGGTTCGGCGTCGTCTATGCCGGCACCGAAGGCGGCGATAGCTGGGTGGACCTCGCCGGATTGCGCGCGCTCCCTTCTGCTGACACCTGGAGTTTTCCCCCACGGCCCCAGACGCATCATGTTCGGTGGATCGAAGCCGACGTGAGCGTCGCGGATCGCGTGTTTGTCGCGATCGAGGCTGGCGCGCTCGTGCGCACGTTCGACGGCGGGCGGATATGGCGGGATCGCGTTCGCGGCGGTCCGTACGACACGCACACAGCGATGACGCATCCGTTTGCGCCCGGGCGGATCTACTCGGCCGCCGGCGATGGGTACTATGAAAGCACCGATGCTGGGGACTCGTGGAGATCGCCCGAGGATGGATTGAAGCACCTCTACCTCGTGGGTGTTGCCGTGGATCCTGCTGATCCAGATACCGTGATCGTGTCCGCAACAGACGGACCCGGCTCCGCCTATTCGCCGCGAGGGGCCGAGGCGTACGTGTATAGGAAGACTGGGGTTCAGAGATGGGAACAGTCAATGAGCGGCCTACCCGGGGCGAAGGCCACGACGGTGAGCCGTTTTGCCACTGATACTGGCGAACCAGGCGTCATCTACGCCGCCAACAACCGCGGCCTCTTCAGATCAGGTGATGCAGGACGGAGCTGGAAGGCTATGGACCTCCCTTGGCCAGGCCCCGGCCTTGCAGATGGCGTGGCGGCGGTTGCCTGCCTTCCGGAGTGATATGGAAAGACGTTCTGCTGTCGTGTCCCTGATCGTTGTGCTGCCGGTTCGTCGAGCGAATGAATCTCCGAATTGCCTCTGTATTGCCTCTGTTGGCAGCGGAGTTCGAGCATGTCAATCGGATTTGTGAAACCGAATGAATAGGAGGAAACCGTGACAATGATGGAGAGGATCGAGAAAATGAGAGTGAGTGATGACGCCCTTGACCTGGTGTTCCGGAAAGCCCGTACCTACAACACATGGCTTCCCAAGCCAGTGCCCGAGGAGCTGCTGCGGCAGCTCTACGACACACTGAAGTGGGGGCCCACGAGCGCAAACATCAGTCCTGCGAGGTTCTTATTCATTCGTTCCACGGCTGCAAAGGAGCGCCTCCGTCCATCACTCGCGCCTGGCAACGTAGAGAAGACGATGGCCGCTCCGGTCACGGTCATCATCGCCTATGATCTAAAGTTCTACGACAAGGTGCCCAGGCTGTTTCCACACTACCCCGCCATGCGCGATATGTTTGTGAAGAACCCCCAGGTGATCCAGGAGACTGCGCTACGAAACTCTACCTTGCAAGGAGCCTACATGATACTTGCGGCGCGGGCTCTGGGACTGGACTGCGGGCCGATGTCAGGCTTTGATAACGCAAAACTCGATGAGGAGTTCTTTGCGGCGGGCAAATGTGAGTCTTGCGAGCAGGAGTTTTTCCCTGAAGGGCATGTGAAATCGAATTTTCTCTGCAACATCGGCTACGGCGACCCTGCGACGCTCATGCCGCGGGGCCCTCGGCTCGACTTTAGCGAGGCATGCACCCTGTTGTGATTGCCGTTTACTTGCGCTCGAACACGCAGCAGCATAGCAACAGTAGCACTCATGCGTTGGATGAGTTACTGGGAACTCGCTTGTGTCCAGCGAACGATCACTGTTTACCCGGTTGGCCAGAAACAGGGCTTCGAGGAGATCGGAGCGCAAGTGACGCTCAATAGCCCTGGATTTCCTCCAAGCCGACTTCTGAACAACGTCACGTGTCGCTGGCTGAAAACCACCGATGCGATCCAGTGTCCGCTTTCGGATAACTTCAGGTTTGCTCGTTACCCGGGCGAAATCCGAGGCGTCTAGCGCCGCGCCGAAAGGGTGGACGCTAGCCGCGTTCACTTAGGCAGATCAACTACTGATCCGACGCCCGCGTACAAGTAGTGGTCGCCAAATGTCTTCTTCAAGGCGGCAAACTCCGGCTCGCCGGTACAGTGTCCCGGCGCTATGCGATCCAGCTTGTATTGGTCGTGCAGCACCCTGGCGATACGCTCAACCTCAGGATCCGATGCCTGGATCTGATGCAGCCCGCCGAGCAGGAGATTGATGTGAGGATCAATCGCACTGGCCTCCTGCACGATGTGCTCCACCCCAGGATGCGAGCAACCGACCACTAGCACGAGGCCGTCAGGTGTGCGGATAGCTAGCGAAAGCTCACGCAATTCCAGCGTACCGGGTTTGTCGGATACCAGCACAATCAGATACATGCCTGGCACAATCTCGATGTTCTTGTCGATCAGCTGAAAGTTGGCGCCGGGCCAGGCCTCTCCCATGTGTATGATTTCGGGTGGCGCGCCGCTGTAATACCGCTGTTCCGCGGGCAGAGACGGGTCCTTGCGATACCACGTACTGCTGGGCTGGTCGTCGCCGTAGACTCCGGACCTCTCCTTCGGCGCATAGATCTTCACGGTGGGGTTCACCTTGAGCAAATAGGCCAGTCCGCCCATATGGTCACCGTGGCGGTGGGACATAACCACAAAATCGAGCGTTTGAAGGTCGACGCCCGCTGCTTTCACGTTGTGTTCAAAGATTTGGGCATTGTTGCCCGTGTCGAACAGGATGCGTTTGCCACCATATTCGACCAGGGCCGCAAACCCCCAATCCATGGTCAGTGTCGGAGATTTGCCGAAGGAATCATACAGAATGGTGACGCGGTTTGGCGTTCCTGCGATCGCCATGTGCGCGAGCAGCAGAATGAAAACCGCCAAAGCGCGTAAGGAAATGTGCCGCATACTGGTGCCTCCTTAGTGCTCAGTCCTTTTTCTGATTGACGTCGCTGGAATTGGTCCACCCTACGGGGGAATATACGAAATCTTAGCATCACGGGAATATTTAAGGTCTGGAGTATCCACCCATGTGAATTCCCGATTCTCCGTGGCAAGGTCGGGCAACGTCAAGCGAGCGCGGCTCTGTTGAATGTAGACAGCCGACCTGCACAGAGCAAACCGGGTGCGCGATTCTGGACGAGTGGTCGGCAAAGCGGAAACTATCCAGAAACGGGCTTGGAGGAGATCAATGCTGATCTCCCCGAAGGCGACTTCTGGACAACGTCAGTAGGGTTCATTCCATGAACCAGCGGTCCGCCACATTGTCCATAACTGAACACAAGCCGACTTCGGGACAATGCCGTCGGAGTCCGCGTGAAAACGTGAGAACGTAACTTCCGGTTTGCTCGTGACTCGATCAGAATCGTCAAAGCTCCGCGAAGCGGTCCCTCACGGAGTGGGCGCTACCCTTTGGAGCTCCGGCTAGCTTCGGCAGCTGCGACGCCTTTTTAGCCCGCAGAGAGCGCACTAATCGTGACGTAATATCCGTCCGGATCTCGGAGCGAGAACTCCTTCGTTCGAGTGTTCGAATTGAGGTGTGGTTCCTCTTCGAACCGACTGACGAGAGAGCGTGCCCTTTGAAGCGCCAGGTCGAAATCATCGACACGGAAGAATAACAGGAGGCCGTTGCCGGGTGTCCCGTGATCAGGACTCATCAATGAGGGATGCTCGTGGGCACCCCATTTGTGGAGGCAGAGCAAGACAGTCCCATCTGAATCGAGGATTTGCCCAAAGTAGTCATGGGCAGGAAGGGTAACCGGCTGACCGAACAGCGCCTGATACCATTTGAAGCTCCGCGGGACGTCGCCTACCCCTATGATGGTCCACGTGCGCTTCATCGATCCCCTCTGCGGCCTAATTCTTGCGTAGTATATCCCCGAATTGCCGTACTTCTATGCCGACCGGGGGGGTCTCTCAGGTTATCGGATCGTCGGCGATTGGGAAGTTAATTTCTGGATGGCCCCTGACTCGGGAGCAATCCGGCGAGGCTCCGACGCTCTTCAGTGTGCTAGTGTCCATTTTGACCGCTAACGGGTCGGCACGTGCTTATACAATGCAGACTGAAGGGGTGTGGCCATGCACCGTTCACAAGTAAGCGTTGGAAAAGATCGATTTGACCGCCGGGTCTTTTGCAAGGCTGCGGGCGTTGCGACCGCAGTAGTGGCAGTAGAGGCAAGCCTGGGAAGCGCGTTGGCCCACGCGGACCTCACCAAGGAGCAGCGTGACAAGATGACGGCGGACGAAATCATCCAGCAGATGAAAGCTGGCAACGAACGCTTCCGGTCAGGCAAACCGCAGCATCGCGATCTCATACGCGAAGCTAAGGCGACTGCGAAGGGACAGTATCCTGCCGCGATTGTCTTCAGCTGTGTTGACTCGCGAGCACCCGCCGAGTTGATTCTCGACTTTGGTATCGGCGATATCTTCAGCGGTCGTGTGGCAGGCAACATTGTTGACGAGGACATATTGGGCAGCATGGAATTCGCTTGCAAGGTGGCAGGCTCGAAAGTCGTGCTAGTCATGGGCCACACCGCCTGCGGCGCTATCAAGGGTGCCATTGACGGGGTGCAGCTTGGCAATCTCACGGCGTTGTTAGCGAAGATCCGTCCGGCCGTTGAAGCCACTCAGTACACGGGGGAGCGCTCGGCCAAAAACTACGCCTTCGTAGACGCCGTGGCACGAAAGAACGTGTCAATGACTATCGCCAACATTCGCGAAAAGAGCCCTGTGCTTCGGGACCTCGAATCCATCGGCAGCATAAAAATTGCAGGCTCGATGTACAACCTCGAAACGGGAATCGTTGAGTTTCTCGCGTAGCGGTTATGGATGGCCTCTGCCAGGCGGGGCTGAAAAATCGTTCAGCGAGCAGCCGTCGGGGCCCGCCAAGCCGCAGCTAGACCGGATCGTGAAGACACTTGACCTTGAAAGCGCGCTTCGGAACCCCCCGGGTGGTTGGTCGGCAACCCTTACCTTGGGATTACTTCAGGGTTGTCCGTGATGCACCCGAGACAGCGATGACTGCTCGGATCGGCGATTACATTGTGAGGACGGCGCGGAACCGGGCCTTGCCCTCCGCAACGCGGTCATAGGCCCTGGGTGCCTCTGCCAATGGGTACGTCTCGACAATATGCTGTCCACCATCGACTTGGTCGAATTTGAGGTACTGAGGATTACATCCGCGCCCCCTGCTGCCGCAAGGCTCTTTCCGTCGCGGACAACTTCATCGGCGCCGAGATCGCGGATCATCTTGTCCTTATCGGGGGAATGGGAAACTGCGATGGTCTCGAAGCCTGCGGCCTTCGCGTATTGCACTGCCAAGTGCCCAAGCCCACCGATCCCGAGTACAGCCACGCGCTCATGCGGCTTGGGATCCGCCCAGCGAAGGCCGCTATAGACCGTATAACCAGCGCAAAAGATCGGGGCTGCCTGCTCATAGGAAACCTTGTCGGGAATAAGATAGGTTGCGTCGGCATTCATCAGCATGTACTCGGCGTGTCCGCCTTGTGCGTCAATCCCTGTACCCTTCAGATACGGACAGAACATTCTGCGACCACGCTGGCACCATTCGCAGCGCCCGCAAGTGGATTGAATCCAAGCGGTACCCACACGGTCGCCGACCTTTCGCGTGGTGACGTCGGGAGCCACGGCAACGATCTCGCCGACCGGCTCGTGGCCTAGGATTCGGGGGAATGGTCCGGGCAAGTGTCCGAGCGTTTGATGTACGTCGGTGTAGCAGATGCCGCTTGCATGCATCTTCACGAGCACTTGATTCGGTTCGGGCTGAGGTTGCGGAACGTCTTTGACCTGCCACGAACTGCTCACAGCGGGAACAACGGCAGCTTGCATAACACTTCCTCCTAGCGTGATTCGATGCGAGCGCGTTTGGGTCGGTGCATGATTTTGGATGCCCGGTTCGTCAATCACACACCTAAGCCGAGCTTGACGGTCAGTTGGCGAATTGTCAGCAATGCGGAAGTAATCCTTGAGCCCTTCGGCGGTTCCTCGCGGTCCACAAACGGGCTTCTAGGAAGTTGGCTGGATTGGCACCGTGAAGTCGGACAATTCCAGGATCAGATGCGTGGGAAAATGCACGGCTGCATGGTCGTTTTCGGTATTAACCCGACCGAACTGTCGTGACTCTTCCTTGCAAATTACTAGAAAAAGGAAACGACTGATCGGCCGTCATTCGGACAATTCAACCTCAAACGAACGGCGGCGCAGCTGCTAATGATGCGGCCCGAGCACATTATTGTGAGCGCCTTGCCGGGCCGCGGCCAGACCACAAAGAAGCTCACAAAACTCATTCCTTTGGGTGATCTTCAATGACTTACGGTGTCGTCCGTGCGTTCCAAGTCATTGTAAATACTTTTCAGTGAAGCCCTGAAAAAGGTGCGCTCTCCAGCACCGACAGTAAACCGCTCGGCTGACGGTGACGAAATCGTGCCCGCCAGTGGTTAATGACGTTGAGGAAAGTTCCAATGACCGAGTGCTTACAGGCTCCAGCAAGAATATTATTGCTTGACGATCACGCCCTCTTCCGCGAAAGTGTCGCCCGATTTCTCGCAAGCAAGCCGGGCTTCGAGATAGTTGCGCACTGCAACTCGATAGGCGAGTCCCTTGAGGTATTGCGCAAATCAAACGTCGATATCGTGCTGCTGGACTTGGATCTTGGTCAGGCCGATGGCACAGATTTCTTGCGCGCTGCGCGGCAGGAGGGTTTCGTTGGCAAGGTGCTCGTCGTCACGGCTGGTGTGGACGAGAAACAAGCTACGGAATTGCTTCGAGATGGGGTTGCAGGGATCTTCATGAAGCACGAATCCACGGCATCGCTGGTCGAAAGTATTCGACAAGTGTTAACGGGAAGGACCTGGTTTGATCGGGAACTGCTACAGGCAACTGTCATTTCCGCTGGTGCTCGTATGGACCCGGGAATACAGCGCTTCACTGATAGGGAACGCCGGGTTCTCTCTTACGTGTTTGAGGGACTGCTCAACAAAGAAATCGCCGATCGTCTTGCCGTTTCAGAAAGCGCAATCAAAGCAACCCTGCAACAGCTCTTTGCTAAAACCGGCGTGCGGAATCGAAGTCAACTGGTCCGCGTCGCGCTCGAACATTACGCGGGCAAATTTTAGACATCGCGGCAAGTTGGCGCGGATGTCGCTGGAAGCCCTGGTCCGGTAGGTCAGAAGAGTGGTGACACTGATTGGCGCAAAGCTGAGATTCTTAGTTACTCCAAGTCCCACGGGGTTTTCGCGGGCCTGAATCTCAAGGGCGCTGCTGTGAAGCAGGATAAGGATGCGATCGTCGAGCTTTATGGACGTTACGTTCCGATTGCGAGCATTCTAGAAGGTAAGTTGCACGCACCTGCGGAGAGTGATACCTTCCTGGCCGCCGTTCGCAAGTACACTGCCGAAGCGCTACGCAGCGAAATGCACTCCAAGGTTCCGGCAGGACTGACAGCATATAACAATCGCGCAGCAGATTCCGCCGTGCACTAGTTCTTCTTAGGGTTTGGCCGTAGTCTTCGATCGTTTAATTGCAATAAGCCGTAGGGCAGTCGCGGCCGCCGTGTATTTCACCTCACCCTCTTCATCGGAGAGATACAGGTCGACCGTCCCAAGGACCGCGGGATTTCCCCTCCTCGCAAGCGCCTCCAAAGCGGCTGCACGTACTACCCAGTTCTTATCCCCGACTGCATTCACAAGCGCTGCTGTCGTTTTCGGATCGCGGTCTTTCGCCAATACTGTGGCTGCCGCCGCCCGTGCAGGAGAAGTGTCGCCTTTCTTAACCATCTTAAGAGCACTCCAGCCGAGACTGCCAAAAGGAATAAAACCCAAGGCTTCGTGAAATCCCACTTCGGCCAATTTCTTTGGATCCTTGTACTCAGCTGCCTGGGCGAGTAAGCCTTTCCCGGTTTTGCGCTCTCCGGTGAGAACTTCGTAATAGACCTCGTATCCTGCGTCGTCGTTCAGCAGGAGCAATGCGTGTGCGGCGGCTAATGCAACGGCTGGATCTTTGTCCTCAGTCGCGGTTTTCAATTTTGAAATACTCTGCCGCGCACGCATCTCTCCCAATGCCGCCGCCGCTGCGGAACGGACTTCTGCGGTTTCGTCCTTTATCCCAGTTTCAGCCATCTTCCGTGCTTGCGGGTCATTCGGGATCAAACCTGTTGCATGAACTGCTGCAGCGCGATCAGCGGGCTTATCGGCAGATGCTCCGCTTCGCAGTACTTCCCAAGCTTGATCTTTGAGGGGCCGCGAAGTTGTTGATGGACCCGATTCTGGCTTTGGAGGATTCTGGGGCGCAGAGGGCGCATTTTGCTGCGGTGCTTCCTGCTCCCTCACCTGCGGATTCGACTGTGTCTCTGCAGGTGGACTTACTGCTTGCTGCGAAAGCAAAGGCGCGCAGGTAATCAGGACAAAAGATGTTTTCAATAAAAGAGACATGGCTACCTTTCGGAGAACCCTAAAGATCACCAGCTTCGGATTGAAATCCAGTGGCTTGGTAGAAGCTGATTCGCGTCGATTGGTTGTCGCAACTCTTGGAGTGCGGGCGCCCCAACCACTGTCATCAGTGTCGTGGATCAGACCTAGTAATTCCCGTGTGAAGCGTGTAGATGTTCAGTAGCCGTCCATCGCGGTAACCCGAAACCATCGTTGTAAGGAATTCTCCTAAAAGGATCACTATCCAGAAACACTGGTAACTGTTCGCCGTTTCACCACCATCATAGGACCTGAGCATTTTTGCGTCGCAAAGCCTTCTTTTCTGTACGTGATCAGGCGGATGAAATGGACGCCCTTAAACTTGCAAAGCCGCTGCTTCAAAACAAAACCGGAAAGTCGCGTCTAAAATGGCTTGCCCTGGCTTTGTTGGTGTGCGTGGCGGTCGCTGGAACCGCTATTATCTGGGCCCTGCGGCACGCCGAGCCGATCTTACAGGCCAGAATCATCGAAACCCTCTCCGCACGATTTCAAAGCCGGGTAGAGCTGAGTTCGTTCCATGTCTCCATCTCGCGTGGACTGAGGGTTTGGGGCGGAGGATTGAAGATTTTCGGGACGACCGACGTAAATATTCATCAGCCTGGCATTCAACCCATTATCGCGGTCGACGAATTCCAATTCGGCGCGGGCATTCTGGACTTACTGCGCACCCCGATGCGAGTTCGTCGAGTCTACCTCAAAGGCTTGCAGCTCAATATTCCGCCGAAAGGACAGCGAGGCGAAGGAGGTAATT
>WNGE01009120.1_pt1 | contig 10487 bp, 6 predicted proteins | sample 5400651 | NCBI WGS metagenome assembly WNGE01 (sample SAMN13153370, study PRJNA577476) | soil metagenome | isolation source: 60 cm soil or saprolite under grassland replicate 2 | place: USA:California | collected 2016-06-15
AAACATGCCGGGCGCAATGATCGCGATCGCGCGTTTACAGATTCCAGCAATATTTGTTTACGGCGGCACGATCAAAGCAGGTCATTACGGAGGCCAGGACCTCACAATTGTCAGCGCGTTCGAGGCCGTCGGGCAATATTTTGCCCAACGTATTGGCGAAGCCGAACTGTTGGAGGTTGAGCGCCGGGCCTGTCCTGGCGCTGGCTCATGTGGAGGGATGTTTACCGCTAATACAATGTCGGCGGCGATCGAGGCGATGGGCCTGAGCCTGCCATATTCATCGACCATGGCTGCTGAAGATGAGGAAAAAGGGGAGAGCGCTACCCGCTCAGCTCAGGTTTTGGCTCAGGCAATTCGAAAAAAAATACTTCCGCAACACCTTCTCACGCGAAAAGCATTCGAGAACGCAATAGCCGTTGTGATGGCGGTTGGTGGGTCGACCAATGCGGTCCTGCATCTGCTGGCAATCGCCCACGCTGCCGCAGTCCCGTTGTCGCTTGACGACTTTGAGCAGGTTCGCGCGCGCGTTCCTGTTCTTTGTGACCTGAAGCCGTCAGGCCGATACGTGGCCACCGATCTGCACCGGGCGGGCGGCATTCCACAGGTTATGAAGCTGCTTCTGGTCCATGACAGTCTTCACGGCGATGCCCTCACCATCTCTGGCGAAACAGTTGCGGAAGTGCTGAGAACTGTGCCGGCCGCGCCCGGGACTCATCAGGACGTGATTCGTCAGTGGGAGAATCCTGTTTATCCCCAGGGACACCTGGCGATTCTTAGGGGTAACCTTGCAACTGAGGGAGCAGTCGCCAAGATCAGTGGGGTGAAGAATCCTCGCATCACCGGACCGGCGCGCGTCTTCAACTCGGAAGAAACCTGCCTGCAAGCGATCCTGTCTGGCGGAATCAAGCCGGGCGATATTGTCGTCATTCGTTACGAAGGACCGAAGGGCGGACCGGGAATGCGCGAGATGCTGGCGCCGACTTCCGCCATTATCGGAGCAGGTTTAGGCGACGCGGTAGGACTAATTACCGATGGGCGATTCTCCGGTGGCACATACGGCATGGTTGTCGGCCACGTTTCGCCGGAGGCTGCCGTCGGCGGGGCGATCGCGCTCGTCGAGAGTGGCGACTCGATCACTATTGATGCGGAAGCCCGTTTGCTTCAGCTCAATATCCCGGCAGCGGCGTTGGCCCATCGGCGCGCAGCATGGCTCCCTCCTGCGCCGCGGTACATGCGCGGCGTCTTAGCGAAGTACGCTCAACTGGTGTCGAGCAGCAGTGTTGGTGCGGTAACAGACTTGCACGGTGAAGAGCAGAATGGAAGGTGGTTGTCGCGACAAACGGAAACCGCGATTCACTAGACGACACGAAACTCTTGCGTCGGATCAACCCCTTGACACGCATGGGGACGTTCAATATAGTCCGGCCCGCAACTGCTAGACCACCCGCTCAGATCCTTCTTGTTTGGAGGCAACCAGCATGTCAAATCGAGAAAGGTTAGAAAACGCCGGAATACTCGATCCCAACAGAAATCTAACTAACGAACAATATGAAGCAATAGAGAGTTTGTCCGAAGCGGAGGTGGATCAACTGATTTCGATTAAGAACAAGCTCGCGGACATCAGCAGGAACGATCCTCCTGGGGGCTTACAGCCGGGAATAAACCCAATCGGCACTTCGGCGGATACGATGACCTAATTCCCATTCAACGAAGTCGCCGCCTCCGCTTTCACAATAGATCTTGCATAGGCCAGGGCCAGATAGGAGTCGTCTCGCTTCACCATTAACCCACGGTCGGTAAAAGAGTCCAGAGTGTCGCTCACCTCGGCCTCATTGATCGGGATATCTGGCGAGTATTTATGCCACAAGTCAACGACTTGTCGAGATGTCCTTATTTGATCGCATACGATATAAGAAAATCGTTCGTGGCCCCTAAGGACCGTTAGTCTTTCGTTGGCCACGGGCCGAAAATCCCAGATGAGTAGATTTGTTCCCTTATCAATCCAAAATAGATCACTCCTGCTATGACAATCCTTCCAGAGTTTCACCTCATCGGCCAGCGTTTTGACACACTCGGCGATTTTGCCGGGCGGGTTCTCCTCAGACGTAAAAAAGTAGGCGAGGTTGAATAACTGTTCAGGACCGAAAGGGTAAACATATTGGTAAGCAGGATGAGGCGACAGATTCCTGAAACCGAGTGACTCGCCTTGTTCAAAATTCGGGCTAAAGCGATCGATTCTGATTGTGCCCTCACCCACCGGAGGCTGCAGGTGCGTGATCAGTGGGATGAGGCTGGCCATTTCAAGATAGTCGTCCGCTCGTTCACCTGGAAAGCCCCAAATCAAATTGTAATAAGCGTTGAGGCCCAGCTCCTTGCACCACTTGATTAGTTGGATGTTCTGCAGCGCGCTTACTCCTTTGCGCATGATGCGAAGCACATTGTCACTCAGGCTTTCAATCCCGGGTTGGATGTCCCCAACTCCCGCCTCGCATAGAAGGCGAAGCTGGTCTTTTCTTAAGTTGGCTTTGACTTCGTAGAACAGGTTGAGTCCGTGTTTTCGCTCTGCCAGCAGGGGAATGAAGTCCTTGAAGTAGTTCATGTCGAGGATGTTGTCTACAGCATTGACGGTGCAGACAGGGTACTTTTCTGTTAGGTAGACGAACTCACTGATTGCCCTGGCCGCGGACTTGCTACGATAAGTCATGGTCTCACCATTCAGCCCGCAGAAGGTGCAGTGGTGTTTCTCGCCCCACCAACAACCTCGAGACGTTTCAAACAACAAACTCGGTTTCCTCGTCGAGTCAAGAGAGTTATCATCGTGTTGGGCAAAAAACTCGTCGTAGTCCGGAAGGGGAAGAGAGTCTAAATTCTCCACCGTTGGAGTGTTCCGAAATCCTTGGTGAACGACTCGCAGCTCCGAGGGCTGACGACAAAAAACGCCCTCAAGGTTTGTGACAGGTTGTGCATTTAAAACTCGTCGCACAATTTCTGGAAACACAAACTCACCTTCACCCGAAACAACGGCATCCACAAATTCAAATTGGCGGAGCGTTTCGTACCCCATCGGCCCTTCGCAATTCGCTCCGCCAAAGACAATAAAAGTGCCTGGAAGCCGCGCCTTGATCCGTTTGGCGAGCGAGAGGGAGGCGACGTGTTGTTGGAACAAGCTGGTAAAGCCGACAACCCGGGGCTGATGGAAAACGACAGTGTCTAAGCTCTCTTCCAGAAAGCCCTCCGCCTTTGCCCTCCCATCGACAAGTATGTTGTTCAGCTTCGCAAGCAGCGGCTCTGGGTAAAGCTCATGGTCTGAAGAACCTCTGGCACGACTCAGGATCTCGTTTATATATTGCTTGACGTCGACGCCCCACTCTTGACCAAATAAAGAAGGTGAGAAGATGAATTCTCCAGCAAGATGCTCGGTGTGAGTTTTGCTATATACGCGCTCATAGTTTTGCTCGCCGATTAGCCTGGCGAATTGAAATTCGAAATGGAAAATCTTCGCCCTTATAAGGGCCCGCGTCAAAGCACCCTTCAATAGACCGAGGCCTATCGAGGGCGACAAAAGGTTTCCAAAAGGCATGCTAATCAGAACGACTTCGAACTCGGGGGACATTTGGTCTTTTTCTGGTTTTGCAGTTGGAATGCTGGTGACATTTCTTTTTAGACCCCAAGAGTCGCTGAACCTATCCTATTGAAGGTGCAGGCGCTCAATCAGGACTTCATACCGATGGTCCGAGCGGAGTTTGTCGAAAATGGGGTCGATACCAAGGTAGATCATAAATGAGCGTTCACTGTTGGCTTTATTCAGCCAGTCAATCGCTTTCTCGTTTTCGCCCAGCGCAGCATAGATCGATGCCAACGAATACGGCTGAACATACCTCGTCTGTGCCAAATGATTCAGGCTGTCTAACACCCGCCGCGCCTCATTGTTTTTACCCCACAAAGCATATGTGATCCCAAGTGATACGAGGGCCCTCGGATCATCCTTCTGCAGAATTATCCCCTTTTGACAGGCTGCGAGGGCCTCTTCATACATTCCCATCTGAGCATACACGAATCCCATGTCGCTATAGAGAAACGAAGCACTGGGCTCGAGTTCGAGCGTCTTCTTGATCTGATCCAGAGCTCGCTTGTAATCCCGCAAGAAGTAATAGGCTGAAGATAACTTATTGTTGAAAAGCAGCGAAAAAGGATCGAGATCCAGGGCCCGTCTGATCTGCGCTATTGCTTCAGCGGTTTGTCCCTTTGCAAGGTGCAAGTTACTGCGCAGACTGTAGGCCAGGGCATAATTAGCGTTCAGCTCCAGAGTACGCCTCAACTCCGCATCAGCCTCGGCAAAGTTCCAATCATAGTAGTAATAAGTCGCTGCCATAGCGTAATGGGCCTCGGCGAGCGCTCCATCGAGCTCAAGGGCCTTCTGCGCGAAGGTCTTGGCTTTGGGATATGTCTCCCTGGGCGAGAGATAGTTGGCTCCCAGGACGAGGTAGGAATTGGCCAGGCCGGCGTACGCAAGAGCATACTTAGGGTCTCTGTTAATAGCCTCGTTAAAATACTGAATGCTTTGCTTTAGATCGTTTTCAGTTAACTTATTCCCGTAGAAGCGTCCTCTAAGATAAGACTGATAAGCCTCCTTATCGTCCGTGAAGCTGGTAGTCATCCGCTTCGCCTCTTCATCGCTCAGCCGCGGACGTAATTTGTCGGATATTTTGTTCGTGATCTCAGCCTGTATTTGTTGAATGTCGGTCGCATTGCCGCTGAACTGTCCGCCCCATATTTGGGTCTTGTCGCGGCCGTCCACCAGTTCGACTCTGACTTGTAAGTCATCACCGCGTTTTCCCACTCGTCCCATTACCAGCGCCTGCACGCCCAGTGCGTGCGCCACCTCCTTCGGATCGGTGTCTGCGCTTCTAAACTTGAAACTGGAGCTGCGCGCGATCACCTTCAATTGCGGCACCTGCGAGAGGCGGTCGATCAGGTTTTCGCTCATTCCGTCAGATAGATAGTCCAGGTTCTGATCTCCACTCCCATTGACGAAAGGCAGAACCGCTACAGACGTAATTGACTCAGTACGCGGGAAGGGATCCCGGAAGACGACAGTGACTACGAGTGCTGTGGCGACCGCAGCGAAGAGGAGTGTGCCCAGCTTGTGGCGTTTGATTCTGCTGACGAACCAGTCCAGACGAGATACGCTGCGCGTGATTGTCGCCGTATTTATTGAAGTGGCAGACAATATAGAATGAGATACTCTCCGCCCGCCGTCATCGGCTCCAACCTCACCGCGCAAACGATGCGAGGTAGTGCCATCCAGCTTGGCTGCGAAAACCAATTCCTGCTTGAGATTTTCCAGGTCCTTCAGCAAGTCCTTGCTCGTTTGATAGCGGTCGGCCTGGTCTTTGCGCAGCATTTTGCTAACGATGTCATTTAATTCAGGCGGGGAGCTTGCCGTAATGTGGGTGAGTGGCGAGGGCTCTGTCTTCAGAATTGCCGCGACCACGTCGTTCGACGTTTCACCGCTGAAGGGCATGCTGCCGGCAATCATCTCGTACAACACAACCCCTAAGCTCCAAATGTCGCTGCGGCGGTCAACGTCTCGGCCACGCGTCTGCTCTGGCGACATGTAAGCAATGGTTCCCATCACAACGCCCGGCGACGTATTGGTCATAGTAACGGTCGGCGCCTCTCTATCAGCCTCCCCCCAATGTCCGGCCGGCGCTTTTTCGGCCAGCTTTGCCAGCCCGAAGTCTAAGACTTTTACGTAGCCGTCTTTGCGGAGCATGATGTTCTCAGGCTTGATGTCGCGGTGCACGATCCCTTCGTGGTCTGCCGCCGCCAGAGCCGAAGCCACTTGGATAGTTGTATCCAATATCTCTTTCAACCCCATGCGGCGAGACGCCATGTGTTGGCGCAAACTCTCGCCTTCGATGTACTCCGACACTATGAAGCGAAAGCCTTCCGCTTCGCCGATTTCGTAGATGGTTAGAATGTTAGGGTGGTTCAGACTTGAAGCGGCATACGCCTCGCGCTCGAAACGGCGCAGCCTTACTCGGTCTTCTGTGAAGTCCGCAGGCAACAGTTTGACTGCTACAAGTCGCTTGAGGGTCGTGTCCTGGGCAAGATAGACCTCACCCATTCCGCCTTTTCCAAGGAGCGAGCGGATAGCGTAACGGCCGAGGCGAGTATTGGGGGGAAGTGGCATATCGCAAGTCCCGGCACGGGCGGCGACATCTCATGCGCGACTCTATTAGAATGCGATTAAAAGTCAATAGTTAGCAGTATACATCGCCGTTGACTTGCAGTGCTGCCGCGCGCTCCTCGGACCAATGGGTCGTGAGGCCCACGTAGTTCTCGGCCTGTCGATGCTGTGTCAAGACTCAGAAATCCCACCCACGGCAGTGGGCGGATTTTTCAGATCCAGCCTACAAGACAAACGCTGTGAAAGATCAGAATCCCCCCAACGGAAGTTGGGGGATTGTTCAGATCCAACCTTCCAAGGAAATGACTTCAAATTGACGCGAGCGTAGGCTGGATCTGAACAATCCACCCACTGCCAAAGCTGTGAATAATTGGAGTATTCGGTGATTCCTAAATACCCCCAACCGCAGTTGGGGATCGTTCAAGTTCAACCTACCGCCAGCGGCGCTCTGGGACTACGGAATCCCCCAACGGGAGTTGGGAGATGGTTCAGATCCAGCCTATGGTGTGAACTGCGTCACTGCGTCTTACAGTTAGACGTGACCCACTGCTATTAGGCCAATCGAAAGACTCTCTAGACGTCGGTTTTCGTAGGCCGGACTGAACCATCCCCCAACTGCCGTTGGGGGTATTGTGGCCCACGACATTCTTTCAATTTATTCACAGCTTCTGCCGTGGGTGGGATTCGACTCTTGCTTGGCGCTGGCGCGACTGAGCCAGTGCTCTTTCTGACAGCGGTCAAGCTGGAGTGATATTATGGATGCCTTGGGTGACGAGCATCCATAAAGGTTGATCTTCCATGCCGATTGATGATTTTGAGCAAGACGGGCTGGCGATAGCAGACGTCAAAAGCGATACCGAGCTACGAAAGCCTCCGCTATACAGAGTCTTGATTCACAACGATGACTTCACCTCAATGGAGTTTGTGGTTTTTGTGCTGCAGACTGTTTTTGGGCGAAGTGAAAGCGAAGCCATCCAACTTATGCTGAATGTCCATAACGAAGGTGTGGGCCTCGCGGGTCTATATCCGTATGAGATCGCAGAGATGAAGGTTACTAAAGTAACAAGCCTCGCCCAGGCCAATGAGTTTCCTCTGCTCTGCACGATCGAAGAAGCTGACCAGGGTTAACAGATATGCTCACGAGAGAACTCCAGGATACATTGAGCGCTGCTCTAGAAGAGGCGATCCGGCGTCGCCATGAGTACGTTACGCTTGAACATCTTCTCTTCTCTCTGCTCAATGATCGGACTGCGAGTAACGTTATCCGTCATTGTGGCGGGAACATCGATTCCCTGAAGAAGGATCTCGAGCAATTCTTTGATGAGCACAAGGAAAAGCTCGAAGGAGATCGGAGGGGGAACGAAACGGGGATGCCCGAACAGACGGTCATGTTCGAGCGCGTGCTGCAATACACACTGCTTCATGCCGAGGCGAGTGAACAAAAGGAAGTTACTAGCGGGCACATCCTGGCCGCGATGTTTCACGCCGAGCGGTCACACGCTGTCTACCTGTTAAAGAAACAGGGCATCCAGCGACTCGACGTGCTCAGTTACGTTGCGCACGGCATCTCGAAGATTTCTGAAGACGCAGAGCCGGTCTCCGGAGGCTCGAGCACTGAGGTTCCTGATGATGAGGCCCAAGCAACACGGGATCCGCTGAAATCATTCACCGTCAACCTGCTCGAACATGCAGCTGCCGGCCACATCGATCCTTTGATCGGAAGAGCTTCGGAACTTCAACGAACTATCCAGATTCTTTGCCGCCGCCGCAAAAACAATCCCATCTACGTCGGCGAACCCGGGGTTGGAAAGACGGCCATCGCTGAAGGCCTCGCGCTGAAGATCCACCTGGGAGAGGTTCCGGAAGTGCTCCTGTCAGCACAAATATACGCACTCGATATGAGTGCGGTGCTTGCGGGCACGAAATACCGCGGCGAGTTCGAGCAGAGATTCAAAGGAGTCCTCGCCGCGCTCAAGAAAATTCCCGAGTCGATCTTATTCATTGACGAGATCCATACCATTGTGGGTGCCGGCGCTGTGAGTGGAGGATCGATGGATGCCTCGAATATCCTCAAGCCCGCGCTTGCCTCCGGTGAAATGCGCTGCATCGGTTCTACGACCTATCGGGAATACAAGGCTGCATTTGATAGAGATCGCGCTCTGGCGCGCCGCTTTCAGAAGATCGAGGTGGGAGAACCAAGCGTTGAAGAGACGGTGGAGATTCTGACCGGGCTAAAGAGCTACTACGAGGAGTATCACGGGATACGCTACAGCTCAACGGCCCTTCGGGTTGCCGCGGAGCTGTCAGCCAAGTACATGCACGACCGTTTTCTACCGGATAAAGCCATCGATGTGATGGATGAGGCTGGTGCTGCCATCAAGCTGCTTTCGCCTACCAAAAGACCAAAGACGGTGCGACCCGAGGAGATTGAAATAGTGGTCGCACGAATGGCCAAGATTCCACCTAAAACGGTGGTCAGTTCGGAGAAAGAGCGCCTCGGAGATCTCAAGAGCAAACTGCAATCGGTTATCTTCGGACAGGATCACGCGATCAATCAGGTTGTCAGGGCAATCAAGCTGTCGCGTTCTGGCCTTGGCCACCCCGAAAAACCCGTCGGCTCGTTTCTTTTCTCGGGGCCGACCGGAGTAGGTAAGACAGAACTCGCCAAACAGCTTGCGACTGTATTAGGAGTTGAGTTTATCCGCTTTGACATGAGCGAGTACGCGGAAAGCCATACCGTCTCGCGGCTGATTGGAGCGCCTCCGGGTTACGTTGGCTTTGATCAAGGCGGACTGCTGACGGATGCGATAACGAAGACTCCTTATGCAGTGTTGGTACTGGACGAGATAGAAAAGGCCCACCCCAACCTTTTCAACATCCTGCTGCAGGTGATGGACCATGCGCAATTAACCGATAACAATGGCAAGAAGGCCGACTTCAGGAATGTCATCCTGATCATGACGACTAACGCCGGCGCCAGAGAATTGAGCGCGGGTGGCATCGGTTTTCAGAAAGATGCAGGCAAGGGGCAGGGAAGAGGAGCGATCGAGCGAACCTTCAGTCCTGAATTCCGCAACCGGCTCGACGCCTGGATCGCGTTTAAGCCGCTTGGCGTTGAAGTGATCGAGAGAATTGTCGATAAGTTTATTGCTGAGCTAAACGCCCAACTCAAAGAAAAGAAAGTTGTAGTAAAGCTTTCCAGTGAAGCACGAGTATGGTTGGCGAAGCGCGGCTTTGACCGGCTTTATGGCGCCCGCCCGATGGCTAGGCTGATCCAGTCGAAAATCAAGGAGCCGCTCGCCGAGGATCTGCTTTTTCGTGACATACAGATTGTTGGCGAAGTACTGGTGGATGAGCATGATGACGATCTTGTCTTGATACTTCCCGGTCAATAAGGCGTGGCTTTAATCGATTTCAAAGATCCCCGGTTAACATCTCTGGACGGTATCGTTGCTTTGGGCGGCAGCCTCAGTACGACAAATCTTGTGCGAGCTTATCGCCGGGGAATATTCCCCTGGCCGGTGGATGATTATCTTTTGCCATGGTGCTGCCCCGGGGAACGAGCAATCCTCGAGTTTAAGGAGCTTCATATTCCGCGCCGCCTCGCCAGGGAAAAACGGCAGATGCCGTTTCACTTCACTCTTGATCAGGCCTTTCCGCAGGTGATCGACGCCTGCGCGAGGGTCAAGCGAAAGGGAGAAAGTGGCACCTGGATTACTACCCGGATGATGCGCGCCTACTGCGAACTTCATCAGCAGGGTCATGCTCACAGCGTGGAGGCCTGGGAAGGTAATGCGCTAGTCGGCGGACTCTATGGCGTCGACTCCGGTGGAGCATTTTCCGGAGAAAGCATGTTCTGTTATCGATCGAATGCTTCGAAGCTGGCTCTTCTCTATTTGATTGAATACCTGGAGGAGAGAGGCCTGGATTGGATTGATATCCAGATGATAACGCCGCACATGAAGGCATTGGGTGCAAAGAGCATTGCACGTTCGGAGTTTCTCCAAAAACTGTCGCTCGCCCAGAAACGCAAGATCGTCTTATTCGCCGCTTCACCTGCTACCCTCGTCGAGGATCAATGGGCGGAGTAACTCGCAGGTTTCTAAAATGCGCTATCGCGAAATTAAACCAACCAACTCCCTGGTCCAATTCGTGGAGTGTTTTTGGATCCTTGAAAACGATGGCATCAGCGAACCTATTAAATCGGAATCGATCCTCCCTGACGGTTGCGTTGAGTTGATTTTGAACTTTGGCGCGCAGTTGTTAAAGATAGCCGCGTTGGAAAAGTTGCTGA
>WNGE01009122.1_pt1 | contig 10486 bp, 8 predicted proteins | sample 5400651 | NCBI WGS metagenome assembly WNGE01 (sample SAMN13153370, study PRJNA577476) | soil metagenome | isolation source: 60 cm soil or saprolite under grassland replicate 2 | place: USA:California | collected 2016-06-15
TTCAAACATCAAAGCCATTCTTGGCTCTGTGAAGAACCTCATGGCATCGCGCTTGCTCTAGCGCAAAATGATTGGGTTACCATTCATTAAACGGAGTTCCTTAACAAAGGAGATTTTATGAAGATGGTCGAAGCGATCGTTAAGCCCTTCAAACTGGATGAGGTGAAAGAAGCGCTGACCAAAGCCGGTGTACAGGGAATGACGGTCGAAGAGGTCAAAGGATTCGGCCGCCAGAAGGGACACACTGAGCTCTATCGCGGCGCTGAATATTCAGTGGATTTTTTACCCAAGGTGAAGATTCAAATTCTGGTCCCTGACGACAAAGCGGCGAAGGTCGTTGAAGTGATTACGGACAGTGCGCGGACGGGAAAGATTGGTGATGGGAAAATCTTCGTTACTCCAGTCGAGGAAGTCATTCGTATTCGCACGGGGGAAAAAGGGGAAGATGCGATTTAAGAAATCACAATAGAGAAAAGGGAGGAGAAAAATGAAACGAGGAAAATATAGGACAATTTTTGCGTCCTTGGCCGGGGGGCTTTGGATGCTTTTGGTTGTTGGTTTGTCCTTTGCCGAGGAAGCTAAGCCGCCGCCGGCAGCTCCAGAACCACCAAAGACGGAGTCGCCGGCACCTGGTCCAGCGGCGGCACCTGCGCCCAAATTGCCCACATATTTCACCGCGACAAGTGATGATCCGAAAAAGCCACCGACTTGGCCTGATCCGACGGGTAGTGCGACAGGTGTGTGGGCGACGCCGGCAGGCGATGGCAAGGGTGATATCCCGGAAAAATTGTCTGTTCAGGACGTCTATGATCGGATGGCTCACAACCTATACTCGATAAACTTCGTATGGGCGCTGGTCACCGGCTTTTTGGTTATGTTCATGCAAGCCGGCTTCATGCTGGTCGAGACCGGTCTCTGCCGCGCAAAGAACAGCGCGCACACTTCGGCGATGAATCTGTTGATCTATCCGCTTGGCGGTCTTGGGTTCTTCATCTACGGATTCGCCATCGGGTGGGGCAACTGGTGGAACGGCCCGGTGCCGCCGGGGTGGTATGCGTCGCTGGGTCCCGGTTTGTCGTCGCTGAATGGTGGTTGGGGTTTGGGCGCTGCGGTGGACGCGGCGGGGAAAGCTACGGGGGCGTTTACCTACGGCCTCATTGGAACGACCGGTTGGTTTCTCACAGGCGTCGCGAATGACGTCGCTGTGATGGTGCTTTTCTTCTTCATGATGGTGTTCATGGACACCACGGCGACGATCCCGACGGGCGCGCTGGCCGAGCGCTGGTCGTGGAAGAACTTCGTCTTGTACGGGTTCTGGGTTGCGTTGCCTTATTGTTTATACGCGAACTGGGTATGGGGTGGCGGCTGGCTTGCCCAAGGCGGCATCAATTGGGGACTGGGCCATGGCGCCGTGGACTTCGCTGGATCAGGCGTCGTCCACGCGATGGGCGGCATTATCGGACTTGCTGGTGTGATGGTCATCGGGCCCCGCATTGGCAAGTACGATGCGCATGGTAAGCCACACGCCATGCCAGGTCACAACGTTGCGATGGTGGTACTTGGAACGTTTATCTTGGCGTTTGGTTGGTTCGGTTTTAATCCGGGTTCGACATTATCCGGTACTGATCTGCGCATTAGCTTTATCGTCGTGAATACGATGCTCGCGAGTTTCACGGGGTCTGTCTTCGCCATGTTTACGCTCTGGGCCAAGGGTCTTAAGCCCGATACCACAATGATGTGCAACGGCATGCTCGCCGGCCTCGTCGCGATTACGGCGCCCAGCGCCTTCGTAAATCCTTTGGGGGCAGTAATCATCGGTGCGGTCGCCGGCATCCTTGTCGTGCTCAGCGTTTTCTTCTTCGAGGCACGCGGCATTGACGACCCTGTTGGTGCCATCTCGGTTCACGGTACCAATGGTCTCTGGGGAGTCCTGTCGGTGGGTATCTTCGCGACCGGCGAATACGGCGCAGGATGGAACGGCGTGGTGCGCGAAGAGATGGTCAAGCTCTATGGCTCGGACGGCGTGCGCGGGTTGCTCTACGGTGACTTCTCGCAGTTCATAATGCAGTTGATTGATGTCGGTGTTGTCGCTGTGTTTGGCTTCGTGATGGCCTACGTGTGGTTCAAAATCAGCGATCTCATCACACCGATTCGCGTAAGCAAAGAGACGGAGATCGAAGGGCTCGACGGTCCCGAGATGGGCGTCCTGGGATATCCGGACTTCCAGCTTCACCCGTCAGGTGTGGGATTTAGTACAGTCGGAGTGGCCGCCGCCTCTACAACGGCCGACCCGCACGCGAGAAAAGTACCTGTAGAACAGAACTAAAGGAGAGAAGCGAATAACATGGCAGCTAAGGACGTACTGGACCTAGTCAAGAAGAACAAAGTAGAGATAGTGGATTTTAAATTTGTCGATGTACCGGGGCTATGGCAGCATTTTTCGATTCCGGCGGCAGAACTGACGGCCGATCTATTTGAAGACGGGATCGGTTTTGACGGCTCGAGCATCCGTGGATTTCAGTCGATCAACGAGTCCGATATGCTGTTAATACCCGATCCCGACACCGCTATGATGGACCCATTCACCGAACATCCGACCCTAAGCCTCGTGTGTAACGTTATCGATGCCGTCACCCGAGAGTCCTACTCCAGAGATCCCCGGTACGTAGCCCAGAAGGCCGAGAAGTACCTAAAGTCCAGCGGCATGGCCGATATCAGCTACTGGGGGCCCGAGATTGAGTTTTTCATCTTCGACAACATCCGTTTTGATCAGGCGCAGAATCACGGTTACTACTACATCGACTCTGAAGAAGGCTTTTGGAACTCCGGGAACAACGACAAGCAGAACCTGGGCTACAAGATCAGGTACAAAGAGGGGGATTTTCCCGTCCCGCCCATGGACCAGTACCAGGATTTGCGCTCCGAGATGGTCAAGAACCTAGAGAAGTGCGGGATCAAGATCGAAGTGCACCATCACGAAGTGGGCACCGCCGGGCAGACCGAAATCGACATGCGATACACGACGCTGACCAAGATGGCCGACCAGGTGTTGTTGTACAAGTACGTGGTCAAGAACACCGCCCGAAAGCGCGGCAAAGTGGTCACCGTGATGCCCAAGCCCCTATTTCAAGACAACGGCTCCGGCATGCACACCCACCAGAGTCTGTGGAAGAACGGCAAGAACCTGTTTTACGACAAGAAGGGTTACGGGCTTATCAGCGAGATGGCCAGACACTATATCGGGGGGTTAATCAAGCATGCCCATGCGCTGTGCGGGTTTATCGCCCCGACAACCAACTCCTACAGGAGACTGGTGCCGGGTTACGAAGCGCCGATCAATCTGGTGTACTCGGCCCGTAACCGAAGTGCCTGTGTTAGAATCCCGATGTACTCGACCAGTGAGAAGGCCAAGCGGCTCGAATTCCGTACTCCCGATCCGAGCTGCAACCCCTATTTTGCCTTTCCGGCGATGCTGATGGCGGGACTGGATGGGGTTCGAAACAAGATAGAGCCGCCCAAGCCCATCGACAAGGACTTATATGAGTTGGAGCCGGAGGAAGCGGCCAAAGTGAAGTCGATGCCGGGGTCGTTGGATCAGGCGCTGGATGCGTTGGAGAAGGATCACGACTTTTTGCTTCGGGGGGATGTGTTTACCAAGGATGTGATTGAGACCTGGCTCGATTACAAGCGCAAGAAGGAAGTCGATGCGATCCGGCTCAGACCCCATCCCCATGAATTCGCCCTGTACTTCATATCTAAACGCGGTATGGGCTAGAGGCGGTTAGCTCTTTCTGTAGACGCGTGGGAAGGAGAATTCTATGAAGAAAATCGAAGCGATTATCAAACCTTTTAAACTCGATGAGGTAAAGCAGAAGCTCACATCCGTTGGCATTACTGGAATGACAATCAGCGAGGTAAAGGGCTTCGGAAGACAGAAAGGGCACACGGAACTTTATCGTGGGGCCGAATACACCGTAGACTTCCTTCCCAAAGTGAAGATTGAAATATTGGCGCCTGATGACATGGTGCCGAAGATTATCGAGGCGATTCTTGAGTCGGCGCAAACCGGAAAAATCGGCGACGGAAAAATTTTCGTGTCGACGGTGGAGGACGTTATCCGTATTCGAACAAACGAGAGAGGAGAGGAAGCTATCAGCTAGGGTTTTCGCTCTCGAATCCAAAATCCAAGGGTCCGAAAGATCTGACCTAGCGCGGCTTCCTTTCCTTGCGCCTCTACAATCTGCTCCCGGCCCAATCGTCCAAGTTTCTCGGCAATTCCTCTGCGGGGCGCGGATGGCTGATGTGATAGCCCTGCGCCATATCGCAACCCATCGTACGTAGCATATCCATAGTTTGACGGTTCTCCACTCCCTCGGCCACGACCTTAAGATTAAGGTTGTGGGCCAGGTGTATCATGGATCGCACGATTACGGCGTCTTGGGTTTCGGTTGCCATTTTCATGACAAAGGATTTATCAATTTTAATTGCGTCGATAGGCAATCTGTGTAAGTGCGCCAGAGAAGAATAACCGGTACCAAAATCATCAACGGTAATCAGTAATCCCATTTGCTTCATGCTTGTCAGAATGTCCGCCGCCTGCTTGGGGTTTGCCATTATCGCGCTTTCCGTAAGCTCCAGCTCAAGCTGTTTAGACAATACTCCAGAGGATGTAAGGAGACCGCTTATCTGCTCCGGTAGTCGACTAGACTGCAGGTTCCAGGGCGAGAGATTTACCGCAACATTGAGCGAAACTGTCGCCTGATTCCAAACATTGCATTGACGCAGCGCCTCGTTGAACACCCACAGAGTGAGCGGCATGATCAGGCCAGTTTGCTCAGCCAAAGGGATGAAGTGATCAGGTGTGAGGATGCCGAGCCGCGGATGTTTCCATCGGACGAGGGCTTCCACACCGGTCAACCGGAACGAAGCAAGATCGACTTTGGGTTGATAAACCAAGAACAACTGATTCTCGATAATCGCTCGGCGCAGATCTCCGACCAGAGAAAGTCGACTTTGCGCATTTTCGTGCGCTTCTAGAGTATAGAAAGCATAGGGGTTGTGGCTTTTCTTCGCTATGGCAAACGCTGCACGCGCCCTTCGTATAAGTAAGTCTGCGGCCGTCGCATGTTCGGGGAAGAGCGCGATGCCAAAGCTGACTTGCAGCTCTAACTTGAGCCCCTCTGAAATGATAAACGGTCGTTCCAAAACGTTGATTATTTCATGAACCACTTCGACGGCGGCGTCCTCACTCTTGGCAGCGGGAATCAGTACGCCGAATTCATTGCTTCTGAGGCACGCAAAAGTGAGTGATGGAGATAATTCCGCGGTCAGCCGGCGTGCCAATTGCATTAACAGGACGTCGCACAGCTGATCACCTAGAGCCTCATTCAACTCGTGAAAGCGGTTAACCTTCATGATTAAGACAGCAAATTGATTCTTTTCGCGCTGAGCGCCGAGGAGTGCTTCCGTGAGACGTTCGGAAAAGAACGAGTAGTTCGGCAGGTCGGTAGTTGAATCATGGAAGGCGAGATGTTGCAGCCGCTCGTTTGCTCCTTTGCCCTGGCGGCGAACCTCTGCTTGTTGCAACTCCCTGTCGATAGCGGGAATTAAACGCGTCAGATTTTGCTTCATGACATAGTCATGAACACCTGCTTTCATGGTCGCTGCGCCGGTTTCGTCAGACATAGCGCCAGAAACGATGACGAATGGGCAATCGAGACCTGCCCGCTTGAATAGCCTCAGAGCGTCGGTGGCATTAAAGTTGGGCATTTTGTACTCGGCAAGAACGATGTCCCAGCTTTTCTCCGAAAGTGCGTTAGACAACGCAGCGGGTGTTTCTACCCGTAGATAATCTATGTTGTAACCACCTTGACGCATTTCTCGAACTATCAGTTGAGCATCGTCATCGGAATTTTCTACTAACAAAGCGCGAATCAATTTATTCAATTGAATATCCTTTGTTGCCAGCGATTATAAACAGAAGGCTGCAACTCAAACGGTTCGACGACTTCGGCTAGCAAACGGTAGTGCCGAAAAATCCCGCTCTCCGCTTTTCAAAATTTAGATGGATCCGGACCTGAGGCTCTTATTCGTGGAGGGTGCGTTTGTGGCCAAAGAACTGTCATTGTGGAATCCTGATTGACCCGGCCTAATCATAGGCATGGTGAATCTTCAGACGCCCGTACCCTGCCCTGCTTTGATCGGTCTCGGTACAAACCCAAATTGCAACACTGAGAAAAGAGCAGGTCTCATGCCATTTTTTGACCAGCATAATTTATCGATCTTATTTGTTGATTCTTGTTATGTTTGGGACTACAGAAAAGCGAACACCAGTCCAAGCTTGACAAAATTTGGACAAAAGTGGCCATTACGTTGTCATCTAGGTTATCCTAGACAGTCTCTGGCCGGAGTAGTGTTCATTAGCGGGCGATTGACCTGGTTTGAAGCGTGGGTTCCAAGTCAATCGCCAATGAAGTTAAATCGGTAGGTGAATTGGAGACAGCTAGTTCTTCTTTTCTGAAGCTTCTTCACCGGGCTGCTTTCCCGGCTCGAAGCCTCCCACTTCGTGGTAGACGACTTTCTTTTCCTCTTCGAAGGCCCTCACGGTTGGAATTTGCCCCGGTAGACCGAGCTTCTTCCATTCGCCGGCGACCTTGTCGTACATCTCTTTCCGCAACGCCGTGCGCTTCGAAAAGACCGGCAGATGGCGGTGCTCCTTGCAAGCGTTAATAAGCGCCTTTGAACCGTAGGGCCGTTTTTCCGGCGGGTTCTGCGTTGGGTCGAGCCAGGTGCTCCAAGTGTTGCGCAGAATATCGAGGTCGTCGATGGGATTGGAGCGGCTGCTCATGGCCCAGATCACCTGGTCCATATCCGTTGGATCAATATCTTCGTCAACGGCGATGATCCATTTCGTATAATAGGCGCCGCCCGGTACCTGAGCCGCGAGCGCCAATGCTTGCGCCGCGTGACCCGCATAGCGTTGCTCTAAGCTAAGGATCGTCATGCCGAAGCCGCCGGCGCCCGCCGGGTGAGCATAGACACCTTGAATTCCCGGTACCCCGAGCTTATCCAAGTCGTCCCAGATGCGTGCCGAGCGGATGATCGAGAAAAAGCCACTCTGCTCATTACTTGGGTAGTCGGCCATTAAAGCATTCGTCAATATTGGATTGTTTCGGTAGTGGACGGCGGTAACTTCGACGAGCGGACAGCCGGCTTCTGGTCTTCCGTAGTAGCCGGGGAATTCGCCGAAGGGACCCTCACTTCTAACAGAGTTCGGCTTGATAATTCCTTCGATGACAAATTCCGCGTTTGCGGGTAGAAGCAGGTCGGTGGTTTTACCCTTGATCACTGGAATGGGCTCACCTTTAATCCCGCCCAAAAATTCGTACTCTGAGACGTTCTTGGGAAATGTCTGCGAGCCGACGACCATGAACAACGGGTCGATACCCCAGGCGGCGGCAACTTGAACGGGCTTCCCCATCTGCCACGAGCGGGTGATGTGCAGGCGCGCATCTTTACCCGGTGAAAGGTAGAGTCCGACTTCGTTTTTGCTTTGTAGCATCATGCGATAGGTGCCCACGTTGAGATAGCCGCTGTCGGGATCACGGGTGATCACCGCGTCCGCCGTGCCGGCATAGCGACCGCCATCCAGCGGCCAGTGCTTGGGAATCGGCAGTTGCGTCAAATCGATCTTGTCGTCCGTTAAGGTATTCTCGTAGAAGCCAGCCTGCGAAACTTCCTTGGGCAACGTGCGAGCTTTGAGTTTGTCCTTGACCCGGCGGATGAGCTCTACTGTTGGTGTGTCGGGTGGTTCTTCCATCGTCAGCGCGATGCGCGGGATACTGGGGCCGAGGATGTTCCACAGAAGTCGAGCCTTGAAGGGGCTCTTCTCATATCCTTTGACCGCCTCAAACAAGATCGCCGGCGATGGATTCTGTTTCGCGACGAGGTAGCCGATGGCACTCATTTCTTCCTCGCAACTCACGGCATCCGTGACGCGGACTAGATCGCCCATTTCCTCCACGCGCTGGAGCCACTCGCGCAAGTCCTGAATCGGTCCCTTCTTTGCGTCCGATGTTTCACGTCTCTCCGCTTTAGCCATGGGATTTCCTCCTCGATATCTCCTGAATGGTAGTTGGTGATTACAGCTTGCCGCCTTTGGGTAACTGAGACTTGAAGTACGCGAAGGCGTCGTAGGAACGGTACATCATATTTTCTTTCATGTAATCAATTTCGTTCTGCGGCATAATCGACGGCTTGCCCACGCAACTCGCTACAAACTGCATGTACGCCGTCCGCTCCAGATAAATCGCGTGAACCGTAGCATATTCCAAGCTATCGCCGCAGACAATAACGCCGTGGCCCTTGAGCAGCATAGCCATTCGGTCGCCCAGAGTCGCGCAGACCTCTTTGCCGTCTTGGATCGTATAGATAAGTCTCGGGCTGGGAAAAATCGGCGTCTCGGGGGCGAAAACCGCCGCTTGATTGTAAATGGGCAGTATCGGCGTCCCCGCTACAGAGAAAGCAGTGGCCAACGTCTGGTGCGTGTGAACGACTGAATTCACATCCGCTCGAGCGTTGTAAATCGCTGCATGAATCATCGTCTCCCGCGGCGGATTTTTGAGCTTCGTCACAGCTCGTGTGTTGCCTGCTTTGGCGTAGTTCTGTTCGCAAACCTCCATGTATTCGTCGATGTCCACCAGGATAATATGCTTGGGTGCGATTTCGCCCAACGGCGCGAGCACCGGCTTGATGAAGAATTTCCGCGTGCCCGGTATTCTCGCGCTCACATGTCCGTGGTAATCCGCTAAGCCCTGGTAAAACATAATGCGATTGCCCAACGCTACCTTCTTTTTGAGTTCTTCAAGCTCCCGCTTGCTGCTTGCCACTTTTGGTCCCCTTTCCTAACTAGAAAGTAAGGCCTTGAACGCGCTGTTCTTTGATGACGGGTGCATTATCCTGGTCTTCTTGCCAGTGAATGTTCATCCAATTCCATTGCTCCGGATAGGCTCGGACGGTTCTTTCCAGCCATTGCGTCATCCGCAGCGTGTTCTCGCGTATTGCGGCTTTGTCTTTATCGGTTCTGATTAAATCAAGTTCCGGCTCGACGATCATCTTTAGACCCCGACTCTTATCATGGATCAGGTAGACAGGCACAACCGCAGCTCCGGTTCTCAGCGCCAGGGTCGCCGGTCCTCGACGAGCCAGCACAGTGCGGCCAAAAAAAGTTACGTGAATTCCGTTGTTTCTACGATATTCGTCGGCGATCACGACGGCCAGTTCGTTACGTCGTAGTACTTGGCTAAGCTCGCGCAAGGCTTCCCGACGGGGCCGGGCATGAATCGTTTTCTGCCGGACTTTTAGCCGATAATCGTCCATGAATCTGGCAAATCGCTGATTTCTTGGCTGATTGATGAGAACCCACATCGGATAACCTTCCGTCGCCAAGCGAGTTCCAACTAGAAAAAAGTTCCCTAGATGCGCGCTTAGCACAATAACGCCGTGCCCTTTTAACAGAGCTGCGTCGAGATTTTCGCGGCCTTCGATAGGAATTTCCGAGCGCAGGTTCTCGGCCGGTATGACTAGCGCGATGGCGATTTCAACAAAGTCGCGAAAAAAATTCTGCAACGATTTGCGAACAGTTTCTTCAATCTGGACTCCAGTCAGTTTCTCTCCGAGTGCGAAGCCCACATTTCTGACCGACCTCGTACGAAAACCGCGGAAAAGATAAAAGCCAATGTCGGCGAGGGTATCGGAGAAGCGATAGAGCCATTGGCGCGGAAAAATCCTCACAGCAAGGCAACCCGCATTAAAACCCACCCAAGCACCGATATGGGCGGCGCTTTCACTCCACGATTGAATCATTGGGATGTAGCTGGAGTCGCGGTTCGAGAGAACGGCGTTAGCTCACAAAGTACGCCAATCTACGATACTTTTGCCTCCGTCGCAAGGTCGGAGTTCTGCCGCTGTAGTTTGACCTTTAAGATATCCGTGGATGAAAATTGTCCGCTAAATCAACGTGTTAGATTAGATTGGCCAACCCGCCCCGTTTCTTGCCGGGTTTTTATTAGAGCGGTTTTATGGTAAAAATGCTGGGTACCGTGGCTGGGAAAAATTACTATGCGGATGATATTGCCATCTTTGAAAGAGCGTCGCGTCGTAGACCGCCTGCTTTCGTCTTTTTTCCGTGAGTACAAGCCTCAGGATTTCAAAAAAGCTATAGCTGGTCTCTGTCGTTTCTACCATCTGAAGAATCCCCGGATAGAGTGGTATGAGTACATCGACTGGGGGAAAACCGCTGGCAAGACATACGAAAACGGAGAGGTCTATTTGGTTCACCCTGAGAATTGGAAAAAGGGCAGAAAATATAACTCAGAACGAAAGTGGATTAACACCGTTTATCACGAGATGGGTCATTATGTTTTTTGGGCGGATGCGGAAAACAAAGCCGACATGTTTGCCTTTCGAATGGTCCGGGGTTTGAACA
>WNGE01012807.1_pt1 | contig 10485 bp, 13 predicted proteins | sample 5400651 | NCBI WGS metagenome assembly WNGE01 (sample SAMN13153370, study PRJNA577476) | soil metagenome | isolation source: 60 cm soil or saprolite under grassland replicate 2 | place: USA:California | collected 2016-06-15
ACGCCGGGAAGCTACAGAAAGTCGCTCTGGTCGCCAGCATGCACAAGCTGCTGACCATCCTCAACGCCATGGCTCGTGACGGCCGCCTCTGGCAGCCGGCCAAACTCACCTCTTGACGCCAGACACCGTAGCTCTACTGGCTTCGCTGGCAGCGGGCGACGAGACTCGGCAGGCATTTGCATCGTCCAACGGATTGTGCTTTCGGCACACCGTGGCCGCGATCCGGCGCGGAGGCCCGGCGGTGGAGCAGATCGTCGACCAGACTCGCCACGCAACCCTGGAACTCATTGGCCACCTGGACGAGATCATTCGCAAAGAGGACTACCGCTTTCGGCACGAACCTCGTTCGGATGACGAGCGCGTTGCGCCGGCAACTGCCATTGCCTGGGCAGCTGGGGTCGAGGGACTGACTGACGTATGAGACCGCGCTCGATCAGATCGGGCATGCTCGAGGTGCGGCCTGGGCGTGCCTCAGCCAGCGACGCTCCTCGGTGAGGGGGTCCTCGATCGGATCGAGAGCCAGCCGCGGTTCGAGTGCGCGCAGCAAGAGTACGTCGCCGCCACTGATGCTAATGATCTGGCGAACGCGCTGCAGCATCTCCTGAGCGAGCTCACAACCGTCGAGGACGACCATGGCTCGCAAACAGACATGACCGTTGGGTGGTGCAGTGCGTTCGATATTCCGTGGGTCGGATCAGTGTGGTCGTGGTCATGGCGTTCGGCTCCGTTTGGTGGACCTTAGGCTGGCAAGGTTGCGCGCCAGGTCAGCGCTCGTAAACGCGGGGTTGCGCGTGACTGCGCACATGGAGGCCGCGCCGCCACGCGCAGAAAGTCAAGACTGAGTTACTGGCTCACCTTGATGACGGTGATCATGCCGCCGGGCTGCACTCCATGGTTCTGGACGTGGGTCAGGATGTGGTAGTGGAACAGCCAGGTGCGGGGGTTATCGGTGTTCATGAGCAGGTCGTAGCGCTCGCCTGGCCCGATGTTGACCACGTCCTTCGTGAGCGCCTGCGATTCAGGCACGGGGTAGCCGTCGGTGGCGACGATCTGGAACGGGTGACCGTGCATGTGCATCGGATGCGTCATCTGTCCCAGGTTGACCAGCCGGAACGCGCTCATCCCCATCCTGACGCTCCTTGCGCTCGAGTTTGGCGGTCTGCTCGCGGGTGCCATCGTGACGGAGACCGTGTTCGCCTACCCGGGCTCGGTCTGTTGCTGGTCAATTCCGTCAACAACCGCGACTTCGCGGTCGGCTAGGCCGCCTTGCTGCTGTTCGCGGTCCAGTTTGTCCTGGTCAACCTCGTCTTCGACGTGTTGTACGCGATCGTGGACCCGCGCATCATCTATGCGTGAACGCGCGCCCAATAGCCGGTGGCGCGACGCGTGGCGGCGGCTGCGGCGGAACCGTGCGGCCATGGCCGGCGCGGTGGTGTTGGCAGTGCTGGTCGCGCTGGCTGTGACCGCGCCGCTGATCGCGCCGTATCAGCCCATCGAGCAGCATTACGACCACCTCCTCGAGGGCGCGTCACTGCCCCATCCGTTTGGAACGGACAACTTCGGCCGCGACATCTTCAGTCGCGTGCTGTACGGCGCGCGGATCTCGCTCACGGTGGGTCTGCTTGGCATCAGCCTCGGACTGCTCGCTGGGATTAGCGTCGGCCTGTCGGCTGGGCACTGGGGCGGCTGGTTGGACGATCTGCTGATGCGGTTGCTCGACCTGCTGCTGGCCTTTCCGCAGCTCCTGCTGGCAATCATGGTCATCACCGTCCTGGGCGTACGTGATCGCAATGTAGTCGTGGCGATTGGCATCTTCTCCCTGCCCTGTGTTCGCCCGCGTCGTCCGCGGGCAAATCCTGTCGCTCAAACGGCTCGACTTCGTGCTGGCGGCACGCGCCATAGGCGCTGGGGATCTACGCATTCTGATCTCGCACCTGTTGCCGAATGCACTGGCATCCATCCTGGTCCTGGCGAGCCTGCGGCTTGGGACCGCGATCCTGACCGTAGCGACCCTGAGCTTCCTCGGTCTCGGAATCCGTCCACCAGCGTCCGAATGGGGCACCATGCTGAGCGACGGCCGCGAGTCTCTCCAGATCGCGCCGCACCTGGCGATCTTCCCTGGCGTGGCCATTGTCGTCACGGTGTTGGCCGTCAACCTCCTGGGCGACGGGCTCCGCGACGCGCTTGATCCGCGCCTGCGCGAAGGATAAAGCTGGCGAGGCGCTAGAATTCGCCCTCCACCAACCGGGGAAGATGTGCAACCGGTTCTCGCGGTCAACAATCTGAAGGTCTACTACCTGACGCCGCGCGGGCCGGTGAAGGCCGTCGACGGCGTCGATTTCGAGCTGCAGCCGGAGGAGCGCTTCGGACTGGTCGGGGACATGCGCGACCACCGCGTGCAACTGAGCAGGCGCGACCTGGCGGCGCGAATCGCCGATCTGCTCCGGCAGGTCGGTCTGGGGCCGGAGGTGGGCAAGATGTACCCGCATGAGCTGTCGGGCGGAATGAAGCAGCGCGTTTGCATCGCGATCGCCATCAGCCTGCAGCCGCGCGTAATCATCGCCGACGAGCCGACCTCGGCGCTCGACGTGGTCGTCCAGAAGCAAGTCATGGACACGCTGCGCCGCGTCCAGGAACAGCTCGGCGCGGCCGTGATTCTGGTCGGCCACGACATGGGGCTGATGGCGCAGTTCGTCCACCGGCTGGGTGTGATGTATGCCGGCAAGATGGCCGAGGTGTCGCCGATCGCGGAGATCTTCAGCGATCCGCTCCACCCTTACACGCGGCTGCTTATCCAGAGCCTGCCCTCAATCGAGGAGCAGAGTGACCTGCGCGGTATTCCGGGCCTGCCGCCGTCACTGCTGAACCGCCAGCCCGGCTGCCCGTTCCAGCCGCGCTGCCCGTATGCAATGGACATCTGCACGACCGCCGACCCACCCTTCCGCGAAGTGCGGCCGAACCGCTTCGTGGCTTGCTATCTGTACGAAAACGTCTCGGGTCGGCCGGGCGAAGCTGCCGAGGCGCAGGTGCCGGCGTGACCGCATTCCTCGAGTGCCGCCATGTCAGCAAGATCTTCGGCGGCGGCCTGCTCAACCGCGGCGGGAACACCGCGCTCGAAGACTTCTCGCTCGAGATCACGAGTGATCCGCCCTCGATCACGGCGATCGTCGGCGAGTCTGGCTCGGGCAAAACGACGCTGGCGCGGCTGCTGCTCGGGCTGATCTCGCCGACCCGCGGCGAGGTGCTCTACAAGGGCACGGAATTGCACGCGCTCTCCAGGAGTGAGCGGCGCCAGTTCCTGCGTGACGTGCAGGTGATCTTCCAGGACCCGTACGAGGTGTACAACCCCTTCTACCGTGTCGACCACGTCCTCGACACTCCGATCCGCAAGTTCGGACTGGCGCGCGGGCGCGACGCGGAGCGTCACCTGATGGAGGAGACGCTGCGGGCGGTCGGGCTGCGGCCCGACGAGACGCTCGGGCGCCACCCGCACCAGCTCTCGGGCGGGCAGCGCCAGCGCGTCATGGTCGCGCGCGCTCTGCTGCTGAAGCCGAAGCTGATCATTGCCGACGAGCCGGTCTCGATGGTCGACGCCTCGCTGCGTGCGACGATCCTGGCGACACTGCGGGCGTTGAACCGTGAGTTCGGTATCTCGCTGATCTACATCACGCACGATTTGACGACCGCCTACCAGATCGGCCAGAACATGATCGTGCTGTACCGCGGGTCGGTGGCGGAGGTCGGGGACGTCAAGCTCGTTGTCAAGCAGCCGCAGCATCCGTACACGCAGCTGCTGGTCGGGTCGATTCCGCTGCCAGACCCGGCCCATGCCTGGCGGGCCGAGGAGGTGCAGGCAGGCATCCCAGGAGCCGGAACTCGGCGTGCCTGCAAGTTCGCTGAGCGATGTCCGCACGCGATGCCAATGTGCGTGGAGGCTCCGCCGCCGCTGTTCAGGAGTGCGCAGCACCGCGCCGCCTCCTGCTACCTGTACCGTGACGCGCCGATTGTCGATCCCCGGGAGATGGACGAGGTGTTCGTCCGGCCGGGCGTGCCGGCCTACTAGTTCAAGCGCCTGGCGGCTCTGGCCAGAGGTCGCCGAAGAGAAAGGTCGTCATGCACGGCGCGAAGAGCGGGCGCAAGCGGTCGAACTCCTCGACCGTCGCGCCCTGGGCGATCAGGCGCGCCTGCAATGTCCCTTTGTAGAGCACGCGGATCCACCGTCGGCGACGCTGGCCGGCGGCGTCGAAGCTCTGCTGCGCCTCGACGCCGATGTGATACAGGCTCTCGAAGACGTCGTGCTGCTCGAGCCTCGAGCCCGGCACCGACCGCAGCCCCTTGAGAAAACCCTTTTCGAGATCGGGCAGATCCTCGGCCGTGACTTCGGTAGCGAGATCGCGCACCTCGACCGAGATCGCGGTCATCAGCGCCTCGGGATCGGGCGTGAAGATGACACCCTGGCCGTCCTCAATGTCCAGATCCCGCTCGAACCACGCGTCCGGGCGCGGCATCGAATACCCCCACTCGCGGTTGCGGTAGGCGCGCAGGGCATTCGGGAGCGGCTGCTCGGACAGGCTATCTAGACCTGGCGCCGCAGCCGCGGGTTGGCGATCTCGTCGAGGCCGACCGTGACCAGGAACAGGCCGATGAACAGCACTGCAATCGCGACAATCGGCGGTACCCACCACCACCACCAGCCATTAATGATGGCCGCGTTGTAGAGCACCCAGTAGAGCGTCATCCCGAGGTCTGGTGACTCGGTCGGGCCCAGCCCGAGCACCGCAAGTCCGACCGACGCCAGAATGGCGGACGACACCGAGCCAACGAGCGAGGCGACCATGTACGGCAGCACGTTCGGCAGCAGCTCCTTGACGATGACCTCCGGCCCACTAACGCCCGACAGGCGTGCAATCTGGACGTAGCCACGCTCCTTGATGGTGAGCACCTGCGACCGGATCGTGCGCGCCGGGAACAGCCAGGCCAGCGAGGCGATGATGAGCGCCATCTGATTGACGTCGAGCCCACCCCTGAGATTCATAGCGATGAGAATTAGCACCATCAGGCCCGGCACAGTCAAGCCGATGTCGACAATGCCGCGGACAAGGTTGTCGACCGCACCGCCGTAGTACGCCGACAAGAACGCCAGCGTGGCGCCCACGAAGGTGCCGATGCACCCCGCGATGAGTCCGATGCGCAACGTCAACGGCGCCCCGGCCACCATCACTGCGAACAGGTCACGGCCCTGCTTGTCCGAGCCGAAGGGCAGGGTCCCGCCGGGTGGCTGCAGGGCCCGTGCGGACAGCGGTCGCGCACGCTCTACGTCGACTAGGAACGAACCGATAACAACGAACAGCAGTAGCCCGAGCAGCAGCAGCAACCCGATCACAAGCGTTGGATTTCGTCGCAAATAACGCCCGATAGAACTGGTGTGGTCGGCCCACGCACCCGCCTCGCGCGGTGGCGCGACCGCAACGACCGTCTGTTCGGTCATTGTCGAGCTCACGTCAGGCTCGCCTGTACGTGATTCGGGGGTCGAGCAACGGATAGATCAGATCGAGGATAAACGTGGCCAACCCCAGCGACACGATGACCCCGAAGACGATCCCCTGGATCAGGAAGTAGTCCGACTGTCGAATGGCGTTGTACAGAACTGTGCCCATGCCCGGGTATCCGAAGATCACCTCGACCAGCACGGCGCCGGACGCGATGTGCCCGAGGACCAACGCCAGCGCGGTCGCCTGGGGCAGGAGTGCGTTCCGAACCGAGTAGTGCAGGAAAATCGTGAGCGGATTCAAGCCTTTGGCGTCGGCAAAGATGGTGAAGTCCTCGCCTTGGGTTGTCACCATCATGGCGCGCATGCCGAGCGCCCAGCCGCCGATCGCGACCAGCACAATCGACGTGGCGGGAAGGATCGCGTGCCGCAGCACGTCCAGGCCAGAGCCGAGACTCAGTTCCAGCAGCGTACCCGGGCTGTAGCCGCCGAAGAGTGGGAAAAAGGGGAAGCGGCTCGTCACGAGGTAGATCAGGATCAGGCCAAGCAGGAAGAATGGGATCGCGTTGAGCGCCATGAGCGGCGGCAGCACGAAGCGCAACCAGCGGGGCGCGCCGGGCCAGCCCAGGACGGCCCCGAGCATCGTGCCGATCACGAAGGCGAGCAGCGTCGTCGTCAACAGCAGGCCGATCGTCCATGGCAGGGCGTCGGCCAGCATGCTCGCGACCGTGCGCGGGTAGTTCGAGACGGAATAGTTGAAGTCGAGTCGCACGACGTCGCTGAGATAGTTGAGGTACTGCTGCCAGAGCGGTTTGTCCAGCCCGAACTTGACGTTGTACTCCTGGACCATCTCCTCGAGACCGGCCTGGACATAGCCGCCCAGCATCGCCTGTTCGAGCAGGTGCGCGCGCATCGGATCCTGGCCGCCCAGCCTCGGCAAAAAGAAGTTGACGCTGCTCGCAAGCCAGACGATCAGCAGGAAGATGCCGAAGCGTTTGACGACGTAGCTCAGACGCATCGCGGCTAACTAACTACATCGTCCAGAGCGCGCTGACTTCGGGGTATCTCCACCGTTACTGGACGGGTTCGATCTTGGTGTTGATCAGGTTCCAGGTCAGGTGCCAGCTCGCGCCGTTGACGTACGGGTTGTCCTCGGTCGGCCAGCCCTGCCAATAGGTCGTGTTCATGCCGATCCGATGGTGGAACTTCGTCAAGATGATGTCCGGAATGTTCGGCAGCCAGATCTCCATTGCCCGCTTGTAGATGTCGATCAGCTTGGCCTTGTCGGTCGGGCTGGTAACCGCCATCTCGTCGACGATCTTGTCGTACTGCTCGTTCTTCCAGCGCGTGAAGTTCACCAGGTGCGCACCCGGCACGGCCGTCGTGATCGATTGGTACAGCCGCAAGGTGAAGTACGGGTCGCCGGAGACGCTCCCACCGTGGCCGTAGATCGCCGCTTCGAAGTCGCCCTTGCTAAACCGGTTGTCGAAGTCGGTCGGCAGCGAGAACGTCGCGTCGATGCCCTGCCGCTTCAGCAGCTCGCCGACCACCGGGGCGACGGCGACGAAGGATTGGGTCGTGATGATGTCGAACTTGAGCTGCTTGCCGGTCGAGTCCTGCCACTTGCCGTTAGAGTCTTTCTTGAAGCCGTTCTTGGTCAGCAGCTCATCGCCCTTCTTTGGGTTGAACTCGGTGGTCGGGTACTTGTCGAGCAGCGGGCGGATGGCATCAGCGAACGGCTTCAGGCCAGGGTACGTCGGCATCGGCAGCTCGATCGGCTCGCTGGCGCCCGACCATCCGACGTCGACGACGACGTCCCGGTCGATGTAGTGGCTGATCGCCCACCGCACGTCAGCCTTGTCGAACGGAGCCGTTTCGCAGTTAACGTACAGGGAGTCCGGCCACCAGTCCTGGTAGCCGTACGGTGGCTTCTGGCCAGAGTGAGTGATGATCTTCGGGTTGGCATTGAAGACCGTCGGCCAGGTCGCCGGCTGCAGTGAACCGTAGTAGTCGAAGTCGTTGCTGATCAGCGCCTGGGCGTTGACTTGCTCGTTGACTGATGGGATGACGATGATTCGCTCGATCTTCGGCATCGTATAGAGGCCGGCCGTGGCCGCCCACCAGGTGTCGCGGCGATCGTGGATCTTCTGGTCCGGGGCCGCCGCCACCAGCTTCCAAGGCCCGGTTGTTACCGGCAGATCGTTGGCGATATCGAAGGCCTTGAACGTGGTCCAGTCCTGGCCGTCGAAGACGTGCTTCGGCACCGGGTAGATCCCGATGTCGTACTTGTAGGTCATGAAGTAGAACCAACGCGGGTTCGGTGCCTTGAACTTGATCACGACGGTATTGGCATCAGTCGCCTGCGCGTCGTCGACGAACTGCTGAGCGTCAACGCCCCAGCGGACCTTAGGCCCGAGATCCCTGAGCGAGCGGAGCGTGTAGGCAATGTCTTCAGCGGTGAACGGCTTGCCGTCACTCCAGTTGATGCCCGAGCGCGTTTTGATCGTGAGCTGCTTGAAGTCGTTACTGTACTCGTAGCTCGCGGCCAGCCAGAGCAGCTCTTTGTCGGCGAACGCGCTGTAGTAGGCGACCGGCTCGTAGTACAGGTTCGGCCCGGTCTGATGATTGGCGCCGACCGCGTACGGGTTCCACAGCTCGTAATCAGGGTATTTGCCCTGAACGCCACCGTAGAGGTGCATCAGCGTCCGGTTGCGCGGCACGGGCTTGAGACCGGCGACCTGGGGGGCGGCCACGCCGGCGGCGGCTGGCTTGGCCGCGGCGGCTTGGGAGGCCGGGCTCTGATCGGCCGGCTTTGTCACTGCCGTGGGTTCTGGCTTCGGCGCCTGCGCCGGCTGCTGGGGAGCGGTGCTGGATGGCGGCGCACTGCAGGCAGCCACCGCGGCCGAGCCGGCCAGCATGGCAGCGGCCTGAAGGAATCGGCGACGGGTTGCGATGCGGGAGATACCTTGCATGTGGACTCCCCTCCCGACTCGAGGTGGCAGAGGAGAAATGATACTCGACTCGAGTTCTTGAAGTGCGCCTGGAGGCGAAGGCTCATCACTTTACGGACGTGCAAATTCGTTGACCGCTCAAGATTGCTCGACGCCCAGCTCCCCGGTCTCGGGTCACCCGGCGGCCCTGGAAAAACACCGCCCGCATATCGGCGAGGCAGCTCACGTCGTGTGCCGCGTCACCGCCCACCAGCAGGAGGTCGGCGCTCAGGCCGGGCCGCAGCGTACCGAAGTCGTCGGCGCGGCGGATCGCCGCGGCAGCCGCGCCGGTGGCGCCATGAATCGCCTCGACTGGCGACAACCCGCACAGCACGAGCTCGACGAGCTCGCGCCACAGATTGTCGAAGCACGTGAAGCGCCAGCCGGCATCGGAGCCGACGAGCAAGCCACGCCAGCCTGGTGAAGGCGGCGAATCATCTCCAACCGCGCCTCGCGCCGACGCCGCCAGTTGTCCACTTCGGCTCCAGCAGTCAATGTATCGACCATGTCGCGCGCGACTTGCAGAGTCGGTGTGATCGGAATGCCGGCCTCGGCAAGTCCGTCCGCAAGCGTGTCGTCGAAAGCCAGCAGTGCTCCGGGCGCAGAGAAGCAGCCGTGCTCGATTGAATCGACGCGTGCGCCGAGGGCGTTGGCGACGGCAGCTGTGGCTGTGCCAGGCGCACCGTGACCAAGGTCGGCGATTTTCGGGCATCGGTTGCAGCCCAGCCTCGAGGATGTGCTGGAGCGTTAGCCCCGCCGAGAACCGGCCAGCATCAACACCGGGCCCGTCAGGACTGCGCCGGTTTGGCTGTGCCAGGCACGATCGTGCACGTTAGAGCATCGGCTGCTTGGCGCACGGCTGGCACGGCTATCAGAGCGTTTGTATCTGGAGAGCCACGCCCAGCCGTCTGGGCCTTAGCTTGAACCCAACGAGGACGTCGTACACAGCCTCTCGCTCGCCGGTTAGAAAACGCCACGCGTCGGGGTCAGCGTGAAAACGATCCGCATAGGCAGCGAGAACCTGTTGGGAGTCGCGGTCTGGATCGACAGTCACCGACACGATCTGGACTTTTGAACCGAGCAGGCCGTCTGAACGGAGTTTTCCCTGGACTGGGCCATGATCGCGGTGAGCAATGGGCAGGTGTCGGTGCAATTCGTGTAAATGAAGCTGAACAGGGCGGCACGCCCAGCCAGTTCGTCAGAGCCAAAGGACCGGCCCTGCTGATCGATGAGCTGGAACCGTGGAGCCGGCCAGAAGTCGGGCAGTGGCTCGTCGCGGAGCCGTGCAACCTGCGGTCCGAACGCAAGCTCCATCACAAGAACGAGGACCGCCGACAGAGCCACGACAGTGCCACGTGTCCAGTACTGCTGCACGGCGATGCGCGCGCCGCTCAGCTGCACGATCTCGCTGCCCGAGGTGCGTGTTCGCTAGCGGGGCGCACTGGCGGCAGCGCCAACTGGCGCTTGCCCGCGGTTTGCTGATTACCAAGACCGATGAGCTGCGCCCGCAGCTGCGCAAGTTGCTGCTCACGGCTGAGCGGAGCGGCAGCCCGAGTCTGCGTGGAGTCCTGTCCCTGTTGCGCACCCATTCCGCGCATGCCCACCATCATCACGACCATCGACAATGGACGCGCGAGCAACAACAGCACCGGCAGTAGCCCGAGGATCGCCCGGGTGCGATGAGGTAAACCCCGATGCCAACGGCTGCGAGCCCCGCGAGCACTCGCCAGTTCAAGCACATCTTGAGCATGTTCATGAAGTCGTCGTCGAACCTCCTAGCCTTTGTCTGTCCGCCGCAACGCTCGGTTCAATCGCCATAGCGCGAGCATGGCAAGCGCCTCGCTGCCAAATACCGGCCTGGCGCGCGAAGTTGGCGCAGCAAAAGAATGTGCCCTCCGCTCCCGCTCGAGGTAGCCCTTCACGAGGTCGACCAGGTTCGGCTCGTCGTCCACCACCCGGACCGTCGTGCCCACGTTCAAACGTAGACGCGGGTATCTGCCGAGCCGC
>WNGE01012837.1_pt1 | contig 10485 bp, 9 predicted proteins | sample 5400651 | NCBI WGS metagenome assembly WNGE01 (sample SAMN13153370, study PRJNA577476) | soil metagenome | isolation source: 60 cm soil or saprolite under grassland replicate 2 | place: USA:California | collected 2016-06-15
AGCGTGGCGGAAACGCCTGCACCCCGATGCTCGAGATGTTGATGACGTGGCCGCGGCGCCGCTGGCGCATGCCGGGCAGCACGGCAAGCAGCAGCTTGACGGCGCCGAAGTAGTTGAGCTGCATCGTCCGCTGGAAGTCGTGGAAGCGGTCGTACGACGCCTCGATCGAGCGCCTGATCGACCGCCCGGCGTTGTTGACCAGGATGTCGACATGCCCGTGGTCGGCAAGGACCTTCCGGATCATGGCATCGCAAGCGTCGAGGTCGGCGAGGTCGGCCGGATACACGAAGGCCTTTCCGCCCTGCGCCTCGATCTCGTCTTTCAGCGCGTCCAGCTTCTCCTTCGTCCTCGAGACGAGCACCGCCCTCGCGCCGTGCCGCGCCACCAGCTGCGCCGTGGCCCGGCCGATGCCGCTCGAGGCGCCTGTGACGACGACCACGCGATCCTGGAGGGCCTGGCGCAGGTTGCGCTCGGTGAGGACCTCCGGGTCCATCTGGCGCTCCCAGTAGTCCCAGACCTTCCACGCATAGGTGTGGAGCGGCGGGCAGATAACGCCGGTCCCCTCGAGTGCCGCCTGGGCCTGCTCGCACGTGAAACGGGCTCGACTGGAGGCAAACCGGATCGCCTCCTCAGGCACGCGTACGCCTTCGAGCAATTGACGCTTCAGCGCCTGGGCGACCTTCCAGTGCTCGAGCATCGCCGTCGCCTCTTTCGGCAGCATGGCCGCGGCCCGGCTGTCGACCCGCAGCGTGAACTGAGGGGCGTGCGCCGCCCGGCAGAACTCGTTCGTCACGTCGCCGAGGCTGCCTGCCGCCGGGTCCGTGAGGTGGAAGGTCATGCCGTCGAGCCCGTCGCGGTGGCCAATCGCGTCGAGCGCCCGGGCGACGAAGTCCACCGGGACCACGTTGACCTGGCCGCCTTCGAATCCGATCAGGGGCACCCACTCGGGGATCGCGTGCCGCAGCCGCTGGATGAGCTTGAACGCGTAGTACGGCCCGTCGATGCGGTCGGCCTCGCCGGTCTCCGACGAGCCGATGACGAGTCCCGGACGGTAGATCCGGAATCGCAGGCCGGACTCCCGGACCATCTTCTCGGCGTCGAACTTCGTCCGGTAGTACGGGTGGTCCAGGACCTGCCCCTCGTCGAACATCTCCTCGGTGAACTTCCCCTTCCACCGGCTGCCGGCGACCGCGATCGAGCTCATGTGGTGGAGCCGGCCGCCAATCTGTTGCGTCAGTTCGACCACGTGGCGGGTGCCGTCGACATTGGCCCGCTGGTTGTCCGCCTCCGACGCCTCGAGGTCGTAGACGGCGGCGAGGTGATAGACGTCGGCGCCGCTCAGCTGGCCCAGGGCATCGCCGGCCAGGCCGAGTGAGGGCTGCGTGATGTCGCCGGCAAGAGGGCGCAAGCGGTCCTGCGCGCCGGCGGACTCGATGAACGCCGCGAGACGCTCGCGCGACCCCGGTCGCACCAGGACGAAGGTCGTGCCCTCACGCCGCGCGACGAGGCGAAGCAGGTGTCGCCCGATGAAACCAGTGCCGCCAGTGACCAGCCGGACCATTCGGAGGAACCTTAGGTTCTCACGGCTGGTTCGGCGGCGCCACGCCTAGGATTGGCGGCGATGTCCGAGCAGCCCGAACCGCCTGGCCAGCCGGGATCTCCTCCGCCCCCTCCGACACCATACGGGCAGCCGGGGATTCCTCCGCCCATTGGCCCCGCGAGCGCCACGGCGAGCCTCGTCGGCCAGTTCACGGGCAACGCGGGCTGGTCCCTCATCCTCGGCGTGGTCACGATCGCCGTGCCCTTCATCTTCAACCGCATCTTGTTTTTCCTGCCGATCATCGGCCTCATCGCCGGCATCCTGGCGATTCGCCGCGGTCAGCTGATCGGCGGCATCGTGGGCCTGGTCCTCAACGCCATCGGAGGCCTCATCACAGTCCTCGGACTCGTGTACGGCTAGGGCTCATCTCTCGCCGGCACCGCCACCAAAGGAAAAACGGCTGACACGAGGGCGATGACGACCGCCGCCCAGAGCGCAGCGTCCAGCGACCACGCGATCACGGGCCCGGCGAGGGCCGACCCGATCGGCGTCCCCATCCAGTTGACGGACATCGAGATCGCGAAGAAAGGCCGATGTCGAACGGCCCGTTGGCAAGCCCCGCGATGGTCATGGCAATGAACACGATCGTCACCGAGCTGGCAAAGGGAAGCAACGCCATCGCCGCGACGCTGATCAGGATCGCGACGAACATCAGCCGGCGCTCGCGGCCTCGGCTGTCCAGGCGACCGACGACCAGGGCCGAGACAAGGCCGGCCGCGCCCATCGCGCCCCAGAGGATGCCGACGCTGGCGGGACCTCCGTGCAGACGGCCGAGGACCAGCACCGGGATCGCGATGTTCAGAACGCCCCAGCTCAGGTTGAAGATGCTGAGGGTCAGGGCGAGTCCTCGCAGCGTCGCATTCCGGATGTAGTCGAGCATGACCAGCCGCGCGCGGCCGTAGCGGTCCAGCAGCGCGCCGGCGATCGGCGAGACGACAAGACCGGGTGTGATCGCAAAGAATGCGGTCAGGCCCGCGAGCTGCGGCGACTGATAGCGGGCGAGCACGAACAGGATGAGGGCGATCGCGACCATCTGCCCGCTGACGCGCCCCACGACCAGGCTCGTGTAGAGATCCGCGAACCCTGGGACGCGCATGAGCGCGGCGTAGCTGGTCGGGCGTTTGGCTTCTAGCTCAGCCGACCGCGACACGCGAGCGCCGTGAGCGGCCTGCTCCGTTAGCCGACACGGAAGCTTTGCGCGCCCTGGCGAGCGGCTCGCGCAGGTATTGACCGGTCGCCGATTCCGGTTTGGCCGTCAGCTGCTCGGGCGTCCCTTCCGCGATGACGTAGCCGCCCTTCTCCCCGCCCTCCGGCCCGAGGTCGATCAACCAGTCGGCGGTCTTCAGCACGTCGAGGTTGTGCTCGATCACGACCACGGTGTTGCCGTGGTCGACCAGGCGGTGAAGCACCGCGAGCAGCCGTTCCACGTCCGCGTAGTGAAGCCCGGTGGTCGGCTCGTCGAGGAGGTAAAGAGTGCGCCCGGTGTCGCGGCGCGAGAGCTCCGACGACAGCTTCACCCTCTGCGCCTCACCGCCGGACAGCTGCGTCGCCGGCTGACCCAGCCGGATGTAGCCGAGGCCGACGTCGTGCAGCGTCCGCAGCTTGGTCTTGATCGCCGGCACGTTCTCGAAGACCTCGAGCGCCTCGTCCACGGTCATCTCGAGCACGTCCGAGATCGAGTGACCGCGAAACTTGACCTCCTGCACCTCGCGCGAGTAACGCGTGCCGTGACACACCTCGCAGGGGACGTACACGTCGGGCAGGAACTGCATCTCGATCTGGATGATGCCGTCGCCCTGACAGGCCTCGCACCGGCCGCCCTTGACGTTGAAGCTGAAGCGCCCCGCCTTGTAGCCGCGCATCTTCGCCTCGGGAAGGCTCGCGAACAGGTCGCGGATGTGCGTGAACATGCCCGTGTACGTCGCGGGGTTGCTCCTCGGCGTGCGGCCGATCGGAGACTGGTCGATGTCGATCGCCTTGTCGAGGTGCTCCAGGCCTTCGACCGCACGGTGCGGCCCAGGCCTGTCCTTGGCGCGGTAGAAGTGCTGCGCGACCTTGCGGCTCAGGATGTCGGTGATGAGCGAAGACTTGCCCGAGCCGCTCACGCCGGAGACCGCGATGAACGTTCCGAGTGGAAACGCGACGTCGATGTCCTTCAGGTTGTTCGCCTGGGCTCCCCGGACGACCAGCCTCTTGCCGTTGCCCTTGCGCCGCTGCCGCGGCACCGGGATCATGCGGTCCCCGCGCAGGTAAGCGGCCGTGATCGAGTGCGGATTGCGCAGCACCTTCTCGACCGGCCCCGCGGCGACGATCTCTCCCCCATGCTCGCCCGCGGCCGGGCCGATGTCGACCATGTAGTCGGCGGAGCGGATCGTCTCCTCGTCGTGCTCGACGACGATCAGCGTGTTGCCGAGGTCGCGGAGGCTCAAGAGCGTATTGATCAGGCGCCGGTTGTCGCGCTGGTGAAGCCCGATCGACGGCTCGTCCAGGATGTAGAGCACGCCCATCAGCTTCGATCCGATCTGGGTCGCGAGGCGGATGCGCTGCGACTCGCCGCCGCTGAGCGTGTTCGCCGGCCGCTCCACCGTCAGGTAGTCGAGGCCGACGTCGATCATGAACTGCAGACGCTCACGGATCTCCTTGAGGATGCCGCGCGCGATGAGCTGCTCGCGCTCGCTCAGCTCGAGCTGGTCGATGAATGAGATCGACGCGCTGACCGAGAACCGCGCCAGCTCGGCGATGTTTCGGCCGGCCACGGTCACCGCGAGTGATTCCGGCTTGAGGCGCATGCCCTTGCACGCCGGGCACGGCTTGTCCGACATGTAGCGCTCGAGCTCGGCCTTCAGATACTCCGACTGCGTCTCGTCGTAGCGGCGCTGAAGGTTGGCGATCACGCCCTCGAACGGTGCCTCGTACCACCGCGAGTGGCCGTACTGGTTCTTGTAGCCGAACCGGATCTTCTTCTCACCTGTGCCCTTGAGCAGCATGTCGCGCTGCTGCTTGGGCAGCTTCGACCACGGCCTGTCCATGTCGATCCCGAAGTACTTGCTGACCGACTCCAGCAGCTCCGGGTAGAAGAACTGAGAACGGCTCCAGGCCGCGATCGCGCCTTCGCGCAGCGACAGCGACGGGTCTGGCACCACCAGGTCGCCGTCGACCACCAGCTGCGAACCGATGCCGGTGCAGACCGGGCAGGCTCCGTGCAGGTTGTTGAACGAGAAGTTGCGGGGCTCGGGCTCGGGCACGCTCGTGCCGTCATATGGACACGCGTAGTCCTGCGACATGTTGATCTCTTCACCCGCATCGACCGGTGCGATGACCACGGAGCCGCCGCCGAGCCTCGCCGCGGTCTCGATCGAGTCCACCAAGCGGGTGCGCTGCTCGGGACCGACCACGATGCGGTCGACGACGACCTGGATGTCGTGCTTCTTGTTCTTGTCCATCGGGATCGGCTCGCCGATCTCGTACAGGCTGCCGTCCACCCGCACGCGCACGAAGCCCGACTTCCGCACGTCATCGATGAGCGATCGATACTCGCCCTTGCGGCCCTTGACGACCGGGCCGAGGACCATGACCCGGGTTCCTCTGGGCAGCTTCTCGACGTGGTCGGCCATCTGCTCCACGGTCTGCCGGCGCACCTCGCGGCCGCACACCGGGCAGTGCGGATGCCCGACCCGCGCATAGAGCAGGCGCAGGTAATCCCAGACCTCCGTCACCGTGCCGACGGTTGATCTCGGGTTCTTCGACGTCCCCTTCTGGTCGATCGAGATCGCGGGCGAAAGCCCCTCGATGATGTCGACGTCGGGCTTCTCCATCTGGCCGAGGAACTGGCGGGCGTAGGCGGAGAGCGACTCGACGTACCGCCGCTGGCCTTCGGCGTAGATCGTGTCGAAGGCGAGCGACGACTTGCCCGAGCCGGACAGCCCGGTGAAGACAACGAGCCTGTCCCGGGGGATGGACAGGGTGACGTTCTTCAGGTTGTGCTCGCGCGCCCCGCGAATCGTGATCTGGTCAGTCGGCATTCGAACCTTCGGTTATCCCCTTCTCTCGCGTGATCGCAAACGTGGCGCTGGCGGTGGCCACCAGCCGTCCGGCCGTGTCTTCGACCCTGCACTCCGTGACCGCCGTCCGCCGGCCCGCGTGCACCACCTTGCCCGTCGCGCGCAGGGTCTCCCCCACCTTCGCCGCGTTGATGAAGCTCAGCTTCAGGTCGAAGCTCATCGAGCGCACGACGCCCGGCTTGAGGGTGCGCAAGCTCCGGCCCATGGCCGAGTCGGCCAGGGCACTGATCATGCCACCGTGGACGAATCCGGCGCTGTTGGCCATGTCCGGCGTCGGGGTCATCTCGACGACCGCCACGCCATCGTCCTGGGAGACGTCGGCGAGACCGAGCCAAGCCCAGGCGCGAGAGATGGCCACCCTACTCACGGCCCTGGCCCTCCGGGACCGGCATGCACGTGGAGGATGCGCGCGCGACCAGGCGCCCTTGCTCGTCGAACACGTCGGCCTCGCCGAAAAGAAGCGTCTGGCGCATCTCGACGACGCGGCCCACGGCTCGCAGCCGGCCCTCGACCGCGGGTCGGATGAAGTTGATCTTCAGCTCGATCGTGGTGTTCCAGACCCGGTCCTCCTGCAGCGTCGCCAGGGACATGCCCATCGCGGCGTCCGCGATCTGGGTGATCACGCCGCCCTGGACGACACCTCCCCCGTGGCGGTGCTGAGGCCCGGCCGTCAGCTCGACCACGACGCGCCCCGGCTCCGCCTCGGCGATCCGCGCGCCAAGCGTCGCCATCCAGCCGTCGGGCTCGGCCGCCAGCAACGCTCTGGCCCGATCCCAATTTTGAACATGTTCGTTTCTAGTTGACATTCCCCGCGTGGTCATTTAGGCTCTAACTTGAACATGTTCAATATAGTCGTAGGATTTTGAACTGGGGTGATTGACATGGATCTCCGCCTGGTCGACTACGTCCTCTACATCGCGATCAGCGCGATGCTCACCGTCTGGGTGGGCAACACGCTGTTTCGCAACGGCCGCCCGTTCCTGGTCTCGGTGTTCAAGGAGGAGGGGCTGGCCGACTCGGTCAACACGCTCCTCGTGGTCGGGTTCTACCTGATCAACTTCGGAGCCGCCGCGCTCTTGATCAACGCCGGCGGCGCTCCCGGCTCGCTCCCGGACATGGTCCAGGAGACGGTGACCCGCGTCGGCGTCGTGCTGCTCGTCCTCGGGGCGATGCATTTCTTCAACCTTCTCGTCTTCCACATCATCCGGCGACCTCTCCGGCAGCGACAGGCACCGCAGGTCAACTACAACCCGTACCAGTCGGTGCCCGGAGCCTAGGGCGTCGACGGCGCGCGCCAATTGATTGCTCCGAAGACCCGTCGAGGCGAAACGTCGAGGGCGGCCATCCTTGCCACCGCCCTCGACCTGTTCCAGGAGAGAGGCTACGAGGCGACCACCATGCGCGCCATCGCCGAGCGCGCCGGCGTGTCGCTCGGCAGCTCGTACCACTACTTCCCGTCCAAAGAGCACCTCGTCCTCGAGTTCTACCGGCACACGCACGAGCTGCACGCGGCCGCCATCGCGCCCTTGCTCGCCCGGGAGACTGACCTGTCCGCTCGCCTCCGGGGCACGATTCGCGCCGTGGTGGTCACCTGCGAACCTTTCCACGCCGTCGCCGGATCGATCTTCAGCACCGTCGCCAATCCCGAAAGCCCGCTGAACCCTTTCGGCGCCGCGGCCAGACCCCTTCGTGAAGAGGTGGTTGCGCTTTACGCCGAGGTCGTGCGCGGCTCCGACGCACGCATCCCAGCCGATATTGCCGAGCTGCTTCCGCTCACCCTCTGGCTGTACCAGATGGCGATCCTCTACTTCTGGATCTTCGACCGCTCGCCGGGCAGGCTGCGCACCCTCGAGGTGATCGACGAAACGACCGACCTCATCGTCAAGCTGCTCGGCCTGGCCAACCTTCCTGTCCTGCGCGGCTCGCGCAAGCGCATCCTCGGGTTGATCAAGGACGTCGTGAGCGGCTAAGGCCCGCGTCGCGTCCGTCTCCAGTTGCGGACGGTTGTCCTCTGCTTCGGCGCCGCCGCGATCGCCATCGCGACGTCGGCATCGTCCTCCTTGCTCTCGAGCTCGCCGGAAAGCCGCTTGCGCAGCAGGATGATCCGGTCGCGGACACGCGCCGCGTCCTCGAACTGCAGCTCTTTGGAGAGCCTTCGCATCTCCTTCTCCAGGTCGCGCACGATCGCGAGCAGGTCTTCGCGCGGCACCCCCGCACCGGCCATGATCTCGACAGCGTCCGCCTGGATGTCGTTCGCATTGATCTCCAGCGCGTAGATCGCCTTCTTCACGCTCGCAGGCGTGATCCCGTGCTCGGCGTTGTACGCGACCTGCTTGGTGCGCCGGCGTTCTGTCTCGTCGAGCGCCTGCCGCATCGAGTCGGTGATGGAGTCGGCGTACATGACGACGTGTCCCTCGACGTTGCGCGCGGCCCGCCCGATGATCTGGATGAAGGACCGGTAGGCGCGCAGGTAGCCTTCCTTGTCGGCGTCGAGGATGCCGATGAAGGCAACCTCGGGCAGGTCGAGCCCCTCACGCAGAAGGTTGATGCCGACCACCACGTCGACCTCGCCGCTGCGAAGTGCGGTCAGGACCTCGATGCGCTGCATGGCATCCAGCTCCGAATGCAGGTAGCGGACCTTGACGCCGTACTCGCGCAGGTAGTCGGCCAGGTCTTCCGCGAACCGCTTGGTCAGCGTCGTCACCAGCGAGCGCTGTCCCAGCTCGGTCCTCTTGCGGACCTCGGCGAGCAGGTCGTCGATCTGGCCTTCCGTCGGCCGCACCTCGACGGTCGGATCGACCAGTCCGGTCGGCCGGACGAGCATCTCGACCGTGCGCTGCGAACGCCGCATCTCGTACGGGCCGGGCGTCGCCGAGACGTAGATGACGTTCTGCGCCCGCTCCTCCCACTCCTCGAAGCTCAGGGGGCGGTTGTCGAAGGCGCTGGGCAGGCGGAAGCCGTACTCGACGAGCGCGGCCTTGCGGGAACGGTCGCCGCCGAGCATGCCGCCGATCTGCGGCACGGCGACGTGCGACTCGTCGACGAAGATCAGCGTGTCGGCAGGCAAGAAGTCCATCAACGTGTAGGGGGTCTCGCCAGGCTTGCGGCGCGTGAGATGCATCGAGTAGTTCTCGATCCCCGCGCAGGTGCCGGTCTCGCGCAGCATCTCGAGGTCGAAGTTGGTGCGCTGGCGCAGGCGCTGCGCCTCGAGCAGGTGGCCGTGGTCCTCGAACCACCTGCATCGCTCCTCGAGCTCCACCTCGATGTCGGCCATCGCAAGCCGCAGCTTGTCGGCCGGGGTCACATAGTGCGACGCCGGGAAGACGGTGAACTGCTCACGGGCGCCCAGGATCTCGCCGGTCACAGCGTCCAGCTCCTGGATGCGATCGACCTCATCCCCGAAGAATTCGACGCGGTAGACCTTCTCCTCGTTCGCGGGAACGAGGTCGACAACGTCGCCGCGCACCCGGAAGCGAAGGCGCGCGAGGTCGTAGTCGTTGCGCTCGTACAGCATCTCGGTGAGCTTGCGCAGGAAGACCTCGCGGCGAATCGACTGCCCTTTCTCGACCCGCAGGGACTCGCCCATGTAGTCCTCGACCGATCCGATGCCGTAGATGCAGCTGACGCTGGCCACCACCAGGACGTCGCGCCGAGTCAGGAGTGACTGGGTGGCCGAGTGGCGCATGCGGTCGATGTCATCGTTGCGGCTCGAGTCTTTCTCGATGTACGTGTCGGTGCGCGCGATGTAGGCCTCGGGCTGGTAGTAGTCGTAGTAGCTGACGAAGTACTCGACCGCGTTCTCTGGCAGCAGCCGTCGGAACTCCGCGCAGAGCTGGGCCGCCAGCGTCTTGTTCGGGCTGAGCACCAGGACCGGCCGTTGCAGCTCTTCGACGGCCCACGCCACGACGTTGGTCTTGCCGCTTCCGGTGACGCCCAGCAGCACCTGCTGCGTCAGGCCTGACCGCACACCGTCGACGACCTCGGCGATGGCCTGCGGCTGGTCCCCGGCCGGTTTGAAGGGTGCGTCGACACGAAAGCGCGTGGGCATTAGAGCCCTACAATTCTAAGGCGCACAAACGTTCGGCACCTCCTCTTGCATCAGGGCAGGCAGAGGATCATCGCCTCCACGATGGACCCTTTCTGGAGAACCTCGTCGCCGGCGGGAACTCTGACCAGCGCGTGGGCGCCCGCCAGCGACATCAGCCGCGACGATGACTGAGAGCCTGTCGTCTCGGCGACGAGCTCCTGCCCGTCGCGGCGCAGCGTGACCCGCTGATACTCGGTTCGCTCGGCCGTGGGCCGAGCGTCATAGCCCAGCCGCACCGGCAGGGTAGGCCGGTGGAGCCGAGAGAAACCCTGCATCTTGCGCAGGGCGGGGCGCACGAAAACCTCGAAGGTGACGAGTGACGAGACCGGGAAGCCCGGAAGCCCGAATGCCACCCGGCCGCCGTCCAGCGTGGCAAACGTGAACGGCTTGCCCGGCTTCAGCTTGACCCGGCCCACGTGGACGGTGCCCAGCGACTCGAGCAGCGGCTTGACCAGGTCGTGGGTCCCCACCGACACACCACCCGAGGTGACCAGCGCGTCGGTCCGTGCCAGGGCATCGACGACCAGCCGGCGCAGCGCTTCGGGCTCGTCAGGCGCGATGCCCAGTACCTCGACCTCCGCGCCGGCCTCGCGCAGCGCCGCGAGGAGCGCCCACCGGTTGGAGTCCGGAATCTGGCCGGGCCGCGCCGCCTTCCCCACCTCCACCAGCTCATCACCCGTCGACATGAGCGCAACCCGGGGGCGCCGGCGGACGGGCAGCTCGGCGCGCCCGGTGGC
>WNGE01037559.1_pt1 | contig 10485 bp, 13 predicted proteins | sample 5400651 | NCBI WGS metagenome assembly WNGE01 (sample SAMN13153370, study PRJNA577476) | soil metagenome | isolation source: 60 cm soil or saprolite under grassland replicate 2 | place: USA:California | collected 2016-06-15
GACGCGAGCCGTTGTGCCGCTGCGCGCAGCTTTAAGGTGTGCTATAGTTCTACAAAGGTAGTGGTTGTTCACAGATGGCAATTGCCATGTTTGTGTGGTAACGGTCATGAAGCGATGTGATTTATTTATACAGCCTCTATATCCCAGCAGTTTGTACAGTACGGTTCTGCTTTTGCTGTATCCTTTTCATATAATAATGATTATTGTCATAGGCGAGAGAAGTTCCAATTTCCTGTAGCTCTTCTCGTTTTTCAAGTTCTTGTTTTAACTCAAAGTTTTCTTCTTTGAGTTGTAGGTTTTCACTAACAAGTTGGGAAATTTTAATTCTCAAATCGGGGTCTTTTATAACATCAAGTATTTTAGAGATAGGTAAATCTTTCAGGTTCATATTCTTGGAACATACATACTTGGTGAGTTGAAGTGTATCAGATAAGAGAAAACATGTAAATATCATTAGAGACGGTTCCTATAATGGGCTGTTGAGTATCGGTATCTCGTGCCGCCCAAAGTCTCAGGAAGTTGTATCCGGTAACCCTGGCCCGCTGCTGCTATGATTCTCCAGCATTAAGATCATTGTATCGGTCTGGAGGATCTATGAACCGGCGCGGACAGACGACGAGCTTCCAAGAGCGGCTGGAGATCACCGAACATGCCGCAGCTGGACAATCGGACCCAGAAATTGCCACTTTGCTCGGCTGCTCCGTCTGGACGGTACGCAAATGGCGTCGCATTGGCCAACGGCACGGACGTGATGGCTTGACCTCGAAGATGGGTCGCCCGGCATCTGGCCCGATGAGCACGTTTCCCTCAGCCCTGCGCGATGCGATTTTACAGCTGCGGCGAGCACATCCTGGCTGGGGGCCGGACACTCTCTTGGCAGAACTCCATGGTGATGAGCGCTGGCAGGACACGCCTCTTCCGAGTCGGTCACGAATCGCGGCCTTCCTGAAAGCGGCCAAACTGACCAGGCGCTATCAACGGCACAGCGAGCTACCCGAGCCGGAACCGCAGCCTGGGAGCGCGCCTCACGACGAGTGGGAACTCGATGCGCAAGGCACCATGCCAGTCGATGGGGTCGGCAATGTTAGCCTAATTACCATTATTGATGTCGTCAGCCGCCTCAAGGTCGAGAGTTATCCCTGTCTGGATACGACCAATCCGCCATTGGAAGCCTATCAGCTCATGCTCCGGCGGGCGTTTTTGACCACAGGTCTGCCGCACCGGATCTCCTTTGACCATGGCACGGTCTTTTACGACAATACTTCGCCGTCGCCGTTCCCCACGCGCCTGCATCTGTGGCTGCTGGCCTTAGGAGTCGATGTGTGCTTCACCCGCAAACGCCAGCCGACCGATCACGCCAAGATTGAGCGGACCCAGCAAACCATGACGCTGCAAGCGTTGTTCGGCCAGCACTGGCCTGACCAAACAGCGTTGTGGGCTGGGCTTGATGCACGCCGCGCGATGCTCAATCAGCATATTCCCTCTCGGGTTCTGCATGGCCAAGCGCCGCTCCAAGCCTATCCGCAAGCGATTCAATCCGGTCGTTCCTACCGGCCAGAATGGGAAGCGGAGATGCTCGACCTCCAGCGTGTCTATCAGTATTTAGCCACTTGTCGCTGGTTTCGCCACATCAAATCGAATGGGCGCATTGTCATCGGTGGGTATCAATACTATCTCAGTACCGCCTTGCGTGGTCGCACGATTGAACTCCACTTTGATCCGATCCGCGGCTGCTTCGTGGGTCAGCCGGAAGGGACTGATACCACCCTGACGATAGCACCACAGGGGTTGAGCAAAACCGAGCTGTTAGGGGAACTCGCAGGTCTGCTGACCTTACCGGCCTACCAACTCGCCTTGCCGTTTACTCACAAAGCCTGGCGGCAGCTGGAATATGCGCGCACCTTGGCCGGTACGGCATCGTGAGCCAGTGAAGTAAAGCTGCGTTGCCATCGCCCGCGCAGCTACTGTGTCGCTGTTGACTTTGGTCGAGCAGCAGTTGGTGTGCTGCTCGTTGGTGCCTCACGTAGCCACAACCCAACGAACTCCGGCTGCATGGTCTCGTCGACCGCCCGCAGCAGCTCGCTCGTTAGCCGCTCCAGGTCGGTCTCGTCGCGGGCAGTCGCACCAAACGCTGCCAGCACCTTCGCCGCATCGTACTTGCGGCGGTAGAAGCGTTTGTCGATCAAGTTCTGAATCCGACGCCGCAGCGGGTTGAACAACGCGGCTATCGCTAGCGTCGAGGCTACAATCGCCAGATCCGAGCTCCCGGTGAGTGGCGCCACGATTGTGCGGCTCAATAGGATGCAGCCGAGGTACACCAGGCCAAGTGTGAGCGTCAGTGTCGAGTAGACCAGCGTGCGCCGGATGATGATGTCAATATCCCAGAGGCGGTAGCGCAGGATGGCCATGCCGGCTGCCACGGCTACAAAGGCAGCTGCGAACGCATCAACGACGAGGAGAGGCAATGGCGGTTGCTGGGACGGTACGAATGCAAAAGCTCCCTCAGCAGCTGCATACACCACGAGAGCATAGCTGAGCAATTTGAGCTGCTGGCGCTCGATGCCATGTGCCCGTCGTAACCGCACAATCAGCGATAACACTACACCGAATACGCCGAGTAACAGCATGTAGTTACCCAGATCGGCGCAGAACTGCAACAATCCGGCAGCGCCTACAAGACCGAAAGGATTAGTAATGGTGATGCCCGGGTTGAGCGGGCCGGGCATGAAGGCCAGCGCAGCCTGGTTGATCAGGCCGCCAAGAATGATTAACCATCCCACCACAGACCAGCGTTGGGATAGTGGGCGGCCGGTTGGAAACAATAAGATCAGCAATAGGAGAAATAGGGTCTGAAGGGCATACGGCCGCGTGTTGACCCACAGCATCAGCTCCCCGGCAGGCAAGCTACCAGGCCGCACGAATAATGTGTAGCGCCAGTAGCCTCCAGCAAACCCACCGACCAAAGCGGCAAACCCAATGGACAGAAACAGCCAGCCAATCGGGTTGCGCGGGTGGCGCGCGACGATCAACGCACCAACGGTTGGAAAGGCGAAGCTGAGCGGGAAAAACAGCAAGCCAGCACTAAAAAGCGGGAGTGTTTCAGCAGGGTTTGAATATGACCGTGCCAGGAAGGCAACGACGAGAACCGCCGTTTGCAGCATCAGGTAGATCGCCCAGAGTGCCCAGGCCAGCCGGGTGGCAGTGCGATGGTGCGCCTCGCCTGTAGCCGCTTGCTTGGGCATCTCTTCACCTCTCGCATCTCACTGCACTGCATGTAATTCGGACCCTATCGAATCAGTATCCCTGCTCAGTATGGGCGGCGCCTTTGAAGACCGGGGTGAAAAGCCGCCTGCTCGTCTTCAAGATACCTCGTCAATGGAGAATAGCAGATTCCGGCTGCCCTGTCTGCTGCGCCGTGTCTTGCGGCGATGGTGCTCTGCGCAGCAGTGGGGCACCGATCAGGAGTGGCATGAGATGATGGAGTATTGGAAAATAGATGTCCCGCGGCGTGATCACGGGAAGCACGAGCAGCCATGCCAGGTTCCAAAGGATGGTGGCCCAACCGATCCATGGCGCCAGCAAGCTGGATTGGCGCAACGCGCCGCCTATGGCTGCCTGAGCCAGGAATGCCAGGACGACATAGACAACGATCAGGGGATAGAGATTCTGCCCCGTCCCCGACAGGTCGAGCGCCTCGGCTGTTACCCCCAGGATCCCCGCGAACACATACGCGGTGGCGCCCGTCCGCCCCAGAACGTGGCCAGCGGTATTATGCAGGTGCCCTTCGAGCAAGACGAAACCGATGGCGGCGAGCACAATAGCCGCCATGAATAAACCCCGTTCCCACAGGTAATAGGTGGAGCTCGGTGGGGCGCCGCCACTGGCTCCACCCCGAATGGAAAACATGACCACACCGGCTAAATTAGCTAGGAAGCTGAGCACTAAGAACAAACCGGCGGCACGTTCAATGCGCCAAAAGCGTTGGTCATTCATCGATTTCCTCCACTTGCTTGACTTCTGGGGCCAATTGTAGCCGCCACTCGTCCGCCAAACGTTACGAAAAGCGTTACGAAGTCAGATGTTTTCTGTTTCGCTGTGGAGAGACAGGAGCCAAATGAACGCCCACTGAGCGGCACGACGTGCCGAGACAACACTTTTCACTTATTGGTGTTTACTGCATTTTATGGCATTTCATCATCAATCGTACGGATATTCTATCACGTTATATACCTATTGATGATCCATTGCCGCTCAGAAGCCTGATCACTCGCTCCCACACCTCGCGTTCCGAATCGCCCGTCACAAGTGGCTCGAAACCCAACTGCAAATACAACGGTATCGCCGCCAACGGATCGGTCTGCGTACGAAGACGAGCTTCCCTACATCCCGCTTGCCCCGCCATCGCAAGCACACCGATAACCAAGGCCCGCGCCAAGCCCTCCCGACGCCGATCCAGATCCGTCGCAACCCAACGCACCCAACCACACTCCGGAACGTCAGGACGCACCTGCAACGAAGCCGTCGCAACCAGCCGCCCCTCTTCCGCGACCACCAACGTCGCCCTCACCGTCTCGTCACAGAACAGCTCACGCTCAGTACCCGCCGCATCCCAACTCTCAGCCTCAAACGCCTGACCCAAGAGCGCCGCCAAAGCTCCAGCCTCCTCCACGTGAGCGCGCCGGACGAGCAGCGGCGCAGCCAGAATCGGCATTGCCGGAACACCAAAGAGCGTCGGCCGCCGCATCATGACGTTGACCGGCACCGCGCGCGCATCGGATTTCTCACTCATCGGGCTGCCTAACGATGGAGTTGAGCCGCCCCGGAGGCCGAAGGCCGGAGGGGTCGGCTCGAACGATTTGTTATACGCCCGTGAACGGCTGTTTGCCAACCCGAGTCTCGCTTGCCGCCAAGCCAGTCCAGAGGCGGAAACGCCTTACCCGAGCTGCTCGGCAAGCCCGACGATGATGCCCTCGGGGCCGCGGACGTAACAGAGCCGATACGTGTCCTCGTACTGCACCACTTCGCCGACCAGTTCGGCGCCGTGGGCGCGCAGGCGCGCGACGACGTCGTCGATGTCATCGACGGCGAACATGATGCGGCGGATCCCGAGTGCGTTCACCGGAACGTTCTCGGGCCCAGTTCTGATCGCTTCCGGCGTGTGGAACTTGTCCAGCTCGATCCGTCCGTGGCCGTCCGGAGTGCGCATCAGCGCAAGGGTAGCACGGACGTTCTGAAGGCCGATGAGACGATCTACCGAGGGACCCTCGACGGTCGTCTCACCCTCCAACTCCATACCAAGCTCGACAAAGAACGCCTTCGCAGCCTCAAGGTTTTCGACCACGATCAAAATGTTGTCCATCCGTTTAAGCGTCATATCCTTCCTTCCCTCGCTGCACTGCTGATGCCCCGTACGTGCCGCACATGGCGTATAACTAGTGAATCTGCGAAGTTGCTGCGCCTATTGTCGCATATGACTGGTACTGTGGCAACTGTTGCGCCCCATCCGTAAAACGGCCCCGTTCCTGCAACCACTTCGTCGAATCGCGTCTCCCGCCGGAAACGAACGCGTGTTCGCATGATCATGATGGGAGGTATCCGCGATGACCAGCCGCCACTACATCGGGTCTGCCACACCAGACGCGACCAAACGCTACGCAAGTGATCTGAATGATAGGGAATTTGCGCTGATTGCCCCGCACGTCGCGCAAAAGGACGGGTCGGGCAAGAAGCGAACGGTCGATATCAGGGAAGTGCTGAACGCCATCTTCTAGCGTACCAGAACGGGGTGTCAGTGGCGACTGCTGCCGACTGATTTTCCCGCCTGGTATCACGTCTGGTACTATTACCGGAAATGGCGTGACGACGGTACATGGGAGCAGATTAACAGGCTCCTCCGGCGTGATGTGAGAACTAAGGCCGGTCGAGATCCAGAACCAAGCGTTGGCATTATCGATAGTCAGAGCATCGAAAACACAGAAATGGGCGGTGAAAAAGGATTTGACCCACACAAACAGGTGAAAGGGCGCAAGCGGCATCTCATGACCGACACGCTTGGGCTCATCCTGTTTGTGGTCGTGTGTGCTGCGTCGATTGCGGATAGTGATGGTGCTGAGTATATCTTTCATGAAACCGAAGGGCGCTTCCCACGCTTGGGTACCGTTCTTGTGGACCAAGGGTACAAAAGCTGGCTTGTCGAATTTGCCAAGCGCTGGTTTGGTGTTATCGTCGACATCGTACAGCGTCCCACAGGACAACGCGAATTTATTGTCCAACCGCAACGCTGGAAGATTGAACGCACCTTTGGGTGGCTGGATTGGAGCCGCGTCCTCAGCAAGGAGTATGAACGTACCACCGAATCGAGTGAAAGTGATATTTATCTTGCTTCCATGCGTCTAATGTTGCGAAGATTAGCATCTTCGTCGAAGTGAAAGGTTTTATTTATACAGCCTCTATATGAGGATGTTGGCGTACTTGTTGTTTGGAACACACGAACCGAAGGAGCCGCCGATGAACGAGCCGCCGGTTATTGATCATGACGATGCGGCACACCCGCTCTTGCTCGACCAGGAAACGCTTGCTCAGATCGAGGGCAAAGAAGCGCTCATCAAGAACCACCACTATCGCGCGGTTGATTTCCTGCGCCGGTTCAAGCGGGATGTGTTACCAGATCTGTCTATAACCATCGTACGCATCAAGCTCGGACGGTGCTCAATGATGGTCTGGATCGCGAGACCAAAGCCGCCGTTGCAAGAGAACTGCACCGTATTGGTGGTGAGCGGGTGTATTTCATCTCTGGTGTGATGCAGAACCAAGGCAATCGCCACCGGCACCGGCAATCAACGCGGGATGAGTCACTGAAGCTGCTAGATCAGGCAGGCTGCCAGGAAGCGCACGAGATAGGAGTGTATCTGGCTGCGTTGCCGATTCATCGCTTCACGGTTGATCTTGACCATCTGCAAGCGGCACAGCGCATCATTCATGAGCGGGCGAAGACGGAGGCGAGCCGCCGCCGCCAATTGAGTATCTTGCGGGCGATTGAAGACCAACCCCAGCCCTTCAATGCGCCGAGACGAAGAAGTGTCCGGCTCTTCCCGCTGAACGATAGCATTGGTTTGGTGATGAAGGAAGCACGCCGGGCGCTCAAGCCCGAGTGGATCGAGTTTGATCTACGCAATAGTCAACTGGCGATCTGCGCCGCGTTGTGGGGTGTTCCACTGGTCCAGAACTTTCTCGCTACGGGTCAAAGTCTCTGGACAGAGCTGTTTCGTTTCTTTGACCTGCCAGAGAGTGATGAGGTCAAGCGAATCTTTAAGCGGTTTACGTATGGCTTGCTTTTTGGAATGGGACGTCAGAAACTCCAGCGCCAGATGACTGACCAGCTCCGACCCTTTGGTATTCCGAAGGGTGGGCTACGCTTTCTCCGCCATCCGATCATGCGGGCAATGTTGCATGCACGGAACGATCAGATCGCAGAGATCGAAGCTCGGGGCGGGGCGTATGACTGCTTTGGGAATTGGATGGAGTGTTCCCAAGAGCGCCGACCACATCAGATCTTAGCCGCCCAAGCGCAGGCGGTTGAACTCAAGCTGATCTACCCCGCCTTCGCATTGGCGATGAGCACCAATGAGTTTGTGATCACGCTCTATCAGTACGATGGCTTTAGCGTTGAGGTGCGGCAGGCTTCACGGCGGGCTGCTTGGATTGATCGCATCATTCGGGCGGTTAATGAGTCTATTCGCCAAACACCCATTATCACAAGCCTTGAATGTGATCAAGAATCAGGATCGCAGCGCATGGGATCTCAGTACATAGGATCACACAATCGCCGGCTTCATGATCACTAGATCATGATCAGCGGCGCACACTACATGCATGTTACGCACCAGGTTATGATTGGAATGCGCCAAACCCTCAATATGCTTTTCATTTCCGTAACAGCGCCCCGATCAGTCCTGGCATTCGACAGAGAGCATATCGCCAAAGAAGGAGTATACCTATGGCAACCCCATTTCAAGACCTCCAGCGCGAGGCGCGCAACCGGGGGATCAATCCAATCCCGTACCAAGCATTCGCACAGCAATTCGGTGAAGCTCAAGCAGCAGCGGCGCTATCAGTAGCAATCAAAGAACAGGAGCCGATTGACCATCAACAGGCGTTCAGGAATGACCACGGCGACGCCATTGGCCGCTATCGCAGGGCGCTTCAGGATCTTCAAGCAGCGCGGCAACACGTAGCAGCGATGAAAGAATTCCTCCAGACACCCCTCGATGAGTACATGAGCGAACCCATGCGCGGCTTAAACTAACACTTGAACCTGATAACCCGATTAAGGAGCGGTCGCACAGATCACCAAGTCCCGCCGATCTAGTAGCATTAATAGAAGCTGTGGATCGCTGGCGCCTATTGTCTACAGACAGAGATACAGGAGCATGAGCGATGAGATCTAACAACTAGTTGGACGTTAGCCAGGGCAGCTAACACCAACCAATAACACTAACCAACCATCCTGATTAACTAACACTTTACTGAGTGGCCTGGTAACCATCAGTATACGGCATCGTAGTGGGCAGTAGCCCAGCTTCCTGATATCAGTCCTCTCCTCCAAGCAAAGTGTTAGTCAATCAGGCACGACCCCCTACATTTTGAAGTCAGAAAGCTAGTCACTTTTGTATTCTAGAATATCTCCGGGTTGACAATCTAGGGCTTTACAAATTGCTTCTAATGTTGAGAAGCGTATCGCCTTTGCCTTTCCATTTTTCAAGATGGAAAGATTGGCCATGGTTGTACCAACTTTTTCTGTAAGTTCAGTAACACTCATTTTTCTCTTTGCCAACATTACATCGATATTTATTATTATTGCCATAATTGCACCTTATACCGTTAAATCATTTTCTGATTTTATGTCTACGGCATTTTGTAGAAGTCTTTGAAAAACAGCAGCAGCGGTTGCAATTACGATAGAAGCAAAAGTAGTAAAAATGCCCAAGGCAGTAGGACCTGCCGGGTCGTCACCTTTAACAAATAACCTTATGTATAGTATACCTAGCACAATTAAGCCACTGATGGCTAAGGCACAGTATTTTATATTCCTCACAGCGTTCACTGATGATTGAGAGAAAACTTTATTGCCGTCAATATAGCCTAAAAGCTTGAATGCCTGATATAACGCAACAAAAAATGGGATCGAAGCTATATAAGCATAGATAATAAGTGGATCTTTATAAATACTGATTAGATCTAAGTTAGTAGCTCTTCCTTCAAGTTGAGGAAACCAAATCAGCCATATAAGGGCTCCAATTGCGATAAGACAAATGACAAACCTTAAGAATAGCGTTGACCCTTTTTTCATAAGCAATGCCTCACTTAGTAATAGGTAGGTATACTGGGTAGTATACCTGTTCCGTGCTGATGAACCCTACTGAACCTTTGAAGACCAATTCGCTTTGCGCTCCAATGCCATCAGTGAGGCATCAACACGCTTGAGGTAGACTACCGTATACTGTAACACATGATTTATCGTTTGTCAATATATTATTGTTGTTACTCGTTATTATGGCTAAGATGGAAAAAGTGTCGTTCTCCTATTCCACTTGCAAATTTTCGTACCACCCCACTCAATCGTGGTCTGCTTTTTTGGGGTGGCGCTCGCCAAAGATGCTGTGTATCTGCTCAGCATGAACGGCTAATTGCTGGTTAAAGAACTTAAGGGTTATCACTGATTGACTAACACTTTTTGAAACTGGGTCAGAATGTGCTAGTCGGCCAGGCGATTTCAGTTACCAGCTCTGACACTTTCCACCGGTAGCAGTGGCGCGATTTGCATCGCTGCGAAAAAGTGTTAGTCAATCAGCCAACCATCAAACGCGCCAGGCTCGCTTCCTAAGCTATCGACTAGGGGGCGGTCTTGGCGCGGTTGAATCTGCGGCGCAATATTTTTTAATTTGTCCTGCTTTAGCGAGTGCCAGGTTCACACCCCCGCCCGTGCGCTAGGTGCCGCCCGATTTGTTACTGACAATGACCGTTGGGTGGTGCAATGGTTGACTCTTTGCGCCTCCTCGTGTATGATCAGCTCGTGAGTTAATTGATTTGAGCGAAGTGAGGTAAATATCGCAAAATATCGCAGTATACCCTTCCAATCTACTAAAACAATTCACAAGGAGAGTCTATCATGGCAAAGCGCACACCAGCCGTCCAAAACGAGCAGAACAGCGCCCTGGCTACGGCGGAAGCATCATTGACCAGCGCTTCAACGGACACCACACCCCCGGCGGAGACCGAGGTCAAACCGGAGGCTGATGGCAAGCCAGTGAGCGGCGCTGCGGCGCTCGGGCTGACGGCGGAGGACATGACACCGAAGAAAGCCCCCTCCACCCTGGCGGCGGAGGAGCTGTGTACGGGCTGGATCGTGGGGCTGGAACAGATGCTCGCCAAGCGCGATCTGACAGGCGCATGGGTCGAGCCGACGATCGCCGAGCGCGAGGCGCG
>WNGE01009126.1_pt1 | contig 10482 bp, 12 predicted proteins | sample 5400651 | NCBI WGS metagenome assembly WNGE01 (sample SAMN13153370, study PRJNA577476) | soil metagenome | isolation source: 60 cm soil or saprolite under grassland replicate 2 | place: USA:California | collected 2016-06-15
CCCGCCTGCACGACGAGCCCGACTACGCCGAGCGCTGGCAGAAGGCGGCCGACGAGATCCGCGCCGACATCCTGGCGCATGGCCTGGACGAGCGCGGGGTGTTCGTGCAGCACTACGACACCACCGCGCTGGACGCCTCGGTGCTGCTCATGCCGCTGGTGCGCTTCCTGCCGGCCGACGACGACCGCATCCGCCGGACGGTGCTGGCCGTGGCCGACGAGCTCAGCATCGACGGGCTGGTGCTGCGCTACCGGACCGACGAGACCGACGATGGGCTCCCCGGCGAGGAGGCGACGTTTACGATTTGCTCGTTCTGGCTGGTGTCGGCCTTGGTCGAGATCGGTGAGACCGCGCGGGCGGGGGAGCTGTGCGAGAAGCTGCTGTCCTATGCCAGCCCGCTGGGGCTGTATGCCGAGGAGCTCGACCCGCGCACCGGCCGGCACCTGGGCAACTTCCCGCAGGCGTTCACCCACCTCGCCCTCATCAACGCGGTCATGCACGTGATCCGGGCCGAGGACCCCAGAGCCACGCTCCGTTTCGTCTCGCCTCGGCAGCGCCAGCCCTGACGAATCCTGTGTGGTGCAGCAGCGAACCACCGAGGCTGGAGCTTTCAACGGAGGGCGCAATGGCAGAGCCACGGGTATGGACCTTCTTCTACGGGTCCTTCATCAACCTCGACGTGCTCAAACACCAGGCAGACCTGGTTCCCGACCAGATCGAGGTGGCCCGGCTGAGCGGATTTGACATCCGCATCCAGCCCCTTGCCAACCTCGTACGCTCCAACCAGCGCTGCGTCTACGGGATCGTTGTGCGTGCCACCCACCAGGAACTCGACCGCCTGTACTCCCAGGATTGGGTGGGCATCTACCTTCCCGAGGCCGTTCTGGTGGAGACCCTGGACGGCAGGTGGCGGGCGGCGCTGTGCTACATCGCGCCATCGCCGGCACCCGGACCAGCCGCCAACGACTACATCGATCGGATCGTCGGGCCGGCCAGGCAGCACGGCTTTCCCGACTGGTACATCGGCCGGCTCGAAAGCTTCAGGCCGTAGAGCGACGGCACAGGCAGCTGCAGGCCAGGGTCTACCTGGAGCTCCGGCGGGCGAGCGCTAGGCGAGGTCGTCGTAGCGCATGCGCGCGATGTAGTCGACGACCGCGTCGTCGTCGAAGTCTTCTGAGCCGGGGACCGTCGGGACGTACCCGACCAGGACGCCATCCTGGAGGATCTGGGCCTCCAGCGCCGCGGCGCCGTCGTTGTCCCAGATCGCCTCCCGGCCGTCCGGGATGACCACCCGGATGCCGAACTGGAAGACCCCGCAGGGCGCCACGTGCGCCAGGACGTGGCGCTCCCGCAGCCGCTCGACGAGCCGGCTGGCCCGTTCCTCGATCAACCCGAACCTCCTCACGGCCGCCCGCCGCCGTCGGCTTGCCACCCTCTGAGCATACCCACAAGGAGCGCCATCGGGCGGCGCCGCCTGGGCCCGTGGGTACCAGAAGGCGGGGCATGGGCCTGAGCTGGCTCAGCCCGGCTCGATGCTCCATCGACGAAGCCACCCGACCACGGCCTCAGCGACCCGCGAGGGATCCTTCCCGAGATCGTGACGTTCACCAGGTAGGACGTGAACGCGTGTCGCGGCCGCCGGGTCTGGGACGCCGAACGGATCGCGGTCGCCATTGACGACGACAACTTCCACCCCCGCCTGTTTCAGCTCGTTCGCTCGGGAGGTCTCCGGGTTCCATGGCGGGTGCAGCGGGAACGCAAGCGCGAGCACTCCGCATGCCGATGCTTTTATGGCTGTGCGGCATACGACCCGGGCGCCGTTGCTGCGTCCGCACTGAATCAGCGGTACGTCGCCGAATCGCTCGCGCAAGGCCGCCACGACCATCAGCCATGCATGGTCCTGCTTGGCCGCCGAGCCCGGCGTGCGCAGGCCGGCCACTCGGAACGGCTGGAGTACCCGTGCCACCGCGCCGCCCAGTTCGAGCGCGACAGCCCGTACTGCGAGCAGGTCCGGGACGTCAACACCATCGTTGGACCCATGCGTAATGACCAGCAGGAACGCCGGGTCGTCGAGGTCGTCCAAGGCGACTCGAGCGGGTCCAGAAGGCGTCGCGATCTCCATGCGTGGACCCTACGCTCCCTCCCGTTGCGTCCGCCGAGTCAGGTCGACCGCCCCAAGCCCTGCCCTGACGGCATCCTCAAGGCCCGCCGGCAGCCCAGCGTTCCCGCGACCGCCACCGCCGACGTGGGCGACGCACCGGTCGACCTGGAGGCTGCGCGTCGCGCAGCTCCTGAGTGGCACGTCGTCGGGGGCGTTGCCTCGCTCCGCAGATCACGAGTAAACCTGTGACGTGACCGAGGATGCTGTGACGACGTTCGATCAACGGCGCGTTGAAGCGTTCCTGCTTGCACGCGGGGCCGGTCGGCTCGGCATGGGACCCATCTCCTACAACGACGCCGAGGCTGCGGCGTTCCAAGCCACCCGACACCTGACGCGGGACGGGCTTGCCCAATGGCGGGACGCGGTCGCCCGGTATTTGGCCCCCAGGCCCGGCATGCGGCTGCTCGATCTCGGCGCTGGCACCGGAATGTGGGCCGTGGCCTTCACTGACTGGTACGGCATCGAGGTTGTCGCCGTGGAACCTTCCGAGGCGATGCGTGCCCGGTCCTCGTACCCGGGCATGCTAGTGGGCCACGCCAGCGCGATCCCGCTGGAGGCTGCCAGCGTCGACGGCGCCTGGCTGTCCACGGTGATCCACCACATCCCAGATCTTCGAGCGGCCGCCACGGAGCTGCGCCGCGTGCTGCGCCTTGGCGCCCCGGTGCTCATTCGCTCGGCGTTTCCCGGGCGGCATGAGCAGATCACCCTGTTCCGGTTCTTCCCCGAGGCGATCCGGGTGCTGGACACCTACTCCCAGCGTCGCGGACGCGTGCGCTGCCTTCGCCACGGCGGGCTTCGCGTATGTTGCCCTGGAACCAGTACTCCAGGTGAGCGCCGGTTCCCTCAAGACAGCGGCCGATCAGCTACGTCGCGACGCGCACACCCCCCTGAAGCTGCTGACCGACGAGGAGTACGAGACCGGTCTGGCCCGACTCCAAGCGGCCGCCGACACCGACAGCAAGACCAGTCCGGCGGTCGACGCCCTTGACCTGCTCATCCTGCGCAAGGTGGAGGCGGTGTAACTCCATGACAAGGTGTGCCGACTCTGGGCGCGCGCGGGTGCGCGTGACGGTGGCCGGGTCGGGGGACGCGTTCGGCAGCGGGGGACGGCTGCAAGCATGTGTGCATGTCCAGCCGATGGACCGGGAGGAGGCGGTGCTACTGGACTGCGGCGCGAGCGCCCTGGTTGGGCTCAAGCGGTGCGGCCTCGACCCCAACCACGTGACGGTCGTGGCCGTGTCCCACCTGCACGGCGACCACTTCGGCGGACTGCCGTACCTGCTGCTGGACGGCCAGTTCCGCCACCGGCATCGGCCGCTGCACCTGGTCGGCCCACCCGGGATGCAACAGCGGCTGGAGCAGGCGATGGAGGTGCTCTTCCCCGGCTCCACCCAGATGCCTCTCCGTTTTGCCACCATATGCACGAGCTGCCACCCGGCGCCACGATCGAGGTCGAGCAGGTCACCGTGCGGGCCGTCGGGGTCGAGCACGCGGCAGGCGCGCCCGCGCTGGGACTGCGCCTGCACGTGGCCGGCCGGGTGCTCGCCTACAGCGGCGACACCGCCTGGACCGACACCCTGATCGAGCTGGCCGACGGGGCTGATCTGTTCATCTGTGAGGCCTACACCGCCTCCCGGCGCGTGCGCTACCACCTGGACCTGCCGACGCTGCGCGCCAACCTCCACCGCTTGCGCTGTTCACTGCTGCTGCTGACCCATCCCAGCCCCGACCTCCTGCAGCAGCGCGACAAGCTCAAGCTCGACCTGGCCGACGACGGCACCATCGTCGAGATCTGACCCATCCTCCCCAAAGCCGAAGGAGGCGGTCGAGCGAGTGAAGTTGCCGGGTTCGCGGATGCTTATGAACGCCTCGACCGCCCCAATTTGGGGCGCGCCCGGCGGCGGCTGCGCCTGGTCATTCAGTGGACGGTTGGGCAGCGCGGATGATGCCGTCCAGGGCCTGGCCGATCCGTTGAGCGGCCTGGTCGCGGTCGGGCTGGCCGGCGTCCAGCCACGCCATGACCGCTTCGACCGCCACCGTGGGGGCCAGCCGCGCGGCCCACGCCGCCCAGGGGCGGTTGGGAATCATCGCGGCAAGCTCCCGGCGCGCGACGGTCACCATGGCGGTGTGGAACCGGTCCATCTCGGCGCGGAACTCCGGTTCCCGGGCGGCGTGGTGGAACAGTAGCCGGAACCCATCCGGATCGGCGGCTGCGGTGCCGACCAGCGCGTCGATGCTGGCCGCGGTGAAGTTGGCGGTGCCGACGGCGTCGGCCAGCCGGGTGCAGGCGCGGTCCAGCACCGCCCGGTACAGGTCGGTCTTGGAGTCGAAGTGGCGGTACAGGATCGCCCGGCTGACGCCGGCCGCGGTGGCGATGTCGTCCAGGCCGGTGGCGGCGAACCCTGAGCGGGCGAAAGCCTGGGTGGCGGCGGCGAGGATCTGCTCGCGGCGCTCGGCGCGGCGCAGCCGCCGCACCGGCGCCGACGCTTCGGCTGCCGGTGCCGGCTGGTTCATGGATTGGCTGCTGGTCGGCATGACTCCTCAGTCCGACTGGGATTGTTGACACTTGAGTCTACAACCCGTCATAGTAACTTTGAAGTATACAACCGTGGGTCCACAAGCGGGCCGCGACTGGACCGTCCACCGACCACCAGAGGAGACCCATGCACGACGCCATCATCGAAACTGAGGGCCTGGTCAAGGCCTTCGGCGGCAGGGTCCGCGCGCTGGACGGCCTCACCCTCACCGTCCAACAAGGCAGCATCTTCGGCCTGCTCGGTCCCAACGGCGCCGGCAAGACCACCCTCATCCGCATCCTCACCACCCTGCTGCCACCCGACACGGGCACCGCCCGCGTCGGCGGCGTCGACGTGCGCGCGGACCCGGCCGGCGTGCGCGCCCAGATCGGCCTGGCGGGCCAGTCCGCCGCCGTCGACGACTACCTCACCGGCCGGGAGAACGTCGAGATGGTCGGCCGGCTGTACAGGCTATCGCGCGGACAGGCGCAGCGGGGCGCCCGCGAGATGCTGGAGCGCATTGGCCTGGCGACGGTGGCGGACCGGCAGGTCAAGACCTACTCCGGGGGCATGCGCCGCCGCCTTGACCTGGCCGCCTCCCTGGTCGGCCACCCCCAGGTGCTGTTCCTGGACGAGCCCACCGCCGGCCTGGACTCCGCCAGCCGCCACGACCTGTGGGCGCTGATCCGCGACCTGGCCGATGCCGGCACGACCCGCACCATGGTGCTGCTGCTGGCCGTCGGGCTGGCCATCGGGTTCCGCTGGCAGACCAGCCCCATAGGTCTGCTCGCCGGCGTGGCGATCGCGCTGGGGTTCGGCTACGCCTGGTCGTGGGCCATGGCAGCCCTTGGACTGGTCGTGCGCACCCCCGAAGCGGTCCAGGCGGCCGCCTTCATGGGGGCGTTCCCGCTGGCGTTCACCAGCTCGGTGTTTGTCCCCACCCAGACCATGCCGGGATGGCTCCAGGCGTTTGCCGCCAACCAGCCCGTCACCGTGACCACCAACGCCCTGCGCGGCCTGTTCCTGGGCCAGGGCGCCCTGCCGCCAGGCCAGACCGTCACCGGCCAGGTCCTGCTGGCACTTGTCTGGTCGGCCGCGATCACCGCGGTCTTCGCCCCGCTGGCGGTCCGCCTGTACCGCCACACCGTCAGCTGACCCCTCACCCAGCAGATCAGAGGGATGCCCATGCCCACACGCCAGCCCAGACCGGTCCGCCATCCCGTCTTCGCCCGCTGCTACGCGGTGGTCGGCCACCTCATGGAGGCCGAGGTGGCCGACCACCGCGGCAAGCTGCTGGCCGGCCTCACCGGCCGGGTCATCGAAGTCGGCGCCGGCACCGGCCTGAACTTCCCGCACTACCCGGCCACCGTGACCGAGGTCGTGGCCGTGGAGCCCGAGCAGTACCTGCGCCGCCTCGCGCTCACCAGAGCCGCGCAGGTGCCGGCGCCGATCCGGGTGGTGGACGCCGCCGCCGAGGCGCTGCCCGCCAAGGACACCTGCTTCGACACGGTGGTCGCAAGCCTGGTGCTGTGCACGGTCGCTGATCTGGTCCGGGCGCTGGCGGAGATCGGTCGGGTGCTGCGCCCCGGTGGGACGCTGCGCTTCTACGAGCATGTCCGGGCCGACGCCCCTGGGCTGGCCCGCTGGCAGGAACGGCTCGAGGGCCCATGGGGCTGGCTGGCCGGCGGCTGCCACCCCAACCACGACACCGTAGCGGCCATCACCGCCGCAGGGCTGCAGGTGGTGGCGCTGGAGCGGTTCGACCTCCAGGCCATGCCCGCGCTGGTCCGCCCGCACGTCCTCGGGGTCGCGCAGCGGCCGCGGTAGGACGCCAGCTCCACCGACCAGGAACAGGGGAACCGATGGGGCAACCTCAGCCTGTCGTCATCCGGGTGGTGTCGGCGCCGCGACGCCTCGCCAGGACAGCCAGCCGATGCCCATGGCCGTGACCCCACCGGCCGTGACCGCCACGGTCAGACCGGCAGGCTGGAGCGTGAAGGCCACGATCGCCAACAGTCCCGCGGCGAGCAGGCCGATCCCAGCGGCCGCGACCCCGCGCCGGTCCTCGCGCGGCCCGTCCGCGGTCAGCCGGTCGAGCCGGTAGCCAAGGTCACACGCATCGCCGAAGGCCAGCGTCGCAGCGGGCGCCGCGGCCGCCGTGGCTGCCAGCGCCGCTTTGGCGAGCGCCCGGGCGACCACCCGGCGATCACCGACCGCGCTGGCGGCTGTCTGGTCGGCGAGCACCTCAAGCTCCCGAGCCAGGGACGCGTAGGTGTCGCCGACCGTGGGCACGACCGTTCCCAGCGCGGCGCGGATGATCCGCGCCAGCAACAGCAGCCGGTGGTGGCCAAGACGTAGGTGCGCGAGCTCGTGGGCGAGGACGGCGTCGCGCTCGTCGTCGTCGAGCAGGCCCAGTAGCCCTTGTGACACGACGACGCCACGCCTTCGCCCGCCGACGGCAAAGGCGACCGGCCATGGGGATGCCAGCACGTAGCCGGTCGCGCCGCCAGATGCCGTAAGCCGTTCGGCGGCGGCCAGGACCGCCATGCTGGCCAGGCGCGATGTCGCCCTGACAAGACGCATGGCGACCCAGGCGATGCGCAGCAGGTAGGCAGCAGCCAGCGCATGGCTGACCGTCTGCGCGACCCGGATGACGCTCAAGCTGGCCAGCGCCACCAGGTCGGCGGGACGGACCAGGGCCAGGCAGGGCAGGACCACCAAGGGCAGCAGTGCCATCCCGATCAGCGCCAACAGGTGGAAGGTGGCGACGGTCCTGGCCGGGGCGCGACCGTCGAACAGGCGGGCGGCCAGCCACGGGCTCAGCAGGACCAGCGTGACCGGTCCGGCGAGCATCGCGGCCGAGACGAGCCTCATCCCCCGCCGCCTTCGCCGCTGTCGCTGGCCAGGGCCCGTAGCCGGGCGAGCAGCTCGGGGGAGGCCTCCAGGTCCCTGACGAAGTGGGCCAGCACCGCCTGCGGGTCCTCGGCGTCGGCCAGCACGTCACGCAAGGCTCGGGCGGCGAGCTCCTCCTTGCTCAGGGCGGGCCGGTACACGAACCCGCGGCCCTGCCGCCGGCGCTCCAGCAGGCCCTTGTCGCACAGGCGGGTCACGATCGTCATGACGGTGGTGTAGGCACGCTGGGGCCCCCGGAGGGCGGCGAGGAGATCGTTGACGCCGATCCAGCCGCCGCGGCGCCAGGCAAGCTCCATCACCTCGGCCTCCAGCGCGCCGAGCCGCCGGCCTGCTACCTGCCGCCTGGTCACCATCCCAATGGACTTTCTACACGCTCGTAGTAGCCTGTCGGCCGATCTTCTCGGCTTGGTCGGCGCGTGTCAAGAACCGGGTGGGGCGGTGCTCTCACCACTGGCACGATCTTCTACAATGTTGTAGAAGATTGTCGCCTTGCCAAGAAGGCGAGGCTTTATGGCGAGCAGAGCGGAGCTGATGCGCGTGGCGGAAGCAGACGGTCGAATCGTGGTGCGAGACCTGACCAAGACCTTCGGCACCGTCACCGCGGTGGACCAGCTGAGCTTCACGGTCGAGCCAGGCGTGATCACCGGATTCCTGGGCCCCAACGGCGCCGACAAGACAATTGGACACTAAGTACCCCTATAGAGTCAAGGGTCCATCTCACCATTTCCGCAGCTCAGAGGCACAATCAGCGGTCCTCGCCCTGCGTCGGATCACGCGCATGGCTTGCTCCCCGTGCCCGCTCGGCAAGGGTGGGGGTGTGGGGGAGGACCTCCTCCCCCACGATACTGGCCACATCTGCTCAGCCCTGGGCATCGTGGCCATAGCTTGGGCGTGACCGCAGAGTGTCAACCGATCAGGCGCGAAGAAGTTGGCCATCAATGATGGCTGCCGCGAAGCGACTCAAGGGCCAACTTGTTCGCGGCCGGTTGACACGGGACTCGAACGGTCAGCACGTCCGCCAGTACCACGGCTGGCACCGCTGCCCGGGTGCCGGCCCGGTCGAGGCTGGTCTTGACGCGGTGTCGAAGGTCAGCGAGCCGCCTCGGCCGTGGTAACGGCTGGGCGGTGCAGATACTTTCAGTCAGGGCTCTCAGTCAGGGCTTTCGTCCCACACCGCCGAACTCGTCCAGCTCCGCGGGGAGGCCACCGCTGCCGTTGGCGGGATCGGGCCGCCACCGCGGACACGACACCACCCCAGGCTCCACCAGCTCCAGCCCGTCGAAGAAGCCGGCGATCTGCTCGGGACTGCGGGGGTAGTACGGGACGGCGCCGCTCTCGTTGTAGATGCGCAGGGCCGCGTCCATCGCCTTGTCGATGACGTTGGTGCCGTCGCAGTGCGCCAGGTAGCTGTCCGACGGCAGCGCGTCCAGCAGGCGCTGCACGATCGACCGTGCCTCGTCGTAGTCGCCGATGTGGCCCAGGATGTTCATCAGCATCAGCGCGATCGGCTGGGTGAAGTCCAACGTCCCGGCGGCGGCCTCCACGATCTTGTCGGGCTCGCGCAGGTCGGCGTCGATGTAGTCGGTCACGCCCTGCGGGGTGCTGGTCAGCAGCGCGCGGGCGTGCGTCAGGACCAGGGGATCGTTGTCGACGTAGACGATCCGGCACGCTGGGGCCGCCCGCTGGGCGACCTGGTGGGTGTTGTCGGCGGTGGGCAGGCCGGTGCCGATGTCCAGGAACTGGCGGATGCCTGCCTCTCCGGCCAGGTAGCGCACGGCACGGGTGAGGAACTGCCGGGAGGCGCGGGCGATGGCGACGATTTCGGGGAAGGTCTCGCGAAACTGATCGCCGGCTGCGCGGTCGACGGGGTAGTTGTCCTTGCCGCCCAACCAGTAGTTCCAGATCCGGGCCGAGTGCGGCACGGTCGTGTCGATCGTGGGCGGCTGCTGGCCGGGAGCGAGGGGACTGTCTGTCACGGTTGCACCTTCTGCGCGGCGGTGGGGACGGTACTGGATGACTCTAGGTTGGACCGTTCCTGGTCAACAACTCCTGATTTGTGGATTTGGCGGAGGTCCGTGATTTCGTGGGCGCCGGCGGCGATGCTGGAGAGCCAGTCCGGCAGCGGGATGTTGCGCTCGCGGGCGAGTTCGGCGACGGTGCTGATCGGGTAGTGGCGGCGGCCGCTGATCGTCTGGTAGGGCAGCTTGCCGCTGTTGACCCAGCGGGTAATGGTGGGCTGGCTGACGTCGAACAGGGCGTTGACGTGGGCGAGGGTCAGGTAGGGGGGCTGGTGGGTCTGCGGAGCTTGCCAAGGCCCACCAGGTGTGCCAGTTGCGGCGTGGACCTGCCGGCGATCCAGCCACGGACACTGACGGGGTCGACCCCGATGCGGGCGGCGAGCTGGGTTGGGGTGTCGCCGGTTTGCTGGCCGAGGGCACCGATCGCGGCGGCCAGGCCGGTGGGGCCGAGCGCGGCCAGGTCGCACAGCACCTGGACGCCGTTGTGGTGTGAGGTCGCGGTGAGTGCGTGCTGGGTTGCCACCGCGCCGAGGCGGAACAGGCGGTCCACTCGTGGGTGGGTGGCGCCGGTTTCCCACTGCCGCCAGGCGTCGGCGGTCGGATCGCGTTGCTCCGCCTGGTCGAAGACCGCCTGGATGACCTGCTCGCTGCTTTGGGTGACCGAGCCGGTCAGCCACTTCGCTTGGGCGTTCGGGCCGGTCCTGCGGGGGCGCCTGTCGCTTGGGCCCTGGGCGGTGGCGGCGGGGACGCAGATGACATCGTGGCCGCGGCGGGGGGCCGGGGTGGCGTCGTCGGCCACCCCCAGCGTGGCCATCCGTTTGCGTGCGGGTTTCTCGCCGCTGGCCAGCCGGGTGCGATACAGCCCCGGCCCTTT
>WNGE01009127.1_pt1 | contig 10482 bp, 7 predicted proteins | sample 5400651 | NCBI WGS metagenome assembly WNGE01 (sample SAMN13153370, study PRJNA577476) | soil metagenome | isolation source: 60 cm soil or saprolite under grassland replicate 2 | place: USA:California | collected 2016-06-15
CGTCGAGCAGGCCGGTGACGTCGGCGGTCAGCTTCTGGATGTCATAGTCCTCGGCGGCGATGGGCGCGTCGGTTTTTCCGAAGCCGCGCATATCCGGCGCGACCCCGCGAAAGCCCGCATTCGCGAGCGCGGGCAGTTGGTGCCGCCACGAGTACCACGACTCCGGCCAGCCGTGCAGCAGCACCACCAGAGGCCCCGAACCCATCTCGGCGATTCGCATCTTGATGCCGTTGGTCTGAACGAGCTGCATGGTTGGTTGATCCGCTTTCGTTCGTGACACCTGCGCCGGCGGGGCCGCGCAGCCGTTGATGCCGAGACCGAGGACCATCGTCAACGCGCCGGCAAAGGCCCCACGTGTCATCCTGCGGTGCCGAGAGACAGCGCTACCAGCCGCGGATCAGCCGGTCCACCGAGTAGCGGCCCGCGCCGCCCACGAGGACCGCGAGCGCCATGCCGATCAGCGCCAGATTGAACTCGTAGCCGTGGCCTTTCCCCGGCGTCATCGACATGTTGAGGAAGAACCCGTTCTTCCAGTGGACCTTGGCCACCGCGACCAGCATCACGATGACGAACCCGAGGGCGGCCGGGCGCGCGAGAAAACCCGCGAGCATGGCCAAGCCGCCGAAGCACTCGATGAGGGCGGCGACGACCGTCGCGCCCGCCGGGATGCCCATGGCCTGCTTGAAGTAGGCGATGGTGCCCTTGAGGCCCGGGCCGCCGAACCAGCCGAAGACCTTCTGGGCGCCATGGGCGAAGAAGATGACGCCGAGCACGACCCGGACGATGAGCAGCGACCAGGAGGGGTAGGAGCCGACGATCATGTCCATGAAAGTCTCCTCTCGCTCGGTTCCCAGGAGTTCCCCTACGCCTGCTGCAAGACCTCCGGGCGCGGCGCGGCGGGAGCGACCAGCGTCCGCCAGTCGGTGTCGCGAGGCAGCACGGCCTCCGCCGGATGCAGCGTGTAGTACGTCGGCTCGACGCCCAAAGGCGTGCCTCCGGCCTCGACCGTGGTGATCGCCTGCAGGAGCAGCCGGCGGGCCTGGATGACGGCCTTGTCGGCGGGCCCGAGATGCTCGCGGGTGCGATCGACGATCCCGCCCATGCTCTCCTGCACCGCGCGGTCCTGCGCATTGACCCCGTCGATCCCCGTGAAGGTCTCGGTCTTCTGCACGCGGCGGTCCAGCAGATAGTTGTTCTCGCGATTGCGCTTGGAGCGGAAGGTTGTCTGGTCGACATCCATGGGGCCGTTGCCCAGACGTACTTCCAGGCGGTCTTCGTCGGTCAGCGGCTCCGTCGTGCTGTGCTCCCAGTTGTAGACCATGGTGGTCTCGTCATCCATGGGCACCCAGATGTGGCCCGCCGCGCCGGAAAAGCCGCGACGGCCCGAGCCGGTGCGCGCGGGGCGGATCTGATGGAAGGGCAGGATGAAGTGATAGGCGCGGATGTGCCTCTCTCCGCTCTGGAGAGGCCGCAGACCGGCGTATCGATAGCCGTAGTCCGTGATATCCAGCTCGAGGGTGGGCGCCTTGCCCACCACGAAGGGATCCCCCGGCTTGAAGCCGGGCCTCCCAGAGTCGGTGGTGAGCACGCGATGCAGGATCGGCACGTGCGAGGTGTCGATACCGCCCTCGAGGCCCTGGAGCCAGTTGCTCTCCTGTATGACCTTGGAGACGTGACGATGGGTGGGAGGCGCCTGGGTCCAGGCGAAATGTGGCGGCGCGGGCGGTTGCGCGGCAGGGCCGAGGTAGGCCCAGATGATCCCGCCCGCCTCCACCGTCGGATACGCCCCCGTGCGAATCTTGTGCGCGAAGCTCAGCTCCTCCGGCTCGTTCATCATGTCCACGCAACGCCCCTCGACGTCGAACTTCCAGCCGTGGTAGACGCAGCGCAGCCCGCATTCCTCGTTGCGCCCGAGGAAGAGCGACGCCTGCCGGTGCGGGCAGCGCTCGTCCAGGAGCCCGATGCGCCCCCGCGAGTCGCGGAAGGCCACCAGCTCCTCGCCGAGCAGCTTTACACGCACGGGCGGGCAATCGGCCTCGGGCAGCTCCCATGTCAGGAGGGCGGGGAGCCAGTACCGCCGGATCGCCTCGCCCATGGGCGTGCCACGGCCGACGCGGGTGACTCGCTCGTTCTCTTCGCGTGACAGCATATTCGGATCCTCCTCGCCCTCCCGGCGTCTCTCGCTCACGGACCGTCCTGCCGCCCATCAACGCGCCGAGAATCTACCCAAAGAAACTCGCCGTCAAGTGACCTGAAGGCCTGGGGCCGCCACCCGGCCTTATCGAGGAGACTCGCCGCGTCGTAAGCTTTGAGCGGCGCGGAAGCCGAACGTGGGCGCCACGATCATATCTACTGACAGTACGGAGGGCCCGACGATGACTGAAGCGGTGACGCAGCTCGAAATCGACCAGCGCGTGTTCGATCTTTACGACGAGTACTGCCACGGCCGCATCGACCGTCGTCAGTTCCTGCTCATGGCTGGCGCGGTGGCGGGTGGCCTGGCCATGGCGCAGGCGCTGCTCCCGCGCTATGCGCAGGCGCAGACCATCTCCTTCACCGACACGCGGATCAAGGCGCAGTACGTGACCTACCCGGTTGGCGGTTACCCCGGCAACGACGACGACGGCCGCACGCTGCAGGCCAATCTCGACCAGGGCAAGCTGCGCACCGACATGTTCAACAGCGCGAAATTTCTCAAGGCGCACAAGCTCTCCACCGGCAAGCTCGGCGTGACCGGCTTCTGCTGGGGCGGCAGCACGGTCAATTTCCTCGCGGTCGCGCTGGGCCCCGATCTCCAGGCCGGCGTGCCCTTCTACGGCGCCGCGGCCGACACCGCCAGCGTGCCGAAGATCAAGGCGCCGCTGCTGATCCACTACGCCGAGTCGGACCAACGAATCAACGAAATGTGGCCCGCGTTCGAGACCGCGCTGAAAGCCGCCGGCGTGGCGTACCAGGTGCACATCTACCCGGGCACCCAGCACGGCTTTCACAACAATTCGACGCCGCGCTACCAGGAAGCAGCGGCGACACTGGCGTGGGAACGCACCGTGGGCTTCTTCAGGACAAACCTGGCCTGATTGTCCGCGGAACGTTCAATCCGCTCGACGGACCTGACAGAGGTAGGCGCGGTGGGGAACCGATCCGCTGATCGGGTCGATGGCGGCGTTGCCGATGATGAGGTTGAAGTTGGCGCCGTCCGGACCAAAGGGGTCGTAGCCAGGTGCGCCGATTTCCGGACAGGCCTGCCACCAGCCATGCTGGCCACAGACCACTCTTGGCTCCAGACTGTCGTTCAGGCGAGCGCGCGCCCGGATGCGCCCCTCCGCCGTCTCGACGGTCACCCAGTCGCCCGGACCGATATTGCGCTCGGCGGCGGCCTCTGGGTGCAGCTCCACCTCCGGGTCGCGGGCGCGCCGCCGCAAGCTCGGGAGGGCGCGATGCTGGCTCTCGCAGAACTGCGTGTGCTTGGCGCAGGTCAGGATCAACGGATAGCGCTCGGCCAGCTCCGGGCGTGACCGCGGACCGATCAACGGCTCCTCGTGGTCCGGCAGGGGCGGGTAGCCGTGCTCCAGCAGCGTCTCGGAGTAGAGCTCGATCTTGCGCGTCGGCGTGGCGAACCCGTTCGGGATGCCATCCTTCTCCTCAGCGTACTTTCGGTAGCGCGTCTGCAGGGGCACTCGCACCCCGCCCGGGTTCTCGCGGAGCGCCTCGAGCGATACGCCCGACGGGCCGAGCTGGTAGCGCTGGGCCGCGTCGACGTCCCCATCCCAGAAGCGGGCGCCGAGGCCGAGACGGCAGGCCAGATCGAACACGATCGCCGTATCCGAGCGTGCCTCGCCGCGGGGCTCGACCACGGGCCGCCGCAGCTGCACCAGCGACTGCGCCGCCGGGCTCACCTCGAAGCCGATCTTGAGGCCCTCCCGCTCGAAGGGACTCGCGACGGGCAGGACCACGTCGGCCAGCTCGGCGGTCGGGTTCATGAAGAGGTCGGCGTGGACGTAGAAGTCGAGCGCGGCCAGGGCCGCTCGCCCCCGCTGGACATCGGCGTGGGCGAGGAGCAGATTGGCCCCGAACCCGACCATCCCCCGCACCGCGTAGGGGCGGTGCTCGAGGGCAGCGCGGTAGACCTCGTCCGTCGTCACATATTCCCAGCGGGACGGGCCGAGCGGGCGCTCAGGGAGGCCGAGCGCGCGGGCGCGTTGCTCCGCCGATAAGAGCTCCTCGCCGGCGATGTTCGCGGCCGCCACGCTCGGGAAGAGCACGTTGCCCCCTGGGGCATCGAAGTTCCCCGTGAGCGTGTAGAGCAGCGAGATGGCCCGGGCGATCTGGGTGGCATTGCTCTGCTGCTCGACGCCGCTCCACGCATAGTAGGCGACGGGCCGGGATTCCCAGAGGAGACGGGCGGCGCTCTCCACCTGATCGCGCGCGACCCCGCAGTTCGCCTCGACCGCCTCGGGCGAGTAGCGCCGACAGACCTCGGCGCAGAGCTCGAAGGCGGGCCGACAGGCCACGTCGCCCGTCGGCGTGCCGATCGTGCGCGCGCCGAAGAGGGCCGGCTCGGCGCCGTCCCGCTCGTAGCGCCGGAGGGCAGGGTCATAGAGGAGAGGCCGCCGCGTCGCCGCGTCCCAGGCCACGTATCGGCGCGCGCTCCCCTCCGGCGAAAGGTCGCGCTCGGTCAGCAATCGTCCGGTGTCCGAGCGGACGAGCAATGGTCCGTTCGTCCAGTCGCGGACGAAGGCGCGGTCGTACCACTTGCGCTCGATCATCACGTTGGCGATCCCGAGCGCGAGCGCCGCGTCACTGCCGGGCCGCACGCGCAGCCAGAGATCGGCCTTGCTGGCGAACCCGACGCGGCGCGGATCGACCACGATCAGGCGAGCGCCGCGCTTGAGGGCTGCCACCGTCGCCGTCGCGTGAGCGAGCCGGGCGAGGCTCGGGTTATACCCCCAGAACAGGATGCAGCCGGCATTCTCGAGGTCCGGCATATGGGTGCCTGCCGTGCCCATGCCCACGCCGTAGGTGTAGCGGGGGGCCCAGCCTCGGCCCCAGCCACACAGTTCCATCGATCCGCAGAGGTTCGGGGTACCGAACGCCCGCATCAAGCGCTGGATCCAGGCCACGGAGTCCGCTATCGCCGAGGTGGACGGCGAGACCACGCTGAACACGACGCTCTCCGGGCCGTGTTGCTCGGCCAGCCGCCGGAGCCCGGTGGCCGTCAGGTCGAGAGCCTCGTCCCAGCTGATCCGCTGCCAGCCCGGGTCCGGATCGCCCTTGGGACGCGTCCGCTTCAGCGGATAGAGCAGCCGGCTCGGGTGGTAGACGAGCTCCGGCGCGGCTCGCCCCTTGGCGCAGAGCGCCTGGCCGGTGGGATGCGACGGATCGGGCTCCAGCGCCACGAAGCGACCGTTCTCGACGACGGCGATCGAGCCGCACCGCGAGATACACAGCGCGCAATATCCGGGAATCCGCTGGGTAGTCTGCGGGTCCGCTACCGGCATCACGAGCCCTCGAACGTCACCGGGAGTGTCTTGAGGCCTCGAAGCGCAGACGAGTCCCGCCATTCCCGTGGCGCGGTCTGCAATGCGAGGTCGGGCATCCGCCGAAGAAGCGTGCCCAAGGCGATCTCTCCCTCTACGCGCGCAAGGGGCGCTCCGAGGCAGAAGTGGATGCCGAAGCCAAAGGCCACGTGGCGATTGCCTTCGCGGGCGATGTCGAGCCGGTCGGGATCGCGAAACTGGCTCGGGTCGCGATTGGCGGCGCCGATGGCGGCAACGACCATGGCCCCATTCGGGATCCGGCTACCTCCGACGTCGACATCCGTGTTGGTGATCCGCGCCGTCCACTGGACCGGGCTGTCGTAGCGCAGCAGCTCCTCAATGGCGAGAGGAACGAGATCCGGGTGATCCCGGAGCTTCTCGAGCTCATCGGGATGGCGCAGCAGGGCCAGCACGCCGTTCCCGATGAGGTTCACCGTCGTCTCGTGCCCGGCGATGAACAGCAACAGGCACATCGACAGCAATTCGCTCTCGTTCAGCCTGTCTCCCCGCTCTTCGACGGCGATCAGCTGACTCAGAAGATCCTGCCGGGGACGCCGGCGCCGCTCGGGGAGCAGGCGGCGAAAATACTCGGTCAGCGCGCGGCGCGCCTTGTCGCCGCGGGCCATCACGTCCGGATCCGCGAGGAGCCCAATGGAATCGAGGCTCCGCGCGATGTCGGAGGACCAGTCCCTGATCGCGACGTGATCATCGAGGGGGACGCCTAACATCTCGCAGATTACCGTCACGGGGAGCGGATAAGCCAGATCGGCGATCACATCCATGCCATGGCTCTCCCGCACCTGATCGAGGAGGCGGTCCACGATGGCCTGGATGTGGGGGCGCATCTCCTCGATGACTCGAGGCGTGAACGCCTTGCTCACGAGCGTCCGCAACCGCGTGTGGTCAGGTGGATCGCGCATCAGCATCGACCGCGGAAGCCGTCCTTCTGAGCCCTCGGGCCCATACTGCGCGGCGAGTATCGTTTCAAAGCCGTCCCGACCGAAGCGTGGATCGCGGAGGGCCATGACCACGTCGTCATAACGCGTGAGGACCCGAAAGCCCAGCGGGCTCTCGTGCACGGGATCCTTCGCGCGCAGTTGCTCATAGAAGGGATAGGGATTCGCGTGGAACTCGGGCAGGAGCGGGTTGAAGACGGCCTCAGTCGTCGCCACTATTGTCCTCCGCTCGACGGTGCCGAGAGCTTAGTCTCCGGATTGGGAGTGGTCAAGGGCAATGCGGAAGGGTATTCTTCCCCAAATGATCACGCGGTTCTCGACGCTCTACGTCGGCCATATCGAGCTGGAGGATTGCGGCCTCTCGGGTACGCCGGCCGACGACCGACGGTATCCCAATGACCGGTTGATCGAGGCGTTCGCCACTGCCGCCGCGCTGGCCCGCGCCGCCGACACGCTGGGCTATGAGACCCTGTGGCTCGCCGAGCACCACTTCCAGCACGAAGGATACGAATGCATCCCCAATATTCCCATGCTGGCCGTCGACCTCGCCCATCGCACCGAGCGCATTAAGATCGGCTGCGCCTTCAACGTCGTGCCCACCTGGCATCCTCTCCGGCTCGCCGAAGACTATGCCACCGCGGATATCCTGACCAAGGGCCGGATCGTCTTCGGAGTGGGGCGCGGGTACCACACCCGCGAGGTGGAGAGCTTCGGCAACCCGATGCTGGACGCCGAGGCGAACCGCGAGCTCTTCGAGGAGCAGATGGAGATCATCCTGAAGGCATTTCGCGAGGACTCCTTCTCGCACCACGGCAAGCGTTACACGATTCCCCCCGAGGTGCCCTATCGCGGCTACCCGTTGCGAGAGATCACGCTGGTGCCTCGCCCCCTGCGTCAGCCGGTCGAGATCTGGCAGCCCATCGTGAGCGGCAGCGCACGGGGCCTGGACTTCATGGCCAGACACGGCATCAAGGGCATCGTGTCTGCTACTGCGGAGGACCTCGTCCAGCGCTGGTTTCGCGACTACCAAGAGGCGGCGCGCCGCCACGGGCGAGAGCTCGAGCTCGGCGAGGATCTGATCTTCGGCTTCCGGGTGTGCATCGATGACACTGTGGATCGAGCGATGCAGAAGGCGCGACCGTACTTCGAAGAGCACGCGAAGGTCATGGCCCCTCTGGGAATGCTGCGCTATGGCGAAGAGCACGTGAAGGCGGTAGTGGCCCGGCAGGCGCAGTCGCCCACCGCGGCCACCCTGGAGAACGGCGTGCGCAATCGCGCCTGGCTCTGTGGTCCGTCCGGAGATATCGTCGCCTGCCTGAAGGAGATCGAGCAGCGGTATCCCGGGCTGGACCACGTCATGATCGCCTGGGCCATCGGCACGCCGCGAGACCTCATGATCGAGCAGCTCACGCGGTTCGCCCGAGAGGTCATGCCCGCCTTTCGTCGGTGAGGTAGCTTCTGACCTTAATCGCCCCGCGGCATGCATGAGCCCGCTCCGCGCGTCAGGGCTGGAGCATCTCTTGACTGTCGCTCGCGGGGCTCGATAGGATACGGTGGTGACGTGGCGGTTGTCGGCCCGGTCGTATGTCATGATGCAGGAGCGAACGCGCACGGAGGCCCAGTGGTCACAAAGAAGGCACGGAATGCAGTTCTTCTGGTGTTGGCGATTGGAGTTCTTGGTGGTGGCGTCTACCTGTACGGGCGCCGGAATCCACGCGAGGCCTTCTCGACTACCCAAGTGGAGCGGGGTCCTCTCACCGTCAGCATCTCCGCCAGCGGAACCGCGACGCCCGTCATGACCGTCCCCGTGGGCACCCAGGTGTCCGGCCAGATCAGAGAGATTCACGTCGACTTCAACTCCATCGTCAAGCGGGGGCAGCTGTTGGCCAGGATCGATCCTGACGTCCTCGATTCCAAGGTGATGCAGGCGCGTGCCGAGCTCGAGGCCGCCCAGGCTCAGGTGTTGAACCAGCGCGGGCAGCTCGAGCGCGCCAAGGCCGAGGTGGCGTCCGCCAAGGCGTACGGCCTCAATCAGCGGGCCCAGATCGAGCGCGCCGCCGCCGACCTGGACAACGCTCGCGCGGCCGTGGTGGCCGCCAAGGCGCAGACGGCCAAGGCCACGGTGTTCCTCCGGGACGCCAAGCGCGATATGGAACGCAAAGAGGAGCTGGCCAGCCGCGACTTGATCTCGCGCAGCGACGCCGAGGGCGCGCGCACGACTTACGACACTGCGCTCGCCCAGCTCGACGCGGTCCGGGCCGATGAGGTCGCGCGCGCGTCGGCGGTGCGCTCGGCCCAGGCCCAGCTCGACTCCAGCCGGGCGCAGCTCCAAGCCATGACGTCCAATGTCGATTCGGCCGAGGCTCAGATCCAGGTCGCCGCCGCGCTGCTCGAGGCCGCCCAGGCCAGCGTGAGGCAGAAGCAGGCGGCGCTCCAGCAGGCATCCGTCGACGTCGATCGAGCATCCATCCGCTCTCCCGTGGACGGCGTCGTGATCTCCCGCAACGTGGACGTGGGGGAGACCGTGACGACGACCCTCGCCACCCCGACCCTGTTCACGATCGCCCAGGATCTCAGCAAGATGAAGATCGAGGCGAACGTGGGCGAGTCCGATATCGGACGCATCCAGCCCGGACAGCCCGCCCGCGTCACCGTGGACTCGCTTCCGACGGAGACCTTCCCGGGGACGGTACTGCAAATCCGGAAAACCGGCAGGCTCGTGCAGAACCGGGTCATCTACAGCGTGCTGGTCGGCATCGATGACCCGCGCAAGCTTCTCCTTCCGGGCATGAGCGCGACCGTGCGCATCGTCACGGACAGCCGCCCTGACGTGCTGAAGGTGTCGAACTCGGCCCTCCGGTTCCGCCCGTCCCCGGAGTCGCGGCCGGCCCCGTCCCCCCCCGACGGGGCGACCCAGGCACCAGGCCTCGCCGAGACCGGCTCGGCGCGCACGGGAACCGTCTGGGTCCTCGGCGCCCACAGTCGCCTTCGTCCGGTCACCGTCCAGCTCGGCCTGACCGACGGCGCGGACACCGAGGTGCTGGGCGAGAGTCTCACCCAAGGTCAGCGGCTCGCCCTCGCCCCCTAGCACGCTCCGTCGCCCGGAGACCTCCCACCGACTCCAGCTGTGGCCGTGAGATCTCTGCATCCCTGCTCGCCGAGTTTGCCGTCGTTGCCCTGCACGTCGCGCCGGCAGTAGAATCGCGTCACGCCGAACGGCGACCGCCCAGAGAGGAGCGCACGATGGCTACCAGTCGTCACGCCCCGCCGAAGTTCGAGACGGTGCTCTACGAGAAGAGAGGACCGATCTGTTTCGTCACGCTGAACCGGCCGGAGAAGCTCAACGCCGCCACCGACCAGCTGGTGGAGGAAGTCAACGACGCCCTGTTCGAGTTCGACGCCGATCCCGAGCTGCAGGTCGCGATTCTGTCCGGCGCGGGCCGCGCCTTCTGCTCCGGCGCCGACGTGCGGCAACGCCAGCTGCGCACGCCTGAGGAGATGCGTCGGCTGGGCGGGCCGGCCGGGCGCCGCTCCCGGGAGAACGGACTGGCCGACACCGTCAACTGGAAGCCGGTCATCGCCGCCGTCCATGGCTACGCGCTCGGACTGGGCTACTCGCTCTCCCAGTCCTGCGACCTCGTGGTCGCCGCCGAGGGGACGCAGTTCCAGATTCGCGAGGTGCAGCGCGGCCTCGGCGGCGCTCAGCACTGGGTCGCCACGTGGTTCTGGACGGGGAGTCGCTTCGCCAACGAGGTGGCGCTGACGGGCCGGATGTTCAGCGCCGAGGAGGGACTCCAGCACGGCATGGTCAATCGGGTGGTGCCTCGCTCCGACTTGATGTCGACGGCGGAGGCGCTCGCCGGCCAGATCATCGAGAACCCGCCGCTGGCCGTGCGCGCCAACGTGCGGATCATGCGCTGGTTCGTCAACGAGATGCAGCGCCAATCCCGTCTGTACACCCAGGGCCGGGGCCTTCACCTCACCGATGA
>WNGE01009129.1_pt1 | contig 10481 bp, 3 predicted proteins | sample 5400651 | NCBI WGS metagenome assembly WNGE01 (sample SAMN13153370, study PRJNA577476) | soil metagenome | isolation source: 60 cm soil or saprolite under grassland replicate 2 | place: USA:California | collected 2016-06-15
GGGGGGTGTTGGCGGCCTGTTGGCGCGCTGCCGCCTGTACCAGATTGTCCTTGCTCGGGCTGATGAGGACTGCCTACGACAATCGGCGTAGATCTATGCTAATGCTTGCTTTGCGATGTCTGTGCTGCTACTAGTGCTGTGGGGCATTTGCTGGTTCAAGCGGATACCTGGCGAATCTGCTGAGCTGCCACATTGGCCGCTCCGGGAAGATAGGCGGCTGGTATGTCCACTATCAGCATGCGCAGTCTGTCCGGGTCACGCGCCGCACCTGTGATCCCTCGCGCGGACCTACTCGGCCGGCCGTCCGGCTAACGGCCACCACCACCCCACCTCGTAGCCGCTCAGCGTTGTTCGTGCCGTCGCCTGCTGGCGGTCGTCTCGCGCCCTGACCTGGGTGTGGACCGACGCCACCGATGACGCCTTCTCGCCCTACGGCAAGGTGTTCAGCGACCGGGGGTGACCCAGACGGTGCGCCACCACGGCTCGCTGGTCCAGATCACCGTGCACGCCGACCCGACGTGGCTTTCAGCCCGGTGGGTCACGCTCCCGGCAATCATCGGCACCTGGCGGTCTGCGCCGGTTGGCCCAGGAGGACTCAATGCGACAGCGCACCCGCAGGCGTCCGCTCAGCTTCCTCGTCGTTGTGGCCCTGCTCGTCGGGCTGACGGCCACCACCAGCCCTGCTGCGGCACAGGTCCGCAGACCGACGACCGGCAGCGGACAGGCCCCGGTGGCCGGCCCGGCCAAGCCGGCCACGCCGCCGCGGCTGGGTGAGCTGCCGGAGCGGCGCACGCGCAGCTCGACCACCCGCCGCAATGCCGACGGCTCGCTTACCACGACCATCCACAGCGGACCGGTGAATTACCGTGCGGCCAACGGCAGCATGCAGCCGATCGACACCAAGCTGCACCGCGCCGATCAGGACGGGTATGCGTGGCGCAGCGGTGCCAACGCCTTCCAGGCGCGGTTCAAGGACGCGGTGGAGTCCGGGTTCAGTGAGTTCCGGGTGGCCGGCCGGGTCTTCCGGATGACGGCTGAGGGCGCGGCGGCGAGCCGGGCACGAGTGGACGGTGCCACGGTGTCGTACCCCGAGGCGTTTGCGGGCACGGACCTGACGTACACGGTAGGGACGGTCGGGGTCAAAGAGGTCCTCGACCTGGCCGGGCCGGACTCGCCGGCCAGCTACACCTTCCGGCTGTCGGCTGCCGACAACGGCCCAGCACCATCGGTGCGCCGGCGCGCGGACGGCTCGTACTGGGTGATGGTGGCCGGACAGCCCAGGCCCGCGTTCGTGCTGCCAGCGCCGACGGTGCAGGAGTCGGCGGGCGTAGGGCAGGCGACGGAACCGGCACGGGAGGCCAGGCCGAGCCTTCGGGTGGAGCAGCGCGGGCGCGAGCTGGTGCTGACGCTGACCCTGGACCAGGGTTGGCTGCGCGCGCCGGGTCGGCGGTTCCCCGTCCAACTGGACCCGACGATGCTCATCGACTACACGTTCGACGACGGCAGCTACAAGGCTTCCGGCACCGAGCCGGCGTTGAGGGAACCTCGGTTGCGTATCGGCGGCGACACGAGCGCGGTGTGGCGGGCGGCGCTTTGGTTCGAGCTGTATGCGGTGCCGCGCGACGCGAAGGTGACGGACGCGAAGCTGGACCTGTACTACGACCGCACGTGTGTGGCGGCCAGCATCGCGTGCGGCTCGGTGCAGCACGTGATGGACGTGCACCGGATGACCACGTACTGGGGCTCGTGGAACAGCAACAGCACCAGCAACCTGCTGCGGTTCGACCCGGTGGCATCGGGGTCCTACACGCTGGCGGCCAATGCCCCCGGTGGGCTGGATGAAGTGGCCGGTGACGGCCACGGTGCAAAGTTGGCTGGCGGGGGCGACGCAGAACCTCGGATGGCTGATCAAGCGGCGCACGGAGGCGGTGAACTCCAGCGGGCCGGCACCGCAGTCCAACCGCTTCAGCGGCTCGACGCTGACGCCCATGATGGAGGTGACCTACCAGCAGGACGGTGGGGTGCTGCTGCGGCCGGAGACGGTGCACGCCAACGGCGCGGAGCTGGAGTGGCTGCCGTACACGGGCACGACCAGCGGGGCGCCGTTTGCAAGCTATGAGGTGCACCGCTCAGCGACGCCCAACTTCACGCCGAACCCGACGACGTTGCTGACCACCATCCGGGACCAGTCGGTGACCAGCTACCGCGATACCACGGCGGCGCCGGACAAGCCGTTCACCTACGTCGTGGTGACCAACGGTTCGCCGTCGTACCCGCAGACGGTGACCCTGCCGCCGTCCACGCAGGCGCGCAAGCTGCTGCAGCCAGAACCGGAGAGCGGGCAGGACACCTACCTCGTCTACGACGCGAGCTCTGTCGAGTGTGCGAACTTCGGCATCGACGTCAACGTGGGCGCCGGCAGCGAAGGCTGGGGGGTGATGCGCGCCGCGCTGCGCTTCGACCTCAGCGGCATTCCGACTACCGCGACCGTCTCCAGCGCCACCGCCTCGCTGTGGGACGAATGGGGACCCGTTGCGTCGACGGTCCTGGAGGCGCACCGGATCACCCGTCCCTGGAAGGAGGGCACCGGCTTTGGCGAGTGCACCGGCGACGGCGCCACCTGGTACGAGACCGAGGCCGGGCAGCCTTGGACCACACAGGGCGGCGACCTCGACCCCACCGTGGCGGCACAGCTGACCATCCCGGTCGACGACGGCTTGCAGTCCTGGAACGACTGGCCGATCACCGGCTTGGTGCAGAGCTGGGTCAACGGCAGCGCGCCCAACCACGGACTCATCCTCAAGGCCAGCAATGAGTCGCTGATCACCGGGCACTCGGCCGGCTTCCACAGCGACAACGGCCCGCCCGACACCGCCCGCCCCCAAGCTGACCGTCACCTACGCCGACGGCAGCACAGCGCAGGGGCCGCGGGTATCGCTGGCCACGCCGGGGGACGGCAGCACGGTGACTGGCGGCTCGGTCCGCCTGGCCGCCTCCGCCGAGGACGACCGGCGGGTGGAGCGGGTCGACTTCCTGGTCGACGGCGCGGTGGCCGGTAGCGACACCGCCACACCGTTCGAGATGAACTGGAACTCGGTGTCGGTGGCCAACGGCACCCATGACATCACGGTGCGGGCCACCGACGACGCCGGCAACCAGACCACCACATCGACCGCGGTGCGCGTGACCGTGGACAACAGCGCCCTGCCGACGGGCTCGCTGAGCGCCCCGGCGGCCGGCGCCACCGTCAGCGGCGACGTGACGCTGTCGGCCAGCGCCAGCGACGACCGCGGCGTGACCAGCGTCGCCTTCATGATCGACGGGGTGCAGGTGGGCGCGCCGGTGACGGCCTCGCCGTACACGCTGGTGTGGAACAGCCTGGATCCGCTGGGAAGGGTGTTCAACGGCCAGCACGAGCTGACCGCGGTGGTCACCGACACCTCCGGGCAGCAGGTCACCACCGCGCCGCGGACCTTCACGCTGAACAACCGGGGGACCAGCAGCGCCGCCGCCGGCTTTGGCCTCAACGATCCGGCGACCACCGCAGACGACGTGTTCCCCTCGGCGGTGGCCGAGAACACCGGCGCCGGGGTGCCGGTGCAGGACCCCTACGCGGGCGCGACCAACCCGGATGGGACCGCCGGCGGCAGCCTAGGCCGCGCGGTGAGCGGGGCGCCGAGCAACGACGGCGGGACGGCGCCGGTGCCGCTGACACAGCCAACCGGCAGCGCGTCGTGCACGGCGACCCAGACGCCGGACAAGGTCATCGACCGCAGCGTGACCAACGACTCCAAGTGGTGCTCGTCGGCCACCAGCAAGTGGGTGCAGGTGCAGCTGGCGTCCGAGCAGACGGTGTCGGCGGTGGTGTTGCGCCACGCGCAGGCCGGTGGGGAGCCGGCGACGTTGAACACCCGCGACTACGACCTCCAGACCTCGGTCGACGGAGTCAGCTGGAGCACCGCCCTGCAGGTGCGGGGCAACACTGCGGCCACCACGACCCACCAGCTCACCCCGGTGCGGGCCCGCTACGTCAAGGTGGCCGTGCTCACCCCAGCGCAGGACGGCAGCGGCACCGCGCGCATCTACGAGCTGGAGGTGTACCTGGCCGACCAGGTCGGGCCGAGCGCGGCCACGGGCAGCGCCGCATGCTCCAGCGCCGAGACGCCGGACAAGGCCATCGACGGGAGCCTGGCCACCAGGTGGTGCTCGGCGGCGACCGGCAGCTGGCTGCAGGCGCAGCTGCCCGCCGATCAGACGGTCAGCAACGTGGTGATCCGCCACGCCGGCGCCGCTGGGGACCCGGTGACCTGGAACACCCGCGACTACGATCTCCAGACCTCGGTCGACGGGGTGGCCTGGACCACCCAGCTGCAGGTGCGCGGCAACACCGCATCGGTCACCAACCACCGGCTGCCCGCACCGGTGCGGATCCGCTACGTCAAGCTGGTGGTGGTGCAGGCCACACAGGACAAGAAGAACACCACAGCGCGGATCAACGAGCTGGAGCTGTACAACGCGCCGGCGGTCGCCGCCGGGTCCGCACCCCCGCCGGCCTGCCCGGCCGAGGCGTACTGCCCGACCGTCAACGTGACCAACACCAGCGGGGTGACCTGGTCCAACAGCGCCGCGCAGGTGTGGTACCGCTGGTATGCCCCCAACGGGGCGGTCCTGTTCGAGGGTCGGTCGGCGTTCGCCTTCCCGACCGCGTTCGCGGCAGGCGCCAGCCAGGCGTTCCCGATGATCATCCGTCCGCCGGCGCTGCCGCCGGGGGTGGAGCAGGGCACCTACCGGCTGCGCGTGGAGGTGTTCGACCCGGCGACCAACACCCTGTTTGCCGCCAAGGGCAACCCGCCGCTGGACAACCCCGTGATCGTCGCGAAGAGTCTGGCGACCAAGCTGGGCCTGGAGCGCTACTACCAGTACGACGGCGACGCGGTCGGCGCCGGCATGAGCACGCTGACCAACGTGGCCAACGGCAACATGCTGCTGCGCTGGACGCCGTTCTTTTCCCCCGGTCGCGGGCTGGCCACGATGACCGACCTGACCTACAACTCGCTTGAGGACCACTCCAAGAGCCCGGCGGGCAACAACTTCTCGCTGTCGATCAGCGGGCTGATCCGTCTGGGCGAGCCGCTGGACATCCACCCCAACAAGGCCGACGAGATCTCCGGTCAGAGCAACAAGTGGGTGGAGCTCACCGACGGGGACGGCACCACCCACCGGTTCACCGGCACCACCCTGGGCGATGGCTCCACCCGCTGGGCCGAGCCGGCGGGGGTGAACCTGTACCTGCGCAGCCTGCCCACAAGCGACAGCAGAGGCCGCTGGGCGCTGACCCGCCCGGACAAGGTGACCTTCTTCTTCGACGTGGACGGGTTCCCCACCATGGTGGAGGACCGCAACGGCAACCGGATCACCTACGTCCTAGAGGACACCCCGGCCGGTGAGGACCCGGGCGGCCCGAAGAAGCGCGTGACCAGCGTCACCGACGCCGCTGGCCGCTCATTCCTGATCGACTACTGGTCCAAGGCCGAAGCCAAGAAGGCCCACGTCCGAGGCAAGATCCAGACGATCATCGACCACAGCGGCAGCAAGCTCGACTTCGACTACTACGACGACGGCAACCTGCTGCGCCTGACCCAGCGCGGCGGTACCAAGGCCAACGGCGACTTCCTGGCCGACCGGTCGTTGGTGTTCACCTACACCACCTCCAACGGCGCCGGGCCGGCCATCCCCACCGTGTCGGCCCGGGTCAACCCCGAACCCAGGACACCCAACCAGTCCACCCGCATCTTCAGCGTGCGCGACCCGATGGGCGCGGAGACCACCTACGCCTACTACCTGGCCAGCGACGGCGCCCAGCTACGGTGGAAGCTCAAGGAGCGCACCGACCGGCTGACCCACAAGACGTCGTTCACCTATGACCTGGTCAACCGGGTCACGCGGGTCACCGCGCCGCTTGCGCGGACCACCGCCTACACCTACGACACCACCGGCAAGGTCACCCAGATCACCGACCCGCTGGACCAGCCCACCCTGGTGGAGTGGACCAGCGACTTCAAGGTCAGCAAGATCACCGAACCCAAGGGGGTCGCCACCCCGACCCTGCCCGACGACTTCACCACGTCCTACACCTACAACGCCAACGGCTACCTGACCTCCCAGCGCAACCAGATCACCACGCGCGTCGAACGCACCGAGCTGACCTACACCGACTCGCCGGTGGACGCCAACGACACCGGCAATCACCTGAGCCTGCTGGCCACGGTCACCCAGCCCAAGGGGGTGGCCACCACCACCGCCGGGGACTTCCAGTGGCGCTACAGCTACGACAGTGCCGGCAACCCCGACCTGGTCACCGACCCGACCGGCGCGGTCACCAACTACGACTACAACCTGGCCGGCTCGGCGAACCCGGGCACGGTGGCACAGGTCTTCGACGCCAACGGCAACCCGCCGACGGTGTTCGAGGCCTACCACGCCTCCGGGCAACCCACTGTCATCCGCGATCCGCTGGGTCACCGCACCCGCCTGGACTACAACGCCGACGGGCAGGCGCGCTGGATCCAGGACCCCAACCACGAGAACGACACCGGCACCGACGAACGCGCCTACCGCACGTTCTTCGACTACGACTCCTTCGGCCGGCTGGGCCGCCAGAGCGCGCCCAAGTCCACCAGCGCCGAACGCGGCACGCTGCTGTGGTCGGGCGTGGACCTGGACGCCAACGACAACGCGCTACGCTCCACGGCGCCGCACTACGGGCAGGTCACCGGCGACCCGGAGACCGGCGCGGTCACCACCACCAGCTACGACAAGATGGACCGGCCGCTGCTGACCACCGGCCCCGACACCAGCGCCGACCCGGCCGGCGAGCGCACCAGGACCGAGTACGACGACGCGGGGCGGCCGTTCAAGGTCACCGGGCCCAGGGGCGTGGCCAGCGCCACCGATGACGACTACACCACGCTGGTCGACTACGACCCGCTGGACCGGGTGATCCGCCAGACCCAGTACGGCACCAGCACCGCTGACAAGCGCATCACGCATCTTTGCTACGACCTGGCCGGGGACCTGCGCTCGGTCACCGCCCCCAGGGCAGGGCTCGCCACCGTGATCTGCCCGGGCACCGGCCCGCTGACGGGGGTGGGGTTCACCTCCAGCTTCGACTACGACGAGGCCCACCGCCGGACCGCCAGCCGCGACCCGCTGGGGCATGAGACCCGCACCGGCTATGACGCCAACGGCAACGTCGCCAGCACCGAGCAGGACATCACCACCGGCCGGGTGGCGCGCAGCACGGTGGACTATGACCAGCGGGACGCGCCGGTCACCATCACCCAGCGGCTGGACGCCGCCACCAACCGCAACGTGACCAGCCGCATCGAGTACGACCCCAACGGCAACCGGACCCGCATGATCTCGCCGCGTGCCAACGACGCCGCGGGTGGGTCGGGCCCGTTCACCAACTACGTCACCGCGTTCACCTACGACGCCGCCAACCAGCTGACCCGGATCACGCTGCCGTTCGACGCCCGCGATGGGACCGAGCGCCAGTACCTGCACCGCGCCTACGACGCAGGCGGCAACCTGCTGTGGGCCAGCCTGCCGGTCACCTCCGCCAGCGCGACCAGCGTGCAGGACAGCGCCCGCACGGTGGAGACCTATTTCGACCCGGGCTGGGTCCGCAGCAGCAAGGACCCGACCAACCCCAAGGTGCGGTTCGACTACACCGCCCAGGGCCTGCAGGCCGAGCGCACCCCAGAGCGCACCGACCAGCCCGGCATCCCCGACACCGGCAAGCAGATGACCTGGGCCTACTTCGCCGACACGCTGCTCAAGCAGCGCACCGACCAGGGCGGCCAGGCCGCCACCTACGCCTACGACGCCAACAACAACCTCACCAGCGCCACCAACGCCTCGGGGCTGACCGACCCAGGTGAGCGGCCGGTCGACACCCAGGTCTCCTACACCGGCTTCGACGAGCCCGCCAAGACCCGCCTCCGCAAGCAAGGTGCCGCCAACTGGATTTTCAGTACCGCCAGCTACGACCCCAACGGCAACGTGAAGGACCGTGGAGAGAACGGCGAGGAGACCGACGCCGGCACCCAGACCAAGCCGCCACGCAGCTCCCAGTACACCTACGACCAGGCCGACTGGGTCAGCCAGCAGCTCGACCTTGGCACCGACGGCACCTGCAAGGACGACCAGCGGATCGTCACCAGCTTCTGGTCGACCGGCTGGAACCACCAGCGCGACCTGTATCGCGCCGCCTCAGGGTGCGGCAGCGACCCGACCACCTGGCCGAAGAAGCAGACGACCACCTGGAGCCAGTTCGACAACGGCCTGCCGCGCACCCTGGACACCGTCAACGGCTCGGGGGTGACCACCGAGTCCCACACGGTCGGCTACACCGACGACACCGGGATCTTCGTCAACGGCAACCGCACCACCGACCGCTACGTCCTCAAGCGCGGCCAGCCCAGCACCGCCACCACCTGCCTGTCGACGACGGCGCCATGCGACGCCAAGTGGACCTATGACGCCCGCGACCGGCTGGTCTCTCATCAGCTGCGCGCCGGCAAGACCAACACCTACACCTACGACCAGCCCGCCCAGCTCATCGGCGACCAGACCATCCGCGCGGGCAACCTCACCACCCAAGTCGAGAACGGCGTCACCTCCACCCGCACCTACACCGCCCAGCAGCTCACCACAGCGACCAGCGGTGGGGCGACCGGCAAGTACTGGTACGACCCGCTCGGCAATCTCGACTGTGTGACTACCTCGGCCGGCACCCAGGCCGACTGCTCACCCGCCGACGGTATCGCCCCTTCGGCGAACCTGGTCGCCGACAACGCCTACGACTATTTGAACCGCCTCGCCAGCATCCGCTCCTACGCCGCCGGCACCCGCACCGACACGGCCAGCTACACCTACGACGCGCTGGACCGCACCACCAAAGAGATCGAAGACCACGCCGGCACCGCCAAGGACCGCACCACCAGCTTCGCCTTCCAGGGCCTGACCAACCTGGTCACCCAGGAGCAGCAGGCTGGCGGCAGCAACCCCAAGACCAAGACCTACGCCTACGACGCCTTCGGCCATCGCCTGTCGCTGACCGACACCACCAGCGGCGGGACCAGCAGCACCTACTCGTATGCCAGCGACGTGCACGGCTCGGTGTCGCAGCTGCTGGACGATGCCGGCAACGTCACCGCCAGCTATGGCTATAGCGCCTACGGCGGCAGCGACGCGTCGTCCTCCGACACCGAATCGCTGACCCGCGGCGACCCCGACCCCCAGGCCCCGCTCAACCCCTACCGGTACGCCAGCCGCCGCATGGACTCCGGCACGGTTCCCTCCACCAGCCCAGCCGTTGCGTCGGGTGCGGGCGGCTACGACATGGGCGCCCGCCGCTTCGGGCCCGACATTGGCGCCTTCCTGCAGCAGGACCAGTTCTACGGCGCCCTGTCAGACCTTGGTCTCGCATTGGACCCGCTGACCCAAAACCGCTACGGCCTGGCCGGCGGCAACCCGATCAGCTACGTCGAAGGGGACGGCCACATCCCCACCCCTGACAACCCCGTCAGCGCCAACCCCACCCTCAACGTCCAACTCAACGCCGCACCCAGCCCGAGCGTGGGCGCCTATGCCGCCTCCCGGGAAGCCGGCGCCGGCTCGAGCGGCACCGTCGGCACGGGGCCGGGAGACATCTGCGCAAGGCTCGGCGTTTGCAGGCTATCGCCGCATCCGACAGCCGGGAACCAGAACAGCTTCGTGCAACAGCCCGCGCATGCCCCCTGCGGCGCCCGGGACTGGGCAGAGGGCTTCCACAGCAGCCCACTCACCCTCGACTTCGGCTCCACCTGCCTGATCCAGATGATGGCCTCCCCGGCTCCCGGCCTGAACGTCACCACGCCAGGATTGCTCAACCTCTCCAGCGGTGGCGGCGGCACTGGCGGGGGGATTCCGGAGGAGGCTGCAAAGGATCTCGAGGAAGTCGCCCAGAAGGCGGCACGGTACCATGGATTGCAGAGCCTGGCCGCTCAACTGCACCGGGTAACCACTGTTCTAAGGGTTCGCAGCGAGCGGGGTGACATTGTTGACCTCATCGGTACAAGTGAACCCCGGTTGGATCCTAAGCAGAGGGCACTGGGTCGCTACGAGGCTGCAGTGCAGATTCCAGGACATGCCGAGGAATCTGCTCTTAAGGCGCTTCAGGAGAGGGGAAACAGATTGGGCTATGTGACGGCGGAAGGTGAGCTTCGATACCTTGGAAACGCCAAACCGCTCGCCTTGGCGATCGAGAGCCCGCCAATCCGGGGGACGAATATTCCAGTACCAATCTGCCAGGTAAGGTGCGGTCTTCCGCTGGAAGACTCGGGTGCGATTGTGGGTCCACGGACGGCGTGGTGGCCCGCCAACTATCCCGGATGATGCTGACCTACAGCCAGGACAGGACGCTGGCTCGTTTGGAG
>WNGE01013438.1_pt1 | contig 10481 bp, 8 predicted proteins | sample 5400651 | NCBI WGS metagenome assembly WNGE01 (sample SAMN13153370, study PRJNA577476) | soil metagenome | isolation source: 60 cm soil or saprolite under grassland replicate 2 | place: USA:California | collected 2016-06-15
AAAGAAAACAATGGAGCGACGCCAATGCCAAAGCGCGCGACGCGTATCTGTTGCGCCAAAGCGAACCGGAAGCCTGGCGCGCGATCGGGCGCCTTCTGTCGCGCGCGGGACAGCCTGCCCCAGCGTTAGATTGGTGGAAGAAGCTTGACTATCAACATCTGCTTACCATCGAAGATCGGCGCGATTTTGCCGGAGCTGCTCTTGCAGTCGGCGATTTAACGGCAGCCGCGCCGCAGATTGAGGCGCTGCTTGCCCAGCGAGCTGGCCCAGCGCCTGTCGATATTGTGTTGGCCGGTCAACTTGCCGTTCGCCGGAGCGATGCAGTTCTCGCAGTTGATTATGCGGAGCGTGCGCTGGCCGACAAACTCGCAAAGCCTTACGACATCCTTTCTGCCGCCATCCTCGTCCTGTCGGTCACTACGCGTGATTCGCAGCCCTACATCGACGCTTGGAAAAGAATCGAAGATCTGGCGCGCGACCCAAAGAATGCGGTGTCGCTTGAAGCGCTCGTTTTCCTGGCGCGTGAGCAGCCACGCGCGCCTGCGCCTTCTGCCAGAGACAATGCTTCTCTTTCGCTTGGCGGCGTGGCGAGTGCGCAAACGACGCCTGGAACCCTGAATGCTTTCGGGGCCGGCTCTCTGTCCTTTGGACTGGGACCTACCCCGCAACCCGCCTCGGGCGGGCCCACCATGCAGCCACTCGATGTAGCGAACGCTCTTGAAAATCACCAGGAAGGCCGGCCTTATCATAAGCTGCTCGCGCTCGAACTGCGCGCTCAGCACGATCCGGCACTGGCCGATGAATATGTTGCCCGAGCAGTGGAGCGTTTCCGAAATGGAGACGACGAGACGCTTGTCGCGCTTGCAGCATGGCTCAACAATCTCGGTCGGCCGGCAAAGGCCTTGCAATTGTTGCCCACAGAACGGGCCTCACGTCGCCAGGACCTTTTTCTGCAGCATCTGAATGCCCTGGCAGCGCTTCAACGTTGGAATGAGGTAAAAGATGCACTTACCAGCGAGCGTTTTCCGATCGACCCAGTTCTCCAACACATGTATCTGGCCACTGCACGGACACATCTCAGCGAAGCCACTGCCGCAACTAATGAATGGCGGCGCGCTCTGGACGCCGCCAACACACTGGAAAAGTTGTTCACCCTGGCACAATACGCCGAGCAAAACCATGCCGGTGACATCGCCGATGAGGCTTACTCCGAAGCGATCAAACTCGCACCCAAAAATCGCGCAGCCTATGCCGGCCGGTTACGCATAGCATTGGCGTCCGAACAAACCGCTCAGGCGCAAACTGTCGCGGCGGAGATTGTCCAGCTTTGGCCTGACGACGCGGCCGCACGAAATCAAGATGCTTATCTGCGGCTATTGCTCCGGCAGCTGCCGGACGGCGCAGCTGAAGCGGCGGAGCGACAAGCTCAGATCTTTGTTGCGCAGGAACCGTGGAATTGGTCCGCTCGCGCAACCCTGGGGTTGGCGCGACTTCGCCTGGGCCGCAAAGAAGATGCCCTGGCAGTCTTCCGTACCGTGCGCGCAACAGGCTCTGAGCCTCCCGGCGCGCTTGCGGTTCGTGCTGCCATTCTCGCGGTAAACGGCTACGAAGAAGGCGCCCGCGGCGATGCGCGCAACCTTGGCGCCGAGCACCTTTTGCCCGAAGAACGAGCTCTTATCGCTCCCTTGTTGCCGTAAGGAGAGCGCGGCGGGGCCGTTGTAGCTGGGATCGGTGATCCCGGCCGGCTTTCCGCTGTGCAGATTCCGATTGATCCTGGTGAGGATTTTCTGTCAGTCTGTGAGGTAATGCGATTGTTGCTCGAAATACTTGTTGTCGGGGCCCTGATTTATTTCGGATGGGATGTGCCCTTTAAGCAGTGGAGCAACGAGGCAAGTACGGCAATGCAGGCTCTCCTGCCAGCCAGGCAACAGACAACTTCCGACCAGACGACAATCATCGGTCCGAAGGAAACCAGGGAGGGAACTCGGGGGAGAGCGGTCAGACCCACATCAACTCCCGCTCGGTAGAAGCCTCTGGCGCCGTCGAAAGGCTTCGCGGCAAAAACATTAAAGCTCCGGCTTACACCACCGGTTACACCGAAGCGGCACGAAGGCGGATGGTCACGTTCACGCGCATCCTTTACGCCGTAGCTGCCCGCCGCGCACGGCTTCAGGACCGCATCGTCTACGCCGGCCTAATCGCTGCGATCATATAGATCTTAGCGTTGTCGATCTTGCTATTTTTTTCATTGCTTATTGACGTTGACGTTTTTTCCAGAGACGGCGACTTAATGGAGTGAAACTCCGCGCACCGCGAACCCGGACGTGCCCCGATTGCGGCAGCCCTAGGACACTTGGCGTTTTAATGATCTGCGATCGTCACTACGTCCGACGATGTATTCATTGCTGGTTCGACCAACGGCTACCGTTGCCGACGGTAAAGAAGGCCATCATCTACTTGGACCAGTTCGTCGTCAGCAACATGATGAAAGAACTCGATCCCGCAAACACGAGCGCACCCGGGTTCTATCGAAAGCTATTCGAGACACTCGATCGCTTATCCAAACTGCAACTCATCGTTTGCCCCGACTCGCCACTGCACGATCACGAGTCAGTTGTCGATACGCGCTACGAGAAAATCCGCACCGTGTTTCGTCAACTCTCCCATGGGGTCAGCTTCCGCGACCCGACAACGATCCTTCACGCTCAAATTATGCGCGCGTTCGACTGCTGGCGAACCGAGAAGCCATGCGAGGCTCGTGTAACTCGCGAATTTGCGCTTACGCAGAAGCCGGATGTGTGGCAGGACCGATACAGAATTGAGCTGAGCTTTGCCGTGCCAGGTCTAGCCCAAGAACTTAAAACGAATCGAGATCGAGTCACCGAGCGACTACATGAGACCTGCGAAGAATGGCGCAACGACGCAGGATTCAACTTCAAGGATACATTCGACAACGAACTCGCGGGCGGTGGCAGGCTAATTTTGCAACAATATGGTCACTACGCTGGACATTTCGCGGCTGTTTCGACGGGACAAGCACCATTCGATGATGAAGTCTGTTTTGCACCTCCAGCTGCGGTGCTCGTATCACGAATGTTAAGCGAACTCGCTCTGAGTCTCCCGAATTGGGAAAAGCGTTTCGCGCGCATTGGGGACTTCTTTGCATCGGAACATTTTCGAGCTGTTTCGGGAGTGCGAATTTCAGCACTCTTCTGGGCAACAATCGCCCGCGAAATCAACGCTGGTCGCAAAGCGGACCGCTTCCCAAAGGCCAGCATGTACAATGACATTGACGCGGTGGCGATGTACTCGCCCTTCTGCGATGCGATGTTTGTTGATAAGGAGACTTCACATCTCACCAAACAAAAGGAGTTGCAACAAGAGTTAGCGGGAGCAGCGCTTTTCTTCTCGCTGAGGAAAAATGAGAAGGCCGACTTCTTGGCATTTCTGAATGCAATTGAGAAAAACGCGCCTCCTGAGCACTTGCAAATGGTTGAGGAAGTTTATGGCCCAGATTGGCCGACGCCGTTCGTTGATATTCTGGCCGCCCGAGGGCATAAATGAACGCGCCAAAAAACCAACACTGGCTCCCCCAATTTTATCTCCGGCGTTTTGCTGTTCCAGGCTTTCGCAATTCGAAAAACGCGAAGATTTGGATTTCGGCGAAAGAGGATGCCGAACCAGAAAAGCGGAAGATACGGAATATATGCGCAAAGGATTTCCTTTATTCGTATCTTCGAGACGATGGATCACGTTCCTTTGAAACGGAAAGGAAGCTCGCCAGCCTCGAGACAACAATCAGTCAACTTTATTCGCGAATCGCCGACGGATTTCCGGATTTGGAGCAAGCATGGGGCATTAAAAAGCTGTTATCGCTTTTCTTCGCGACATTACTTCTTCGGCATCCGGATGAACTCGAAGGCACTAGAAGTACTCATGGCGAGCTCGTCGCTTGGTACGACACCTTGTCCAAGGATCCACTGGGCCGCCCAATAGTTCCCGATTACGAGCACGAAGGAAAAAAGTATCCATTCGACGCCTCGGAATGGGAGGAATATCGAGACGCAGACGACAACGCGATGACAAAGATGTTCGCTGAGGCAATCGAAGCGAATGCTCGTTCGCTGGCGAATGAGATTTTCAAAAAGCGCTGGGCGTTTCTGTGCTTAGAGCAGCCCCGGCTTTTCACCTCCGATTTCCCGTTGGTCGTCAAACATCCTGACCGGGAAGTTGTCGGACTCCGGACCAGTGGAGTGCACTTGTTTTTTCCGGTGAGCCCGACACGGATGTTGCACATGTCGGACCGCGAAAACAACTCCGACGGTTTCTATCCATTTCCCAGCGAAAGGGCTGCGGAACTCAACGTTTTTACGTTCGGTAATTCTAAGCAATTCATACTTTCGCACGAGCAACCTGATGAAATCCTCCACGAGCTGGACATCTATATGAGCGAAATGATAGCCCACGCGTATCGCGAGGCGCGTAACAGCAACTAACGATGGGTCGATGTCGTGTTGCTCGTTAGATCACGCGCAAATTGCCAAAATATATTGCGCGCCAACAGTGGCGTGTCGCGCGTCTAATTTGGCAAGCGCCATATTTGCACCGCCGCTTCGGCCATTTCATTTTGACGGTGCTGGATGTTATCCGGTGACCATGCCTCCAACTCAGGTAGTTGGTTCGTAATGACAATCTCGGACTCCTGGTAAGCCGGTCGCTTCTCGTTGTACGGCGCATTTTTGATGGCCGCGTTGAGTCGCCGCGACAGCAACGTCAAGTTGCCGATTCGATTCAACATTGCCTGATGATTTTCCCAGCGTTCCCCTTCTCTGGGTTTTTGCGGATAGATATGCTCAACGTGCACCTTTGGTGGAAGTGCAACATCCAGCTCCTCAGTAGCGCGTCGAGAAAGCTCTACTTCACGCAGAACGTACCGTGCGACGCTGCGATCAGACAAAGCAGCGGATCTGAAGGCAGCGAGAAAAGCCTCGTCGTTAGGAGCAAAGTCGATCAGCGTTTGAATGGCACCTGCGACGTCGTGCTCGTCGCGTAACAGCTTGGCTACACCGTAAAACGCATTCTCCAATAGCGTATTCTCGAGGCGTCCAATCACGGTGTGCCTGACGTAAGCGACAAGCAGCGCTCGAGCTAACGGGCGCAGAGCCGCTCGATCCTGCTCGACTTCAGCCGCGGCTAAAAGCGCTGGATAGGCGGCAGTGGCACCAACGTCAGCGATGTCTTGCAACGTTTGGTCAAGTTCTTGATCTTCAAGATTAGCGCTTAAGATGTCACGGTAAACAATTGAGGCGTCTCTTAGTTCCCGAGAGAACGTCAGGCTATCAATATTCTCTGTTTCGACAGCGTCTCTAATTTCGCGGTAGAGCGATTGCGCTTAAACGTCTCCCTTGCGTGAGATCCAAAAATGGCGCAAAAACGTTTTCAAGGTCACATCGCTCTCCGATTGCAGGACCTCTCCCCACAAAGCAGCGATCTCCTCAACAAGGTCGAGATTGGCACGGCGAAGGATTAAATTCCTGAGCAAATCTGGCGTCGAGAGACCGATTCCTCTGTCATTCAAGGTTTCGAATACCAGGGCTGCGTTTTCCGCATCCTGAGAAATGACGGCAACAACGGAGACATGGTTAGTAAGAATCTTTTGAATGCGAAGCGCCCAAGCATTGAATGCTTGAGGGTTATTCATTTGGTCCCGTTGGGCGGTAAATTTAGCGGAAAAGAACTCCCGCCCGCGTCGGATTAGGGTGTGAGAATCAAGCGTGGCAACGGGAGCTACATATTGCGCGTCCCGCGTCTCTAGTATCTCGCGTCGGAAAAACTCGCGGTCGTATCTGTTGAGAGTGATTTTGTCGACGTATTCCTGAGAAGCATCATCAAAATCTCGCAGGAACTTATTCGAAGTTCGAACTGCGGCATTTTGATTGTAAAGCGCTAAAAAGTCTCGAATGACCGAGATGAGGATAGCCGATGTGGCGAGTCTCTGTTGCCCGTCGAGAAGCAGATTCCAAGTATTATTGTCGACCACAACTACGGATCCGAGAAAATATTCATGACCCTCAACATTGTTTGCAGGGTAACGGTTACTGAACTTCAACAAATCCTGCCAGAACACTTCAATTTCGGACCGTGTCCAGCTGTAGTTACGTTGCCAATCCGGAACCCTGATTGGAGGATTGGTCGTCGAGAGGAGGTTGCCAATTGTGAATCTTTCCGGGGTATATTGAGGCATAGGGACCTATTTAGAAGCAATTTCCGCCCGTTTACGAGAAATAGATATGCACACGTTTCACGACATTGAGATGGACGTGGCGAGCCGAGGAGTCAGCTGCTCCGACGCCGGCGCAGCAACCGGCGCACACCCCAGACGATGAGAATCAATACCGCAACCGCAATAATCGCCAGCGCCACAAGGTTGTGAATGGGATTGGTAAGAATGTAATTCGGATGTCGCGCGTAGAAACCATTGAAGCTTTCAAACGCGGCTGGCAACGCTATTAAATCTTCTCTCGCCAACTCAAGCCGGTGTTCATTGGGATGGTAATGAGATCCGAATCGGTAGGCCTGTCCCACAGCGTTCAACTCGATGTGCCCGCCCAGGATGTGGGTGAGCGGACGCGTTTTCAGAAAGTCGACAACCCGCAGGGCGCTTTCGTGGTACGCGGCGGCATCTTCGATCAGCAATCGGCCAGGCATCAGGAAATCTCCGGAAAAAAGAATCCCGGTTCTGCTGTCGTAAAATGCCACGTGGGTCGAGTTGTGTCCGGGCGTCGGAATTACGTCCACAATTCGGCCGCCCAAATCCAGATGGGCAAAACCGTTGGGCCAGTCAGTGAAACCGAAGAACGCTCGAAGTCCCTCCAAATCTATGGGCACGATTTGGACCGATGGAAGCGACGCGAACTGAGGATCGCCGGCGCGATGATCGAGATGGCGGTGGGTATGCGCTACCAGGAGTGGAATTTTCTGATGGTCCTTATCCGGCAATAGGCTCAAGATCGTTTTGGCCAGCGGCATCTCTTTCGGATCCGCGACGGCCCCGGTATCGATCAGAAGAGCTTTGTCGGAGCCGACGAGAAGATAGAGAAAATTTGCTTCGAAGTTCGTGCAAGGACTCTGGCGCAAGATAAACGTTTCCGGATCGTAAGTATGGATTTGAAGGGCGTCTTGCGGAGTTGCCGAGCAATCCGAAGCGCCTTCGTTCCAGTGAACATCCAGCGACCCAGGCACTGGCTGGGACCAAGCGTGCGTTGCTGTCAGGGAAAACATCGACGCCGCAGCTGCAGCCGCCACTTTCCAAGCCGGTTGTCTAATGCACGATCGTGGGTGAATTGAATTGTCTTCGCGCTTGTGGCTCATTTAGTCTAAATTTTCTCCAAGCATTCGCCGGCTCCGGCGGGTGCGAATCAAAATATTAACACGAAAGACGATTACTATGAGCGATACCTACGTTCCACTGATCAGCTCCGGCGTTGCCGGTCCACTCGGCGTTGTGCATCTCCCGCGTCTTTGGCAAAAGGTCTCTCTGGAGGCGACGGGTAAACTTGCTTCCGGTTATCCGGCCGTCGGTAAAGGCTTCGATGCGATGACTCTTGCCGCGCTCGGACTCGATGAACAGGCAGTAAGAGATTACATCAAGCAGGACAAGCCGGCGTATCCCGAATTCGAAGTATGGGTAAAGCAAAACGCCAAATCGCTTAGCCGCAAAGCAATCGAGAAGCATAACGCCGCGGTGCGCGGTTATAACGCCGATGACGCCACGCGCCAGGGTATTCTGGGTGCGTGCGGCATTGCCGACGACGCTTCCGCTCCGAAAGACGCGGTGAGCCTGAACAATCTTGACGATTGGTATGAATTCCACCAGGCGGTGCTGAAAGGTTGATGAGTTGTAGAGGTGCTTGTAACAAGCACCTGAATCTGAATTAGGCGCTTGGCACAAGCGCCTCTACACACGTCGTGGCCGATCCAACCTTTGACGGACGCCCATGCTGCGTGTGATCATTCAAGTGTGCCCACGGTAGCGCAGACGAAAACGAAGCCAGGATTTCGGAAGACCGCCGAGACTTTTACGTCTGGCGCGAAAACTTTGCCGCAGCGGTATTTTGTATCACCTGACGTCTTCGCTAAGGAGCAGGAGAAAATTTTCGCAAAGCGATGGGTGTTGGTTGGACATCAAAGTCAGATTTCAAAGGCTGGCGATTATTTCGTAGCAAACGTTGCCAACGAATCCTTAATCATTGTTCTCGATCAAAAATCGATAATTCGCGGGTTCTACAATGTTTGTCGCCATCGCGGGACGCGACTCCGAGAAGATCGAAGCGGGCATACGTCCGCAATTCAGTGTCCTTATCACGCATGGACGTACGGGCTCGATGGACGATTGATCGGTGCGCCGCACATGGATGGCGCTCCGGGTTTTGATAAAGCGAATTATTCGCTGCACGCCGTGAACCTGGCGTTGTGGGAAGGATTCATCTTCGTGAATCTGGCAGACTCCCCTACTCCACTGGAGGAATGGATTGCGCCGCTAGCGGGAAAATTTTCGCATTGGAATTTGCCGACTCTGCATTCCGCAAAACGGATTGAATATGACGTACGGGCTAATTGGAAGCTGATCTTCGAAAATTATTCTGAGTGCTATCACTGCCCGGGCGTGCATCCGGCGCTTTCGAAACTGACGCCGTACGATTCAGCGGAGAACGATCTCGCCGACGGGCCGTTTCTTGGTGGCTTCATGCGGATCACGAAAGGCAACAGTCTCACGATGAGCGGCAATGCCTGCGCGTTGCCCGTTGGCGATGTCAGTGCCGAGGATTTCCACCGCGTTTACTATTATTCGATTTTTCCAAACATGCTACTGAGCATGCATCCGGATTACGTAATGGTGCATCAACTCTGGCCGCAGTCGCAGGACCGAACGCTGATTCATTGCGATTGGTTTTTTCATCCAGAGGCGGAGGCCGCCGGGATCACCGATCCCAGCCACAGGTTTAATCCAGAGGATGCGATCGAGTTCTGGGACATGACCAATAAACAGGATTGGCACGTGTGCGAGTTGAGCCAGCAAGGGATCGCATCGCGTGCGTACGAGCCGGGTCCGTATAGTTCTCGCGAAAGTATTCCGGCAGCGTGGGATCAGGAGTATCTGCGACAGATGGAGTAATCTTCCGCTTCCTCTTCCGACCTTAATTTGCTCATGCTCTTGATCGAACTCTGAGCAAAGTTCGTGTCGGCGAAGGTGCCGAAACCAGCACCGGCTGCGCGTAAGCGCCGCAGAATCTCGTTTTGTCATCCAGCATCCAGCATCTAGTATCCAGGATCGACATGCCCCCACTGACTTACGCGAGTTATCTGGATTTGCAAAAGCTGCTCACGCTGCAAAAGCCGCGCTCAAGCCCGTCGGAGCACGACGAGACGCTCTTCATCATCATCCATCAGACGTACGAGCTGTGGTTCAAGCAGTTGCTGCATGAGTTCGAGAAGATAAAGAGAGATTTTTCCGCGGGCGATCTTTTCGGCGCAAGCCACACGTTCAAGCGCGTGCGCACGATCATGAAGGTGCTCGTCGCACAGGTGGACATCCTCGAGACGATGACGCCATCATCGTTTTCGAGCTTTCGGGACCGGCTCGAGACGGCATCGGGATTTCAATCCGTGCAGTTTCGGGAGATTGAATTCGCGCTCGGATACAAACGTGCGTCAACACTCGCGTACTTGAAGCCGGATTTCCCGGGATACGACCGGCTTCGACAGCTGCTCGGCGAACGCAGCGTGGTCGATCACTTCTATGACTTTCTTGCTACGCGCGGCGCGCAGATTCCTGCAGACTTAAAGAATCGCGACGTAACGCAACCAAATGAACCCGACGAGCATGTGCAGAAAGAAACCCTTCGCCTCTACAAAAATTCGCCCGAGTGCTCGATCCTTTTCGAGTTGATGACTGATTTCGACGAAGGATTGCAGGAGTGGCGCTACCGGCACATCAAGCTTGTCGAGCGAACGATCGGCGCGAAGAAAGGCACTGGCGGATCGCCGGGCGTGCCGTTTCTAAAGGAATCGCTCTTCAAGCCGGTGTTTCATGACCTGTGGGCGATCCGGCATGAGATGTAGCGCTGCTTCGCAGAGAAAATCCGAATGTCGAAATCAGAGGCCAAGGAATTCGCGGGCGGTGCCGGAGAGTAGTTGCGCCTTATCTTTCGCCGAAAGTTTAATCGATTCGATGAGTTTACCGGGATTGGCTTCGCCTAACGGGAACGGGTAGTCCGAGCCAAGCGCGACGCGTTGCGCGCCAAAGAGTTTGAGCAGCAACTTGAGCGCGTCGGGATCGTGAACGAGCGAGTCGACGTAGAACCGCGCGGGGGCGACGTCACCCTTTTTGTTTTCGCGAGCGAGATAACTTCGAGGGTTCGCACTGTTGTCGGTCGCACACAAATCTGGCCGCACGTGAAACGCGTGCTCGATGCGACCGA
>WNGE01041956.1_pt1 | contig 10480 bp, 9 predicted proteins | sample 5400651 | NCBI WGS metagenome assembly WNGE01 (sample SAMN13153370, study PRJNA577476) | soil metagenome | isolation source: 60 cm soil or saprolite under grassland replicate 2 | place: USA:California | collected 2016-06-15
GCCATTCATAAGTTCCCGTAGCGGCATGCCTCGCGTGTGCCGAGTGGGGGCGACCAGAGTCCATTGCAGGCCACTCGGCACACGCGAGGCATGCCGCTACGGGTCAGGTGGACGACGTTTCAATAGCTCTATGCAAACGCGTTCGCAGGTGTTTATATTACCACTATCCTACGAGGGCATTGCCCAAAAAGTACTATTTTGGGTAAAACATTGGTAGGAGAATTGGGGTAACGGATGAAGCTTTTTTCTTGTACTTGCCCACATGTGTTATGCTTGTATGACCCATCTGAACAAACACGCTCGTATGAAAGCAGAGACACTGCGGCTCATTGGAGGCCGGAAAACTCATCTAATGCAAAAGAAATAACTCGTCAAAAGGCGGAGTAATATGTTCATGACACAAAGACGAGGAACGGTTACGGATAGATTACTCAACGTGATACAGGTCCTTCAGCTCGGGAAAAAAACGGGAAACCTGCTGGTCGAGCGTGGCGAAGGCATGAAGTTAGAAGACGGAGAGATCATTTTTAGTAATGGACAGGTAATACAGGCACAAGGAGGCAGATTGCAAGGACAGGAGGCACTGAGCTGGCTGAGTACATGGAGCACTTGCCGCTTCATATTTGTACCTGAAACAAAGGCAGCAACAACGAGGCCGCTTGGCTCCTCACAGCTTACATCGCTCCCCGCAGCGCGGAGCACCATAACACAGCCTTTAAAAGATACCCAACCGCATCTACCGGTCGCATCATCGACCAGGCAGGAATTAGATTGGATTGAACAGAAATCGCCTGCTACACAGCCAGGCCCTCATCGTACATGCGCAGCGGAGGATGCGTTTCGCCTGCTTGATCGGGCTGGGCTTTCGCGCTCTCATCGGCACTTATTCTTACTTGTCGATGGGCATAGAACCATTGTAGAACTGGTGCGTCTGACCGGACGCCCACCAGAAGAAGTTCAAAGATTGCTTCACGATCTGGAAGACATTGGAGTTATACGATAAGTTCCCTGCGGATGATCCCTGGGAGCACTAGAGCATATTCTGGCAAGGATGGTTATTACCATGTCTCAACAAGATTTTGCAACTACCCGTCGGCGGCGGTTTTCACTCTCTATCAAGGTCTCAATAGCACTGGTCTGCGCAGCTATGGTGCCCTTGTTGATTACGTTGGGCTTTAGCGAGTGGCAGACGCGTCCGCAACTTATTGCACAGGCCAACAAAGCAATGGAAGGCGACGCCAAAACACGTGTGCAGTTGATCGACGCCTATTTGCATGAGCGTCTCCTCGACACACAAACGATCACGCAGGTACCCTCCATACAAGATTTTCTTGCTGCACCTCCTGGCGCCCCCGACTATCAGACATTGACCCTTCACGCACAGTACGGACTCAGTGCCGGGACCTTCCGCGATAAAAACTATACTACCTGGGCACTGTTCGATCCCAAAGGGCAATTACGCCTGTCCTACCCCACTCTACCCAAAGCACATGGGCAATACCTGGTTCCACCACAAAACCTGCAAGCCGTCGTCTCTGGCCGGAACTTTGTCTCGGCTGTTTACTACAATCCAGACACGAAAAAAGCATCTGTCGATATCTACGTACCCATTGCCACGCCACAGCTTCCGGGCGCTCCACAGCAGAAACCTCGATTGCTAGGATTTTTACGCGCCACGCTCAATCTCGACTACATCTGGAACATCGTTACGACCGACAGTGGGAATAATGGCACCGGTAGCTACGCATTTATCCTCGACGAAAACGGCGTGCGTATCGCCGATACTCAGAGTGACCGCCTCTTTAAGAGCGTCGCGTCCCTGCCCGCGAACGTGCAACAACAGATTAGCCAGGAACAACGCTTTGGTAGTACTAATCCGGTGCCAATCCTTGCTGATAGCACGCTGGCAGGAAAAATACAAAGATCTACACCAATAAGCAACTTTCAAATGCAGCCCGGTGGACAGAAAGAGGTCTTTCAGGTGGTACATAATCCTACCACAGTCCTCCCCTGGCACTACTTTGTGCTCAGCCCCGTGAATACAGTAACGGCGCTCGCCAATCAACAGTTGATAGTGACTATTATCGTCGCCGTTAGCATGTCTATCCTGGTTGCTCTGCTTGGATTGATCGTAGGTCGGGGTATCACAAGCCCGATTCTGCGTTCGGTGGAGAATCTGCGCAGCAATAGCTACGCACTCAGTTCACTGGCCTCACGCCAGCACGATGCCGCCTCCGAACAGATGTGGGTGGTCGATTCCTCCCAGGTTGGCCTGCAATCGGTACAATACTATACTGACGCCACAAAAATTGCTGCGCGACAGCTCAACGACGTTGGGACCGAACTCGTGCATCGCTGGCAATATATGGACCCACGCGCAACTAGAAAAAGTCTGGAGCAGATCGTGACCGCCTCCAGGTACATCGAGGAGGCAACCCAGCATCAGAGTAGCAGCAACCAGAAGCTTTCCACAGCCCTGAAGGTTGCAACACAAGTTACAGAGCAACTCGCCGTCGGTGCAACCTCCGCCACTGATGCAGCGACACAACTGGAGGAAGTGGTGCAACAGTTGCGTGACGTGGTCGGTAAATAGCGTATCAGTGTGGAGGCCCACAACATGGCGCTCAAATAGCAAAAAGGGATACTATCATGTACGAAATTGGTCGCATCAAGAGTGTACAGGTACAACGCTCTTCCCTTAAGATTGAAGGGCGCTCAGAACGCTATTACGATCCTTCCCCACTCCTTGTAGTTAGTCGTTTGCGCCTGACAGCGCGTGGAGTGATTGGTATCACAACAGATGGCAAGCAGATCGTGGATGTACATCATAGAGAACATCCCGCATCGCGCAACCGTATCGACAATGACATCTCGTTCGGCTTCACCAGCCACTATCAAGCTATGCGCGACAAATTCGGATCGCATCTGACCAACGGCTGTGCAGGAGAAAATATTCTGATCGAGACCGATCAGGAATACATGCTTGACGAGTTGGGAAATGGTGTAGCGATCCAGACCTCAATGGGACAGCTCGTGTATCTAACAAACATAGAAATAGCTGCCCCTTGTGCACAATTCAGCCAGTTCGCCGCTCAGGATATATTCCCGCTCTCTAATCAGTGCATGAAAGAGACGCTTCAGTTTCTGCACAATGGGCGACGTGGCTTTTACGCAACATTGGTTGATCAACAACCAATAGAAGTGCAAGCAGGAGATAGTGTATTTGCAGTTGAGCAGCCATTGTAATTAGTTCCGATTTGTCGAGAAAGAAATGCTGAGAAACGCTTAAGAACTATCTATTACAGCTATTCTCCATAAGGAACCCAGATATTTTTGACCTGGGTAGCAGCGCGTAAAAACTCTTGTCCCTCACCCTGTACAGAATCCAGCCAGTTACGAGCGATGCCAGTTCCACGCGCTTCGATCCTTCTGCCGTTCCGAAGTACCACATGGCATCAACATCGTCATGCTCGGCTAAAACCTGGCTCAGAGCATCGCGCTCACCAGTCACGATATTTACGACTCCTGCAGGCAGGTCCGAGGTTTCAAACACCTGGTAGCTATCGGTGGCACTCAGGGGCGCTATCTGCGAAGGGATAACGACGATAGTATTGCCCATGGCGATGGCAGGAGCAACCAGCGAGATGAAACCAAGCAGCGGATAGTCATCGGGACAGGCTATGCCAATGACACCGATAGCTTCAGGCATAGCCAGTACAACGCCACGCAGCGGGGGCCGATGCACACCGCCCTCGAACTTGTCGGTCCAGGCGGCATAGCTGAACAGGCGCGAGATGGCCGTTTGTACTTCGCTCATGGCATCGACATGGCTGCGACCAGTCTGCTGTACGATACGGCGTGCGAATTCATCCTCGCGCACAGAAAGATTCTCGGCCATGTAGTAAAGGATCTGCGCACGATTATGCGTTGTGCCAGTCGCCCAACCGCTGGCTTTATGGGCAGCTTCGACTGCATTACGAAGGTCTTTGCGATTGCCGTCGCCAACCTCGCCAATCGCTCGACCAGCAGGATCGTAGACAGTGCGACTATACCCGGAGTCCGGACGTGCCTGTTTGCCTGCGATAAAGAGCTTGGAGGTGCGATCAATAGCTGGCAATTCTATTGTTTCGGGTGCAGACAAACCATCCAGTTCATCGTCTATTCCAGCAAGAAGGGAGTCTGTAAAGGACGAAGAGCTTGCTCCATTTGCAGCTCTTCCAGTGGGAGTATAGCCTGAAGGTGAAGCAAGTTGAGCTTCCCAGGCGTGTCGTACGTATTCGTAGAGACCTTCCTTGCCACCCTCGCGTCCAAAGCCGCTCTCTCGATAGCCTCCAAAGCCACTGGAAGCATCGAACAGGTTCGTGCAGTTGACCCAGACACTACCAGCCTTGATTTTGGGGGCTATATCGAGGGCAAGGTTGATATTGTCGCTCCACACGCTTGCCGCCAATCCGTAACGTGTATTGTTTGCCAGTTCTACAGCTTCGGCAGGCGTGCGGAAAGTCATAGCGACCAGGACCGGGCCGAAGATCTCCACCTGCGCAATCGTTGAGGCAGGCGACACGTTGGTAAACAGCGTGGGAGGGAAGAAGTAGCCATCGGTCGGACAGGCCCAGGATGGTTGCCATACCTGCGCACCTTCTTCGACGCCCCGTGCCACCAGGCGCTGTATCTCTTGTAACTGGGTAGATGAGACGATAGCACCGATGTCGATAGCCTTGTCCAGTGGATCTCCGACCCGTAGACGCTCCATGCGTATGAGTAATTTAGAAAGCAAGCGATCGGCGATATTTTCCTGCACCAGGAGACGTGAACCTGCACAACATACCTGTCCCTGGTTAAACCAGATCGCATCCACCACACCTTCGACGACGCTATCCAGATCAGCATCGTCAAAGACGATAAAGGGCGATTTACCGCCCAGTTCGAGCGAGAGTTTCTTGCCGGAACCAGCCGTAGCGCGACGAATACTGCGTCCCACATCGGTCGATCCAGTGAACGCAATTTTCTTGATGCCAGGATGACGTACCAACGCCTCACCAACCTGCGAGGCTTCACCTGTCAGGATATTGATGACGCCGGGAGGCAGACCGCTCTCCTGCACAATCTCGGCGAATTTAAGCGCTGTAAGGGGTGTATAACGTGCGGGCTTGAGCACAACGGTATTGCCCATAGCGATGGCGGGCGCGATCTTCCATGCCAGCATCAGCAAAGGAAAATTCCAGGGGATAATCTGACCCACGACACCCAGAGGCTGATAGCCAGGCAGTTCCGAGGCCATGAGTTGAGCCCAACCTGCATGATAGTAGAAGTGACGTGCTACCAGGGGAATATCGATATCACGCGTCTCACGGATCGACTTGCCATTATCGAGCGCTTCCAGAACGGCCAGCAAGCGCGAGTGTTTCTGGATCTGGCGGGCAAGGGCATAGAGGTAACGCGCACGTACGTGTCCAGGCGTCTTGCCCCATTTCTCGAATGCCGCACTTGCCGCCGCCACAGCCGCATCCACATCTGCGCTATTGGCAGAAGCGACCTGTGTCAATACTTTGCCATTTGCAGGATTCACACTATCAAGATATTGACCGCTGGCAGGTTGAACCCACTGATTATTGATAAAAAGGTTAAAGGGTTGATGTTCTTTGAGCCATGCCAGGGCGGGCGAGGCTCCTTCTGGTGCAGGACCATAATCCATCGTCTCAAATATATCCATTACACTCATTTCGTTACGCCTCTCTTATACATAATCACTTGACCATCCCGTTTTCTTCATGTATACGCTTATATCACGATGCGGCGCAAGACCGGAGTATGCTTTCTTTTTCTATCCGCTTACAGGATACTGCTATCATACCATCGGATTATGGTGCGCCGCCGCATAGTGACCAGTAACGAAGTACGAGAGCTGCCGCTCGATGTCGGAGAGCAAGCCACTGGCACCGATGCGGAAAAGCGCGTTATTCAACCATTCGTTCCCCAGTTCTTCTTTCATCAAGATCAGCCAGTCCAACGATGATTTCGCGGAACGGATACCACCAGCAGGCTTAAAACCAACCTTATAGCCAGTCTGCTCATAATAATTGCGAATGGCTCTCACCATCACCAGACCCACCAGAAGCGTTGCATTGACTGACTCTTTGCCGGTCGAGGTCTTGATAAAATCGGCGCCTGCCATCATACATACCAGGCTGGCCATACCCACGTTGCGCAACGTAGCCAGTTCATGGGTCGCCAGAATGGTCTTCATATGCGCATCCCCACAGGCTTCACGGAAGGTATGTACCTCGTCATAGAGCGCCTGCCGGACATGGGCACGCGAGATCACAATATCTATCTCAGCCGCTCCTGCCTGTACCGACGCCATGATCTCCTGCACTTTCTGCTCGAAAGGATTTTGACCGGCTGGAAAGCCCGTTGAGACAGCGGCTACCGGAATATCCGAACCCCGCAACGCCTCGATCGCTACAGCCACAAGATTGTGATAGACACAAACCGCACCAACCTGCAAGTTCCTGGCTCCCAGTGCTGCCAGAATATCGGGACGCACAGGTTGACGCGCCTTGGCACAGAGACGCAAGACATTGCCAGGAGTATCATCACCCGCCAACGTAGTCAGATCAATACAGGTAATAGCACGCAAAAGCCACGCAGCCTGCCACTCTTTCTTAACCGTGCGTCGTGCAGGCAGTGTTGCGGCACGCCGTTCAACGGCACTCTTAACCGTGCGTCGTGCAGGCAGTGTTGCGGCACGCCGTTCAACGGCACTGCGGTTAATAGACACCTGGCGCACCCAATTCAGGTCCAGAGGCATACCTGGATTGCGCACCAGCTCGTTTACCGGGCCAGGCTGCTGCCGATCGGTCTCCTCTCCGGCTCGTTGTTTTATAGTAGTCATAAATCTTTTCCTTTAGCGCCGATAGCCATACTGATACACCTGCTTCTATATAGCAACTATATCTTCATGTATGAGTGAGGAGATTGTCAAGGAGTTTGCAGGGAAGCCTGGGGCTATTTAAACGTGTCCGTAGGGGTGGGCCGTGCGCCCAATATTTCAGTTAAGGCAGAGAAATCCTGTTTTCCCTACACCAAAAAACCGGTCTCTCCTTTCACTGAAATGGATTGGGCGCACGGCCCACCCCTACGGGCGATAAACAGACCATTATGGGTGAACAGCTCTGATGGAAGCCCAGAGCGACGTTTCTGTATATATGAAAGAACGCTAGTAGCGACGGTAACGACGATAGGAATAATAACGACGACGGCCACTCCAGGAACGATAGGTCAACAGATGCCAGAGTGCTACCAGGATAATAGCTCCGATGAGCGCTCTTAGGAGAGGAACACCTGCAATAGTAACATCACTGATGCCATTGATAATGATCACCTGTGTCATTAACCAGATGCCAACGATGGCAGCGATAATTGCACCGATAAAACCAAATGGAAGACGCCAACCAACAATAAACTCTGCCACGAGGCCAACCACAGCCGCAACGATGAGGTAGACGATTAGATTAGTTCCGAAAGACCAGACATGATTGCCAATTTGGACCGTAATACCATCTGCAGGGATAAGAGACGCGAATGAAAACGACATGAAAGCCTCCTGATAATAAGTAGAGTAACAAAATCGTTGTGCCTACTTACACAAACGGAGGCAATCATCACAGAGTAACGAACCTGTCTTCCTGCTCTTGAACAGGATGACTATAGTTCCAAAAACCATAGCGATCTGTTGATCGCTTGCTGTCTTTGGCTTCGTACGGGAACGACACTCCGTACTGGATGGACTACCAGCAATGTTGCCATTGCCTTACCATCCTCTACTTCCTTGGCTTGCGCCTTGGAAGCTACTTGAGCACGATAGGTCAACCTCTCTTGCGCTCGTGTTTTTCCCGCAGGAAACGACTTCCCTGCGAACCAACAAGCACTCTTGAGTTGGAAATGTGCTCTGGCAGAGATTGTAGCCGAGAGAGAACATCGTGTCAAGAATCGTGAACAAACTGTCATCAAACGCTATGAAGCGCTAGAAAACGCGAGATTTTGGAAAACTAGTTACGATACTTGAGTGCTGATAAGGTTTTGCATCATTGTCCTGACTGCCTTAAGTTCATCAAGGTTGACGGTATGCCCCATGCGCGGGTAGAGTTTTACCGTGACTGCGGCACCAAGCCGCTGTAAGACTTCAGCCGAGAAGAGAACACGCTCTTTCGGTATGTGGAAGTCTATGTCGCTGCAACCAAGAAAGATCGGCGTGCCGGCAAGCGAGCCTGGATAGTCGCGTACGGTATCATCGGGACCGATCAGACCACCACTCAGGCCAGCAACGCCACCATAGCGGCGAGCGTTACGCGCTATAAACTCAAGCGAGAGGCATGCTCCCTGTGAGAAGCCGAGCAGAATAGTGCGCTCCGCTGGTATTCCAGCCGCGGCCACGCGATCAAGAAGGGATGCAATGACAGCCAGCCCGGAAGAAAGAGCGGGCTCATTGCTTACGATGGGTGAGAGAAAGCTGTTCGGATACCATGAATTTTCGGCGGCCTGGGGTGCAAGGTAGGCAAAGCCAGGCTGGTCCACTTCGGCTGCCAGACTCAAGATATCTTCTGCCGACGCGCCACGACCATGTATCATGATCATGGCAGCTTTTGCACTCTCAAGCGGCTCACCCTCAACCAGCACAGGCTGTCCCTGGTGTGGTCCGTTTATCTTATTTGCACTATTATCCATTGAAGACCTCCAGACGGCTCATTAGTTCTCGCCCTTGCCTGCGTTATCCGCTGGCAATTGAATCGGCAGCAGCACCTCCTCGATCTGAGGACGCTTCGGCTCTAACCACGGCGGTAGCTTGAGATGTGTGCCCAGTTCCTCCACAGGCTCATCTATGGCGAATCCGGGCGGATCAGTAGCGATCTCAAAAAGGACACCGCCTGGCTCGTGAAAGTAGATCGAGTGGAAGTACTGGCGATCCATGACAGGAGTCACGTCGCTGCCACGATTGAGCAGGTGTTGACGCCAGTCAAGCTGGTGTGCATCGTCCTCTGTACGCCAGGCAACATGATGAACTGTGCCCACTGCAATCCTGCCACGCGGCTGTTCGGGCAGGCTCAAAACATCGACGATAGCTCCAGGACCACCAGTTCCGGTCTCATAGCGGAAACGATTACCTTCTTGCTTCAGAGGGCGGAAACCGAGCACATCGGTAAGCATGGTTGCCGTTTGCTCCTGGTTATTCTCTGCCAGCGTCACGCTATAGAAGCCGCGAATAGCATAGGCTTCTGGCACTGGTCCTTTCTTCCAGCCGCTACGAGGATCCATCTCCTGGTGTGCAACCAGCTCCAATGAGAGTCCATGTGGATCTAAGAAGGAGATCACCTGCTCATTAAAGCGCGCAACCGGACCTGTGACCGTAACGCCATGTAGTACCAGACGCTCAACCCAGTAGTCGAGAGCAGTTGCCCGAATAGAGAAGGAGATGTCAACGATCTGTCCCGCGCCCCGGCGTCCCTGTGGAGCGTTGGGCCAGGGAAAGAAAGTCATGATGGTGCCAGGCGTCCCTATCTCATCGCCATAGTAGAGATGATAGGTGCCGGGATCATCAAAGTTGACTGTCCGTTTGACCAGACGTTGCCCCAGTACATGAGTATAAAAATCTATGTTTTGCTGTGGATCTCCCACAATGGCCGTGAGATGATGGAAACCAGCAATGGTATTATCCATATATTCCTCCCAGGTGATTTCTCACCTTTCAAAGTACTTTTATTTTATTCAGCATAATGATAAGATACCCTTATAACATTAAAAAATCAAGTAAATTTGCTGAATGACATTAAAGAGCAAATATCATTCAGTAGATGAGAGGGAGACGACCCGTGTTAGACCAGACAGACCGAATGTTATTAGCTTTGCTCAAACAGGACGCAAGACGTAAATATAGTGAGTTGGGCGAGGCCGTTCACCTGTCACCTCCGGCAGTGCATGAGCGGGTGAAGAAATTGGAGCGAGCAGGAGTAATCCGCAAGTACACTGTTGAGATCAATCCAGAGGCACTCGGGCTTGTACTGCATGCCTTTGTACGCATTCATATCAGCCGTATCCCCTGTGAAGAACTGGCACAAGCGCTTCAGACCTTCCCAGAAGTAGTGGAGTGCTTTAGTTCTGCTGGAGAAGAGAGTATGCTCATCAAAGTGCATACCGAATCGCCAGCCATGTTAGAGGCGCTCCTGAACCGTATCCGGCAGATGCAGGGAGTTGAGCGGGTACTGACCAGCATTATCCTGACGACACACTTCCAACGCGAAAACATAGCAGTGGATAAGTGATTTACATCACTTGACCTCAGGCCATCGGCGTGTTCCCTCAATTTGAGATGCGACAAAGCGATACCCAACGCCCGGCTCGGTGAGTAAATAGCGCGGATTGGCAGGATCGGACTCCAGCTTGTGGCGTAAACGATTCATATAAACGCGCAGGTACTCGGCCT